>QLAH01000032.1_pt1 | contig 183830 bp, 148 predicted proteins | sample 4693081 | NCBI WGS metagenome assembly QLAH01 (sample SAMN09425401, study PRJNA476045) | Lake water metagenome, whole genome shotgun sequencing project. | reverse complement strand
CTCCATGAGGGCTTTCAGCTCTGCTGCTGATTCTTGAATCTCGATTTTGAGGATGCCGGTCATACTCAGGGCTGGGGCATGAGATCACGATTCTCTATTCTGTCTCAAAACTTTGGGAAATTGGTATTAGCGGCCATTCCTAGGATTAACGGATAGTCGATCGGTAGTCAACTGATCATCGATCGGTGAGTGATTCATGGGCGATGATCAATGTATAGAGTATGACTCTAGATTGGTATACAAAATAGTTCTAGAGTGACTGTCTAAATCGAGTATTGTAATCATGCGATCGGCCTTCCAAAAAAATCGCCAAGAGACAACTTAAAGACCCGATCATCGATCGGTCAGGTGGATTGTCTACTCAGCGATCATCCTCTAGCGAAGAGAGCGAAAGGCGGGCGTGAAAAATAAGCGCCGAATTGTCTGTTGACGACGTTCTGGACTTTCGGGCGTGAGGTTCCAGAGGCTTTCGTAAAAGAAGAACGACACACCGGCTAATTGTTTTTGGCGCACGAGTTGCACTTGGTTGGCGACTTGGGCGATCGCCATCGGTTTGACTTTTAATCCTGTGAGAATGCCAACGCTCACGGGGATTTTGTAGCTGGCAATCTGGAGATCGCGATCGAGCAGTTCGGCCTCAAAGCCGGCGGGATCATCGCGGTAAATTTGCACAATCAGTTCATCGACCCAGCCGCGACCCACCCAGTCGGACCAGGATTGCAGGGAGGTGCTGTAGGCAAAGGGTTGCGGGTTGGGCGAGAGGGAGACGATCGCGCTCGATCGCTTGGCCTTCACTGTTTGATGAATTTGCCCCATCAATTGGGTCAGCCGGTTCGATCGCCAGCGCATCCAGTCGGGATCGGTGTCCAGTTCCGGCGGGGTTTTGCCCGGTTGTTCAAGGGCGTACTGGGCCTGGGTGGTGGGGTCGTGGCCCAACTCGACGGGGTAGGCGAAGTGATCGTCAAACTGAATGCCATCCACCGGGTAGCGCGAGACGAGTTCATCGACCAAATCGGTCATAAATTGCTGTACGCCGGGATGGCTGGGATTGAGCCAAACGCGGGTGTCACGGCCGTATTGAAAGCGGCTGGATCCGTTGCGGCGCTGGGCGATCCAAGCTGGGTTGCGGCGTGCCAGGTCGGAATCGGCCGGGGCCATTAGCCCAAATTCGAGCCAGGGCACGACGGCCAAGCCCAAGCGCCGCCCCTCGGCGATCGCCTCGGCCAATACATCGCGCCCTTGCAAGCCGGGGTGGGGATCCATCCGGTTGCCGCTGGCGCGTTCGGCGACGGCGCTGGGATAGAGGGTGTAGCCCCCGTTCCAAACAGTGATATAGACCGTGTTGAAGTTGGCGGCTTTTAACTTTTCGAGGGCTTGGCGCAGTTGGGCCCGATCGAACAGCACGTCGCTGTCAATGTTGGTCAGCCAAGCGCCGCGTGTTTCGGGGGGGCGCACCACAAAGGGCGTAAAACTATCGGTGGCCGGGGTTTCCAGCCGATCGTTCAGGGCTTGGCAAACCAGGGCGGCGGCTTCGGCCCGGGTGGCGGTGCGGCCCGGCTCCAGGCGGCGCGGGTTGGGATAGTTGACCAAGGCTCCGGTGCGGACAGCGGCGGCCACGGCCGATCGCACCGGAAACTCGATCCGATCGCCATCTTCAAAGGTTTGGCGCAACAGGTTGCCCGCGCGGGGATCGCTGGCGGTGCTGTTCCAGCCCAGGCGCTCCATAATCGTGGCGATGGCTTGGTCGCGGCGCAGGGGGTCGTTGTCCTTGTCGGTGCGGGCGATCGATGGGCCGTTGGGAACCGCGCGATCGAGCATGGCGGTTAGATCGTTCCGGGTGATCGGCGCATCGGGCTGAAAGCGGCCGGCCCCGTCCAGGGGCAACCATTGCCGTTCGGCCAGGGCGGCCAAGCACCGCTGAGACCAATGACCGGTCACATCCGTCGGAGCCGCGATCGCCGCGCCCGTCATGGCTCCGGTCGCCAACAGCATCGGGGCCAAGCTGGCCGCAAACAGGGTCTTGGCGACCGTGGCAGATGTCATCAGTGGAGAGAGTGTCATGGTGCTTGCTTCCCGTGCGATCGCTCGTTGACCACAAAAACGTAAACGCTGATGTAGCACCATACGACCGATTTCTCGCAAAATCGGCATAAATCCCCAGCCCAACGGGGCCGAAATTATCCGAATGATTCCCAAACGGTTCCTAGCCAAGTCTGATGGCGATTAGCCTTCGCCCTTTTCGCCCGAGAGGATAAAGAGCGGATCGATCGCCGCCAGCACCTGACTGTTGGCCCGCCGTTCCAAGCGATTCCCCGCCGCCTGCACCACTTCAATATTCAGCGCCTGCACCGTTGCCAGCCCCTCCGAAAGGGTATACAACCCCTCCAGGCTGGTCGAAAGGGCCACGGCTCGGCCCCCCAGGGGCAGCCGATCCCAGGCGGCGATTAACAATTCCTTCAGCGGTCGCCCACCGCCGATGCAGACCCGATCGGGTTGGCGCTTTAGCTCCTCAAAGCAATCGGGGGCGCTGCCTTCAACCACCGTGACATTCGTGACCCCAAACCGATCGCAATTCGTCCGAATCAGTTGCACCACGTCGGGATCGCGCTCGATCGCCACAACGCGCCCCATCGGAATCATTAGCGCCGCTTCCACCGCGATCGTCCCCGTGCCCGCGCCGATGTCCCACAGCACCGAATTTGCCGCCAAGCGCAACATCGACAAAATCGACAGCCGCGTTTCGCGTTTGGTCATCGGAATCCCCGGCAACCGCTCAAACAACTCATCCGGAATCCCAGGGGTGACGTAGGGCCAAAGGGGTGCAGTCATAGCAAAATCCACAACTCAGGGCGATCGAGGGGCGACGGGCCCGCAGTTCCGCTTGATATTAACTCACCGCCTCCCGATCGCCGCCGTTGGCAGCGTGACGGGCGGTGCCGGGATGGGGGCGAGCCGGGAAAACCACAAGTCCAGCTTTTAGATTTTTGTTTTTAGATTAATTAATCGGATGATTCATTGATCTTTTAATCGATTTATAGTTATAAAACGAATACGAGTTTGGGTTGGGGCAGCGCAGGCTGCGGGCGATCGCGCAATCGACCCCATCTCAACTGGAGTGCTAGTGACTGCGGGGCATGGGTTTGGACGTTCTCTCGCCAAGGTCTTAGCCAACCAACATCCTGAGACCGTTCTCCATCCCCCCATTTACCTCCGCCATCCAGAACGAGACCCAAGCTCAACAAGCTCCTCTCAACCGAGGTAATTCTGATGACCCTGTCTTGGCAATCAACGCCTGCTCCCAATCGCTGGGATCGTTTTTGTAATTGGATTACGAGCACCGAAAACCGCCTTTATATCGGTTGGTTTGGTGTGCTGATGATTCCGACCATGCTCACCGCCGCGATCGTCTTTATCCTTGCTTTCATTGCTGCACCGCCCGTCGATATTGATGGGATTCGCGAACCCGTCACCGGCTCCCTGCTGTATGGCAACAATCTGATTTCGGCCACTGTGGTGCCCCCCTCCGCCGCGATCGGGCTGCATTTTTACCCCATTTGGGGAGCCGCGTCCCTCGACGAATGGCTCTATAACGGCGGCCCCTACGAACTGATTGTGTTCCACTTCTTGATCGCAATTTATTGCTATTTGGGACGGCAATGGGAACTGAGCTATCGGTTAGGAATGCGCCCTTGGATTCCGGTTGCCTTTTCGGCTCCGGTGGCTGCCGCAACCGCCGTTTTGTTGATTTATCCGATCGGTCAAGGCAGTTTTTCCGATGGCATGATGCTGGGCATTTCTGGCACGTTCAACTTCATGATCGTGTTCTCACCAGAGCACAACATTCTGATGCATCCTTTCCATATGTTGGGTGTGATTGGCGTGTTTGGAGGGGCGCTGTTTTCAGCCATGCACGGTTCATTGGTGACATCCTCCATCGTCCGAGAAACCAACATTCACGAGTCGCCTAACCACGGCTACAAATTTGGCCAGGAAGCCGAAACCTACAATCTCGTGGCCGCCCACGGCTACTTTGGTCGATTGATTTTTCAATACGCCAGTTTCAACAATTCTCGATCGCTGCACTTCTTCCTGGCCGCTTGGCCCGTCATCGGCATCTGGTTTGCTGCCCTGGGAATTTCCACCATGTCATTCAATCTGAATGGCTTTAACTTCAACAACTCCATTTTGGATAGTCAAGGTCATCCCATTAACACCTGGGCTGACGTACTCAACCGTGCCAACTTAGGCATTGAAGTGATGCACGAACGCAACGCACATCAGTTTCCTTTGGATTTGGCCAGTTCGGCGGACTTTCAACCCGTGGCGAACATTTCGGCGGACTTTCAACCCGCTCTTGTGAATGCGCCAGTCCTCCGAGGCTAGGTTGAATTTCGCCCAATCTTGAACTGTCGATTGTTCCCAGAACTAGGCATTTCTCTAGCCCCCGGGCGGTCGGCTTTACGGAACCTTTGGTTAGGCATAGCCGATCGCCCTCAACCCGATCGCAGCACCTCTCGTCTATTCTCTTAGAACTCGATAGCAGAGGAGAGCGAAGCGTTTTGCCTCCTCTTTTCTATGACCCGCTTAAGCTGATCATGTTCAGTGTTTTCTGTTGTTAATGTATTGTTTGGCTATTGAGGATTGATCGTTTATGAGCATCATTTGGAAACAGCTATCGACCGATCGCCCACCTGTCAAGCTAAATTTTTGGGCTGTGGGTTTCTTTGCCGTCTTTCATTTGATTGCCCTCTCGGCTCCTTGGTTTTTCTCGTGGTCTGCACTGGGTGTCGGATTACTACTGCACTGGCTCTTTGGCAGCATTGGCATCTGTCTCGGCTTCCATCGATTGATCAGCCATCGTAGTTTTCAAGTGCCGAAATGGTTGGAATATGTGATCGCTCTCATTGGCTCCATGGCCCTCCAAGGTGGCCCCATCTTTTGGGTTGCTGGCCACCGATTGCACCACGCCTATACGGAAGACGAGGATAAAGATCCCTACTCATCTCGGCGGGGATTTTGGTGGAGTCATATGCTGTGGATGCTGTACCCACGCCCAGAGTTTTTTGACTATGACCAATATCAACGATATGCCCCAGATTTGGCGCGCGATCCTGTCTATCGTTGGTTAAATCAAAACTTTTTGTGGTTGCAATTGCCGATCGCGATCGGGCTGTACTTTTGGGGCGGTTGGTCGTTTGTGATCTACGGCATCTTTGTCCGCGCCGTGTTGCTGTGGCACTCCACCTGGTTTATTAATTCTGTCACCCATTTATATGGCGGCTATCGACCCTTTGCCACGGAAGATACGACGCGAAATTTGTGGTGGGCAGCCATCCTAACCTATGGCGAAGGCTGGCATAACAATCACCATGCCTATCCCCATGTGGCGAAATGTGGGTGGCGTTGGTGGGAGGTGGATATGACCTGGTGGGCGATTTGGCTGTTGTCAGTGTTGGGGTTGGCGCGTCATGTGAATCAACCGCCGGCTGTGGCGAAATAAGCATCGGCTTTAAGAATTCGTGAAGGTAATCTCGGTGGTTCAACGACGCGATCGTTAACCACCGATCGACCTAAAGCAATCAATATGAAAGTTTCCAAAACCTGAAATAATTTCGATTCAAAGATCCTAGGATTTTTTATCTCCCAGAAAGATCACCCCAGGATATGAATCGTTAATATGAATTACTAGCCCGCTTAACTCTCGCAAAAAATAAGAGTACGGGGGAGCTTCGCCTGCGTATTTGATATTTGGTGACTTGTCAAGGCTGTTGCAGGAATATCCATGGGAATATCAGCAATAAACCGTGTGTTTCCCTGCTCATCTGGCTGATAGTAAAGGCTGCCTTGGTGCTGGGTGACAATAATTTGATAGGCGCTGGATAACCCCAATCCCTTACCTTGGCCGATCGGCTTTGTTGTAAAAAATGGATCAAAGATCTTCTGCTGCAAATTAGCAGGAATGCCTGAACCGTTGTCTACAATCTGAATTTGGACAAACCGGCGATGGGATAAATTTGTTTCACCGGGTTTGTCACCGGGTTTGTCACTGGGTTTATAAATTAACTGTGTCCGCACATGCAGGAAGGGATTGAAGTTTTGGTCAATCTGCAAGCGGCTTTCAAGGGCATCTACGGCATTAATCAACATGCCAAAAACCGCCTGATTCAGTAATCCGGGGTAGCATTGCACCTCGGGAATTTCCGAATCGTAGTGTTTTTCAAGTTTGATCGATCGACCATTATAGGACTTCAAAAGCCGATTCGAGAGCAACGTCAGCGAGCCATTCAGTCCGTCGTGCAGATTCACAAATTTCAGTTCTGCTTCGTCCAACCGTGAAAAATTTCGCAGCAACAAAATAATGTCACGAATGCGATCGGCTCCAACCTTCATGGAGCTTAGCAACTTAGGAAAGTCGTCTCGCACAAACTCAAAATCAAACTCACTCAGCCAGTCCGTAATTTGCGGCACGGGTTTTGGGTAGTGGTGCTGGTAAAGGTCGATCGCCTCAAAAACAGCTCTCATATAATGCTCAGCGGGCACAAGATTCCCATAGATAAAGCTGAGTGGATTATTGATTTCGTGGGCAATGCCACCCACAACCTGCCACAGGGAAGCCATCTTTTCGGATTGCACCAATTGTGCCTGAGTTTCCCGTAATTGGTCGAGCGCTAGGGCGAGGGATTCTGCTTTTAAATGGGCTTCCTTCTCGGAGGCTTGGAGGGCAATTTCCGCTTGCTGCTTTGCGTGAAGCTTTTGTTTCAGCCGGGTCACAAAATTGCTTTGACGAATGGCAATTCCGAACTGCAAACTGAGTTGCTGCAATACATCAATTTCAAAATCGCACCACGAGTGTGGCTGATCACAAGCATGGGCAATTAATAATCCCCAGAGCTTTAAGGGGGATTTTTTGTCAGACTCAAGGGTGGTTGTGGGATCCCAAAGAATGGGTAAAACAAGATTGCCTCGCACATTCAAGCCGCGCAAAAAGTCTTTGTGACAGTCTTGTAGATCACTGGTTTCAATATCATCAATTGCTCGAATGCGACCGGCTTGGTAAAGCGCGATATAGTTTTCGTTGAAGCATTGATCTTCAATATTTTTATTCAGTAGGCTGAGTTTCGGCTGGGTCACAGATTCCGTAATAATCCGACCAACCGAGTCTTCTTGAAACTGATAAACTACTACCCGATCAACGTTTAGGAATTGACGAATATCATCGGTTAGCACTTGTAGGACTGAACTGAATTCAGAGGCGGCCCATACCTGTTGCAGGGTTTTGGCTAACAGGTGGGAACAAGCCAAGCGCTGGGCTAATACAGCTTCGGCGGCTTGACGTTCGCGAATTTCGGATTGCAATGCGGCATTGTTCGCTTCGAGTTCGATCGTTCGCTGGGCAACACGCTGTTCTAGGGTTTGATTGCTGCGTTCTAGGGCTTGGGCGATCGCTCGCCGATGTTCAACTTCTTCGGAAAGCTGCCGGTTGATCTGGGCCAGTTCCTCGGGCGATCGTAAGGACAAAAATTGTGGCAGTAAGGTTACGAGGGATGCGGCTGTATAACAAGATACAAGGGCTGTGAGTGCTTTTTCAATCCCCGAAAGCCAGTAATCGGGATGCCAAAGGGTCCAAATTTCTGCTAAATGTCCAACACCACAGAGCGTGATGAATGACCCAAACATCAGAAAAATATTAATAGGTAGAAACTGACGACGCTGGTAGGCAAAGTACACCAGCATTGCCGGAATTGAAAAATAGGCGATCGCAATCAAGGCATCGCTCATAATATGTAGCCCCACCAAGGGTGTTTGCCACAGATAGCAGTGGCCGTGGGGCATATATGATGTATTGGCTAGAAAAATTACGTCAGCGACTTCCTTGATTTTTTGCCAGATCATTAAAAGCACTCCCATTGAATGGAGTCGATCACTGTGTATGAGCTAAGAGATGTGTGTTGAAGGAATTCAAGATAATTGTTGATCAACAGTCATTGCGATCTAAATCTTAAGAATTCCTCAAGCAATGAGATGGGTAGTGCGAAGAACAATCTCAGTGATAGGTTTGAGTATAGTTGACTATCTTTTTATGAGCATCGCAAGATCGCAACTTAAGGTCGCAACTTAAGGTACGAAATCCCAAAATTAATAGTTTTGACGAGTTTGATGTTAATTTGACAGCAGTAAAGTGCTCAAAGCAATTCGTATAATCACAGACATATCCTATGGCTTGGCTTGTTTTAATTGGTGAATCCAAATACACTTTTCCCTGTTGAATTGCATTTTTTTGAGCATTGAGTGTCTAAGTTGGCAAAAATAAGAAGGCGATATCGTGGTGTGATGCTTAGTGATCAAGGTTGGCAACGACTACAGTCGGCAGAACAGTTAGCATTTGATCGTCAAAATCATGGAAAGCCCTATACGCTTGAACAACTTAGCCAATTGACTCAACTGAGTCCTAATACGTTGACTAAGGTGCGTCATCGACAAAAATTAGTGGATTTTCAGTCGCTGGTTATATATTTTCAGACCTTTGGCTTGAAACTGGGTGAAGGAGATTATTTCAGCCCAGCTCATCAGGCGGGTGACTTTATTGATCGCAATCGTTTGGTTAATCCGCCACGTGGGCCCTTGGCGATCGATTCACTCTTCTATATTTATCGCCCACCGATCGAAATAAACTGCCTAGAAGAGGTGATCAAGCCAGGATCTTTGGTGCGGATTAAAGCACCACGTCAATATGGCAAAACATCATTAATAGCCCGCACCTTGAACGATCTAGCTGATCGGAAATTTCGCACGGCTGTCGTGAACTTGCAGGGGGCCGATCACCAGGTCTTGAGCAATTTGGAATGGTTCTTGAAGTGGTTTTGTGCCAGCGCGGCCAAAAGCTTAGGATTGCCCGATCAACTCGCCGATCGCTGGGACTCCATGTTTGGGATGAGCTATGCCTGCTCGGAATACTTCGAGAGTTATTTGCTAGCGGAGTCCGATGCTCCCTTGGTGCTGGTGATTGATGATCTGGATGCGTTATTTGGTTATCCAGAATTAGCAACGGACTTTTTTGGATTGGTGCGATCGTGGTATGAACAGGGGCGCTATCTCCTAGAAAATCGCAGTATTTGGCATCGATTACATATCGTGATTATTCATTCCACAGAGGTCTGGCTGCCCCTCAATCTGAATCAGTCGCCGTTTAATGTGGGCTTGTTGCTGGAGTTGCCAGCGTTTCAGTTAGAACAGGTCTCTGAACTGGCCGGACGCTATGGATTGCAGCCCGTGGATGATTATGCGAGCGAGATCTTGAGATCGCTGGGGGGAAACCCCTTCCTGTCACAATTAGGCTTGTCTCATCTATCTACAACACAAACATCTTTGGCGAGTTTTGTGCAAAATGCCGCAGCTCCCGATGGTATTTTCAGCAGTTACTTACAGCGATTGCTCACGGTTCTAGAGGAGCAAGATCTTGTAAAAACCGTGGCGCAACTTGTGCGATCGCCCAACGGTTTAGAATTGCCCCATAGCACCGCTTTTCGACTCCAGGGATTGGGACTTGTCACCTTTGAAAAACACCTGGCTTTTCCTAGCTGTGAACTATTTCGGCAGTTTTTCCTGACCCTTTAACTTAGGTCATCTCCTATCCTTCGGTCAATGAATTTTCCAACTCTAGGGCTGAACTGAATAACCCGTGATATGAGTTTTTCTAAGTGGTCCTCGGAATTTACCTACCAGGTGGGCGGAAGCGTTCCTCCGCAATCGCAAGCCTACGTCAAGCGCCGCGCCGATGACACCTTGCTGAATGCTCTTTTGGCTAATGAGTTTTGCTATGTGTTTAATGCGAGGCAAATGGGTAAATCAAGCCTGCGTTTGCAAACAATGATGCAACTTCAGCAACAAGGGGTGAGCTGTGCGGCGATCGACCTGACGGCGATCGGCTCCCAAAAAATTGAAATCGAACAGTGGTATGCGGCGATCGCAGCCATGTTGAGCAAGCCGTTGCAGTTACCCTTTGACCTGCGACAGTGGTGGAAGGAGCATTTTTATTTACCACCAGCGGCTCGACTGGGTGAGTTTATTGAGGCGATCTTGCGATCGGGAACCACGAAACGGCTGGTCATTTTCATTGATGAAATTGATGCAATTCTCAATCTAAAATTTCCCACGGATGATTTTTTCGCCCTCATTCGGACTTGCTATAACCGCCGCGCTGAAACCGATCTCTATCGAGGATTGAGCTTTGCGCTGTTTGGGGTCACCACGCCCGGTGAACTGATTGCTGATAAAAGTCGTACGCCTTTTAATATTGGTCAGGCGATTCCACTCACGGGTTTTCAACCGTCGGAAGTGGTGGGCTTGGTTGCCGGGCTGCGGAATGTTATGCCGGAGCCGGAAAAGGTCTTGTCGGCTATTTTAAATTGGACGAATGGCCAACCGTTTCTAGTCCAAAAACTCTGTGCATTGACGTTGCGATCGCAACAATCGATTGGTTTCAAGCGAGACCCATTAAACCCGTCAGTTTCTGGGTCTATGGATCAATTTTCGCCTCAAGAATTTGTCGATCGCCTCGTCCAAGACCAAATTCTGAGCCATTGGGAAGCCTCGGACGAACCGGAGCACTTGAAAACGATTCGCGATCGCCTGCTGTACGACGAGCGATCGGCCGGTCGGCGGCTGATGCTCTATCGCCAAATTTGTCGCGCCGAAGTCGCCCTACTCAACACTGTTTCCAATACCGCTAATTCAAACACCGCTAATCCAAACACCGCAAACTCCAGTCTCGATCGCCCCTTTCCGTCCGCTTCCAATCCCACCGTTCCCCTCGTCGAGGCCGACGGATCCGCTGCCCAAACGGAACTGTTGCTGTCCGGCATCGTAGAAAAATGCGAGGGATATTTGCGGATCAAATGCCGCATTTATCGCGACGTGTTTAACCTGGCCTGGGTCGATCGGCAGCTCGACGAACTGCGCCCCTACGCCAATTGGCTGAATGCTTGGGTCGAGTCGGACTACCGTGATGCGTCTTACCTGCTGCGTGGCAGCGCCTTGCAGGAAGCCCTGGACTGGATGCAAAAGCGCAGTCTCGACGATTTGGACTACCGCTACCTAGCCGCGAGCCAGGAACTGGAACAGCAGGAAATTCAACGGCAACTGGAGCTGGATCGCCTGCAAGAAGCGGAGGCCCGGCTGGCGATCGAGCAGCGCAGCGTTCGCCGTCAGCGGCAACTCCTCGTGGCCCTCAGCATCACCCTGATCGTTTCCCTGCTGTCCGGCGGCAGCGCCCTCGTGGCCTATCAACGGGCCGCCGTGAGCGATGTGCAATCGACGATCGTCGCCTCGCGCGGCAGCTTCGCCTCCGATCAACACCTCGACGCACTGCTCCAGGCCCTGCAAGCACGCGATCGCTTTCAACAGCTCAAGTTCTTACCCGCCGGCCTAGCGCGCAAGCTCGATCGGCAGACCCACGACGCACTAGAACGAGCGATCTATGGTGGCAATGAGAAAAACCAGCGCCTAGTCCACTCCGGCGGCGCATTATCCACCGACTTCAGCCCCGATGGTCAATGGATTGTCACAACCGGCACCGATCGCACGGCCAAAATCTGGCGGCAGACCGGGGAATTAGTCCATACCCTCAAGCACAGCTCCCTGGTGTACGATGCCACCTTCAGCCCCGATGGCCAAAAACTGCTCACCGCATCCCTCGACGGGCGCATTTGGATTTGGGAACGCAACTCCGGCAAACTCCTGACCAGCTTTGTCGGCCATGAGTCGGGGATTTGGTCCGTGGATTGGAGTCGCGACGGGCAATACATTGCCTCCGCCAGCAGCGACCTGACCGCCAAAATTTGGTTCGCTAACAGCGGCAAACTCAAGGTCACGCTCCGCGGCCACAAATCCACTGTTTGGTCTGTCTCCTTCCATCCCAATACTCAGCAAGTAATCTCCACCGGTATTGACGGTCAAATGATTATTTGGTCACTGGCCGGAAAACCGTTACGGCAATTTAACGGCGGAGTAAGTGCGGTTTGGGATGCGATCTTTAGCCCCGATGGCCAACAGATCCTCTCGGCCCATGCGGATAATTACGTGCGGCAATGGCGAGCCGATGGCACACCGCTGCGAGCCATCAAACAACACGAAGCGGCGGTGATTAATGTGGCGTTCAGTGCCGATGGCCAGCGCTTCGCCTCGGCTTCGGCCGATCGCACCGTCCGCCTGTGGGAAACCGCCACGGGCCGCCTGTTGCGCATCTATCCGGGCCATGCCGCCACCATTCGCGGCCTTTCCTACAGCGCCGATGGCAAAACCCTCGCCTCGGTTGGTGAGGATGGCGTTTTGCGCCTGTGGGCCACAAATAGCGACTTTTTTGAGCAACTCCATGACCACCCCACGGTGGTGTGGCGGGTGGTCTATGCGGGGAGATCGTCGCCGCTCTATCCCCAGGTGGCCACCATCACCTCGAATGATGTGCAATTTTGGCGACGCAACGGCCAACCCGTTCAGGCATTTCGCAACATCAGCGCAGGGGAACTCTACAGCCTGGCCCTGCACCCCACTCGGCCCCAGTTTGTGGCGGGGGATGCGAACGGCACGCTGACCTGGGTGGACACGGTGCGCGATCGCCGCCAATCCCTGATGGGGAGCGAGTCACCGATTCATGGGGCAGCCTTCAGTCCCGATGGCCGCTACCTGGCGGCCATCGGGGACGACTTGCACTTCAACCTATGGCGGCATGACGACGAGGGCCGCTATGTTCGCCTGCAACGCTTTCCGGCTCACAAGGCCCGGATTTGGGATGTAGCGTTCAGTCCCGATGGTTCCTATGTGGCGACTTCGAGCACGGATAGCACGGTGAAGCTGTGGACGTGGGCCGATCGGGCCCGGGGTCGCCTGCGCGAACAACCGGCCCAGGTGCTGAAGGGAACCGGCAGTGGCATTTGGGGGGTGGCGATCCGCGCCGACAGTGAACAGATCGCGGCCGCCAGCCGCAACCAAGATGTGCGGGTGTGGAACCGCCGTGGCCAACTCCTGCGCACCATCCCGATCGGGGGCAACAGCGGCCTGACGCGGATTGCCTGGAGTCCCGATGGGCGGTTGCTAGCGATTGCCAAAAACAACAGCGAGATCGAACTACGCAGCCCCGAAGGCTCCCTGATCACCACCCTCAGCGGCCATCGGTCGATCGTCAGCAGTGTGGCTTTCAGTCCCGACGGGCAGCAGTTGGCCTCCGGTAGCGAAGACCGCACCGCGGCCCTGTGGCATGTGGAACGGGTGACATCGCTCGATAGTGTGAAGTATGGCTGCCGGTGGGCGGCCGATCGACTGCGCAGCGATCCCCAGGAGTTCGACTTGCCCATTTGCCGGCCCTATCTCGATCGGCCGTAACGCGCTATGCAAATCCGCCCTATCGATCCAATCCAATCCAAGCCAATCTGCGCTACCGAAATAATTGGCGCACCTGATCGCGGGTTTGGCCCGCTCGCACGCGCCGATCGTAGAGCATTTGAATCAAGTCCCGATCGAGCGGCGAAAAATCCTGGGTTTCCGTCCAGCCCTGATAAAACGTGCTGTCGCGGTAGGTATCCGCATCGTTCATCAGCCCCAGCGCTTGGGTTAGCTCCTCGCGAATCAGGTGCGATCGCTCCCGTTGCGTCACCCCCGTGGTGCTAATCAAAATTCTCGCCCGCTGAATTTCCAAGCGTTGATTCCACCACACCCGAAAAAAACCCAGATTACGCGGCACATAATTGGGGTCGTAGCGGCTGAACGCGGCTTCTGGCACAAAAAATATCACCGCGTTGGGATTTTGATCCGTCAGCAGAATCCGCACCGAGCCGCCCAGCAATTGATTTAGCTCCGACACAATGCGTGCGATCGTGGCTCGATCGGCCGCCGTCGGCCCACCGCGCACACTCAACCGCAGGCTGCTCGACCACTTGCGAATGTAGTTGGTGTCGGGGTTGTTGGAAAATTCGTTGCCAAACGCCACTTCAAAAAAATAATCGAGGGCCGCGCGGGAGTAGCGCTGGCTGGTCGCCGCCGGACGACTGCCCCCGGCCGTCGCCGTGTAGGTCGCCGCCGCCGTGGGCTGACGATTGGTGAACCCGTCGGCAAACCACGCCGATCGCCCCCAGTGGCCAACCCCCAGCAGCAACACCGCCAAGCCGATCGCCCCCCCCAAACGTCGATGGGGATGAGCAGTGCGCTGCAACAGCGATCGAGGCGGCCGACGACGAGAACTCATGGCAATCTAAAAAAGAGCGTCTAAACAGTTTCCATTGCTACGCTAACCGCTTTGAGTGCCACACTCGGCGGGGTGCGAACCGCTTTGGGAGCCGGCCGGGGGCGATCGGCATCCCGATCCCGCTAGCTGGCCATCCATCAGGGCGCTTAAACCCCTCCATCCCTCGATTTCCTGGATGATGATCCAGGCTTTCCATGACCGCAACCACGCAATCGCCCCATCTTCTGAGTCCTTTTACGCTGGGCGATTTACCCATCAAAAATCGCGTCGTTTTGGCCCCGCTCACCCGGGCACGGGCCGGTGCTGAACGGATTCCCAACGCCCTGATGGCGGCCTATTACGCCCAGCGATCGGGAGCCGGCCTGCTCATTAGCGAAGCCACCGTCGTGTCCGAGCAAGGCATCGGCTGGCCGAATTCCCCCGGCATCTACAACGATGCACAGGCCGAAGCCTGGAAACAAGTGACCGAAGCCGTTCACAACCATAGCAGCACCATTTTTCTGCAACTGTGGCATTGTGGCCGAGCCTCCCACAGCAGCTTTCGCGCCGATGGATCGTTGCCGGTTTCTGCCTCGGCGATCAAGCTAGAGGGCGATCAGATCCATACGCCCACTGGAAAACATGACTATGAAGTGCCGCGTGCTCTGGAAACCGACGAAGTAGCCGCCGTGGTTGAAGACTATCGCCGGGCCGCTGAACGGGCAAAGCTGGCCGGCTTTGATGGGATTGAAGTCCATGCGGCTAATGGCTATTTGATTGATCAATTCTTACAATCCAAAACCAACCACCGAACCGATCGCTACGGCGGCAGCTTGGAAAATCGCTATCGGTTCCTAGGCGAAATTTTGGCCGCCGTCACTAGCGTTTTTCCCGCAAACCGGGTGGGCGTGCGCCTTGCCCCCAATGGTGTGTTCAATGACATGGGATCGCCCGACTATCGCGAAACCTTTACCTACGTGGCCCAACAGTTGAATGCGTTGAATTTGGCCTATTTGCACGTCATGGATGGGCTGGCCTTTGGGTTTCACAACTTGGGCGAGCCGATGACCCTGGCGGAGTTTCGGGCGGTCTTTGCGGCTCCGCTGATGGGCAACTGTGGCTATACCCAGGAAACGGCGGAGGCGGCGATCGCCTCGGGCCAGGCAGACTTGATCGCCTTTGGCCGTCCGTTCATCAGCAATCCCGATTTGGCCGAGCGCTTTGCCCATGGCTGGCCCCTGGCTCCCGAAGCGCCCATGGCCGATTGGTACTCCTTTGAACCCAAGGGCTATGCGGATTTCCCGGCCTACCCAGCGTCGGCCTAGGCATCGGGGAGCTAGGTTCCTCAACGGTTCACGGGAGCTAGTCGCGATCGCGCACCCAGAGGGCCAGCCCACCGCTGCGCCCCCGGGCCGCAATGCCCCACTCGCTGGCCCAGCAAAACGCGAAGAAGGGCAAATAGCCGATCGCTCGCTGGTTAAAGGATTCCTGGGTTAGGGCCTTGGCCGCCGGACGATCGCCCCGGACGGGGCCGCGATAGAGCACCCGATCGCCCAGCCCGATCGATAACTCCAAAAAATCAAAGGCCAACAAGTTGCGCCGGCCCGCCCACCGGGCCGGCCCCGCAAATTCCATAAAAATCGGCCCCACTTGCACCCGGTTGGTAATCCGCGCGATCGCCCCCGTAGTCGGATCGGTCAAAAAGGTAATGCGGGCCGGCGCAAAGGCCGGAAAATAGAACCCCCGATCGCGCGCCGCCGACCCCTTTGGCGACACCACCGCCAACCGCCAGCCACCGACGATCGCCCGTTCGCCCAAATCCACCCGATCGCGCCGAGTTTGGGTCTCGATCGTCTTCATTGCCGCCACCACGGCCGGTGGCCGGGGGCGATCGGGAAACTGCGCCGGATCTTGGATCGATCGCGCCGCCTGTTCCAACAAGCCCCTCGCTTGGACTGCCTCAGTTGTCATCCTCTCCCCCGTCCTCCATGAACATTCTGATTAGCAACGACGATGGGATTTTTGCCCTCGGGATTCGCGCCCTCGCCAACGCCTGCGCCGAAGCTGGCCACCAGGTGACGATCGTCTGTCCCGATCGCGAACGTTCCGCCACCGGTCATGGCCTGACTCTCCAGGATCCGATCCGCACCGAGCTAGTGCCCAACCTGTTTCACCCCAGCATCACCGCCTGGGCCTGCTCGGGCACGCCCGCCGACTGCGTGAAGCTGGCCCTGGGGGCCCTGCTCGATCGCAAGCCCGACCTGGTGCTATCCGGCATCAACCACGGCCCCAACCTGGGCACAGATGTACTCTACTCCGGCACGGTTTCCGCCGCCATGGAAGGACTGCTCGACGATATTCCCAGCCTGGCCTTTAGTTTGGCTAAATTTGGCCATCTGGATTTCAGCGCCGCCGCCCAATTTGCCGTCCAGGCGATCGCCCAGCTCACGGCCCACCCGCCGGCCCGGCCGATGTTGCTGAATGTGAATATTCCGGCCGGCTCCGCCGCCGAAATCGCCGGAGTCAAGCTCACCAAGCTGGGGTTTCGCCGCTACCACGATCTATTTGAAAAACGGGTCGATCCTCGGGGCCGCACCTACTATTGGCTATCGGGCGAAGTGCTCGAAGAAATTGACCCCGAAACGATGCCCGGTGGCCAATCGTCGCCCCTGATGACCGACGTGGAAGGGATTCGGCAAAACTACATCACCCTCACGCCGCTGCATTTTAATTTGACCGACTGGGCCGCGACGGACGATTGGCAGCCCTGGGTCGATCGCGTGGATCAGGCCCATCCCGCCGGGGCGATCGACCCGGCCGCTTAATTGGGCTGACTGGAAGGTACTCAACCCGTTGATGATCCTTCCCCGAACCCCCCAAAAACCGCCGGAATCGGTTCCGAGAGCCTTCCGGACGATCAACCCCCATCTGCGAAACGAGGTATAACAAACCCTGAGGCTTCCTTGGAGCTGAATGGGTATGCGCGATCGAGCCTCGACCCCTCGATCCAACGCCCGATCGAGTGAACGTCGGGTGAACGACCAACACCCAAAACCGTCCAGTCCAGAATCCGCAGACCGATGACCGTAGGCTCCGAACGATGTCGGCTAAAATCTTGGGAAGTTTAATTCGTCAGAGTTACACTTAACCCAAGTCTGATCGAGATATCGTCCAATCCGATTCACAATGGCTTCTAGGCGCAAACCTAGCACTATTGAGAATCCTAGGGTCACAATCCGTGTGATCGGAATCCGTGCCGTCAGGATTTGAGCAATCAGGATTTGAGCAATCAGGATTTGAGCAATCAAACCCCGTTCAATCTCCCTGAGCGATCGGATCTCCAATGGCCAAGTCTGAGGAAGATTTTAGAATTGCCCAAATGCCTTCCCAGACTTCATATCTGGCTGCAATGGTGACAAGCTCTGATTTGAATCACTCCGATTCAGCAAACTCGGCTTTACTCTAGTCTTGGTTCGATAGTCGTTGCGTTTTGGTTTCACCTCGATCGCCGATGGCTCGTGATTGTGCATCAGTTCGACTGTTTCGCCTGATTCGTTTCACTTGATTCGTTTCGCCTGATTCGTTTTGCTTGACTGTTCCGCGACCACTCGATTCTGCCCGGGGGCCGATCGCTGCCGACGGTAAATTTCAGCCAAGGCATCGGTAGTTGGCTACATTGGCTAGACCCAGTGGGCTATACCTGAGTCCTCTGCCCGTCGTTAGCCGCATCAACAGTCTGTCCTGGCTCACCGCAATGTTTTTCCCCAGTCATGCGATCCCTCTCGCTAGGCTGTATGGCATCGGGGAGCATCACTTTGCACTGAAATTTGGCTTATCCGCTTACCCATGTCCAGTCCGAACAGCCAGTTCCAGATCCGCTTTTGGGGTGTCCGTGGCAGTATTCCCTGTCCGGGCCCCGAGACGGTTAAATACGGCGGCAACACCCCCTGTGTCGAAATGCGCGTGGGCGATCGCCGGTTGATTTTCGATGGTGGTACAGGATTACGGGTTTTGGGGCAATCAATGCTGGCCGAAATGCCGGTCGAAGCCCACATGTTTTTTACCCACAGCCATTGGGATCACATCCAAGGCTTTCCATTCTTTGTACCGGCGTTCGTCAAGGGCAATCGTTTCCATATCTATGGAGCACCCGCACCAAATGGGGCCACGATTAAGCAGCGCATGAACGACCAAATGCTGCACCCCAACTTTCCAGTACCGTTGCAGGTGATGGGGGCTGATCTGGAGTTCTATGACATGCAGGTGGGGGATGTGATTGAAGTCGGTGATGTGCTGGTGGAGAATGCCTCGCTCAATCATCCGGGTGAAGCCGTGGGCTACCGGGTGAGCTGGCAGGGCTGTTCGGTGGCCTACGTGACCGATACGGAGCATTTTGCCGATCGCCTCGACGAGAATGTCATCCATCTGGCTGAGAATGCAGATGTGCTGATTTACGACGCAACCTACACCGATGAGGAGTATCAGTCTCCAAAAACGAGTCGGGTGGGTTGGGGCCATTCCACTTGGCAGGAAGCAATCAAGGTGGCGAAGGCGGCCAAGGTGGATAAGCTGGTGATTTTTCATCATGACCCGCTGCACACGGATGCGTTTTTGGATGAGGTTGGGCGGCAGGCGGCGGCCGTTTTTCCAAACGCATTGATGGCGATGGAGGGAATGTCGATTCAGTTGACTCCCCGATCGCCGGAACAGCCGGCGGTGCGTCCTGAGGTGACGGTGTTGGCGTAGCGGGCTTGGGGCCTGGCGATCGATCGCGCGCGGGCCGTCCTCGGTTGAGCCGCCTCGGGTGGTGTGCTGGATTATTGTTTGGGGATTTCGGAGAATTCTATTGGTTTGGGTCACGTCTGCACTGGATACGGTGCTGTTGCCAACGACGGTGGCGTTGGGGAATTTCGATGGCGTGCACCGGGGCCATCAGCGGGTGATTGCACCAATTTTGAATGACCCGGGGGCAGAGTCGGATCTGCGCTCGACGGTGGTGTCGTTTTCGCCCCATCCCAGGGCGTTTTTTAGTGGACGATCGCACCCGTTGCTCACGCCGATGCCGGAGAAGGCCGAGGCGTTGGGCCAACTGGGGGTTGATCAGTTTGTGGTGTTGCCGTTTGATCGATCGCTGGCGGATCTGACTCCCGAGGTCTTTACGGCGGAGATTCTGATTCGCGGGTTGCAGGCGCGGACGATCGCGGTGGGGGCGGATTTTCATTTTGGCCGGGGGCGCACCGGCTCGGCGGAACGTCTGCGGGAGATTGCGGCGGAGTTTGGTGTGCCGGTGAAGATTGTGCCGCTGATGTTGGATCGATCGGGTCGCATCAGCAGCTCGCGGATTCGGGCTGCCCTGATGGAGGGTGACTTGGCCACGGCGAATGATCTGTTGGGGCGGCCCTACGCGATCGCGGGGGTGGTGGAAGCGGGCCAGCAGTTGGGGCGACAGTTGGGCTTTCCGACGGCGAATTTGGCGGTGGCTCCCGAAAAATTATTGCCCCGGTTGGGGGTGTATGCGGTGCGATCGACCCTGGCCGATGGAACAGTGGTGGCCGGTGTGGCCAATATTGGCCGACGACCCACTGTTGGCGATCACGGGCCGGTGACGGTGGAGGTGCATTTGCTCGACTGGGCGGGGGATTTGTACGGCCAGTCGCTGGCGATCGCCCTGATGGCATTTTTGCGACCGGAGCAGCGTTTTGGGTCTCTGGCGGCCTTGAAAGCCCAAATCGAGCAGGATCGAGTGATGGCGCACGATCGGTTGGCAACCCTAAGTCCTGCTTGCAATTAGATTTGGGTAGATTCGGGCGGTTCGATCGGGTCGTTCTGGCCGGGCAATTTCAATCGAGCCGAGCCGATCGGGTTGTCCCAAGTTCTAGGGCGCGCGTGACGTTTTGCGAAATTTTGGGCAATGTTGAACTAGCCGCATTGAACTCGCTGCCAAGTCAGGATGAACGGAATCATGGGTGAAGTGTCACCAGCTATTGAGTCGCATAAACAGGCCCTGCACGCGCTGCAAGATAATTTGCGACGGGCGATCGTCGGTAAGGATGACGCGATTCAGTTGGTGCTTGTGGCGCTGTTGGGGGGTGGCCATGCGCTGTTGGAAGATGTGCCGGGGGTGGGCAAAACCCTGCTGGCAAAGTCCCTGGCGCGATCGATCGATGGCAAGTTTCAGCGGCTGCAATGCACGCCCGACTTGCTGCCGGCCGATGTGACGGGGACGAATATTTGGAACCCGCAGAAGGGGCAGTTTGAATTTGTGGCGGGGCCGGCCTTTAGCAATGTGCTGCTGGCGGATGAAATTAACCGAGCAACACCGCGCACCCAGGCGGCGTTGCTGGAGGTGATGGAAGAGCGGCAAGTGACGCTAGATGGCTTGTCGCGCCCGGTGCCGGAACCGTTCTTTGCGATCGCCACGCAAAACCCGATCGAATATCAAGGCACGTTTCCGCTGCCGGAAGCCCAGATGGATCGGTTTGCCCTGTCGTTTTCCCTGGGCTATCCGTCGGAGGAGGACGAATTGCGGATGTTGCAGCGTCACCAACTGGGGGCGATTGACCAGGATTTGCAGCCTTGCATTGCGCTGGAGTCGGTGCGGCAATTGCAACGAGCCTGTCGGCAAATTCAGGTGTCGGCGGCGGTGCAGGACTATATTTTGCGGCTGGTGCGATCGACCCGGAATGATGATGAAATCACGCTCGGGGTCAGTCCCCGGGGAGCGGTGGCGATGCAGCGATCGGTGCAAGCGCTCGCATTCTTAAAAAATCGGGATTATGTGTTGCCCGATGATGTGAAACAGTTGGCTCCGGCGGTGATGGCCCATCGCTTGATTCCCGCCGGGGGCAAAAATGCCCGCACGGTGATCGATCGGCTGTTACAGACCGTCCCCGTGGGGTAGTCCCCAGCCCAACGAGATTCCAAATCAATCTCAAAATCCATCCCAACTCGATCGTGACCGGGCGATCGAACGGATTCCCTCCTGAGCCGGAACCCGGGCAGCGTAAACTCAAAACAGCCTTGATTTTAGGCGCAACTTTTCGGGGCGAACATCAGCCATGGCAGAAACCAAAATGGGGCATCGAATGCGATCGCGGCGGCGATCGCCCTGGGGATTGGTGCTGGCGGTGGTGCTGCTGGTGGTGGTGGGCGGCGCGGGGCTGGCTCGGGCGATCGCGCCCCATGCGGCCCCCGCGATCGTGGCGCAAAATGAGCGATCGATCCTGATTGATCCGGAGGGCGAACTCGATCGGGTCGCCCCCGCCTTCTATTTGGGGCGCGAACTGTATCTCGAAAACTGCGCATCCTGCCATTTGGGCGTACCGCCGGGCCTGCTGGCCAGCCAAGTGTGGCGGAACCTGATTCGCGATTCAGCCCACTACGGCACAACCATTACCCCGCCCCAGGATCCCAGTTTGCAAATTATTTGGAATTATCTGAAGGAATATTCGCGCCCGTTGGCCGACGGTGAACAGGCCAGCTATCGGGTCGGCAAAGCCACCGTGTTCAAGGCGTTGCATCCCCGTGTGACGCTGCCAGACCCGGTGAGCCTCAGCACCTGCATTCGCTGCCATCCGCGTGTGGATTTCTTCAACTTTCGTGCCCTGTCGCCCGAGTGGAATAGCGCTCCCTAGTAGCGTGGCAAGCTTATTTAGATAGGTCAATGCAAATGACTGTTGCCGTTACCAGATCGTTAGGCAGCAAGGGGCTTAAGCCCCTTGTTACTACGACTGACTCGCAACTTTGACCCAATGAATTAAGGCAGCCGCGCTACTAGGAAGGGTTAATCAACCGCTAGCCTTGGGCCATGACCACGCGATCGCGCCCGGCCCACTTGGCTTGATACAACGCCGCGTCGGCCGCTTGCAGCAAAGTGGCCACCGTCACCGCGTGTTGCGGAAAACTTGCCACCCCAAAGGAAGCCGTAATCGTTCCCAGGGTTTGTCCCCCATGGCGCAGGGACAAGTCTCGCAGCTCTTGGCACATCAACTCGGCCCGTTGCAGGGTTTCATCGAGGGTGGCCCCCGGCAGGATCAACGTCATTTCCTCGCCGCCATAGCGACAAGCAATGTCGGAGCCACGAATCCGGCTTTGCAAAAATTGCGCCACTTCCTGGAGCACCAAATCACCCGCGTCGTGCCCAAAGGTGTCGTTGAACTTTTTGAAGTGGTCAATGTCCAAAATGATCGCCCCGATCGGGGATCGATCGCGCCGCGCCCGACACACCGCCTGCTCCAGAGCCTCTTCCAAATACCGGCGGTTGTGGAGACCCGTCAGTGGATCGCGAATACTCTGCTGTTGCAGGGTTTCCCGCAGCCGCAGGTTGGAAATCGCCAAGGCCACCTGCTCGGCCACGGTGCGCGCCAACTGCTGCTTGGATCCCGAAAGCGAATCGGGCTGAGGGGTGCAGAGATAGAGCAAACCCAGGGTTTCGCTTTGGGCCATCATCGGCAAACAGAGGGATTCGGCCGGCGGGCTGAGGGGGTGGGCGTGGCGACAGAGGAGGCCAGCGTGTTGATGTTCGGCCCAGTGGATGCGACCGCGCCGCAGGGCCCAGCAGTCGTCGGGATAGAACAGGGTTTCGCCGATCGGGTCGTTGCCCCAGGTGGCCACCGCTTCGAGGGCTACGCGGGAGGATTCCAGCGAAAACACGGCCCCCGAGCAGCCCGGAAACAAGGCTTGTACCAGGTCGGCCACGGCGGTGTAAGCCTCGTCCACCGTGATGCAAACCTGGAGAAAGTCGATCATTTCACTGAGCAGGGCCATTTCGCGGTTGCGAAACTTGAGTTCATCAATGCGCCGTTCTAGCTGTTGGTTGGTGTCCTGGAGGGCCTGTTCCGCTTGGCGGGCTTGGGTGATGTCGCGGAAGGTGAGGGTCAGGCCGTCGCCCAGCTTCACGGCGGTCAGTTGTAGCCAGGTTTCTGCGCCGTTTTGCTCCAGGCGGATGGCGCGACTGAAGGTTTGCCCCGTTTCGACAACGCGGATGTAGGCATCAAACAGGCCGTCTTGGCGAACGCTGGGGATTTGTTCGATCAACTGCCGGTTGAGCAGGTGGTCGCGCGATTGCTGTAGGACGGTTTCGGCCGCAGTATTCACGGTAGTCCACAAAAAATCGACAATTTGGCCGGTGCTGTTGCGGATTGATCGGAGCGCCGCAATGCCATCGATCGAACTGTCAAGGATGTTGGTGAGTTCCTGTTGGTTCTGGGCGAGTTCGCTGATGTCCGTGACTAGGCCGAGGAGCCGATCGCCCTCCTGGGGATCGCTGTAGCGCACGGCTCGCACCAGCCCATGGACGATCGTCTGATTCTTGTGCTCAAACCGTTGAATCAGTTGGATTCGATCGGCTTGGTTGACCTGGAAGGCTTGCCGCAAACTGGCGAGGGTGGGGCGATCGTCCATGATCAACAGGTTTTCCCAGGTGGACCAATCATCGGCTAAGTCCTGGGGTTGATAGCCCAGGATTTCTTTCCAGCGCGGCGACAGGGAGAGGCGATCGGTAGTTAAGTTCCATTCCCACAGACCGTCATTGCTGGCGTGTGACAGCCATGCCCCTTGGCTGGCGATCGTGGCAATGTCTTGACCCTCGCCCTGGCCGTTGACCGCTACCGCTGCGATCTCGGATGACGAATTGCCGATCGCCGTGGGGGGGGAGCTAGGTGGGCGATCGGTGTCCAATCCCGCCATGTTTACCGCCCTCTCCTGGGGGGGCATCGACTGGCGATGGATCAGGGCTTCGAGCAAGGCCCGGCGCGAAATGACACCCGCGAGCGCTTCGTTGTCATCCACCAAGACCAAGCATTGGTCGTTGTAGTGCTGAAACGCGTCCCAGGCCTGATCTAGGGTTGCCTGGGCGGCGATCGTCACTGGCGGGCGGGCTAAGGCGGTTAGGGGCTTTTGGCCGATATCGGGTTCGGTCAGCATGGCCCAGGCCACGTCATGGGCCATCAACATCCCGATCGGTTTGGGCAAACTGCTTCCCGGCATTGCCAAAACAATCAGCAGCGACTCATGCGCGTCCTGCTGCTGGGATTCCCGCAGGTGCTGGGCCATGTCTTGGATGACCGTATTGGCAGGCACGACCAGCGCCGGGGCCGCTGCCAGATACCCCGCTTCGCCCAAGGCCAGGGAACGAATCGTCGGAATGGTGCGTTGAAAGTCAGTCACGGCGTGGGAAACAGCCAGCGGCTGTATTGTTCAAGTCCAATGAAGTCCAAGGGGGATACATCCAAGTTAAACCGTGGCCGGCGCTTGGATCTAGTCTCAGGCTCACAAGTGGTTTGAGTCTGGGTTGATGAGGTTGATTGGCTCAGGATTTTCGGTGATTACCCCCCAGAATGAGCGCTGCGGCCCTGCTACAGGCCACAGCGCTGTTTAAATCCACGTTTAGATTTATTAGATCTAGATCCATCGACCAATCGCCACGTGATACCTGGGCGATCGCGAGGTGGGAATCCGGATCGGCGATCTAGATGCGGGCCACGCCGTCTTGGCGGGCAGCGGCTTGCACGGCGGCGGCCACGGCGGGGGCCACGCGCTGATCGAAGGCGGAGGGGACGATCGTTTCGGGGCCCAACTCGTCCGCATCGACCAGGGAGGCGATCGCCAAGGCCGCATCCAAAAACATCCGCTGGGTCAGTTTGGTGGCGCGGCAGTCCAAGGCTCCTCGGAACAGGCCGGGGAAGGCCAGGACGTTGTTGATTTGGTTGGGATAGTCGCTGCGGCCGGTGGCGACGATCGCCGCCTTGCCGACGATCAGTTCCGGTTGGATTTCGGGGATCGGGTTGGCCATGGCGAAGACGATCGGGTCTTTGGCCATCGATTCGACCATTTCTACGGACACCACGCCGGGAGCGCTCACCCCGAGAAAAATATCCGCGCCGACCATCGCATCGGCCAGGCTGAGGGGGCCGGGTCGATCGACCGCAAAGGCTTGTTTTTGGGGGTTGAGGTCGGCGCGATCGCGCGTCAGCAGCCCCTTGGAGTCGCAAATCATAATTTCGCCCGCTCCGGCGGTTTGCAGCAGTTGGGCGATCGCAATGCCCGCCGCCCCGGCTCCATTAATCACGATCCGCACGTCCGCCAGCGCCTTGCCCACATATTTCAAGGCATTGGTCAGGGCCGCCAACGAGACGATCGCCGTCCCATGTTGGTCATCGTGGAAAACGGGAATATTCAACTCTTCCTTCAGCCGCTTTTCCACCTCAAAGCAGCGCGGCGCGGCGATATCTTCCAGATTCACACCGCCGAACACGGGGGCGATCCGCTTCACCGTTTCCACAATTTCGTCCGCGTCCTGGGTGGCGAGGCAAATCGGGAACGCATCCACGCCGCCAAATTCCTTGAACAGCATCGCCTTGCCTTCCATTACGGGCATCGAGGCTTCGGCCCCCAAGTTGCCCAGGCCCAGCACGGCGCTGCCGTCGGTGACGATCGCCACCATGTTTTGCTTGACGGTCAGCTCATAGACCCGATCGGGCTGATCGGCGATCGCCCGACAAACCCGCCCCACGCCGGGAGTGTAGGCCATGGCCAAGTCCGCCTGGCGGGCGAGCGAAATCTTGCTGTTGACCACAATCTTGCCCCCCTGGTGTAGCGCAAAGGTGCGATCGGCCGCCGCAATCACCAACACATCGGGAATCGCCTTCACGGCCGCCACGATCGCCTCGGCCGCCTCGGTGCTGGCCGCATCCACCGCCAAATCGCGGATCGTCGCCTGGCGATTTTGCTCCACCAGCGTGATGTCACCCAGGTTGCCCCCGGCCTCCGCGATCGCCTGAATCACCCGGGACAGCATCCCCACCTGATTTGGCAACTGAAGACGGAGCGACACACTGAAACTCGGATTCGGCGTTAGTTTAACCACGGACTGATTCCTTCCCGAAGAACTAGCAAGTTGATGAGGCAGAAGCTGATAAGACAGGCCTAGCTAAAGCTCTATAATCTACCACCCATGAGCCATGGGCTTTGGGCGATCGGTCAGGAGTTACTGAAGATTTCTGACCAGGACTGAGTTCCTAACGGACTGATTCAAAGTCAGTCGTTTAAGGAATTGTCAGGAAATTGGCTGTCATTTAGCAAGCTTAATAGCTGCGGAATATTGATCTGAACAGCTTGCCAAAGAATCCATAGATCAACTTCTCGATATTCATGAATGATCCGATTTCGCATTCCCCGAATTGCAGCAATCGGAATCTGGGAATTCTGATTGATAAAACTGTCTGAAAAGCGGTTCATCGCCTCGCTGAGGACTGCGATTTGGTACAGGACAGAAGATTGTGTCTTGCGATCTTGGAGGAAGGAATGTTCGTCAAATCCCTCTGTAAAATCCAGAATTTGTTGACAAGCATTAATCGCATCCAACCAATATTCGCGATCGCAATTCATGGGGTCGCTGCAGCTTGAGGATCAATCTGGTAAATGACTTGGGCATTTCCTAGAATATTGTTTCGTCGAATTGGATTATGACTTTGTTCAATGGCCCGCCGAGTCACCAAATCGATGGAACGATTCTGAAAGAGCCTGCTAAATTCACATTCGATCGTGTGTAGATCCAGCAGCGTAATCTTAGCCGTCGGTGAAAAACTCACTAATAAATCTACATCACTGTCAGGCCGGAACCGATCGCCTAGAATTGATCCGAACAATGCAACTTCGGTGATTTGCCAATGGTCACACAACGTCATGAGTTGCTGACTATCAATGGTCAATCCGGGTTGCAGCGTGATTGGATGACGCAGATATTTCGCGCGATCGCGCTCGACACTATCAAGGCAGTTGGTCATGGCGTTCGTCATGTCAAATAGCAACTGAACCGAAGCTTTAATTGCATTTCAACTAAATTTCACCCGATAGAGACTAAACACATCGCCCTCGCGCGTGCCGGTGATTTTGCCGCCCGCATCTTTGACGAGGTTTTTCCAATCGGCGGCATCTTCTAAAAACACCTCCGCGCCCAAATAGGTTTCCAAAATCGCCCAATTTTCCGCCAGCGGCAATTCGGGCAAAATCGCATCGAAAACAAATAAACCGCCGGGTTTGAGCAGCGACTTCACCCGATCGGTCACGGCCGCCCAATAGTTAATCGGGTAATAGCAACTCACGCCGGTTGCGATTACCAAATCAAAGGATGCTGGCTCATAGTCCAGTTCGTGGGCCGGCTGACAACGCACCCCTTTAAACAGTTTGGAATTGAGCTGCGGGCCGCGGGCGGTGATCAGATCGCACATCACCCGGGCCACATCTTGCCCATAGAAAAAGGCTTGCCAATCGCGCCAGGGATAAAACAAAAAACTGCCGCCGCAACCGAGATCTAAACAGCGCCAATTTTTTTGGGGTTTTGCCAAGTCCCAAAAGGGCGAGGTGATGCGACTCGTGAGAGAACCGGCGGCAAATTCGGGATAGAGCGGCAGGGCAGCGACTTCATCGGGCACGCTGAAGGCTTCGCCGCGATATTCCTGGTTGTAGCGCGCAGCGACGGCTTGGATCTGGGCTTGAAGTTCGGGTGTGTTCCAATCGCGGGATTGAAGTTCGGCAATGCTCCAGTTAACCAATGAATATCCCCTCCAGAATGAGGGTTTGAGATTGTTGCTTGAAAGTGGCTGCCTAGGGTTTTTGATCTAGCAGTTTCTGTCTGAAAGTTTCAATCTAGAAACGGTTTGCCAGATTGAGTAAGGCTGACAAAACCGGGAATCAACCTGCTGATTGAATCCTGTCCTCAGCCCGATCGGTTCAGTTTCAAATTGCTAATGGTTCCCGATGAAATCCCCTAGGCAAGGGACTGAGGGACTGTGATTAAATTCCTGAAACTCTGATTTCACCGTTGCCGGATTGTGGGGGACAAGGGGCTTGAGCATTTTGTCAAGGGCGGTTGAGCTGGGAAAATTAGTCATTTCAGCCGCAATCCAACTCCATTTGATGACACGCTCTAAAGCCCCTTGTCCCTGGGATCTTGAACGGGAAGGACTGAAGAACTGGGTCAGGGAGATTAGGGCTAACCTTTCAGGGCTTTTTGGAAGTTTTGGCGGTAGGAACCATTGATCAGCAAAACTGGCCAGAGTAGGGTTAGGAAAACTCGGTTTTGGGTGAAGTTGGTGCGCCCAAAGCCATTCCAAAATTTCACGCCAAAGAAGATGTATGCACCAAAAAGCATGAGGATTGCGAGTTTAGCCATTGATTGAACCTCTGAACACGACGGTTAAATAGGGTTGAGCAAATACGGGGGATTTCACCCGAGGGGGATGGCAGGGGGCGATTCCTAGGGCTTCTTGGCTCGCCCCGTCTATCAGTGTAGCCAACCCGTTAGAGTAGAAAGCGGCAAAACGCAACCATCACAAGGCAATCATGGAATTTCGAGCAAGTGCCAGCAGCCCGATCGATTGGACGGGCGCTGGTTTGGCGATCGGGCTGTTTGAGGCAGAACTGGCAACCCTGGCGGGCGATTTGGCGGCGCTGAACGATCGGCTGGGCGGGGCCTTGCGCGAGGCGATCGACGAAAACGAGTTCAAGGGCAAGGCGGGCAACACGGCGACCCTGCGCGTGGGCAGCAGCAGCCCGATCCGCAAGCTGATCCTGATTGGGCTGGGCAGCGCGGAGGATTTGAAGCTCGATCGCCTGCGCCAAGGGGCCGCCGCCGCTGCGAAGGCCGCCCGTGGTCAAAAATGCGACAGCCTGGCGATCGCCTTTCCCCTCTGGAACCAAGACGGCGCGGCTTCGGCCCAGGCGATCTCCGAGGGCGTGCACCTGTCGCTCTATCGCGATCGGCGGTTCAAGTCCGACAGCGACGACAACGGCAAAACCCCGAAGCCGGAAACCATTGACCTGCTGACCTTCCGGGGTGATGCGACTGTGACGGACGAGGCGATCGCCCAGGGGATCGATCGGGGCGCAAAAATTGCCGCCGGGACGATCCTCGCCCGCGAGCTGGTGGCCGCTCCCGCCAACGTGGTCACGCCGATCACCATGGCCGAAACCGCCAAAGACATTGCCCAGCATCCCGGCTGGGAGCTGACGATTCTGGAGCGCGAAGACTGCGAAAAACTCGGCATGGGCAGCTTTTTGGGCGTGGCCCAAGCGTCGGATTTGCCCCCGAAGTTTATTCATTTGGTCTATAAGCCCCAGGGCACGCCCCGCAAAAAGCTGGCGATCGTCGGGAAGGGCCTGACCTTCGATAGCGGCGGCCTCAACATCAAGGCCGGCGCGGGCAGCAGCATCGAAATGATGAAAACCGACATGGGCGGCGCGGGAGCCACCTTCGGCGCGGCCAAGGCGATCGCCCTGCTGCAACCGGCCGATGTGGAAGTGCATTTCATCTCCGCCGTCACCGAAAACATGATCAGCGGCCGCGCCATGCACCCGGGCGACATCCTGACCGCTTCCAACGGCAAGACGATCGAGGTGGGCAACACCGACGCAGAAGGCCGCCTGACCCTGGCCGATGCGCTGGTCTATGCGGACAAGTTGGGTGTGGAGGCGATCGTCGATTTGGCGACCCTCACGGGCGCTTGCGTGGTGGCCTTGGGCGACGAAATTGGCGGCCTGTGGGCCACCGATGAAGCCCTGGCCGAAAGCCTGAAAACCGCTGCGGCCAAGGCGGGCGAAAAAATCTGGCAAATGCCGCTGGAGGAACCCTACTTCGACAAGATGAAGTCCGTGGTGGCGGATATGAAAAATATCGGCGGCCGGGCGGGCGGCTCAATCACGGCGGCCCTGTTCCTGAAGCAGTTTGTGAAGGACACGCCCTGGGCCCACTTGGATGTGGCGGGGCCGGTGTGGAGCGACAAGGATTCGGGCCTGAATCCGCCCGGGGCCACGGGCTACGGCGTGCGAATGCTGGTGGAATGGATCCTGGCGTAATTGATCGTTGGGACAGGTTTGGGAGACCCAACCCCTACGGATTGAATGCTGTAGGGGCGGGGTTTTCCCATTGGCTTCAACGTAAGACCGAGAAAATCCGGGTAGGGGCGTACGGCCGTACGCCCCTACAGGGTTGACGGTTTTCGATCAACGTTGACTGGGATGATTTTGAACCAGCTAACCGTTAAGTTGAAGCGCATGGGTTTTCCCGCCCGGCTTCAGCGTTAATCCTGCTGGGCGTTTTTGATTGCGCCGAAGAAGCTGGCGATCGTCACGGGCACGCTCAGACCGAGAATCCCGATCGTGAGGGTGCTGCCGAGTTCTGGCTCGCCGGAGGTGAGTTCAAACACGGAGCCAACCGCCGCGATCGCCGCGACGCAGGCGATCGCCAAAAACAAGCCACTCTTAGGAGTCATCATGGTCGGAACTCTCCAAAAATCTCCTAAGGGTTAGCGCACCGGCCGCACATCGTTGTAGGCAAAGCCTTTTTCTTTGAGGGAGGTGGTCAGGGCCAAGTCATTCTCGACCCGATCGACGAACATCACGCCGTTCAGATGATCCAGCTCGTGTTGGATCGCCCGGGCCAGCAGCCCATCGGCCTTCAGGGTGCGGGGGCGACCCGTTTCGTCCTTGTAGACCACCTCGATTTCGGTGGGGCGCTCCACGTCGAGGTAGACCCCGGGAATGCTCAGGCAGCCCTCTTGGTCACACTCCAGCGGCCCGCCGGCGGATTTGATCATGGGGTTGATCAAAATCAGGGGTTCGGCATCGGCCTGGTCTGGCTCGATGTCGATCACGACAATTTGCTTGTCGATCGCCACTTGCGGTGCGGCTAACCCGATGCCGTCGGCGCTGTACATGGTTTTCAGCATGTCTTCGGCAATTTTGCGGATTTCTGCGTCCACTTTGGCCACGCGCTTGGCCGGTCGGCGCAACACCCGATCGCCCAGGGTGTGAATCTCCAGGGGCGGGTTCTTGAGTTTTTTCTTTTCAACCAACACTTTCGCGGTCATGGGTGGGGCGGTCTAGGCGTTACCATTCTTTGCCTTCATCCTAGCGAAGATTGGCAATGGCCCTTGATATTCCTGAGGTTTTGATTGCTCCTGGCCTTGCCCCTAGGCAGCATCGGGATAGCGAAATTGGGCGCGCCCACAACAGGGTTCAATACCCATCCGATCGAGCAACAATTCGCTGATGGCGTTGGCGATCGCGAATTCTCCAAAAAAGCTTTTAGAAAAATCGAAGCCTTGCATTTCCGTGAGGATCGCGATCGCGATGCCGTCGATGTCGTTTTCGCCTTCCATCCGTTGCCGAATGTAAGCATTGGTGGCGCAGCGGGCGATCGTACCGTTGACCGCTTCGGGAATATATTCCGAGTCCAGTAGTTCCACAAGGGATTGTTCGAGCCACTGGCGCTCGCGCTCAAAATCGTCAACGGGAGCCAAAATCACGGGTGGAACGGGTTGGGCCATGCCGATCGCTCTCCTGGGTTCGAGGCTATTGTCCTGGGTGGGAATGGAATCGTGGCCGAAGGGGGCCGGCGAATCGTTTAGTTCCCATCTTAACCAAATTGGCTTGGTCGGCAATCGTTGCCCGATCGTCCCTAGTCCAAAATTTCGATCGCCCCGGTGGTTCCGTCAATCCGCAGGCGCTGGCCCGTCCGTAGCCGTTGGGTGGCGTGGGGCACGTCCATCACGGCGGGAATCCGATATTCTCGGGCGACGATCGCCCCGTGGGACAGCCGGCCGCCCGCCTCGCAAATTAGCCCGCCGGCCCGCACCAGCAGCGGCCCCCAGGCGGCATCGGCATGGGGCACAATCAGGATCGATCGCGGGTCGATTGCCGGGGCCAGGTTCAGTTCCTTGAGCGATCGAATCACGATCGCCCGGCCCTCCGTCCGGCCCGGGCTGCCTCCGAGGCCGCGCAGGGTCGATCGCGCCTGGGTTGTCGTCCACTCCAGCGCGCACAGGGGAGGCTCTTGGCCGTAGACCAGTTGCGGCACGGGCGTTTGAGACCATTCCCCAAAGGCTTGGCGGCGCTGGGCAATCCGGGCGGTGAGGGATTTGGCCCGGCTGGCATCCTCCACCAGTTGCCGAACTTCGCCAATTTCCAGATAAAAAATATCGCCCGCTTGCTGTAACAATCCCGCCGACAGCCAGCGCTGCTCGATCGCCACAAAGGTCCAGCGCAACTGGGCCAGCAGCTTGTTATACACCTCCGCCACTTGCCCCTTCAGATCCAAGCGGCGTTGGGCGATCGACCCCTGACGGCGCGACGGATTCGGTTCCACGATCGGGGCCGCCGCCAACTGCGCCACCATCGTTTGGGGAATGTCCGGCACTTCCCGCCAGGTGGGCACGGCCACATCGGTTCCCACCTCGCTCAGGTAGCCGTAGGTGTCCAGAAACACCTGGAAGCTGGCCAGCACTTCCCGCCCCGCCGGTTCCTCCGCGAGGGCTTCCCAGAGGGCTTCCGGTTGTTCGAGGCGTTGGATCGTTTCGATCGACAGCACCGTTTGGATCCGCTCGGCCAATCCCTGAAGCCAACGGGTGGCGGCCACCTCCGGATGGCGGCTGGGATCAAGTTGGCCCGCCTCCACGCGCCCGATCGCCTGGCGCAGGGCCGCGCTCAGGGGAGCCAGGATGCTGTAGTCCGTCGCTCGATCGAGCAGGCCCAAAATCTGATCCGCCCGCACCAGCAAGCGTTCTGGCTCGTCCAACTGCTCGGCGGGCAAGGCTTCCAAACTGGCCAGCCCCGGCTCAAACCACTGCTGCCAATCGCGCTGGAACGATCGCCCCAACGTCCACTCCTGCCCCAACAGTCGCAACAACCCGGGCAAATTCCGCAGGGTGGCCGTCAGGGGTGGGCGGCTCATTTTGCCCCCGTGGGTCAAGGCTTCCAGGCTTTCGGGCGGCAGGCCCATCCGCCGAAACACATCGCCCAACAGGGTGACGTTGAAGTAGGCCCGCCCATGAAAGAGCGTCGCCGTTTCCAAAAAGTCCAGCCCCGCCGCTCGATCGCCCAGCACCACCGTAAACAACCGGCCCCAAGCGCCGCAGGTCATCGGCCGGTTCAGCGACCAGGTGAGCGGGCGGATCACGCCGGGGATCGCCTCGGCGGCCATCCGGCGAGTCCACACGGGCAGCAGGGTGGTGATCGGTCGCGCCTGCAAAATCCACAGTTGCTGGCCGTCAAAGGTCCATTCCACATCCTGGGGCACGCCGTCGAAGTGGGCTTCGAGATCGCGGGTCAGCAGGGCCACTTCGCGCACCAACCAGCCGGGTACGTCGCCCGTGCCGGTTTCGGCGGCGATCGCCCGGGCACTGGTGGCCAGGGCGCGCAGTTCCGATTCGATCGACTGGCTATCGGTCGATCGCCCCGACAACACCACCGATCGCGACTCGCGCCAGGCCGCCACGTCCATATCGCTCACCTCAATCCGGTAAGACTCCGGCGTGACCCGCCCGGACACCACCTGGGCCGCCGATCCCGGCAGGGCTTCCACCAATACGGCCTCGCCTTGTTGCGTCACCGGATCGCGGCTAAAGGCCACGCCGGAAAAGGCTCCAACAATTTGCGGTTGCACCAGCACAGCCATCCCCGCATCGGGCATCGATCGATCGCGCCGATAGTCGATCGCTGCCGGATTGTCGTAGGACGCAAACACCGCCGCCACGGCTTCCACCAGTTCCAGGGGCGTGCGCACATCCCCCAGGGTGCAGTACAGGCCGGCCGCCGCCGCTCGCTCACTGTCTTCCCCAACCGCCGACGATCGCACAATCAACGGCGGCTCAAAAATCGCCTGGGCCATGCCCTCGGTCAACTCACCCTGGCCCGCCAACCGGTTCGCCAACAGCACCGGATCATCCCCCGGCAGCAACACCCAACCGGGCAACACCGGATAGCCCCAGGCCTTCAGCCGGGCCAGGGTGGCCGCCTTGCCCCCCGTGCGTTGGGCCTCCAGTGGCTGTGAAAGAGACAACATCGAATCCGCCTCCCCTTGAAAAAAGCCCATAGCTCCTTGGGTTCCCGCCGCCGCGCCCGATCGTGCCAGGGACAGATCATCGGGCACGGTTTGGCACAGCCAGCCTAACAGGGCCGCCACCCCCACCGCCCCCACCACCCGATCGACCGAATTGGGGTGCAACAGGCCCAACATCAACGGGTAGGCCGCCAGCACCAACAGCCGACTGGTTTGGCGATCGCGCATCAGGGCAAACCCCGCCCCCGTCAGCAACGCCGTCAGCAGCGCCGCGATCGGCTCGTGGGCGATCGCGCCCCAGGTGGCGTTCGTCATGCCCGCGCCGCGACCCACCCAATAGCGCCCCAGCACCACCCCCGCGATCGTCAGCCATTCCCAGCCCGAGCCGATCGGAAAAAATTGCCGCGCCAGCCACACCGCCCCCAGGCCCTTCAGCGCCTCCGCCGACACCGCCAGCATTCCCCACCAGGGCCCCGCATGGTAAAACGCCGCCGACACACTCACATTGCCCGTGCCCAAGCGCCGCAACCGTCGTCCCGTCCCCAGCCGCACGATCCAATCCGTCAGCGGCAACGCCCCCAACGCCGGACAGAGGGTTAGCAGCAGCAAAATTCCCAAGGTCTGTTCGCTCGTCATCTGTTCTGGCAACCCCAACTATGGCAACCCTACGGACTGACCCGATCGCCCATCAGCGGCGTTTTAGTATTACTGATTTGCACCACAACGTTGCGCTGCAACGGCCAAAACTGCGTGATCATCCCTCAAGCAACCGTCCCTAACGGAGGGATTCAGTCTGGCCAAGCTTGTGATTTCAAGTCTAGGGCTAGTCGCCAGATGTGCCCAACCCCCCCATTTCCCAAGGCAGCGGTTTTAGCATCCGTGAAGGACACTCCAAAACCGAACAACCTCAAAATGCTGATCCGATGGATTGCTGGTCGAGGCAAACAGCGGGCGATCGCCCATACTCACCCCGACAAATCTAGTTCTTCCAGACTATAACCGCAATGGGAGCAGGTCTTTGCAGCGGAAAATCAGCGGTCAATCAAAGCCACTGACCTGCCTTGTTTTAAGCAACTGATACCAGAACTTTAAGGCTGTTTGCGATCGCCAAGTCTGAAGTCTTTTGCATCAGCTTGTTGTCGAAAAACTGGTGACCCAAAAACCCGTAGCTCGACTGCTTCGCTGGGCATGACGGCCATCGACTGACTTGTTGAGTCCCATCGATCAAATTCCTATTTTACGGGGGTTGAATTTTGATCATCGTTAGACCATCATGAGTTGGCTTTTTTAAGGCTTTTGACAACCTTGATCAATTGATTGCCTTTGTGGAGAATGATTCAGTGTTGATAGATCGCTTTGGCTGCATGGATTGTCCACCTCATCAATTGAGTTTGCTAGTGCTCTTGGAAACTGCATCTCAGCGGTTTAATCCGGATATTCTATTACAGGCAATTGGACGGTACAATGAAAAATGATCAGACTTTTAGATTCTCAATCCAGGCTGGAAGTGATTGAGCAAAATACAAACTTCAGTACTCAAAAAACTGAGTTGAAGCCTGATAATCCAGAACAGCAGTCCCAACAGGATGAGGCTTTAAACCCATTACTTGGGTCACGATAGGATCAACATCCCTAGGGAAGGGGGAAATTATGGTGAGCGTTCAACCTCCAAACGAACAGCAACTTCGCAGCACGGTCTTAGTCGTTGATGACAATCCGACCAACCTCAACGTGTTGTCGGATCTCCTGGATGGAGCTGGCCTGGATGTTCGGGTGGCTAAATCGGGGGTGGCTGCGCTCGATCGCGTGGCCTTTGCTGCTCCTGACTTAATTTTGCTGGATGTAATGATGCCGGAAATGGACGGTTTTGAAACCTGCCGTCGGCTTCAGGACAATCCCGATACTCGCGACATTCCGATTATTTTTATGACGGCCTTGTCTGAAACAACTGATAAGGTCAAAGGTTTAAGCCTCGGCGCGGTGGACTACATCACAAAACCATTCCAGCAAGAAGAAGTCTTGGCCCGTGTCCGTTTGCATCTCAAACTCCGTCACCTCAACCAAGCCTTAGCCAACGCGAATAACCAATTAGAAGAAAAGGTGGCCGAGCGCACGGCGAAGCTTGAACGAGCGCTGCAAGATTTGCAAACGGCCCAAGTGCGTTTAATTCAAACAGAACAATTGTCAAGCTTGGGGGATTTGACGGATGGTGCTGCCTATGAAATTAGCAATTCCGTTAATTTTTTAAACGGTAATTTAACCTATGTTGGTGAGTGCTGTGAAGAATTAATTGCGATCGCTCAACTCTATCGACTTCGCGATCCCCAGCCCGATGGCGAACTCCAGAAGCGGTTACAAGCGTGCGATCTTGATTTTTTAAAAACCGATTTGCCAACCCTGCTGGCATCACTCCAAACCGGTACTCGACGCATTCAAAATATTGCGGATATTCTGCATGATTTTGCGCAGCCGGGGGATTCAATCCGCCGAGCATTTCATCTCAATGCCAGCGTTGATAATATTTTGATATTGCTGAAAAATCGCCTCAAGGGTCGTGGGCATCGACCACTGATTGCGATTCAGCGCAATTACCATGAGTTGCCACCGATTCAGGGCTATCCGGGGCCGTTAAATCAGGCTTTGACAAATGCGATTACGAACGCGATCGAGGCGATCGAAGCGCGTTTTGCGGATCCCACCTACGATCCTGTGATGCCTGCCATTCAAATTCACACGAGTCTCCACGATCGCACCGTGCGTGTTGTGATCATGGATAACGGCATCGGGATGACGGATGAGGTTCGCCAGCAAATTTTCCAGCCCTTTTTCACAACCAAACCGGCCACCAAGTCAACGGGTTTGGGTTTAGCTCTGTGTCACACAACGATCGTGGAGTTGCATGGCGGGACGATCGAGTGTCGTTCCCAACTGGGCCAAGGCACAGAAATCATCATGGCTTTACCATTGGAAGCCCATCCCTCAGCCCAAGAACACTGTGAATTGACGGGCTGCAACTAACTGCAACTACTCGCTAAAACCAGTTGCTGTGTAGGATTTAGTACAAGGGAACCGATCGATCAATTTCCACGGAATAGGCATGGATGCCGCCCGTAATATTTTTGATCTTGCTGTAGCCTTGGGTTTCGAGCCAATGACACATTTGTCCCGATCGCACACCGTGGTGACACATCACCCAAATTTCGCGATCGGAATCAAGAATCGACTGAATTTTACTGCTCCATTGTTCATATTCACTGAGGGGTAAATTCATGAATCCAGGAACTTTGGCGATCGCCAATTCCTGGGGTTCACGCACATCCACGAGCTGCACCAAATCCGTTGGCGCTTGTAAGTAATCAGCAACCTCTTGCACCGTGACCGTATCCATAAACCTGAGCGGGTGGTAAAGAGTAAAAACGCGAAATTAACCGTTAGCAAGCTGCGAGAAAATCGTTAGCGATCGGTGTAACAAGGGGCCACAGCCCCCTGTTGATTACCCGAGGCAAGGGCGATCGGAAAACGGCGATCGGAAAAAGCGAGCAACACAGCGGGCGCACGGCGGTGCGCCCCTACTGGAAATGCGTCAGGGCCTAATCGACGGGCCTAATCAAAGTTTTTGATGATCGCCGACGCAAACTCCGAACACTTCAGCGGGGGTTCCACCGGCGGTTCCATTTGGCGGGCCAGATCATAGGTCACTTCGCGCTGTTCGATCGACTTGGCCAGCCCGTTTTTCACCAGGTCAGCCGCCTCTTGCCAGCCCATGAATTCCAACATCATCACGCCCGACAAAATCACCGATCCCGGATTCACCTGATCCAAACCGGCGTATTTGGGAGCCGTGCCGTGGGTCGCTTCAAAAATTGCCGCATTGTCGCCAATATTGGCCCCCGGAGCCATGCCCAAACCGCCCGCGATCGCCGCCGCCGCATCGGACAAATAATCCCCATTCAGGTTCATTGTCGCCAGAATCGAATATTCATCGGGGCGAATTTGAATCTGTTGGAAAATATTGTCGGCAATGCGATCGTTTACCATCACTTTTTCTTTCCACTGGCCGTTGCCGTGGCTGTCCCAAATCGCTGCCAAGACATCGCGCACTTCTTGGCAAATGTCTTCGCGTTTTTCTGCCGGATAGCTGTCATAGCCGGGGTCAATCAGCTTGGCATTCGCCTCGATCGACAAGTCCGCATTCTTTTCCTTGTTGCTCAGAATCCAAGACTCGCGCTCGGTCACACATTCCGCCCGAAACTCACCCGTCGCCACTTCATAGCCCCAATCACGGAATGCACCCTCGGTGTATTTCATGATGTTGCCCTTGTGTACGAGGGTCACGGATTGCTTGGCCTTGGGCAGCCGCAGGGCGTTTTGAATGGCCCGGCGCACTAACCGTTGGGAACCGGTAATACTAATCGGTTTAATGCTGATCCCTGAGTCCAACCGGATTTGTTTTTTCTTCAGTTCCGGTGTTTCAGGAATCAGGTTGTTGTTCAAGAAATCGATCAGTTTGTCACAGCCCGGTGTGCCCTGTTTCCACTCGATTCCCAGGTAGATATCTTCCGTGTTTTCCCGATAGATCAGTAGGTCAAGTTTTTCGGGATTCTTGTGCGGAGATGGCGTGCCATTGTAATACTTGCAAGGGCGAACGCAGGCATACAAATCAAAGATTTGGCGCAGGGCTACGTTCAGCGATCGAATGCCGCCGCCGACGGGGGTGGTCAGGGGGCCTTTGATCGCCATGCCATATTCGCGAATGGCCGTCAGGGTGTCTTCGGGCAAGTACTGATACGTGCCGTAGAGTTCGCAGGCTTCGTCGCCCGCATAGACTTTAAACCAGGAGATTTTGCGCTGGCCACCGTAGGCTTTTTCGATCGCCGCGTCGAGCACGCGCTGGCTAGCGGGCCACAGGTCAATGCCCGTGCCGTCGCCGCGAATGAAGGGAACGATCGGGTTGTCGGGAACGATCGGCTGACCGTTCTCAAAGCGAATTTTTTCACCGACGGTGGGGGGCGTAATCTTGTCGTACATGGTTGCGCGAAAAACGAGTTGGGGTAACTATACCGCGCGACTCGTGATTCAGCGGGCCATGGCGCACAGACTGGCGACTCTATCCTAAATTAGGGACTAATTAGAGCCGATCGCCCTAGGCCGAGGCCAGCTCGATCGCCCGGCGGCGCGGCACTTCATAGCTCCAAAAATCCTTCGCCATTTCCGTGTTCGGAAAAATCATCCGCGCCTCGGCCAACAAATCCTGAAAATCGATCGCGTTGCCCGGCGCATAACGGGGGCTGAAGTGCGTGATGATCAGCGTTTTGACCCGGGCTGCCAGCGCCACCTGGGCCGCCATCGTGGTGGTGGAGTGCAACCGCTCAAAGGCGAGCTGCGAATCCGCATGGGCAAAGGTCGCCTCATGGATCAACACATCGGCATCCTGGGCCAGCTCGATCGCCCGATCGCAAAACACCGTATCCGTGCAATAGACCCATTTGCGGCCCTGTTCCGGCGGCGCACAGAGGGTTTGGCCATCGATCGTCCGGCCATCGGGCAGCGTCACCGTTTCGCCGCGTTTGAGGCGGCCATAAACCGGGCCGGCGGGAATGTCCAGGGCGCGGGCTTTTTCAATATCAAATCGACCGGGGCGATCCTTTTCGATCACCGCATAGCCGTAGGCCGGAACCCGGTGTTCCAGCAGTTGGCAATTCACCACAAATTCATCATCTTCAAACACCTTTCCTGGCTCAACCGGATGCACTTTGATCGGGAAAGAAAAGCGGGTTTGGGAATAGCGTTGGCAGGCTTTTAAATACCCCGATAAATCGGCCGGCCCGTAGAGATCGATCGGGTGCGGTTGCCCGGCCAGCCCGGAACTGGCCAACAAACCCATCAGCCCAAAAATGTGATCCCCATGCATGTGGGTGATGAAAATGCGCGTAATTTGGCTCGATCGCACCTCACTTCGCAATAGTTGATGTTGGGTTCCTTCACCACAATCAAACAACCACGCCTCCGCCCGCTGCGGCAGACGCAACACCACGCTCGACACATTGCGCGATCGGGTTGGTACGCCGGAACTCGTGCCCAAAAACGTCATTTCCAAAACCGTGGCTGCTCCTCTCGATCGAGACTTTAGATGCGCTCCTATGCTCCCATAGGCGGGCGATCGCTGCGGGACTTTCGATCGTCAGACCAACCCAAGGCATCGAGTTCCACCCGGGTCGATGCCCCCATCCAGTCCCCAAAACCCTCACTCTGCCGTTAGGAAGCCGTGAGAAGGGGCTTAGGGCCTGTCATCAGATCCCTGAAACCCTGATTCTTTCGTCGCCGGATCGTGGGGGGCAAGGGGCTTAAGCCCCTTGTCTGGGGCGGTTGGGTGGGGAAAACCAATCAATTTAGCCCCGACCAATTTGATCGCCCGCCCTAGCGAGGCGCGATCGATGGATTGGGTTTGTTGGGTTCGAGACCCGGCACGCCCATCACCTCCGACAGATAATTCGCAGTGGCCCCCACCGCCGCGATCGCCCGATCGTAATCCAGCCGCGTCGGCCCCAAAATGCCCACACTGCCCAACGGCGACAGCCCATTGCCATAGAGCGACGAAATCAGCGTGTAGCCCTGGATCGGTTCCCAGGGATTTTCCATGCCAATCCGAATCCGCACCCGGCGCTCATCCTCCGGCTCGTCAAAAATCAACGACCAAAGTTGATCCTGTTCCTCCTCCAGCAGGTGGATCAGGGTTTGCACCTGTTGCAGTTCGGCAAATTCCGGCTGGCGCAACACTTCCGACACCCCACTGATCAAAATCCGCGTGGCCGTGGGGGTTTGGGCCCGCCGCGCCAGATGGATCAAGGCTTCTCGCAACGCTTGGCCGCGCCGATCGAACTCCCGCCCCAGCTCATCCCAGTCCAGTTGCGCCACCTCCAGCAGGGAGCGATCGCCCAAGCGCGCGTCCAAAAAATTCGACAAAATCACCAATTCCCGCTCCAGGGTGTCCTGGTCGGGCAGGGGCGAATCCTCCGTGGAGGGCAAGGGGACGATCGCCGAATGGCTGTGGTAATCGTCCGTCACCACCACCACCATCACCCGATCGACCTCCATCGGCAGCAGCCGCACATGGCGCACTCGCACCGTTTGGGTTTGGGGCAGGGCGATCGCCGCGATGCAACCGCTCAGGCTGGCGAGCAACTGGGCCGCTCCCTTCAGCAACACCTCCAAGTGCGGCGACGACGCATCCAGCCGATCGCTCAACAACTGGTTTAAATGCTGGGCCGTGCGATCGGACGGAACCGCACAGCGATCGACATAGACCCGATAGCCCGAGTCCGACGGCACGCGCCCGGCCGACGTGTGGGGCTGATAGAGCAACCCCACTTTTTCGAGCACTCCCATGGCATTTCGCACCGTCGCCGGACTCGCATCCAACTGGTACTCTTCCACCAGCGCCTTGGATCCCACCGGCTCGGCCGTGGAGATGTAGTGACGAATGGTGGCAAACAAAACGCGCTCTTGGCGTTGGGTTAACTGAAGCTCCATAGAGAGGACACAGCGGGGAATCGGTGGATCGAAAACAGACGATTGAAGCAAAGGCGGCTAAAGCAAAGACGACTAAAGTAAAGACGACGCATCGACAAACAACCGATGGCCGGTCTATTCAACGATTTTGCAGGAGTGACTTTACGAAACAAAAGGTTCAAAAAGATTTTCTTAAGCATTGCCGTAGCGACGGCGAATAGACCCCCATTGTAGGGCGGTGGGGCAATGGCGATCGGTCGCCCACTTGACGGAAGCGGTGGGAATCCTTAGGGCTTGGGCGATTGACGGGATCGCGTCGATCGCACCCACCCCAGAACCGATCGGGCGGGCAACTGGCACACCAAACAAGCCCCCGCCACCAACGCCGCCCCCGACAACCCGCGCCACCCCAGCCGCTCGCCCAACCACACCGCCGCCATGATCGCCGCCCACACGGGTTCGAGGGTATAGAGAATCGCCGCCACCGGGGCCGCCACCGATCGCTGGCCGATCGCCTGGAGCCAGGCCGTGCCCGCCGTCGCAAAGCTCCCGAGATAGACCAAATCCAGCCACGGAATTTGACCCCAATCGATCGCCCAGGTTCCCGCCCCCGTCACCCACAGGGCCGCTGCGATCGTCACGATCGCCAACTGAATCAGCGACAACCACAGCACATCCGCCCGCGCCGCGTAGGCCTCCATCCGCCAGATATAAAATGACCAAGTAATCGCCGTGCCGATGCTCCACAAATCCCCCAAATTCGGCGGTGCGCCATCGTAGGACAACAGCACCACGCCGGTCGTGGCGATCGCCGTGGCCAGCCACACCTTGGGGGCCACCCGCTGGCCCACCAGCCCCATCAACAGCGGCACAATCACCACATAAAGCGCCGTGATGAAGGCGCTGCGCCCGGCCGTGGTGTATTGCAGGGCGATCGTGTGGGCAATGTAGCCCAGGGCCATCCACCCTCCCAGCTCCAAACCGCCCAGCATCGTGGCCCGCTGGCGATCGGCCCCCTGGGGCCAGCCCACCCACAGCAGGGCCGGCACCAGCGCCACCGTCGCGATCGCAAACCGCACCAACAGGAGGACACTGGCCGAAACCGACCCTAAACTAGACTTGACCACAACATAAGTACTTCCCCAAAGTACGCCCGCGATCAGGAGTGCGATCGGGTTCACCCACCGATCGCGATTGCCCGTTGTCACCCCTTGGATCATGCCTCGCCCCCCTGCCTCTCGCCTGAATAATCGTGCCTATCAGCTCCTCAAGGGAGCGATTCGCGCGCGCTACCAACAACAACCCAACACCCGCGTGGGCAAGGACGTGCTGTGGCGGCGGCTCGAAAAATTGCGGCTGGAAACCGGTGAACCGGCCGGGATCGAAGACTTGCGGGCGATCGTCAGTGATGCCTTTCCCGATTTTGACCCCGGCGTGCTGAAATCCGCCGCGCGCCTTAACCAGCCTAAGGCGCGAGGGGTCAATTGGCGGTGGGGCTGTGGCCTGACGGTCTTGGTGAGCCTGACCGGGGCGATCGCGATCGTCAACCTGCCCTTTCCCCCGGTGCGGGCGGCGGCCAGCCACCATGCGCCCCTGCTGCTGTTGCCCAGCTATTGGATGATGGATCGGGACTACCGCGCCGCCACCGCCGCCACCGCCCAGGCCCGACAGTTACTGGACAACGCCACCAGCGCCGCCGACATCGAACTGGGCGCAACCCAGGTCAAAACCGCCCAGGATGCCCTTGACCGTTTGCCTATCTGGTTTTTGGGCAGTCGGCCGCGGGCTTATTGTTCGCTATTTCGCTGCACCTGGCGGTTCACCTTCGATGAGTTTGCCCAGGCTCGCAAGACCGTGGCCCGCCTCGAAGCCCAAGTCTTTCAAGAGCGCAACGCCCAAACCTTGCTGAATCAAGCGACGGAGGCGATCGCCACGGCCCAACAACAACACAAAACCGCCGCCGATACCACCGCCAAAAATGCCGCCCTCGGGGCCTGGCAAGCGGGGATCGATCGCCTGCGGGAAATTCCGCGCGAAACCCTGGCCGGCCGCCAAGCCCAACCGAAACTGGCCGCGGCCGATCGAGACTTTGAATCCGCCACCGGTCTGGCTGTCGGCCAACGCCAAGTGGGCGGCCTGATAGCCGGAGCCAAGGAATACGGCTTCCGCGCAGCCCTGGCGGCCCAGAAACCACCCCACCCGGTGGAACAGTGGCGCATGGTACAAAACCTGTGGCGCGAGGCCCTGGGGCTGTTGCAACAAATCCGAGTAGACGATCCGAACTTTGTGGAAGCTCAGCGGCTGCGGGCGGAATATACCCAAAACCTACAAATTGCGATCCAGCGGGAAACCCTAGAGGCCCAGTCGGTGCAACACCTGCGCCAGGCCGACGCGGCGATCGCCCAGTGGCGCACCCTGGCCGCCGCCGACCCGAGCAATCCGCGCTTGCTGGGAACGATCCAAACGATCGAAAACAACCTGGAGCTTGTGCATCCCAGCACCACCGCCTATGCCAGGGCTAATCAACTGCGCGAGTTCGCTAACCAGGCCCTCCAGCGCTACCAGCCCGTTGCGCCATCCCCGATCGCCGTGCCCCCCGTGCCCCCGCCCAAGGCCAACCTAACCCGCTAGGTAATAGGTGAGATTCAGAGGGCACAAGGCGTTGCGCCCCTACCAACGACTGCATCAAACTCCATTTTTGTGGGGAATAACCGCGTGCGTTCTCAATCCGGTTGTTACACGAAGCGGGTCATTTGGACGCGGTAGCGATCTTTTTTGGTGACGGCGATTTCCCCGATCGCGAGGCGGCCCTTGCCGGCCAGCACGACCAAATCACCCGATTTCAAGAGGTGGCTGGGGCTGTTGATGTCTTTCCAGTTCACCCGCACATCGCCGCCGGAAATCGCGTCGGCCATTTTGCTGCGCGACATGCCAAACCCGGCCGAGGCGATCGCATCCAGCCGTAGGGATGCTTCCACCGTGGTCATTTCCTTGGTTTTCGGTTCGCGGATTTTTAGCTCGCCCAGGGGAATCGCGCGGGTTTTCACCGGCACCGATCGCACCTGCGTGAGGTGTAGTTGCAAATACTCCACCACCTCGGGCGCAACGATCGCCTGGGCCCCGCGCTCGCCCTGCACCAGCAGATCGCCCACCTTGTCGCGCACCAGGCCCGTGCCCAGCAGCGAGCCTAGGAAGTCGCGGTGGGTCGCCGGGTCAAACAAAAAATTCCCGGCAATCTCGATCGCCGCCACCTCGATCATCTCCGTCAGCAAGGGCAGCTCCGATCGGGCAAAGGCCACCCGCTGCCGCTCCGCCTGGGGATAGCCGCCCCAGGGCATAAACACCACCTCCGACAAGCCCCGGAAGATCTCTTGGATTTCGGCCACCTCCGGCGGAGACAAAAAGTCGCTCACGGCCGGCTCCCAGGTTTTGATGCTTTGGTCGGCAAGGTCGATCGCCCGGGCGATCGTCTCTCGGTGGGTGGCGCGTTTTAGCAGGGTCTCGCGGGGTAGCACAGGCGTAACAGGGGGCGAAGAAAACAGGGAACCAGCGCACCCAACAGCCAAACCGTTGCTAGCTGTTGGGCAAAATATGGGTTAAAAAATACGGTAGCGTTGTCCATAAGAATACCAACCCCATCCCATTGCCGTGATGCAAGCTGACGGATTTAGCGGTCAATCGGCCCCAGCGGAAATTACCCGGCTGCGCGACGAGTTGCAAATGCGCGATCGCCTGGTGCAACAACTTTCCCAGGAGTTGTTCCGCCTGGTGAAAGGTAATGCGGGCCTCGTGCCGACTTCAGACCAGCCCGAGCGACACCAGGCGGAAGTGCAGGCCCTGCGCGATCGGGTGCGCGAGGTGGAGGAGCAGGTCGGGTTTTATCAAGACCAGCTCGCCGATCGGGACTCGGAGATCTATCAACTGCGGCAGTCGGTGCAGGAATTGGGCGATCGCAGCCGGATGTTGGAGCAAACGATCCAAGAATTGCCCAATGTCTATCGATCGAAGTTTGAAGAACGCTTGGGTGCGATCAAGGAGCACGTCCAGCAACTGCAACAGGAAAACCGCAACTTGCAAGCGGAACTGCAAAGCGTCAGCTATCGCCTCGCGGTCAGCAGTCGCCGCCCCGGTAGCCTCGACTTGCCAGAATTTGCGGGAGAAACGGCGTAATCTAGGGCGTAATCTAATCAATCAGTTAATGCAGTGGCGGTCGATCGCGATCGCCGCTTGTTTTGCCGATAGTTGCCGCCCATGACCTGTCTGAGAATTTGGATTGAGGCTGATCGCCCCGCCGATCCGACCACCGCTTGGCAATCGATCGCCGTGGAGCGCCTCACGGCCGCCGCGATCGCCCATCACCTCGATCCGCAGGTGGTGATCGTTGGGGCCTCGGAACCGCTGCCGGGGGGCGAGGATGCGATCGACTGTCCCTTGACCCTGGAAGTGCTGACCGATGCGCGCCTACCGGTTGCTTGGGCGGGGCGATCGATCTGGAAGGCCTGTGCGGCCGTGGACATTTTGCGATCGCGTGTGGCGGCGGAACTGGACTGGCCCGGCGGCTTGGGCGATCTGCGCTTGCCCCTGATCGTCACCGCCAAGGGGCCGCTCTACGGCGAGGCGATCGGTCTGGGAGCCACCGGTGAGTCCATCCAGCCCCATCACCTGTCGGATCAAGAGCGCCAAGCGGCCTATCGCTTGGGGTTTGAGCTGTTGAAGTGGCTTGACCTGTCCCCCGGTGTGTATTTGTTGCAGTGGGGGTTCGATCGGGCGGGCAATGCCCACTTCGATCGGCTCTGGCCCTTCCCGGCCCCGTGGGCGATCGCCAGCGTGGGCGTGCAAGATCCCGACCTCTTTGACTGCCATCTGCGCTGTTTACTCCGCCAGCCGTTACGAGAAGTCGCTATCCTATAGCAACCCTGGCCACCGGCTTCAGGGCCCAAGACTTGAGTATCCGCAGCAGGGCTAGAGCGCAAACCATGAACGCAGAGGGATTCGTACAACTATCCGGCCAACTGAGTTGGGCGATCGGCTCGATCGTGTTGGCGGAACTGGTGCGCGATGTATATCACGTAGCGGGTCACTATTGGGAACCCCTGCAACGACTGCACAACATGCACCACAAGGTCTATCGCCGCGACCTGACGATCAGCAGCCTCGATGCCTACTACAAAGCCCAACTGGCCAACGACGCACCCGAAGCCGCCACGATGGCCGGCGTGGTGGGGCTGACGGCCCTGGCTACGGGCCAGTGGTCGATGGGGCTGGGTTGTATCTACGCCCTGGGCTTTTTGGCCACGGCGATCGCCCGATCGCGCGGCTACCTGATGGCCACCGACCTGACCCACAAGGCCGGCGACCTGGACACCAATCCCTCGGTCTGGACGGTCAACCGCACCTACCATTGGCGGCACCACTTCGACTCCGGCAACGCCTACTACTGCGGCTCCCTGACGATCGTCGATAAGGTGCTGGGTACGGCCCTGTCGCTCAAGGGCAAAACGATCGCAATTACCGGCGCATCGGGCAGCATGGGCCGCGCCCTGATCGCCGCCCTCCAGCAACGGGGCGCGAAGATCATCGCCCTGACCACGCGCGAGGCGGTGGACTTTGGCCCCAACGTGCGGGTGGTGACCTGGAGATCGGGCGAGGAAGCGGCCCTGCGATCGACCCTGGCCGGCGCGGATATTTTGGTGGTGAATCACGGCGTGAACCAAGGCGATCGCTCGGCGGCGGCAATCGCCCGATCGCTCGAAGTCAACACCCTCTCGGCTTGGCGGCTGATGGAGCTGTTCTTTGAAACCGTCACCAAGTCCGAACACCGCGCCCTGAAAGAAGTCTGGGTCAACACCTCGGAAGCCGAAGTGAACCCCGCCTTCAGTCCGATGTATGAACTGTCGAAGCGGGCGATCGGGGACTTGATTACCCTGCGACGGTTGGATGCGCCCTGCGTGGTGCGAAAACTGATCCTCGGCCCCTTCAAGAGCGAGCTAAACCCGATCGGGGTGATGTCCGCCGACTGGGTAGCCAAGGCGATCGTCGCCCTGGCCGAGCGGGACGTGCGTAACATTATTGTGACGATCAACCCGCTCACCTATCTCCTATTCCCGATCAAAGAACTGGCAAAATCCCTGTATTTCCGCGCCTTCGCCAAGCCCGATCGCACCGCCTAACGCCCCCGCCCGATCGGCCCGATTTGCCCCCGAGACCCGCGCGATTAGGCTGAACTAAAGTCGTTATTCGGTTGTTTTCCTTCGATGTGGAATCCGAGGAGATCGTGAAATGGATGCCCAGTTAATTGACCCACCTAGCGAATCATCGATCAACTTAGCTGCTGCCGCTCAAAGGGTCTTGATCGAGTTTGCCGAGTTTTTAGGGGATGACAAAGACTGCATTCTGGAATTGGTTTTTGATGCCGAGCGCGATCGCTATTTACTAGTCGAACTCGGTTGGGAACGTGGCTATCGCATTTATGGAACCCTGATTCATCTTGAAGTTTTGAATAGCAAAATTTGGGTGCAGCAAGACGGTACTGAGGAGGGAATTGCTGTCGATTTGGTGAATTTAGGCGTACCTAAACACCAAATTGTCCTGGGATTTAAAGATCCCTCGATGCGCGCACTCACTGAATTTGCGGTTGAGTAATCATCATGCAATTCAAACAGGGAACGCTCGATGAACTAACAGACTCAGCGGCTCAGGATTCTCCACACGGCCATCCGATTCATTGGTTTGGTTGTTTGGTTTGCCTACTTAAATGATGACCAATGTGGTGCGTGGAAGCAGGGTGGGTTTGAACCCTGACCCCACAACAATTGTCATTAATGGGTAATTAACGGGTAATTGCTGTATTTTCGCTTTCGCCTATTCCCCTACGATTGTTGATTTTTGGATGGTGATTGAGTGAATCTGGCAACCATGGGGCGATGGGTCAAAGGCTGGGGTCGATCGCACTGGATAGTGGTGGCCGTGGGGGTGATCGCCCTGGGAGCGGTAGCTTGGCCCGGTGTGGAACGCCACCTGAAAGCCGAGACCCTGTTTCGGCAGGGCGACCAGGCCCAACGAGCCGGGCAATTCGATCGGGCGATCGCCCACTATCAGCAAGCGATCGCCCTCAAACCCGATGATCCGATCGGGTATTTCAACTGGGGCGTGGCCCTCAGCAAAATGGGCGATCAGCCGGGCGCGATCGCCAAATATCGGCAGGCGATCGCCCTCGACCCCACCCATGCGGCGGCTCACAATAACTGGGGTCTGGAGCTGGCGGCCAGTGGCGATCGGGCCGGGGCCATCCGGCAATACCAGCGGGCGATCGCCCTCAAGCCCAACTATGCCGCCGCCTATTACAACTGGGGAAATGTCCTGGGTCGTCAGCGGAATTGGGCCGGAGCAATCGCCCAGTACCGCCGTGCGATCGAACTCGATCCCAACTACGCCAGCGCCCATAACAACTGGGGGTTAGCTCTGTACTCGCAAGGTGATTTTGATGGCGCGATCGCCCACTACCAACAGGCGATCAAACTGAATCCCAAGTCGGTGAAAGCCTACAACAACTGGAGCGATGCCCTGCGTGCTAAGGGAGATCTTCCCGGGGCCAAGGCTAAGGCAAATCAGGCCCTGTCCCTGACTCGCCAAGGGGCACAGGATTAGAAGATCGATCGCCCGATGCTCAGGTTTTCGCGCAGCCGATCGCGCGTTTCCATGAGGACTTTGCCCAGTTCATTTTTGCCCGTGCGATCGGCCCCGCAGCCCCAGTAATAATCCGTGGGGGAATCTTCGATCAGTTCCTCATTGCCGGTGCTGAGCAAGATGTTCGCCAATTCCGGGTGGCCCGAAAACTTCACCCAAACCCCCTGGGCCATGACCGATCGCTTGACCCGATCCCAGTCGGCGCGGGGGTGGTGGGCCGGGTCTCGCCCGAGGGAGGCGGCCTCGGTCGCGGTCAACACGGCCCGGATTTGGTCAATCACCGGGGCGAACTCCGTGCCGACGAATTTTTGCGCTTGATAGAAGTGCTCAACGGTGGGCCACTCTAGTCCATCGATGACCACCCAGTGGGGTGAGAAATTGGAAAAACACCCGTAGGGATCACCGACTTTGTAGAAATAGATGGTCATGGGACATCGATCGGGCAACGGCGATCGACCGACCCACAACGATCCGTCGAAGGGGGCGTTCAATCGAGCTTTCATCGATCGATCATCGCATGGCGAGTCTCGGTTGGGAATTCTTGGGCGGGTCTAGGAATGAACGGGGGCGCAATCGTTGACCCGATCGCATTCCAGCAACGTCACCTGTTCGACCAGGGGCGCACAGCCCAGCCAGCGGGTGGCCAGGGTGGCGAAGCGATCGGCATCGCCCGTCACGCAAAATTGCGTCGGTTGGGGTGTGTCGAAGTGTTTTAGGTTCAGCAATTCCAGTTCCTGGGCCGCCGCCGCCACCACATGCACCGCAGGATCCAGGGTGACAACGCCCTCGGGGAGCAACGGCTCGATCGTCCCGGCCAGATGCGGATAGTGAGTGCAGCCATAGACCAGCGTATCGATCTGCTGCTCCAGCAAGGGGGCCAGGTACTGTTGGGTGATTGCCTGGGTTTCCGGTTCGTACAGGCGGCCTTGTTCAATAATCGGCACAAATTCCGGGCAGCCCATTTGCCACACCTGCACGGTCGGTTCGACTTCCAGCATGGCTTGGCGGTAGGCATCGCTGGCGGCGGTGATCGGGGTGGCGATTACACCGATCCGCGATCCCCGCTCCACGGCCACGCGGGCGGCGGGCAAGATGAGACCCAGGATTGGGATGTCAAATTCATCGCGCACCACGTCTAGGGCCAGGGCGGAGGAGGTGTTGCAGGCCATGACGACCATTTTTACGCCTTGGCTCTGCATCCAAGACAGAATTTCGCGGGAAAACTGGATGATTTCCTCGGGCGATCGCGTGCCGTAGGGTAGGCGGGCCGTGTCGGCTAGATAGAGCAGCGATTCGTTGGGCAGTTGGCGATATAACTCGCGCAGGACGGTGAGGCCGCCCACGCCGCTATCGAACACGCCAATGCGGCGCTTGCGAGCATCCCGCGCGATCGCTCCTGAATTTAGCCCCTTCAAACTCCAGACCTCCAATCCTCTAAGGATGACTGCCTCGCCGGTGTTCCGTGGCCGCCGGGCCGTGAGACTAACGCCGCTTCCTCTGGACGATCGAGGTGGGGTTGGGCCGGATCAGGGCAACGGGGGCAAGTTCTCATCAATTACGCTATAGGTTGGCGGGGATGTCAACCGATCGGGTATCGCTGGGGAGATTGGCAGGACAAATCGCCGCGATCGATGGGCGGCGATCGCGCTTGATTCTTGCGTTGCCAAGTCGTGAGGGGCAAGGGGCTTAAGCCCCTTGTCTAGGGCGGTTGAGCCGGGAAAACTAACTATTCCAGCCCCAATCAATCGAATTTGATGACGCGCTCTAGAACCAAGGGGGTAGAACCCAAAGTTGGCTCGGTGCGAGCTAGCTAAACACGCGGTGTTCGAGGCAGGGCATTTGACGACGCACTTGGGCCAGGCGATCGGGGTTGATTTCCGCGATCGCCAAGCCCACCGGGTCTCCCGCATCGGCCAAAATCGTGCCCCAGGGATCGATGATCACCGCGTGGCCATGGGACTGGCGGCGGCCGTAGTGAATGCCGGTTTGGGCCGGGGCGATCGCGTAGCAGGTATTTTCGATCGCCCGCGCTTGCAGCAACACTTGCCAGTGATCTTTGCCCGTGTAGGCCGTGAAGGCCGCTGGCACAAACAGCACATCCGCCCCCTGCTTGGACAGGTAGCGATAGAGTTCCGGAAACCGCACGTCATAACAAACCGACAGCCCCAAATTGCCCAGGGTGTCGGATTGGTAGACCGGCGGCAAACTGGCCCCCGCCAGCACCGTTTGGGATTCGCGGTAGGTGTTGCCGTCTGGCAAGTCCACGTCAAACAGGTGCACTTTTTCGTAGCGGACGATCGCCCCATCGGGATCCACCAGCACCGCCGTGTTGGCTACCTTGTCGCCATCCACGGGCACGGGAAAGCCACCGCCCAAAATCGTGACCTGATATTTCTGGGCCATGGTTTTGAGAAATTTTTCGCTGGCGGCTGCGATTTCGGTGGCTTGGGACAGCTTTTGGGCTTCTTCCCCTAAAAATGAGAAATTTTCGGGCAGACCGATTAATTCTGCCCCTCGGTTCACGGCGAGATCGATCAGATCTTCGGCTTGCGCGAGGTTATAGGCAAGATCGGGCTGGCTGTTCATTTGCACCGCCGCAGCCAGGTAGGACTTCATAAGCTCAGATCAGGTAAAAAGTTCGGTAAAACAAATCAGGCAACGCCTGTAAACCAATCAACAAACTTGGCACGGCAGCAACCCGGCGCGATCGAACTGATCGCGGCCGGTCACTGGGGAGCGGCAACTTGAGCCGACGGTGGGTCGGTTTGGGGTCGGCAATGGGCGAGTTGGCTTTCTCATTATGCCCAAGTCTGCTATTTTTCCAGCCGTTGACCGGGCTAAGTCACGATCGCCACTGATTTTGCCCCCTAGGTTGGCCCTCAGTTGAAGTCAACCCAGGAGGCCAGCCCGCGTTGGCAAGCCGGCGGGAACCCTGACGGGCGGCAATCTCGCGGGGACGGCCGAATCCTGTGGGGACAAGGGGGATGGGAATCGTTAATTGTTAAAGGAATCCTGGTCGATCGGCCCTCGTCCCGATTCATGATAGGTTTATTGCTCTTTGCTGGACACTGACCCAAGCGAGCAAGCCCGCAATGCTGCATTTCGTCGCTGGAGTCGCCGTTGCTGCTCGATCGCGGTGGAGCAAGCGGCGGTTCACCGGGGGTGGCTCGATCGCGATTGTGCCGGGGTCCGTGGGCGCTAAACCCGGTTGGGGAGCGATCCCCGCCGATCGCACTGCCGATAACGCCATATCTAACACAGAGGCCGTTGGGTCTGGCCCCGTTGGGTCTGGCTCCGTTGTATCAGACAAAGACGGCTAGAATAACTTCGCTGCACTGGTTGCCGGTTGTTGCGGTTGGACTGCGATCGCAGTTATGGGCCTCCTGAAGGTTGGTTCCAGACTGGGTTGGGGTTCCGAGCAGACCGGTGCGAGGGTAGTTCGATCGAGAGTCGTCCAGAGGATGTCCACCGTGGAAAAATCGCTCGATGCGTTCTGGGGTCAGGTTTTGGATCAACTCCAAAACCAATTGAGTCGGCCGACCTTTGAAACTTGGATCAAAACGGCGATTGCAGAACGCTTGGACGATCGCGCATTGGTGGTGCGCACGCCGACCCCGTTCGCGCGCAATTGGCTGCAAAAGTATTACCTGAAGGCGATTTCCCAGGCGGCCCGCGAGGTGTTGGGCCACGATGTGGAGATCCAAATTGTGGCCGCGCGGGGTGATGAGAGCGTCGGCGCGGCGATCGACCTGGAGGCGTTTTTGCCCCCGCCGGAGCCGGTGGCTGAACCGCCGATCGCGGCTCCATCGGCCAGTGCGGCCGCAACCGATCGGGGGCGATCGTCCACGGAACTGAACCCCAAATATAATTTTTCGCGGTTTGTGGTGGGGGCCAACAATCGGATGGCCCACGCGGCTTCCCTGGCGGTGGCCGAGTCACCAGGGCGCGAGTTTAATCCGCTATTTCTCTGCGGCGGCGTGGGTTTGGGCAAGACCCATTTGATGCAGGCGATCGGACACTATCGCCTGGAAACCGATCCGAATGCGCGGATTTATTACGTTTCCACGGAACAATTCACGAATGACTTAATTGCCGCCATTCGTAAGGATGGAATGCAGCGATTTAGGGAATTCTATCGCGCCGTTGATGTCTTGATTGTGGATGATATTCAATTTATTGAAGGCAAAGAATATACCCAGGAAGAGTTTTTCTATACCTTCAATACATTGCATGAGGCGGGTAAGCAGGTGGTGCTGGCAAGCGATCGACCACCGAGCCAAATTCCCCGGCTCCAGGAACGGCTATCATCGCGGTTTTCTATGGGCCTAATTGCGGATATTCAGCCGCCGGATTTTGAAACGCGGATGGCTATTTTGCAAAAGAAAGCGGAATACGAAAATATCCGCATGACGCGCGATGTGATCGAATACATTGCGGCCAGCTACACATCAAATATTCGGGAATTGGAAGGGGCCTTAATTCGAGCGGTGGCCTACATTTCCATTTCGGGGCTGCCGATGACGGTGCAGAATATTGCGCCGGTTTTGAATCCCCCGATCGAAACCGTGGCCGCGTCGCCGGAGTCGGTGATTCAAATTGTGGCCGATGCGTTTAACATTTCCCTGGAAGATTTGAAGGGCAATTCCCGCCGCCGGGAAATTAGCCAAGCGCGCCAAATTGGGATGTATTTAATGCGGCAGCATACCGATCTCAGCTTGCCCAGAATCGGCGAAGAGTTTGGCGGAAAAGATCACACGACGGTGATGTATAGCTGTGACAAAGTGGCGCAATTAAAGGATGGAGATCCAGAGTTTGCCCAAAATTTGCGCCAGTTGAGCGATCGGATTAACTTGGCGGCGAAACCCCCGGCCCCTTCATCTAATTAATTAACCAGGAATTGCCACCATTGATCATCGTTACTGCCTGCTAATCCCTGCGAATTTGGCGGTAAGATAGGCGGTACGATCAGCGTTAATGGTTCGATCGATAGTGGCGATCGCCCATAGCCAAGGCGATCCAGGCTCATCATTCTGGCAACGACACCCCCTCAGCAATTCAGCAGTCCTATGAGCGAAATTAACAGTCAAGTTCAGCGAGTTTCGGGTACTGGTTTGCCGTTACGCGGTGATGATATTGACACCGATCGCATCATTCCGGCTCGCTTTTTGCGGTGTGTCACCTTTGATGGATTGGGCGACCATGCCTTTGCGGACGATCGCGCCCAATTGAACGGCAACCACGCCTTTGATCAACCGCAATATCAAGGGTCAAAACTGTTAGTCGTCAATCGCAACTTTGGCTGTGGATCGAGCCGAGAACATGCCCCGCAGGCGATCGCCCGTTGGGGAATTCAGGCGATTATCGGTGAAAGTTTTGCGGAAATTTTCTTTAGCAATTGTGTGGCGATCGGCATTCCTTGCGTGACGGCGGCCCATGATGATGTGTTGGCGTTGCAAGGGGCGATCGAAGCCAATCCGAGTGTCGCAGTCACGCTCGATTTGGCTGCGCTCACCGCTGCGATCGGCGACTTAACCATCACCGTCGAAATGAAAGAGGGGCCGCGCCAAGCCTTCCTGACGGGCATGTGGGACAGTTGCGGTCAACTGGTTTCACAACTGGAACCGGTTCAACAAACGGCGGGCAAACTGCCCTACCTCGCCTGGGCTTAAACCCTGAAAATTTGATCCAAAAAGGGCGGAATTTATCCCGCCCTTTTTTGTAGTTTGATAGCCAAAAACTCTAGAAGCGATCGACCGCTTCCCAGTTACTGTTTGCCGGAGTTTGGGCGATCGCATTCGCCGCTTCACCGCAGGTTTTGGGCGTGGGAAACACCTTGTCAGGATTGGCAAGCCGCAGGGGGTCAAAGGCCGATCGTAACCATTGCATCGTCTCCAAATCCGCCACCGAAAACATATCCGACATGTAGCAGCGTTTCTCAGCGCCAATGCCGTGCTCACCCGAGATTGTGCCACCTGCTTGCACACAGCGCTTGAGGATTTCGCCGCCCATTTCTTCCACGGCTTCCAGTTGCCCCGGCACGGACTTATCGTACAAAACCAATGGGTGTAAATTGCCATCGCCCGCGTGGAAAACATTGGCCACTTTGTAGCCATATTCCTCGCTTAATTTGGCGATTTCTTGCAGAATCCAAACCAATTTGCCACGCGGCACAACGCCATCCTGCACATAGTAATCGGGACTGATATGCCCAGCGGCCGCAAAGGCTGATTTGCGCCCTTTCCAAAGTTTGAGTCGCTGCTCTGGATCCGTGGCAATCGTGATATTGCGCGCCCCATTCTCCAAACAGAGTTGCTGCACGCGATCGGCATTGGCCTCCACTTCCACGGCCAGCCCGTCGAGTTCTACTAACAGAATGGCCGCCGCATCTCGGGGATAACAGTTGGTTTTCGCGACATCTTCCACGGCGTTAATACTCAAGTTATCCATGATTTCCATGCCGCCAGGAATAATCTTGGCCGCGATGATCTCAGCAACGGTGTTCGCGGCGGCATCCATGCTGGTGAAATCAGCTAATAACACCGTGATGTGATCGGCAGTTTTTAAAATTCGCAAGGTCACTTCCGTGGCGATCCCCAAAGTGCCTTCGGAACCCACAAAAATCCCCGTCAAATCGTACCCCGGCATTTCGGGCACAGCGCTGCCCACTTCGACGATTTCCCCATCGGGTAAAACGAGTTTTAAGCCCAACACATGATTGGTGGTTACGCCATATTTTAAACAGTGAACCCCGCCGGAATTCTCAGCCACATTTCCGCCGATCGAGCAGATAATTTGACTCGATGGATCGGGCGCATAATAGAACCCTGCACCACTCACCGCCTGCGTCACCCAATTGTTAATTACCCCCGGTTGCACTACCACCCGTTGATTGTCCAGATCCACGTTCAGAATCTGTTTCATCAGAGCCGTGACAATCAGCACCGAATCCTCGATCGGGAGTGCGCCCCCCGAAAGCCCCGTACCAGCTCCCCGCGCCACAAACGGGATCTGAAACCGATTGCAAAGTTTGACCGCCGCCGACACTTGCTCCGTGGTGCGGGGCAACACCACCAGCGCCGGCCGATGGCGATAACTCGTTAGCCCGTCGCATTCATAGGTCAGCAGTTCATCCTTGCGACGAATCACGGCGCGATCGCCCAATTCGCGGACAAATTCCCGGGCGATCGCCTCCCAATTGGGACGAGTAGCCGATAGCGACGGTGCAAAAACCATAGGGAGTGACACAGAGAAAATACGAGGGAAAACGGTAGCAAACCTTCAATAACTACTATAGAAGATCTTGATTAAACTGTTAGCCAGATCTCGAGGAGCAAGGGGCTTAAGCCCCTTGTCTGGGGTGGTTGTAATCAAATGCTAAATCCTAGGCTTCGGCTAGCTCCGATAGTTCGAGCCAGCGTTCGGTTCCTTGATCAATTTGGTGGCTGAGATCCGCCAGTTTTTGCGAGAGTTTTTCGACTTCGCTATAGCCACTGGGGGGATTTTCGTAAAGGCGCTTTTCTAGGGCTGCCTTCTCCTCTTCCCACTGGGGCAAATGGGTTTCCAGATGTTCCAGTTCGCGCTTTTCTTTGTAGGACAATTTGCGCGATCGCCCGTCGCGATTCGTCGTTGCAGGTTCGACCGTTTCCGCTGACTGGGGCGCTGGACTTTTTTCGGGTGCATCGATCGGCTCCTCGGCCGATCGCAGATCCAAATAAACGGAATAGTTGCCGGGATATTGCCGTAGGTTGCCATTGCGCTCAAAGGCAAACACTTTTTCAACGGTGCGATCGAGAAAATAGCGATCGTGCGACACCACAATCACACAGCCATTAAACTCTTCTAGATATTCCTCCAGCACCGACAAGGTTTGCACATCCACATCGTTGGTCGGCTCGTCCAAAATCAACACATTTGGCGCTTCTAGCAACACCTTCAGCAGGAACAATCGCCGCCGTTCACCCCCCGAAAGTTTATTGATCGGCGCATATTGTTGATCGGGCGGAAACAAAAACCGCTCCAACATTTGGGCCGCCGTGATGATTTGCCCGTCGGCAGTTTTCACCAGTTCTGCCGTTTCCTTCAGGTAATTCAACACCCGCATATCGCCCTTGGCGGACAGATCATCCGAGTGCTGATCAAAATAGCCAATTTGAATCGTGCTTCCCCGATCGACCTTACCCGCCGTCGGTTCCAATTTGCCCATAATCAGGTTCATCAGCGTCGATTTACCCACGCCATTGCCCCCGATAATCCCCACCCGATCGTCCGGCAAAAATTGATAGGTAAAATCGCGAATCAAGACCCGATCGCCCACTTGATAGGTCAGGTTTTCCAGCTCGATCACCTTCTTGCCAATCCGCCGACCCGCTGTGGCGATTTCGACCTTGCCCGAGTTGGCTTTAAACTCCGTTTCGCGCATGTCCTGGATTCGATCAATCCGCGCCTTTTGCTTGGTGCTGCGAGCCTTTGGCCCCTTCTTCAGCCACTCCAATTCCCGCCGCAACACGCCTTGGAATTTGCGTTGGCGGCTATTTTCTGAGGTTTCAGCCTCCGCCTTTTTCTCTAGGTAATAGGCATAATTTCCGGCGTAGCTAAACAAGTCACCGCGATCGAGTTCTAAGATTCGATTCGTCACCCGATCGAGAAAATAGCGATCGTGCGTCACCAACAACAACGCCCCGCGAAACTGTTGACGCAAATAGTCTTGCAGCCAGTTCACCGAGTCCGCATCCAGGTGGTTCGTTGGCTCATCCATTAACAACAAATCCGGTTGCGCCAACAGGGCCGCCGCCAGGGCGATCCGCTTTCGATAGCCGCCGGAAAGGGTTCCCACCTTCGCTTCAAAATCCTCAATTCCTAACTTAGACAGCACAATCTTGGCCTGGGTTTCCAATTCCCAAGCACCCGCCGCCGCCATTTTGTCGCCCAGGCTGGCCAACTGCGCCATCAGCAAATCGAACTCGGCCCCCGTCGTGTGACCCAGCCGATGGGACAAATCCTCGTATTCCCGCACCAGCGCCATTTGCTCGCCACTGTCGGCAAACACCTGCTCCAGCACCGTGTGCTCGGGATCGAGCGGTGGATCCTGCGGCAAATACACCAACCGATAGTTCGGGTTCACCAGCCGATCGCCCCGGTCGATCGACTCCAGACCCGCCAGCATCTTCAGCAGCGTGGACTTTCCCGAGCCATTCGTGCCAATCAAGCCAATCTTGTCGCTCGGCTCGATGCTAAAGGTTCCATCCCGCAGAACTTCCTTAATTCCAAAATCCTTGTGGGCATTCTTCAGAGACAGCAGACTCATGCGATCGGGCAGGGGCTAAACACTACTTCTATGATTCCACGGCCCGCCGCGATCGCCCCCGCCACCTTTGCTACGATCGACCCATTGCCCCAACACCGACTAGCCCCATGACCACGACCCTCAACCCCACCGAGCGCCACGACTACCAAAGCCTGCTGGCCGACTATGGCCCCGGCCTGCGGGCGATCGATGCCCTCGATCAGCACGATGGCGACCTGATCAGCACCGTTGAAACCCTGTGGAATCAGTCAGAAACCCCCAGCACCTTTGGGCGCGGTCAAAAACTCTGGGAAACCCTTTTAAAAGTCTTGCGAAAAGAACTCTGCGGTAATGAAGGGGTGCGCGCCCAGTTTCAGGAATACACCAAAAATCCCGGCAGCGCGCCCCTGTTGACGGGCTTGATTGTGTCAGTCACAGCAGCGGCGGGCTTACCGATCGACCCAGCGATTTCCACCATTGTGGTGTTGTATTTACTCAAAATTGGTCTGAACGTATTTTGTGAATATACCGAACCCAAATCCGAATCATGATCAGTTCATTACTGATTAGCCATGCCATCACCCCTGAAACCTTGGAATTGCGATCGCGCCTGATCCATTACCGTGAGCAAATTCAAGCGATCGCGGCGGAACATGGCATCAGCCATATTCGCATTTTCGGTTCCGTGGCCCGAGGGGAAGCAACTGCCGAAAGTGATATCGATTTTTTGGTGGAGATGGAACCCGATCGCAGTTTGCTTGATCGAATTGGCTGCATTCAGGATCTATCGGATTTACTGACTTGTCCGGTTGATGTTGTCACCCTCAAAAATATCCGTGAGGAATGGCGCGATCGCATTCAACAGGAAGCGATTCTCCTATGACCAACGATCCTCTTCTTTTGGGTGACATCCTTGACCGAATTAGGCGAATTGAAACATACACAGCTCTTGGCAAGGATGAATTTTATAGCTCGTTGTTAATTCAAGATGGTGTCATTCGTAATCTGGAGGTAATTGGAGAAGCTGTTAAACAGATATCACCGGAACTGCGCGCTAAGTATCCAAATATTCCCTGGCGAAAAATTGCAGGTCTTCGCGATGTGTTAATTCACGATTACGGCAAGGTTGATGTTGATGAGGTTTGGAATATTGTAGAAAGAGATTTACCTCAATTAAAAGAAAAGATTTTGTTGGTTGAGTAGTCGAGTAGGTTGGGTTGAGCGGCGCGAAACCCAACGCCAGCAACGCCAACCTTCACGATGATTGAGCTGTATTCCTACACCCGATCGCCTTGGTGAGGTTGTTAGGATGGGCGGAGTTGCTGGCCCGATCGCCCCACCTATGCCGACCATCCAGATCAAAGAAACTGCCGCCACTGTTGATGGATTCACCGCCGACGTAACGATCGCCCAGGATCTCCACACCAGCCGCGCCTATCCCGTCACGTTGCGGAACCCGTTTCAGAACAACGAAGAAGCGGATCTGGAATTTTTCTTTGAGGAGTGGTATCAGTTCCCCACGCTCGATCGGGAGCGGGCCGATCGCGCTCGGGCGGCGATCGCTCAATACGGTCAAGATCTGTTTGGGCAACTGCTGAAAGCCAACCCCGATGCCTACGCGGACTATCGGGAACTGAAGAGATCGCACTGCTTTGAGCGGGGCGCGGTGACGATCGAAATCATCGGCTCGCCGGAGTTTCAGGGGTGGCATTGGGAAGCCCTGCGCGATCCCGAGTTGTCGGAACCGCTGTCACTGATGACCCCGATCGTGCGGCGAGATCCGAAGCGATCGGTCTCCAATCCGGCTCGGGTGCAGCCGTCTGGGTGGCTGAATTTGTTGGTGGTGACGGCGCGGCCCGGTTGGAGTCGGGATGTGAACTACCGGACGATTTCCCGGCCCCTGGTGGAGGCGATCGCTAATGCCCAGTTGCCGGTGAAGGTGGCGCTGTTGCGGCCCGGCACTTGGGAAGCGCTCGAACGCCACCTGCAAGCTGTCGGCCCCGGTTTCTATCACGCCGTTCACTTCGACTTGCATGGGTCGGTGCTGACTTATAAAGAGGCCAGCAAACTGCTCGATCACCCTGCCCAAGCCAGCGGCCAAACCTTTCGGCGCGGCTATGGTTTGGGGGATTTGCCCAAATATGAGGGCTATCGGGCGTTTTTGAGCTTTGAAGGGGAAGCGGCGGGCCAGTCGATTTTGGTGGAAGCGGCGGAAGTGGCGGCCCTGCTGCAAACTCGGCAAATTCCCCTTTGCATTTTGAATGCTTGCCAGTCCGCCAAGCAGATCAGCGACGGCGAGGGGCCGGCGGCGGAAACCAGTCTGGGGGCCAAGCTGCTGGAGGCGGGGATGCAGGCGATCGTGGCCATGCGCTATTCGGTGATGGTGCGGGCGGCGGAACTGATGATGACGCGGTTCTATCAGGCGTTGTTTACGGAGCAGCCGGTGATGGAGGCGATTCGGTTGGGGCGGCGGGAGCTGTGGCAAACCAAAACCCGCCCCGGCCGGTTCAACATGCCGATCGAGCTGGAGGATTGGTTGTTGCCGGTGGTCTACAGCGGCGGCACGGTGAATTTGAATTTGCGGCCCCTGACTGCCGACGAAGAGGCGGCCCGGTGGACGGCGGAGGCCGAGCGCGATCGCTTTGAGCCACCGACCTATGGCTTTGTGGGACGAGACACGGACATTTTGGAACTGGAGCGGCGGTTGTTGCAGCCGGAGCGCAACGCCCTGTTGTTGCAGGGGATGGGCGGCACGGGCAAAACCACCCTGCTGCGCTACTTGCGGGACTGGTGGCAGCGAACGGGGCTGATTGAGCGATCGTTCTATTTTGGCTATGACGAGCGGGCCCACAGCCTGGAACAAATCGCCGCCAGTATTTTTCAGCAACTCGATCCCGAGGGGTGGTTGCAGTTCCAGTCGTGGCCCTTGGCGGCGCGGTTGGCCAAGCTGACCCAACTGTTGCGATCGCGTCGCTATGCCGTGATTTTGGACAATTTGGAATCGGTGACGGCGGCAGCCCTGTCGATTCCCAACAGCTTGCCGGAGTCGGAGCAGCGGGCTTTGGCCCAATGGTTGCGGGGGCTGGTGGGGGGCAAAACCCTGATTTTGTTGGGGTCGCGGGGGGCGGAATCCTGGCTGGAGCCGGTCTATGGAACCAATCGGCTGGGGTTGCGGGGGTTGGATGCCGATGCCCGCACGACCCTGGCCCAAAAAATTCTGGAGCGGCAGGTGGGCGACCCGCGCCGCATTGCCAAAATCAAGGATGAGCCAGCTTTTGGGCAGTTGATGAAGCTGTTGGATGGCTATCCGTTGGCGATGGAGGTGGTATTGGGGAATCTGAAGCGCCAAACCCCCAGTGAGATTTTGGCGGGGATGCAAGCGGCGGATGTGAACCTCGACAATCCGCAGGCCCAGGGCGACAAAACCCAAAGCATCATTGCTTGCATTGACTATTCCCACGGGGCGCTGTCGGCATCGGCCCAGCAGGCGTTGCTCTGTTTGGCTCCCTTCAGTGGGTTTATTGATCGGTTTGATTTGGCTAATTACGCAGCGCGGTTGGCGGAGCAGCCGGCCTTGGCGACTTGGTTTAGGGAGTCGGGAGCGGAAATTTTGATGGCGGCGGTGCAGGAGGCGGTGGATTGGGGGCTGTTGTCGCCCTTTTCGCCCGAAATGCCGCGCTTGCTGACCATTCAGCCGACTTTGCCCTATTTCCTGAAGCTGAAGTTGGCGGAACGGGACAGCGAAACCCAAGCAGCAATTCGCAATGCATTCAAGCAGCACTACATCCGTTTGGCACGTGCTTACAATCAGTTGCTGCAATCGAAGGAGCCAGATCAGCGGCAATTGGGGATCTTTTTTGTGCGGCAGGAGTATGAAAGTTGCTATGCGGCGCTGCAAATTTGCCTGGAACAATTCGAGACGGCGGATATTTTCTTTTGCCTTTGGAAGTATTTAGAGTTGACCCAAGATTGGCCGACTGCTAAAGCTTTGGCTTTGCAGGTGCGGGCTGCCCATGAGCAATATCCACCCGAACTTCGCCAGGGCGAGCTTGGCTTGGAAATTACAATGTCGCTCGATCATTTGGCCTATTGCCAATTGGAGATCAAGGACTATGCAGGCGCTCGGGCAGCTTATTTGGAAGTAATTGAGGTTCTCAAAGATCTACGCGGTGTAGAACCCAGGGAAATTAACCGATTTCGAGCCAGCACCTACCACCAGTTGGGAAGGGTTGCTCAGGACTTGCGGGAGTTTGCCGAAGCCCGCCGCTGCTACCAACAAGCCCTCGAAATCAAAATCGAGTTCGGTGATCAGTACGAGCAAGCCAGCACCTACCACCAGTTGGGAAGGGTTGCTCAGGACTTGCGGGAGTTTGCCGAAGCCCGCCGCTGCTACCAACAAGCCCTCGACATCTTCATCAAGTTCGGCGATCGCTACAGCCAAGCCAGCCCCTATGGCCAGCTGGGAATCGTTGCCCAGGACTTGCGGGAGTTTGCTGAAGCCCGCCGCTGCTACCAACAGGCCCTCGACATCTTCATCGAGTTCAGCGATCGCTACAGCCAAGCCATCGTCTACCACCAGTTGGGAATGGTTGCCCAGAAATTGCGAGAGTTTGCCGAAGCCCGCCGCTGCTACCAACAGTCCCTCGAAATCAAAATCGAGTTCGGTGATCGGTACGAGCAAGCCAGAACTTACCACCAGTTGGGAAGCGTTGCCGAGGAATTGCGGGAGTTTGCCGAAGCCCGCCGTTGCTACCAACAGGCCCTTGACATCTTCATCGAGTTCGGCGATCGGTACGAGCAAGCCGGAACCTACCACCAATTGGGAAGCGTTGCCCAGAAATTGCGAGAGTTTGCCGAAGCCCGCCGCTGCTACCAACAAGCCCTCGAAATCAAAATCGAGTTCGGTTATCGGTACGAGCAAGCCAGAACCTACCACCAGTTGGGAAGCGTTGCCCAGGAATTGTGGGAGTTTGCTGAAGCCCGCCGTTGCTACCAACAGGCCCTCGACATCTTCATCGAGTTCGGCGATCGGTACGAGCAAGCCGGAACCTACCACCAGTTGGGAAGCGTTGCCTATCTATTTCGGGAGTTTGCCGAAGCCCGCCGCTGCTACCAACAGGCCCTCGACATCTTCATCGAGTTCGGCGATTCCTACAGACAAGCCGGTACATTCAATTCCCTAGGAGCACTGTCTCAAGTAACCGAAAATTTCGCCGAAGCCTTCAATTATTTCCTGCAAGCCCTGCAAATTTTTGCCCAATTTGAAGACACCCACCACGTCCAAATTGTTCTCAACAACATTGGCCGACTTTACCAACAAACCCAAGACCCCAACATCCTCACCGCCACCGCCGAACTCCTCGGCCGCACCCCCGACGACCTCGCCACCGCCTTCACCCAACAGCCGTAGGGTGCATGGGAGAACGCTTGGCCATTAACGACCCTTTCCCCATCCCTCCCATGCACCGCAATCGATCGCGCAAAAACAACAATCCTCGATCAGTTGGGTAGCCACAATCCTCGGTGCATGGCGTAACCGCTACAATCACCATAGAGGAGGCAAAATCATGCAAATTAAAGACTTAACGATCGAAGAATTCACAGACTTATTTAAAAGCTTGCTGCGGGAAACCATCCAAGAAGTTCTCGCAGAAATGCTCACGGACTCCGAAGCCGATTTACCGCTCAAGCCCGGCCTAGCCGAAGCACTCTTGCAACAGCGCGATCGGCGGCAATCGGGTCAAACAACACCCCTCAGCGCCGAACAAGTCATGGCCCGTTTAGGACTCGACTAACCATGAGTTATTTGGTTGAATACGACCCACAAGCCGTCATCGACCTTGAACAATTGCCCAAAACAATTCAGAAACGAGTGATCAGCAAAATTCAATGGCTAGCTGATAACTTTGCCCAAATTCAACCCCTGCCCCTCTCCGCAAACCTAGCGGGTTTCTATAAGCTCCGAGTGGGCGACTATCGGATTATTTATGAAGTCGATCGCATCATTCGAGTGATCACAATTGATCGCATCGGCCACCGCCGCGACATCTATGAATCCTGAGCGATCGCCCGTAGTCGTAGTGCCCTACGCACCGCCGCAATGGGACTGAATTACGGCGCTACCATAACTTTATTGTGCAGATTGAGCGATAACCCCAAAAATTGTTAGCCAGAGTGAGCGATCGCCCAGGAGTTAAATAGGGAACCCTACAACAAATTAGCTCCGCGACGATATAACTCGCGGGCATAGTCTGTCCATGTGCCTTGTCCCCAATATCGAAAGCAACTGGTTTGCAAAAGCAGATTGTAAAGCAACGCTTCTTGGTAGTCCGATCGCTGAGTCGTATCCGGATCAGCCGCGACTAACGCATCATATTTCTCGTGAAACTTGGCGCTCAGTTGATTCATGGGTTCCAATACATTGTCATAACCCTTGACCCAACTCAGATCATTAGTCCAAGATGCGCCATCCATGTGGAATTGACGATCGCTCGCCTTGAGTTCTTGAATCGCCAATTCAACAGTCTCAGAATTCAGCTCACCCAGTTGGGCGACTTTTTGCCAAACTTTGTGCTGTTGTACCGCTTGAATTTTGGGATAATCAAGGGGACTGACACCCGCCGCCTCAATCATTTCTAAATACTCAGTTCCATTTAAGCCAACCACCCCAGAACTGCTACGCCCATTCGTTTTAATCTGATCCCAGACCAACGGATAATCGCGGGGAAATTCATTCATCATCACGCCGCCATTTTCACCATCGGCAATTTGGGAAACGAGGGAAGGAATCAACCCATTGCCTAAGGTCTGTTTGCCGCGTCCTTTGGCCTCATGGTAGGGCTGCATTTGGGCAACCAGTTTGGTATCCGAGCCTTGGGTTTTAATCAGAGCGGTGATGCTGATTGACTCGCCCCGAGCATTTTGGGCAACCAAACAATTCGGCAAATATTTCTGATCGTGGCTTAATCCCGACCCATCCAAACGCTCTACGGAATGTTCCTGCACCAACAGCCAACGATAGCCACAATCTTTCAGCGCTTTAATGTATTCATAGAGCGTGTCAGGATGATTCGGAAGATGCATTTCCGGCGGCGAAAAGCCCTTAACACGCTTGAGGGCATCAACTCCAAAGATAGAGGCAAAATGACTTTGCCATGCTTGAATATGGAGCTTAATATCAGGAATTGGCGTGGACGGAATCACCGCATGGCTCCACATGGTGCCGAGCCATTCAACATAGGGCTGATAGGGGCGATCGCAGGTAATCCGTTTCAGATTATCCAAAATGTCGTGGCGTTGCATCTGTTGCAAACCCCAGAGCAGATTGCCTGAATAATCCAACATGATCCGAGGATTGCTCCCCTGCGCAACCAATTGAGGAATAAAATCCCCCATGCGACCGTAGCACCAGGCAAATACAGCAGCGTTGTGATTATCACCTTCGCCTTGATGCTCAAACATATGCTGCAGGTTGCAAATCAACGCTCCATTTGTGCCTGCGGGAATCGTCGGTTGATGCATATGCAAGGCACAGGCAAAGGCGGCGGTAATCTCGTCTAATTTGAGATTGTTCTGATTGAGAAATACAGGAGCATCGTCTTGAATAGCCTGTTGAATAACTGCTTCATTGCCACAAATAGCCGGGAGATTAGAGGCAACAAAGCTGGACGATGTAGTTGAATTCAAAACGGGTAAGACCTTGATTACTTGATTCGATCAATTGGTGCGAGCAGCAGATCCGGATGGGGCAGGTTTCAAACCTGCCCCTACGACAAATCCGTTAAACCGCTAATGCTTCAAAACGGCTGATGCTGCGATCGACAATATCCAAACTCGCTTGCCAAAACTATTGATTCGATAAATTGGTGCGAGCAGCAGATCCGGATGGGGGCAGATTTGAAACCTGCCCCTACGACAAATCCGTTAAACCGCCAACGCTTCAAAACGGCTGATGCTGCGATCAACAATATCCAAACTCGCTTGCCAAAACTCCGGCTGGCGAATGTCTTGGTTGAGATGGGTTTGTACCAACTCTTCGGCGGTCATGCGGCCCGTATCCCGCAACAGATTGGTGTAAAGGTGATTAAATGCCTCGCCGTAGTGGTCTTTTTGGGCGTAGATCCCGAGGCTAAATAAATAGCCAAACAGGTAGGGATAATTGTAAAAACTCATCCCAGAAATGGAGAAATGTAGCTTGCTCGCCCAAAACAGTTCGTCATAGCTGGCGAGGCTGTCTTCATACCAATACTGCCAACTGTCGCGCATCATTGTTTTGAGGGTTTCGGCGATCACAAATCCTTGTTTGCGCCGTTCGACGAGGGCTTGCTCAAAGGTGAAACGAGCCGGAATATTCAGCAATAATGAGGCGGCGGAGACGGCATCGGCCCAGGCGATCGCCCGTTTTTCGGTGGGGGTGCTGGCTTTGGCGAACACGGCATCCCGCACCAGGGTTTCGGCAAAAATGCTCGCGGTCTCGGCTAGGGTTGCCGGATAGTTGGTTTGGTGCAGCGGCAGATCGCGCATCACCCACTCGTGCCAGGCGTGGCCCAGTTCGTGGGCTAGGGTCAGGACGCTGCCCATCGTGCCATCAAAGGTGATGAAAATGCGCGGCTGGCGGGGTTCCGCAAAGCCGCCGCAGTAGGCTCCGGTGGCCCGGTGGGGGGTGGGCTGGGCATCAATCCAGCCTTTTTCCGCCATCATCACAGCAAAGTCACCCATCGCCGGGGTGAGTCGACGGAAGGCGTTGGCAATCAGGTCGATCGCCTCCTCAAAGGACAGCAGCGTCGTTTCGCCCGGGGTAGGCGCAGGCGCAAATAAATCCCAGGGTTGCATGGCCTCGACCTCGAGCACGCGACCCATGGTTTTGAGGGCGCGTTGGCCGATCGAGCGGCGTTGGTAGGTCGTTTCCATCAGGGCATCGAGGGTGGCGCGATCGATGCAGTTCTGGTGGCAGCTTTTGTCGAGGTAATGCAGGGGGCGAATTTTGCCGCGCTGTTGGCTTTCCTGCAAGCGCCAGCCCTGGATCGCGTTGAGGATGGCGGCGACGGTGCTGGCTTGGCTGTCCCAGGCGGCTTGGATGCCGTGCCAGGCGGCCGATCGCAGGGCGCGATCGGGAGAACCCGGCAGGTTCGAGGCCGTCGCCAGCCCCATCGACTCGCCATTCACCTGGCATTGCAATGTGCCCGCCAATTCGCTGTAGAGTTTGCCCCAGCTATGCAAGCCATTGACCGCCAGCCCCGTCACCAGTTGCTCTTCTTCGAGGCTCAGCAATTGGTCTTGCAGTTGGCGCTCATGCTGCACCGAAAAGCGCAGTTCTGCCAGCAGCGGATCGCAGATTAGCGCTTCGATAAAGTCGTCCTTGACCCGCAGCAGAAACACCTCCATCGGCTGAACCGCCTGGGTAAATTCGGCGTAGAGCTGCTGAAGAGCAGGTCTCCATTCACGGGCCTGGGCATCTTGGGCATCGACGCTCAAAACTGAGGAAATGAAGGTGCGCAGGTTGAACAGTCGATTGAGAATCGCAACCCGCTGCTGGTGGACGGTTTTGACTTGTGCCAATAGGCCGTCGAACTGCTCTGGGGCCAGGGTAGCGGCGGTGGCGATCTGCTGGCTGAAGGGGGTGCACTGGGTGGCGAGCTGGGCGATCGCCCCTTTCAGCTCCTCAACGGTGGCGGCAATCTGCGGGTCGGCACTGCTGCTGAAAAACTGGCTGTTGTCCCAGGTTTGCTGGAGCGTGGGCAAGGCTGTCGGTGCGGATGACGGGTTCGACATGGGCAGGTCTCCGAAATAAAACCCAAGCTTCATCCTACGCAAAAGTTTTCATGGTCACTGTCAAGCTTCATCGCTCTTGGCTTGCCCCGCCGGACTCTGGACAATCAACGATCGGCAGCCGTAGGGTGTATGGGAGTAAGCCTGGTTGTCAACCACCATTGCTCCTAATCTCCCATGCACCGCCACCCGTGAGCAAAATTGACGATTCCCGATCGGGTGGGTGGCCACGATTTTCGGTGCATGGGATAACGAATGAGCCGTTTCGTGACGATTGGAGATGACTCCCATGCACCCTATGTACTAAATCAATTACTTTACGTGTAGCTTGGTAATATGGCATATCGTGTATCCGAAAGAATTCGATCATATCTGCTAATAAAATCTTCGATTTTTCTGCGGTCTTGATCGAAATCCGTAAACCATTTCTGTAATGCATCAATAACCACTTGAATTAGCCTCGTCAGACTGAAATATTTCGCTTGGTCATCTTCAGTTGGGAAACCTTCAGGTAAGTCTCCTATGTAGAATACAAGGCGACGAACTTTACCTGAAAGAACTTTTCTTGAATCAGGACTTGTCATGTGTAAAAGCGAGTTTCGCATTTCCCAAAGCTCTTCCGAGCTAATTCCAATACTGAATAGATCTGCATAGTTATCTAACCATTTCTGGAAGTTACCTGGAATATCACCAAATTCCAGGTAAGCAATTGTATCAAGACAGGAAACAAGTAGTTTTGCAGATGAGGTGTAATGCTTATTGCTATAAAGCAACTTGATTGACAAAAAATAGTCGTCATTGATGAGTCGAGGTATGTCAAAACCTGCATTTGTTGTATAAGCTTCCAGATAATCAGGCATGATACCAGTTCCACTAATTTCGCTATTCTGAAACTCAGACATTCTCAAAGGCTCCAGTCCAGTAATTACATCGATGACGACTTTTTCATTTACAACCGGTGTTATAACCAATAGTGGATTATCAGGCATATCAAACATTTGGAAAATCTCTTCAAATAATTCCAAGTAGTTTCCATAACGCCTCATGGCATCATACTTTTCTTGCGAAATACCTGCCAGATGTCCACTTGGATTAGGGCGAGAGTACTTATATGGAATAGGAAATCGTGCTGCTTGTCTAAAATCATTAGCCACTTCGCATTGAAGAAAAGATATTTTCTCTTGATCTGTTCCGTCAAGAAAGTGGGAGACAACTCCAAGCTCATTAATGATGTCATCTTCATAAAATAAAAATAGATTGAGAATGACTTCTTTCATGTTATATGTGAAAATTTTTTTACCAATTTTACAGCAAGTACTTCTCGCTTCCTCACTTTATAAATTTTCTTAATTACCACACCTTAGCCCTTGATCTCATTGCCTCCATAACGAAAGTGCAACCCCAGCAGCCCCACTGGCTACCGGCTCTGGGTTCCGCTCTATCACCACCGCCCAACCCTGGCGCGATCGCCATCAAATAGCAGGGTTTTATCGGGGGCGATCGTCATAAGATAGAAGGCCTTTGCAAGCTAACGGTTCGGGTCAGCGGTTGTCGAGATTTTTGCAACGCCACAAGAGGCTTAGGTCAATCCGCTGCACCAGGGTTGTTAGCCTGCATGGCTAGTCTCCGCTGATTTCTACTAATGTCTCGCCAGCAGCGAAGAGTTCTAAAGCTCTAGGTAACGTCTTGCTCAGAATTTCGCGTAACTTAGCATTGGAAGTATTACCACAAGTCAACCAAATAATTTGTGGCGGCGAACCCAATCGATCGACTAGATCCACAAAGTTGCTATCTTTTGTCATCACAATCGCTTTTTGGTCTTTGGCAGCCTCAAAGATTTCAGGATCTTCGGCATCTCTTAGCCCAAGATCGCGCAAGGCTATTGCTTCAACCCCAAACGCGCTGCTAATCCAAGTCGCTATTGCCGGAGACAGGTGTGCATCTACCCAGATTGTCATGCCACTAAAACTGGGTGATTCAGTTTTCGCGAAGCATACAGAAGTGATGCCTTCAGATCATCTGATTCCAGATCTGGCATTTCCTCTAAAATCTCTCCTGCACTAAGACCTACTGCAAACAGATCTAGTACATCTGACACACGGATTCTCATCCCTCGGATGCAGGGGCGACCACCGCACTGCCTGGGATTAATAGTAATTCTTTCAAGTAAGGTTGGCATAGAGCGTATCTCAGTAGTTGGCTTCCTTTAGTATGAACGAGGTTTCCCAAAAAGCAAATATTAGATCTCTTGCACGAATGAAGAAATAGCTAGATCGGCACAAACCTTACTGGTGGCAGTCACCACAACTCCTTGTTCTTAGGCTTTACATTTCTGCACTCTCAGTCCCTTGCGCCTATTTGGGGAACACAGTATCTACAAGATCGGCGATCATACTAAATTGACGATTCCCGATCGGGTGGGTGGCCGCGATTTTCGGTGCATGGGATGACGAATGAGCCGTTTCGTGACGATTGGAGATGACTCCCATGCACCCTACGTACTCACTTCACTTTCTGATGTCGATCGATTCAAATCATCGCATCATCATTCCCGCACTCTACCTGCCAGACGCTCTGCGTTTCGTTGCTGTTCTAATACCTGAGGAACGCAGAGCGTTCCTGATTCATTCCCACGCGGAGCATGGGAACGATCCTTAGATCTTAGGATCCCTACTGATCGATTCTTGACTGGGGCTTGCCCGGTGTGGCGCGATCGCCTGTCGCGACATCGACAGAAACTCCTAAAATAACCAACGACTTCGGATCGATCGCCCATCGACTACGATCGAGCTAGCCCACCCTCCTTTGCCCGCCCCATGCAGCCCACCGACCCCAACCAGTTCACCGAAAAAGCCTGGGAAGCGATCGTCAATTCCCAAGAAGTGGCGCGCCGGATGCGGCAGCAAAACCTGGAGGTGGAGCACGTCATCCTGGCGTTGCTGGAAATTAACGACACGGCGGCGGTGGTGCTGGAGCGGGCGCAGCTCGACGTGGCCCAGGTGACGCGGCAGCTAGAGGCGTTTGGCCAGCGGCAAACCCGCAGCGGCCAGGGCGATCAGCTCTACTTGGGGCGCGGGCTGGACACGATGCTCGATCGCGCCGACGTGGCCCGCGAGTCCTGGGGCGATCGGGAAATTGGCATCGATCACCTGTTGCTGGCCTTTGCCGATGACGATCGGGTGGGGCGCAAGATTCTGCGATCGCTGCGGGTTGACCCCCAGGATGTGGAAGCGGCGATCCGCGATATCCGCGCCGCCATCAAAACCCAGGAACGGGAGGCGGCCGATCGGCCGGTCAGCGGCGAAACCAGCGGCGGCCGGGACGAGGAAAACCCCCTGGAGGCGCTCGATCGGTTCGGGCGCGACCTGACCGAACAGGCGAAAGCGGGCAAGCTCGACCCCGTAATCGGGCGCGATGAAGAGATTCGCCGCGTGATCCAAGTGCTGTCGCGCCGCAGCAAGAATAATCCCGTCCTGATCGGCGAGCCGGGCGTGGGCAAAACCGCCGTCGTCGAAGGCCTCGCCCAACGGATCGTGAATGGCGACGTGCCCGAATCCCTAAAAAACCGGCGGCTGATCGTGCTCGACATGGGCAGCCTGATCGCCGGAGCCAAGTTTCGCGGCGAATTTGAAGAGCGGCTGCGCTCCGTCCTGCGGGCCGTCACCCATTCCGGCGGCTCCGTGGTGCTGTTCATCGACGAGCTACACACGATCATCGGCACGGGGTCGGGCCAAAGCAGCGCCATGGATGCGGGCAGCCTGCTGAAGCCGATGTTGGCGCGGGGCGAACTGCGCTGCATTGGGGCGACGACCCTGGACGAGTACCGCAACCATGTGGAAAAAGATCCGGCCCTGGAGCGGCGTTTTCAACAGGTGCTGGTGGAGGAACCGACGATCGATGTGACGGTTTCGATCCTGCGGGGGCTAAAGGAGCGCTACGAAGTCCACCACGGCGTAAAGATTTCCGATGCGGCGCTGGTGGCGGCCACGCAACTGTCAAATCGCTATATTCCCGATCGGTTTTTGCCCGACAAGGCGATCGATGTGGTCGATGAAGCGGCGGCCAAATTAAAGATGGAAATCACCTCCAAACCGGTGGAGTTGGAGACGATCGAACGTCGCCTGCGCCAACTGGAAATGGAGCGGTTGTCATTGCAAGGGGAAACGGCCTCGCGCGATCGGCTGGTTCGCATTGAAACCGAAATTGGCGAACTCCAGGGACAACAAACGGAACTCGATCACCAGTGGCGTGGCGAAAAGGAATTACTCGACGAAATCGGGGCCCTGAAGGAACAGGAAAGCACCCTCCAAAAACAGGTAGAACAGGCCGAACGGGATTACGACTTAAACCTGGCGGCCCAACTGAAATATGGGGATTTGGAGCGGATTCAAGAGGAGCGAGCCGCCAAAGAATCGCAACTGCTCGCGATCCAATCCCAAACGGCCGTGCCCATGTTGCGGGAGCAAGTCACCGAGGCGGATATTGCGGAAGTGGTGGCGAAATGGACGGGAATTCCGGTGAACCGGTTGATGGAATCGGAGCGGCAAAAACTGTTGCATTTGGAGCGCTATTTGCACGATCGGGTGATTGGGCAGCATGAGGCGATTTCCGCTGTGGCGGCGGCGATTCGGCGGGCCCGCGCGGGCATGAAAGACCCCGGCCGCCCGATCGGTTCCTTCCTGTTTCTTGGGCCGACCGGCGTGGGTAAAACCGAGCTGGCCCGGGCGTTGGCGGAACTGCTTTTTGATAGCGAAGATGCGATGATTCGGATTGATATGTCCGAATATATGGAGAAACAAAATGTGTTGCGGCTGGTGGGTGCACCTCCGGGCTATGTGGGCTATGAAGCGGGTGGCCAACTGACCGATGCGGTGCGGCGACATCCCTACTCGGTGATCCTGTTTGATGAGGTCGAAAAGGCCCACCCGGACATTTTTAATATCCTGTTGCAGGTGCTGGATGACGGGCGTTTAACGGACGGTCAAGGGCGCGTGGCGGATTTCCGCAACACGATTTTGATCATGACTAGCAACCTGGGCAGTGAGCATATTCTGAAGTCCAGTTTGGAAGGGGATGGCTATGATGAAATGCGCGATCGGGTGTTGAAGGCGTTGCGATCGCACTTCCGCCCCGAGTTCTTGAATCGGGTCGATGAAACGATCATTTTTGAGGCCCTATCTAGGGCGAATTTGCGGCAAATTGTCTCGATTCAAATGAAGCGAATTGAGCGCTTGTTGGCCGATCAAAACATCGCGATCGCCCTGTCGGAATCGGCAAAAACCTACATTGCTGATGTGGGCTACGACCCGGTGTATGGCGCGCGGCCCCTGAAGCGGGCGATTCAAAAGGAATTGGAAAACCCGATCGCCGATCGGATTTTGGGCGGGGAATTTATTGAGGGCGACACGATCGAGGTCGAGGTGATCGAGCTAACGGGGCAAACCGGTTTGGTCTTCCAGCGGGTGGGCGATCGCCCAGTCCCCGCCGCCCCGGACGCGCATGGGGCGATCGATCCCCCAGCGGCTGCGCCGATCGCTCCCGAGGTGGCCGCCGTGGCCGAGCGATCGGACGTGGAAATTACCGAGCTGATGGGTGATGCCGACGATCGCGATCCAATGATCGAGGTAGCCGATCGCAATGACATCAATGACACCGATGCCGACGCGCCGATGATCCCGACCATTGTGGACTTGGTGGCCGACGACTTCCCCACCGAGCAACCGCCCCTGATCCCCACCACCAAAATGTCAGAGCCGGTGTTTGCGGCCCCGTTCTACGACGAAGACGACGAGGTTTAGCCTCACAATCCAAAAGAACCAGCTTAACTATTACTAAAGATCTGGTTTCTCAGTTTTCGGACAACCTGAAATGTGTGATACTTGCCTAAAGTATTGACCATCATCCGGTTTGACGGGGCGAGTGTCTCATGATTTGGAGATCGTTAGGGATAGTGACCGTGGGTGTGAGTCTTTGGGCGATCGCCCCGATCGTTGCCCGCAGCCAGGACACCCATCCGCTGTGCTACTTCACGGATGCGTCCGGCAACCGCCGCGATCTCAGCGCCTGGTGTGGCCGTCCGGGTGCTGTGCCCAATGCAGTCCCAGCGCAATCGGCTTCACCGAGCACCTTCGAGGCCGCTGACTCAGCCGGCCCGAATGTGGCGGGTACGGTCGAACTGGTGAGCTGCCAGGTTGAACGCGATCGGAACACGGCGCAGTCCAACAATTCCCAGCGGCAAATTATTCACGTCACCGGTTCAGTTCACAATCAGACGGACAAAAGCATTACGGGCGTAACGATCCGCTATGTGGTGTGGTCGCAGGGCAGCATTCTCGATCGCCGGGGCCAAGTGCTGAACGAACCGACCCTGGCCCCGAACGCGCGCGGGGAATTTACTCGCCAGGATCAGCCGATCGCGATCGCCGACGTGACCGGCGCAGATAACAGTTGGCGCGTGGAGGTCGAAGGCATCGAATGGATGGCGGACGGCAAGGCCCAAGTCCATATGCTGCCCAACCCCGAACGCTGCACTTAACGCCAGTTTGTAACGATCCCCAGTAGGGGCGCACCGCCGTGCGCCCACCCGTACACCCGCTTAATCAATCAAACCCGCGTTAAACACCTCCACCCGATCGAACCCCTCGTCTAGGCTGGGGGGCGATCGGTCAATTTGCGCCGCCATCCGATCGATCACCTCCGGCGGCACTTGGCGATCGCGCTGGCCGTTCCACTGGTGGCATTGCTCGATGGGCGTTTGCACCCACCAAGCGACGATCGACCGGAACCCCAGTGCTTGCGCCGTTTGCAGCACCCGTTGGCGCTGGGAGCGATCGGCATTGGTCGCGTCGTAGAGCACATCCACGCCGGCCGCGATCGCCGCCTCCCACTGGCCACAGACCTCCTGCCAAATGGCTCCCCAGTCGCCCTGAATCGCCGCATCGCCAAACAATTGCGCCCGAATCGCATCGGTAGAGACGATCGCCCGATCGGGAGCCGCCGCTTGCCACGCGCGGGCGAGGGTCGATTTGCCACAGCCCGGTGGGCCGATCATCACGATCAAGATGGGTGAGATTGATGGGTTATCCATGGTGGGGGCGACGCGCTATTCGCGATCGTAACCGGTTCGATCGCCCAGACTTCCACCGGCCGCCTAAAATTGAAACACCCGACCGGACGAAAATCGATCGCTCCGGCCGCATTCACATCGCATTCCGATCGCATTCGGAGGTGGCTTATCGAAACCATTTATGGAGATCTGAAAGGTCTCAAAACCAATCATCTCAAACAACTCAAGCGGCTATACCACCAGCGGATTCCGGGCGATCGCTTCACCACGCCGGAATTTGCCCAGCGCCTGGCCGCCATCAGCACCGAAATCGACAAACCCCTCTGTGTCTACTTCAATCGGCGGGGTCAGGTGATCCGCGTGGGAGTCGGCACACCGCGCCAAACCCAGATTCCACCGCTGGAACTGCCGCGCTACGGAGCCGAGCGCCTGTGCGGGATTCGTTGCATGGCCACGGCGGCGGAAACGGAGGAACCCGGAACCGGTGCGCTGACGGCCCTGGCGTTGCAACGGTTGGATGCGTTGGTTTGGTTGCCCTTGACCGGCAGTGGGTTTGCCCGACGCGGCGGCGGCGTGGGGGGTTATGTGAAATCCGCCCGAGTGGCGCACCTGCTGCCCCAGTCGAATCTGCCCGGTTTGGCGACGACCAACCGTGAAAATGCCGTGACGGACAGCATTACCGCCAGCACCACCGTGTTGCCGTCGGTGCCGATCGAGGAGTTGGCGGATCAGGATTTTCTCGATTTTGTGACCGGACTGGAGGCGGAATTTGCCCGCGAGGTGTCCAGCCAGGAAACGGACTCGGCGGGCGATCGGGTGTTGCTGGTGGGGGTGCAGACGAGCGATCGACATCCGCGCGCCTTTGAAGATGGTTTAGCGGAACTCGATCGGCTGGTGGACACGGCCGGCGGCTCCGTTGTGGGCGTGGTGCGCCAAAAGCGATCGCGCCCCCATCCCCAAACCGTGGTTGGCGAAGGAAAAGTCGAAGAAATCGCCCTGCAAGCCCAGAGCCTCGGCGCAAACCTGGTGGCGTTCGATCGGGATTTGTCCCCGGCGCAAATCCGCAACCTGGAAAAATTCATCGGCACGCGGGTGGTCGATCGCACCGAAGTGATCCTCGACATCTTTGCCCAGCGGGCCCGATCGGGCGCGGGCAAGCTGCAAGTAGAACTGGCCCAACTGGAATATCTGATGCCCCGCCTGACCGGCCGCGGCCAGTCCATGTCCCGGCTGGGCGGCGGCATCGGGACTCGCGGCCCCGGTGAAACCAAGCTGGAAACCGAGCGCCGGGTGATTCAACGACGGATCGCGCGGCTGCAACAGGAAGTAAACGAGCTACAAGCCCACCGCAACCGCCTGCGCCAACGCCGCCAACACCACGACGTGCCCACGGTGGCGATCGTCGGCTACACGAACGCGGGCAAATCCACCCTGCTAAACGTGTTGACCGATGCGGACGTATACGCGGCGAACCAACTGTTTGCCACCCTCGACCCGACCACGCGCCGCCTGACCCTGACGGCTCCCGACCTGGCCCCGCCGCTGCTGGACGATCCCGATCGGCCGATCGACCCCGCCGATCCCGATCTGACCAACGGCGACGGCTACGACGGGCGATCGATCCTGCTCACGGACACGGTGGGCTTCATCCAGGAGTTGCCCCCGCCGCTGATGGATGCCTTCCGCGCCACCCTGGAGGAGGTGACGGAAGCCGAAGCCCTGGTGCATTTGGTGGACTTGTCGCACCCGTCCTGGCCGCGGCACATTGCGGCGGTGCACGAGATTTTAGGCGACATGCCGATCGTCCCGGGCCCAGAGCTGTTGGTCTTTAACAAAATCGACGCAGCCAGCTCCGAGGCGATCGAACTAGCCAAGGCCCAGTGCCCCCACGCGGTGTTCATTTCCGCCCACGATCGGCTGGGTCTGGAAACCTTCCGCCAGCAACTGCTCAACCTCGTGCGCTACGCCACGGGCGAGTAGCCACGTCGCTCCCCACAGATTAGGTAAGGGGGTCAACCCCTTGCCGCAGAGAGACGATTCCAGACCCAAAGACCACCACAGTCCCGTCCCCAAAATGTACGGCTATCGAATTTCTGATTTGCACAGAACTTGAGCCAGTTAAATAAATTGTTTTGCAATGATTTAGCCGGTTGCAATCAAACCGCCACTGATAATGACTGATCTAACAATTGACAAATTGCAGCTCGCCGCTGCTAGTTTCTCTAGGGCAGAAAGTCAACATCAGGAACCCAGTCTGTTTGGCATCGATAATGGCAAGTCGATCGGAACCTATCTTGAACAGAAATTTCAACAGTACTTGGCTCTACAAAGTTATGATTTTACGTCTGGCAATGCGGCCAGTGGAATCGACCTACCCGATTTAAATATTGATATTAAAGTAACCAGTATTCGACAGCCTCAATCCTCTTGTCCTTTCCGATCTGCAAGACAAAAAGTCTATGGACTAGGCTATGGACTTTTATTGTTTGTATACGAGAAAAATGATGATCTACAGCTCAAAACGGCAAACTTAAAAATCAAATCAACTGTTTTAATTGAAGCCCATAAAACGGCAGACTTTCAACTCACACGATCTCTGAGGGAAATCTTGAGGAATGATGGTAATGTCGATGATATTATGGCTTGCCTGCTTGATCGCTTATTGCCGGTCGATGAGATCTCCGCCAGAGCTTTAGCGGAAGAAATTTATAAAAATCCACCACAACAAGGATTTCTGACAATTTCTAATGCATTGCAATGGCGATTGCAATATGGCCGAGTTCTCGAAAAAGCAGGGAAAGAAAGTGGATTGACTCAGATCTATTCAGATCCATAAGGAACCATAGTTAATACCGATGACCTACACTGCAATCGAGCTTTTCTGTGGAATTGGTGGATTTCGCCTCGCCTGTGATGACCTACAAATCAAAACCATTTGGGCCAATGATATTGACCCCAAAGCGGCAATCGTCTATCAATCGCAATTTGGGTCAGAAGGTTTTTATTTAGGAGATCTTAGAATATTCTTCGATGAAATTCCCAGCCATGATATTTTGACGGCAGGTTTTCCCTGTCAGCCTTTTTCAAGTGCTGGCAAGAAAATGGGTATTCACGACCCTCGGGGAACACTGTTTTCAGAAATTGTGAAGGTGATTGATCAGCACCGCCCGCAATTTTTTGTGCTGGAAAATGTTAAGCGATTACTGTCTATGCAAAATGGCTCACACTTTGCGACCATTTTAGATGCTTTCGCGAGTTTGAAATACTTTATTGAATGGCGGGTTGTCAACGCTGCTTGGTTTGGGCTGCCTCAAAATCGAGAGCGTGTCCTGATCGTGGGATGTCGAGATCTGGATAATGTTTCATATCTTTATGCTAATCCTGACTTGGATGATCACTCTCAAAGTCAGTTCGTCCCCTTAAATACTGATCAGCTACAAGCAATTGAAACCCATGGAAAACGATTTGCTTCGTGGGGCGTGGCTAAAGATGGAATGTTTTTTGATCAGGATCTACACTATTCCTGTATAGGCCATACTCATCAGATGAAAGTTCGGGATATTCTAGAAGATCATCCTGATGAGCAGTTTTTCTTTACTGAAGACACCTTGGCTCGAATCCAAGACAGCGAAAAGGTGAATCGATATTTTAATGGGGTTGAAATTCTATATAACCAAAAGGGTGGGGCTAGGATGGGATATTCCATATTTGGAATTAATGGACTAGCACCAACCCTGACGAGTACGACTAGTCGGCACTATGAGCGTTATCAAGTTGGTTCGGAATATAGGCGTTTAACGAATATTGAATATGCTCGATTACAAGGGTTTCCTGATCGCCATTGCCGAGAAATTGCGCCTTATCACCAATATGCTCTCTTGGGAAATGCGGTTCCACCGGCAATGGTGAAATGGGTTCTTCGGCGAATGATTGATGGTGTTTATAGTCCAATGATTGAGGGGACTTATCCTTGGCAACAACAGTCTGAACAGCAGTTGGAATTATTTCAATTAGTATGATTGATGGCAATTATGTGGTGCTCAGTTGCGCTGATTGACTGAAGGCTCTGGGGTGCTCAGGGTGTTTTTGGGAAACCAGCTTGTGATACAACCAAAACACTGACGCGGGCGGGTCGCACCGAATCGCCTGGCCGAGGGTTCAGCCGCTCTTTCATTTGCCCCCGATCGCCCTATGGGCCCCAACCCTACTCCGCCGCCTCCCACCCCCGCCAAAACGATTTTGGGCCGTTTGCGCCAAACGGTGACGCAGCTTTCGCGGGTGCAAATCGCCCGGCTGAAGCTGGCCGTCAATGCCAACCCGCCTCGGATCGTGGTGTACGAACCCGGTAGCGAGCCGCGCGACTATCCCTTGTTGGGCGAATATTACCTGCTGGGCCGATCGAGCAAAGCCAACGACATCGCCCTGAACAGCCCCGTGGTCAGCACCACCCACGCGGGATTGCGGCGAGTACCGACGTTTTTGGGCAGCACCTTTGCGATCGAGGATCGCGATTCGACCAACGGCACCTTTAGCGGCAGCAAGCGGATTAATGGACAAATCCTGCGCCACCGGGAAATGGTGATTTTGGGGCCGCCGGAGCTGGCGGACTCGGTGCGGTTGCAGTATGTGGATCCGCCCACTTGGCCGTTGCAGGTGTTGCGCTATGGGGTGTCGGGCCTGGCGGGGGCGATCGGGCTGGTGAGCCTGGCGGTGTTGTGGCAGTGGCAAGGGATCCAAATTTTGCCGCTGCCCCAGGCCCAGCGCGGCCCGGTGATCGTCGTGGCGGGCGACGGCCAACCGCTCCAGCCGATCGAGCGCCGCGCCCACCAGGAAGTAAAAAACCTGTCGGACTTTTCGCCCCACCTGAAAAAGGCGCTGCTAGCCTCGGAAGACGCGCGCTACTACTGGCACTTTGGCGTGGACCCGATCGGGATTTTGCGAGCCGTGTTGATCAACGCGCGCGAGGGCGAATTGCAGCAGGGCGCGAGCACCCTTTCGCAGCAGTTGGCGCGCACGCTCTACCGCGATTATGTGGGGTCGGACAATTCGGCGGGCCGCAAGCTGAAGGAGGCGATCGTCGCCCTCAAGCTGGAAACCTTCTATGGCAAGGATCGGCTGCTGCTGGCCTACATGAACCAGGTGTTCCTGGGCGGCAACCTGGGGGGTTTTGAGGACGCAGCGCGCTTCTACTTTGAAAAGTCCTCGAAGGATTTGGACTTGGGCGAGGCGGCGATGTTGGTGGGGATTTTGCCCGCGCCCAACCGCTGGAACCCGGCCCGCAACTACAAAATGGCGGTGCAGCGGCGAGATTTGGTCTTGCAGCGGATGTTGGATCAAGGGGTGATCGGCCTGGAGGACTTCAGGCGGGCCCGCCGATCGCGCGTGGAGGTCAGCCCCCGGGCCCGGGAGGTGTTGCGATCGACCCGTGCGCCCTATTTTTTTAACTACGTGTTTGAGGAGTTGGAGCAACTGTTTGGCTCCAGTGTCGCCCGTGAGGGAAATTTTTTGATCGAAACCCGCTTGAATTTGGCGGTGCAAACGGAGGCCGATCGGGCCCTGCGCCAATTCATTGACAACCAAGGGGGCCGATCGGGCGTGAGCCAAGGGGCGATCGTTGCCCTCGACCCCACGGATGGCTTGATCCTCGCCATGAGTGGTGGCCGCGACTTTGAAGACAGCCAGTTCAACCGCGCCGCCAACGGCCTGCGCCAACCCGGCTCCACCTTCAAGCTGTTTGCCTACGCCGCCGCCCTGAATCAAGGCATTAGCCCCAGCACCCAATACAGTTGTGCGCCTGTGAACTGGATGGGCCAACGGTTTCGCGGCTGTCGATCGGGCGGCGGTCGTCTCAACCTCGTCGCGGGCATGGCTCTTTCCGAAAACCCGATCGCCCTACGCGTCGCCGAAGCCGTGGGTTTAGATAACATCATCGCCCTGGCGCAACAAATGGGGATCACCAGCAAACTGCGAAAAACTCCCGGCCTCGTGTTGGGCGAAAGCGAAGCCACCCTGCTGCAAATGACCGGAGCCTTCGCCACCGTGGCCAACCAGGGCAAGTTCAACCGCGCCCAAGCGATCAGTCGCGTCCTCGACACCAGTGACTGCACCGATCCGCAAAACCTGCAAACCTGCCGCGTCATGTACGATGCCCGCGCCGACAACCCCGAGCACAACCAGCCCATTTTGTCGGCCCAGACCGCCGCGACCATGACCGATTTACTGCGCGGGGTGGTGGTGCAAGGCACAGGCAAGCCCGCCGCCAATGTTCCGGGGGCCGTGGGCAAAACCGGAACCACCGACGACAGCGCCGATCTATGGTTCATTGGGTTTGTGCCGGGTCGGAATTTGACGGCGGGTGTGTGGCTGGGCAATGACACCCGCCAGGCCACCGATGGCAACAGTGGTCAGGCGGCGGCCCTGTGGGGCGCATTCGTCAGCCGTGTGTTGCCATAAATCCAGAATCTGGCAACGCAAGAATCAGGGTTTCGGGTCTTTGATGACAGCCCCTATAGCCCACAGCACCCAGGTCACACCGACGACGGCTAGCGCCACCAGGCTCATCATCATCGTGGGGACTTGAGCACCGGAAACAAGATTGCTGCAACCCAACCTTTCTGGCTCCCCTTTGCCCATCTTGGGAGAAGGGGGGTGGGGGATGAGGGCTTCTAGCCGATTCGCGCAAGAGGTCTATTCATATATGCCAATTTCCAAATTGACCCCTAGGCGGGCCGATCGGGTGGGCGTGCAGTCCACGCCAGCAAGGGGCCAGGCGGCGATCGCCCTGGGCCGATCGGGGCGCTTGGTAAACCGGTTGATGGGCGCTTGGGGATGGGGTGGGAGACGCGATAGGTTGAAGCCGAGATCAGTGAATTTGCGGAGAGGTTTCTCGCGGTTCAGTCACGGATTCTCAACCCATTCCCCGAGGCGATCGACCGCTTTTGACCGTCATGGCAGCCCTTTTTTCCCCGCAACCTGCTTCACCGGCTTCCCCACTGCCGTGCTATTTTTCGGGCTTTGAGCCGTTGGCTGAGGCCGATCGGGCGCGGCTGCATCCGGATGCAGCGCCTTTTATGGTGCGGGCGAGTGGTTCATCGGCGCGGCGGGGGGTGGTGATTTGTTTGCATGGGTTTACGGCGATGCCCTATGGCGTGGGGTCGGTGGCCCGGGCGATCGGGGCGATCGGCCTCGATGCGGTGGCGACGTTGCAGCCGGGCCATGGGTGGCGCGATCGGGCGGATCAGGAGCGGGAAATCGCGCAACTGACCTGCGAAGGCTTGCTGGCGGCGGCCCGCGAAGAGGTGCGCCGGGCTCGCGAGTCCTACGATTTTGTGGCGATGTATGGCGATTCGATGGGCGGGGCGATCGCGCTGATTTTGGCGGCGGAGGGGTTGTTGGATGCCTGTGCGGTGACGGCTCCGGCGTTGCGGCTGCCCTTTCGGGGGGCGGTGTTGGCGCGCTATTTGGGCTGGTTAAATTTTTCAGTGCCCAAGCGCTATCCACGCAAGTTCTATGCGCCGTGCTATGAGTTTGAAAATGCGCGGGCGGGGCGGGCCCTGTGGCAGGTGTCGCGGCGGGCGAAGGCTTGCTTGGAGCGGGTGACTTGTCCGGTGTTTGTGGGCCAGTCCCATGCCGATCGAACGATTCACTATCGGGCGGCGGAGTGGGTGCGCGATCGGGTGCGGGGGCCGGTGACTTTGCGGTGGTTTGACCAATCGGGCCATGTGCTGCCGTTGGATGTGGAGGGGCCGGCGGTGGCGGCGGCGGTGGCGGATTTTTTTAGCGCACAGGGGCCGGCCCCGGCCGATCGCGCCGTGGCGGTGAACCCATCGACGGGCGATCGCGCCTAGCCCCCGCGCCCTATCCGGTGAGGAAGGTGCGATGATCCGCAGTGCTGCGTCGATCGAGAGTTGTCTAGATCGAGAGTTGCATAGATCAAGAGGTGTCGCATTGGTGCTAGCACAGGTGAGTGGTCAGGGGCTGGGTTGGCTGGGGGCCCTGGTGGCTGCCGTGTTTTGGGGATCCTACCTGGTGCCGGTCAAGCGCTTGCCGGGCCTGAATCCGGTGGCAGCTCAGTTGGGCATGGCGATCGGGATTTCGCTGCTGGGGTTGCCGCTGGCGATCGCCTCCGGTTCCTGGCTGCCCAATGGTTGGGGCCTTTTGGCGGGGGTGATTTGGGCGGTGGGGAACTACGGATCGATTTTTGTGGTGCGATCGCTCGGCCTGGCCCGGGGGCTGGCCCTGTGGGCGGCGGTGGGAATTGCGGTGTCGTTCCTGTGGGGGGCGGTGGGGTTTCGGGAGCCGGTGGCCTTGGGTGGGGCGATCGGGGGCGTGCTGTTGCTGATTGGGGGCATTGGGCTGATGAATCGTCCCGATCGGAGTCGGGCGGCCGTGGCTGGGCCGCCGCCCGATCGTCGCCAATGGCTACTCTGTGCCGGTGTGGGCTTGCTGTTTGGCTCCCAATCCGTACCCTTTGCCTTTGCCCAGCAAAGCCCGATCGCCTTTGTACCGTCGATGTCCCTGGGAATTTTGCTCACGGCCCTGGTGCTGGCGGGCCGATCGGGCAACCTGGACAAACTGCGAATCCCGCGATCGGCGCTGATCCCGCTCGGAGTATCGGGCCTGCTGTGGAACATTGCCAACTTGGGGAGCTTTTTTGCCGTTCAACAATTGGGGTTTGCGGTGGGAATGCCCCTCACGCAATTTGCGATCGTGATTAATGCCGCCTGGGGACTGTTCTTTTTCCGTGAAATCACCAGTCGCCGCCAAATGATCCAGGTGGCCGCGGGCGCATTCCTCGGGTTTGGCGGAATTATTCTGATCGGCCTATCACGGGGCTAGGGCGCTCGATCAAGCTGGGTTGCTGATTGTCTCGCAAAATCCTAGGGGCTAGCAATCCTCGAAACCCTCATCCTTCTGTTGCGAAATCCTGGGGGGCAAGGGGCTTAGGGCCTGTCATCCAATCCCTGAAACCCTGATTCTTGCGTTCTCCGAACCGATCAGTCGTAGGGGCGGGGTCTCCCCGCCCAGCCCCCACGATCCCTGATGTGCCCAGAGTTGGACGGGTTTGGAGCGATCGCTCGGGTCAGGGTTGGGAGACCCAACCCCTACAGCGATGGAATTGATGACACGCCCTAAGCCCCTTGTCTAGGACGATTTGGCGACGAAAATCAACCTTAATCAACCTTTTCAATCCCAAGTAATCGCATGAGTAATCGCATTAGATGACATGCCCTAGAACTTCGGCTTGCCAGCCTTGAGGCGCAGTTGCTCCGTTTCTTGCAAGATTTGTAGTGAATCGGATCGATCGCGCGATCGCTTGATGTAACTCAGCTTGAGTTCTTCTAAGAGGTCAAAAATCAGGGTTTGTAATTCTTTTTGAATCTTCGGTTCTGCCAATCCCTGGCGAAAGGCGAGGGATGCATCGGCGACCAATTTTTCTAGCAGTTTCTCCGCTTCTGGATCCGGAATTGTCAGGTTTTTATAGGCCTTTTGTGGCATATTCGTGGCGATCGCGGACAGATTAACCGCCACTTGGTTTGCCAATTGGTTGGACAAATTACTAAATCCCGGCAAGGCCCGCAGGGCTTGATAGGTTGGGGTTCGCGCCAGCACGGCTTCCATTTGATAGGCCAGCAAGTTGGCCAGGTCTCCCTGAATTTCTGGCAAAACCCGATACAGGCTCAATTGCAAGAGGCGATCGAGAATGGCTTGCACTTCGTTAATATCATTCACTTCCACATAGGGATTGCTGGCCACATCTAATAATTGTTGCGACAGCGCTCCCGATTTGATCGAACTTTGCAGCCCGTAGATAAATTCCAGCACCACCACTTCCGTGAGTTCTGAAGCCAAACCTGCCAAAATTCCCCGGCTGATTAAGGCCCGAACGGGTTCTAGATCGGGGAACCGAGCCTTGTTGCTGCGAATGATGACGGGAATAATGCGCAGCCAACGATAGAAGGGAATTAGGAGGATTAAGTCCCACCAATGGCTGAAGGCTGCCGCTTGCCAACTGAGGGCCGAATAGCGTCGGCGAATCCACCAGGTGCGTGCCACAAAGTCGAAGGCAAATAGGATGATGAAGGGGGTGTCGAGAATTCCAAAATAGTCGGCGGGGCGACCATCTTCGCCAATACTCCGAAAGTAATTACTCTGAAGCTGAAAGCGAATTTCCCGATCGAAAAAGCGCAGTTCTCTCGTCCAAGTCCGATCGCGCAAATAGTCAATATTCCAAAAGGTATCAAAGGCTTTTTTGGATGATTCCATGCCGAGCCGATCGCGCATCCGGTTTTTGATGATTTCCAAGCTACCGGTGCGATCGGATAAGGCAAACGGATTTTGGTTAATGATCTCGTTGCTGCGCTCACGCAAATCCGCCAGCAAGGGCGGCACCTTGGGCGATTCGATGCCGCCCCGCTCCAGCACCATCACCAGTTCGTCTACGGTTTTCAGATAGGCCTGGGTTTGGCGTTCTGGCTCAATGCCGACGATCGGGTCGTAAAACAGGCGCACATCGCCCGGTGGCCCGATCACTTGTCCCAGAAACGGCGTTTCAGTGCCCCAATCGCGCATCAACAGCGCGGCGCGCAGATACCACGATCGCAGGGGGATATAGGTGATGTGAAAGGCGACTAGGAATAAATTAAGCCAAGCGACCAAAATCAGCAGCCGCTCAATCCAGAGGGAGACGTGCCACCGCCGCGCAAACTGGATGGCTTTGGTGCGGCGAGCCGATCGGGAGGTTGAAGATTGCTTTGCGGTCATGCCATCAGCGTCCGGCTTAGGGGGCGCGGTAGAAACGAGTCCAACACGCGGCGGGTCAAAGTCCGTCCATTTTGCCACTGGCCGCGCTCAAGCTGCTGATATGGAGGCGATTTTGCAAGGTTTTGCAACGCGATCGCCCCGATCGGCGGTGGTGATCGGGCGCTTTAGCGGGCGATTCGATCGAGCCAACGAATGATTTCCGGGTTCACGATTTCTGGGCGCTCGTCGTGGGGACAGTGCCCCGTCTGGGCGATCGAAACAAAGGTCACGCGATCGCCCTCGGTTTCCGCCAATCGTTGGTAAATCGCTGCGCCCTGAATCGGTGTCCAGGGATCGGTTTCGCCCCACAACACCAGCAGCGGCCCGGCGATGTTGGGTAACAACGCCTCGGGTTTGGGCCCCGGCGGTGCGGCCAAAATCGATGCGAAGGTTTCGTAGGCTCCTTCGTCACCGGACGGATTGTGTAGCAAATCGACCAATTCCGGCGTAATCGCCTCACGGTTGCCGTAAACCTGCTTCAGCGTGCCGCGAATCCGATGTTTTTGGCGAATTTGGTCAAACAAAAATCGGCCCACACCCGGCGCATTCACCACCCGCGCAAAGGTACCCATTACTAGTCGCAGGACGGGGTTCAGCTCCTCGGGGCGATGGTTCAGACCGCCTGCACAGTTGAGCAGCACGGTGCCACGGGTGCGATCGGGCGCAGCCGCCGACAACATGAGCGCCAACAGCGCCCCGATCGAGTTGCCCACCCACACGGCCGGCTCGCGCACAAATTCTGCCCAAAACTCCAAGACCAAATCCTGCCAAAGCTCCATGCTGTAATCGATCGGGGGTTTCTGTGATCCGCCAAACCCCAACAGGTCGATCGCATAGACCCGATAGCCCGCCGCCGCCAGCGCTGGAATGTTGTTGCGCCAATGGCCGATCGACGCGCCGAAGCCATGCAACAGCACGATCGGCTGGCCACTGCCCTGGGCCAGCCATTGCACCCGATAGCCGCGCCACAGCCAGATTTGGAACGCATCGGAGGCAAGGGGAGCGATCGGCGGAGTCAGGGCAGTCATGGCAATTCAAAAACTGATTTTGAGAAATTATTGCAGGATTACTCCAGTGTAAAGGACTGTAACGATCAAGCGATGGGGACGATCGAGCGAACTCGCCCATCGGCAGGGCCATCGTCGTTTTCCCACTCCCAGAAAATAGGTGATGACAATCCCAACCAACGGTGCTGGGCAAGCGCGATCGCCCATGATGCCGTTAGTGAACCGGTCGGGATCATGAATCCAATAGATCGAAATTAACCAAAACTTTCAAAAAGACTCTGAGCCTAGGATTTGCATCAATTTCTTAAAGAAGTTTTGTTTCAAATTAGCGCCCGTTTTTTTGGGAGAAAAAAGCTGAGAATTCAGACATTTTTAAGGCCAGGACACAATCATTACTTTATGGAAATTTTTGGGAACCAACCCAAAATTGATCAGCGCTGAAGATAATTAACTCAATATTTTGGTGTCAACCCCTAAAAAACTAACTATCATAAGAGAATCGAGATGGCACTGGATTTTGGACATTATTAGGCTTGAAATGTTCAAAATGAGAAGGTTTTACTAATGGTCAAGCGATCACTCAAGGCATCCCCCAACGGTATTCAACGTGCTAAACGTTCCTTTTCGCTGAAAGGGTGGACTCAGGAAAACTTAGCCGGGGAAGTCAATCTCAAAACCCGACAGCCCATTTGGCGTTTTTTTACAGGACGGCCAGTCGATCGACAGATTTTTGTCGATATTTGTTCAATTTTGGATTTGGACTGGCGAGAGATCGCAGAAAACCCACCAGCGGAATTTCCAGAACCGGGCGATCGAGAAATGCTGCCCGTCGTCAATCTCAATGTACTGGTACAAGACGTGCGATCGCAGTATCAAGATACAATCCAAAATCAATGCGGCATCCTACAGCTTCTCGATATCAACCGACCCGTAAAAATTGACGACATTTATGTTGATGTCAATATTTTAGAAGAAATTGCCAGTCAGCAATGGCTAGCGATTGAAACCCTAAAAGACTTGGATCCCACGGAGTTCGATCGTATCGGCTTGGGAGCCATTGAACAAAAACAAATTCCCGGCATCCAAGCCGTTGAAACCTACTCAAAACTAAGGGTTTTGGGTAGACCCGGTGTTGGTAAAACAACCTTTCTCAAGCATCTTGCTATCCAATGCAATCGAGGACAGTTTGCTGCCAATCAAGTCCCCTTCTTCATTTCACTGCGAGAGTTTGCTGAGGAGTCTCGCAGCAAAGGGGAGTTCAATCTATTTAACTATATTCACCAATCATTTTTGGCGGCGGGCATCTCAAGCTCTCCTACCCTAGAAACCTTACTCACAGCCGGCCGAATTCTATTTCTGCTCGATGGCATGGATGAAGTGTTGAATCGAGACATTCCATCCGTGTTACGGGAAATTCGTAAATTCTCCGATCAATATCATCGCAATCGATTTATTGCTTCCTGCCGGACGGCCGCCCAAAAGCTGCAACTTCGAGGGTTTACGGATGTTGAAATCGCTCCGTTTACCCAAGAAAAAATTGCTACGTTTGTCAAAAAATGGTTTCTGGCAATTAAAAAAACCAGTTCCAGCCCTAGCCAAAATCCAGCCGAGCAGTTTATTCAGAAAATAGAATTGCCGGAAAATTGGCAATTTCGCCAACTGGTTGTGACCCCCCTATTTTTACACCTTGCCTGCTGGATCTTTCAAGGACAAGGTAAATTTCCTAGCAAACGAACTGAGTTTTATAAACAAGGATTAGATCTACTCCTAGGTAAATGGGATGAAGCCAAAGGCGTTGAACGGGATGACGTATATCGAGATTTTCTACCGCCTCAAAAGCTGAGACTACTGAGTCAACTGGCAGCCGTGACCTTTGAGCAAGGGCAATATTTTTTTGAACAACGGACGATCGAGCAGTACATCAGCGATTATTTACAAAATCTACCCGGATCTAGTTTGGCAGCAGAAGAACTGCAACTGGAAAGTGAGGGAATGTTGAAGGCGATCGAAGCTCAGCACGGCTTCTTGATTGAACGAGCGCGCGGAATTTTTTCATTTTCCTATTTGGCATTTCAAGAATACTTCACCGCTCGCAAAATTGTTGCTAGCCATAACTTGCGATCACTGGAGCAGGCCCTAGGGGGATTAGTCAGCCATATTATAGATCCGCACTGGCGTGAAATCTTCCTATTAACAGCAGCCATGCTACGCAGTGCCGATTCTTTGGTGCAGCTTATGAAGCAACAAATCGATGCTTTAGTTGCCGAAGATCCATTCTTGCAAGAATTTTTAGTCTGGGCTAGTCAAAAGTCTCAAACAATCCCTGTTGTACCTAAGTTTGCAACAGCGCGAGCATTTTACTTAGCCCTTGCCCAAAATCCCCGTGGAGCAACCCATTTTTCACTAGCCAGCACCCTCGACCAAGGAATACTACTAGATGTGGCGTTGGATAATTTATTGCTCAATTTGACAAGTCATAACAACCAAGAATTAGACTATGCCCATTTCTGTAGTGAAGCGATCAGCAATATCCTCGCTATCGTAGTTGATGCTGGCTTCTATAAATCTCTACAACAGTTAAAAGATCAACTTCCTCCCAAAAATCAAAGCCGAGAACGATTAGAAAGCTGGCGGCAAAAAAACTATTCAACTTGGTTTGAAAAATTGCGAATGACAATTGTAAACTATCGAAATATCAACCATTTTTGGGAATTTACACCCGAACAAGAACGAATTTTAAAAAACTACTATGATGCCAATCAATTATTGGTTGACTGCCTCAACAGTAATTGCGAAATCACAGCCACTGTCCGAGAAGAAATTGAATCTACCCTATTGTTGCCTCAAAGAGAAATAGAGGATCGAGAATGGCAAGGGAATTCAATTTAAAGAGCAGCCTATATCGATGCACGTCTGCAAAGTACTTTTGATCAAAAAGTAACTGAAGAAACAACTGAAGAAATTAATTATATATTTATGATTTTTGGCAAAGATCAAACAATTTATACTTGTCTAAAGACATCATTTCAAACATTGTTCTGTCATGGTATTGAGGATCGAAATTAAGCGACTTGCCTCAATGCAAGCTAAACCAAAAATATGTCCTATTTACTGACACATTTAGAAACTGAAAGCTCCGAATCAGAATCCTCTCAGATGTTATGTTATTACATCAACAATACTCAGATGACGCAAACCATTCGAGTCATGAGTGGATTGAAGTGCCATTTTGAACGGATGGTTTTTTCAATGGAACGAATTTTATTCACCACCCTGCAAGAATCACACCTGGAAGTATATTCATCCCTGGCGAAACAAACATGCCTTGAAACGCTTGATTGTAAATTTCTGTGCATCAACGAAAATAACATCAGCCTCTAAGCAAGGCTCTTTGCAATTTCTCTTTTGATCTTGAGATGACCAACCGTAAAAGGCTCTTGTGAAACAACGGTTGGGGAAAGTGTTGGAAAGAGCCTATGCTGCGCGTGTTTCTGAATGCAGAATCTGATCAATTGGAATTTTGAAATGTTATTTATTTGTCACCGTTAGTCATTTCGCATCCCTTTCATCGCTTTATAATTTACATAATTCTTTCAGTGTATAGTTTGCCGCTGATGGTTGATCTTGAGATCAATCACTCATGTTGTTCAAACTCCTTTTATTTGAACAACATGATCAGTTATGTTTTGTATGATATTCAATCAAATCATTCAATTTCAATCAATTCACTCCAGAACTAAAACATCACCTCGTTAGAGTTGGTGAAACAGAGGAAGGTTTATTACCTAGCTTCTGGATTAACCGTTCTCAGAGTTATTGCTAAGTTCAATCAGGAGTAGATTGTCATGAGTTTGAAAGATCGCGCTAAGGCAACTGCCAAGAATATTGAAGGTAAATTGCAGGAAGCGATCGGCGATCTGACTGGAGATCCTGAAGCACAGGCTGAGGGTCAAGCAAAGCAGGCAGAAGCAAAGGTTCGCCACACGGTTGAAGATGTCAAAGATGACATTGACGAAATTCGGGATGACAGCGTTGAAGGCAGGGTCAAGGCAACGGCTAAAAATGTTGAGGGCAAACTTCAAGAAGGCATGGGCAAGCTGACAGGCAATCGTCAAGAGCAAGCTAAGGGCAAGGTCAAGCAGGCTGATGCCGCAGTGCGCCACACGGTTGAAGATATCAAAGATGATGTTGCCAAGGCATCGGACTAGCCGATCGCAGATGATTGATCACTGAAAACGCTAGTCAAGTATGTGACGTTCAGTGTGATTTCATCAACATCAGCCTTCAATCAAGGTTTCCCGTTGAGCTGATCAAAGCCTAGTGAAGAACAGTGCTAATGAGCAATAGCGTTCTGAAAGACTTTCTTGTTGAAAAGAAATCAGAAATCTATGTTAGGCGAATTAGCACTGTTAAACACTAGTTAGGTTCGTTTTTGGCGAAGTTCAGAGATCAGTAATCAATTGTTCATGCTCTATTGATGTCCTTCATTGGGTTAGTTGAAAATGACAGTATTTCATTGGGTTCGGAGTTTTGTGATTGCCATCAGTGTGGCGATGGTGCTGGCAGTCGGCACATTTGGATTTGGACTCGATCATAGTTGGGCGCAGGCTTCAACAATGCAACTGCTTGGAAAGCCACCCATCCAAGTTGCAACAACGATGAATCGAGTTCAAGCAATCACAAAAGATCTTGAGGGCAAGGCCCAGGAAGCGATCGGCAATATGACGGGCGATCCCAAAAATCAAATCATGGGAAAAGCAAAGCAGGTCGAAGGCCGAGTTCTTCAGAATGTAGAAGATGTTCGGGATAAGACTCGGTTGAAGCAAATGACCAAGACAGTAACCAAGAGTCTGAAGAACGACCTTCAAGACATGAAACGCAAGTAATAAATGACGGGGAATCTATCTGCATGATTCCCCGTCATTTGCTGAACTGACTCAGCTTCAGGCTTAGGCTTTTGATTGCTGCTGAAAGTTTGATGCCCTACCTTCAGCGGTGAATTAATTGCCTACTTTCTAGTCAGATTGTTGGTATTCTTTTTGATTTGGATTGATGAGCTAATCATGTTGAACCTTATCTGGACTGCTGTTGGTATTCTTTTCATTCTTTGGTTGTTAGGTTTTTCGATCAATGTTGGGGGTGGCTTAATTCACATTCTCTTAGTTTTGGCTTTGATTGGTATTGTCTACAACTTGTTTATAGGACGACGGTACTAATCAATTAATAGATTAATTTGGCTTGCAGAGTATCCGACCAAGATTCCATGCAAGCCAATTTGCTTGATTCAAGAAATTTTGATGTCTGACAACATCTCATGGAAATTGCTTTTTTGAACATTAATATCTAGTGGGTGGTTTTTTTAAAATACACAATTTAAAATCATTTCAAATTAAAATCATCTTAAAATAGTAATGAATTCTATTTATTTTTTGTAGTTAATCAATTCATTCAAGAATTCAAACATCTGCCAATTATATTGATGTTAGGTATTCAGAAAGAGTTTCTGATTAGGTAACTATCTAGGCTACAGAGAATACCAACCCAATAACCAGTTGAGAGAGAGTCAATGGTATTAAGACAGCGTGCGATCGGTACGTTCAAAAACTTTGAAACGACTGAAGTCGCTTTGCATGAACTCAAGGATAGTGGCTTTTTGATGAGTCATGTGTCCATCGTAGGGCGTGATATTAACAGCCATACGGAAATGACGGGAGTGAATACCAGCAATCGATCGGTTGACATGGCTAATGTGGCTAGCCACGAAAATAGAGCCGAGGAAGGCGCAACGGGTGGCGCTGTTGCTGGCGGCACTGTCGGAGGGCTAACCGGTTTGTTGATCGGACTGGGGCTGATTGCGATTCCTGGTCTTGGCCCGGTGATGTTGGCGGGTGCGACGGCAACTGCGATCGCCTCAACAATTTCAGGTGGCGTGATCGGTGCAGTTTCGGGTGGATTGGTCGGGGGTCTAGTCGGCTTAGGTCTCCCTGAGGATCGTGCCAAAATCTATCACGATCGGGTTGCCAAAGGTGACTATCTAGTCATCGTTGAAGGCTCAGCAGAAGAAATTAAAAAAGCTGAGTCAATTTTGAATCAACGCAACATTCGCGAGTGGTATACCTACGATTTGCCGGAAGAAGTAGGAACACCGCCAGCACCTATCCTTCCCCATCCTCATCACCTAGAGGTTTAAAAGATCAAAGCCATTGGTGGTTAGCAAGTTAATCCGAATAACTGTTGCCAATTGGCTTAAAAGTGATATTGGGTTGAGGATTTTGCTTAACCCAATATTATTAGAGTTCTGATCGGTCAGGCTCTTTATGAACTTCAGTGATTCTTCTCTAGACCCAAACAGTCCAAATTCTATGAATATGCAAACAAACAGCTCGGTACGCATTGCCCTATCCCTGATTATCGGTGTTGTGCTCCTGGGGAGTGTTTCAGCTTGTGGCAATGATGCTAAAACTGATGCCGATGCTCCAAATTCAACCAATAACAATGGTCAGGTTTCAACAGCAAAAAATGCCAATGCAACTGAAAACGATGCTCAAAGTAAATTGCGCCAAAATCAGGTGAATGCTGACATTCGGGCCAGGGAACAACGGAATAATTTGGGTGGTGATGACCAGAAGCGCTCTGAAGGAGATTTGGCAAGTGAAGTGCGGAGCAAGCTGGAAGCTAATTTGCCTTTCAGCAAGCTCACCGTTTCCGCAAGTGATGCGAATGTGATTGTTTCAGGGGTCGTGAAAAATCAAGGTCATTTGGAAAAAATTAAACCGCTGGCTATGGAAATTAAAGGGGTTCGTACTGTCACGGTGAAAGCAGTGGTTGCCCCATAGGGACTACTGCGAAATTTGATGCTTACTCGTTTGGAAGCAGAAGTTTTGGAGAACGAGTAAGCATTGCTATGACTCTGACTAATTCATTGATGTGTAGCGATTTTAGGCAGACTTTGGCAAATCCCTAATTGCTTCTCAACAACTGATTTATTAAATTCTGCTTTGGCATCCTTTAATGTGCATTAAATATGTGAATCACGAGATTGGATTTCACCAAATCTTATGACGTGGACGATTAATCCATTCGGTTGAATTGGGTGATGCGACTGAGCGCTGTAAGGGTGCAACAATTGCTACTAGTCCTTAAAAATAAGTCAGTGTTTTTACGGATAAAACATAAACAAAATCATAAATCTAGAGAAAGTTAACCCAGCCTTAATCAGGACTCAAAATTTGAAATTGTTTATGGAATAAGGGTTTCGAGAATCGGCGACAGAAATATTTGTTGTAGAAATACGTTTTCTGCGTAAAAATACGTAATTAAAATGGGACATTGTCCGGAAAACGCCCTCAGTCCGCCTAAAAGAGAGTAGAGTGCAATTAAGTTGCATGTCGGTATAGAGGCCTGAGTGGTCATCTAAAAGTCAGCGATCGGGCGCTTCCTTGGACTGGGGCAAGGTTGCGGGGCTTCTCTGTCTTTGTGCTCTCACTGAAGGTTTACCGAATGCCCTTGGTATCGACAGATTTTGTCTTGCATCTCTCGCAATCCGTCCGTACCAATTAATCGATGTACGGCTCGTGAATATCAATTCATGTCACCTGATATCACATCAACAATGGTTTGGTTTGGATCGCAGTGAGCAATTGGGTCTTGATCAGGCTTGTTCGGGGTTGAGGTCGATGGTTGGTTGGTTGCAGATAGCTCTTAGAAATTACGTTGCGTAGCTACTACCAGAGTTTTGGAGGATTGGTTATGTCTAAGGCATCATCTATGCGCCTTGCCCCTCAAGAGCTAACGTCGCTGGAGCAAGATGTTTTACTGGCAATTCAACAGTGCGATCGCAAGGGATTTGCGGCAACGTTGGATTTGATTCAAGTGCATACGGGCTATGCGATCGACTCGATCGAGAGTGCCGTCGATCATTTGATCCAAAGCCGCCTGATTCGACCCCTTAATACAGAGTCTTGGGGGGATTAGCGATCGCAATGTTGGGTCTGACTTTCGGTCTGACTTTCGGTCTGGTTTGCGGCTGGGTCTCTGCTTGAACACGGTTACAATTTTTCGCCATCGTTGATCACTACCCGATCGCTTTTTGATCGCGCTTTGATCGCAGAATGACCAGCAAACAACTGCTAATTATTCTGAATACTGTGCATTGAATAGTGTGCATCAAGCCAACCGATCTAGTCCGGTAAGCCGATGTGCGCTTGAATTCGCTTGAGCAGTTTATGGAGTTCGGGCAACCGGCGGTAAATTGCCGCGCTCTTGAGCCATTGGCTATTGGCGATCGCCGGATAGCCCGAAACGGTTTCGCCTGCGGGTACGTCGCTGTGGAGACCGGACTTCGATGAAGCGATCGCCCGATCGCCCATCTTCACATTGTTGGTAATCCCGACCTGCCCCGCCAAAATCACCCCATTCCCCAGTTCCACGCCGCCCGCCAGCGCCACCTGTGCTGCCAGCGCACAGCCCTGGCCCAGCTTGCAGCCATGGCCGATGTGAATGAGGTTATCCAGTTTTGTGCCGCGGCCGATGCGTGTTTCGCCCATGGCGGGGCGATCGATCGTCGTGTTTGCACCCACATCCACCGCATCTTCGAGCACCACGCGCCCGGTTTGCTCCAGCTTCAGCCAGCCCTGGGCCGTGGGCACAAAGCCAAAGCCCTCGTCGCCGATCACCGCGCCGCTGTGGATGATGCAGTTTGCGCCCAGGATCGATCGCTCGTGGATCGTGCAGTTGGCGTGGAGCCAGGAATCCGCCCCGATCGCCGCGCCCCCATAGATCACCGCGTTGGCCATGATGCAAACCCGATCGCCAATCACCGCATTTTCGTAGATCGCCACATGGGGGCCGATCGACACGTCCTGGCCAAGCTGCACGCTGGGATCAATCCAAGCCGTCGGGTGAATCCCCGGCGCGGGCCTGAAGGGCCGATAAAACAGCTTTACCGCCAGGGCAAACAGCATCTTCGGGTCGCGCACGGCCACCCAGGCCAACCCTCGATCGCGCGCCCGCTCAATCAGCTCCGGCCGATCGGGCACAATCACCGCCGCCGTCGTACTGTCCAAAAAATTCGCAAACTTCACCCCCTCCAGATAGGTCAACTGACCCGCCTGGGCCTCGGCGATCGGCGCGATCGTCGTCAGCTCCGGATCGTCCGCCAACGAAAACCGATCGAGCGGGCGATCGCCCAATTTTTCTAACTGTTTCAATAATTCGCTAAATTTCATCACTCAGCCCCCCGTAAGAATTGCCGCCCCGACCCCATGAACCGATCGCATCCCGGTTTACCCCCCCTAAATAAGCCGCAGACAAGGGGCTTAAGCCCCTTGCCTCCGCAATCCTCAAGGGTTAACGGATATTAGCCCAGGGATTAAGCATCATCCAGCGCGGCAATACCGGGCAGAACCTTGCCTTCCAGCAGCTCCAAGCTTGCGCCGCCACCGGTCGAAATGTGGCTCATTTGGTCAGCCACACCCACCTTCTCCACCGCCGCCACCGAGTCGCCACCACCAATAATCGTGGTTACGCCCTTCGGAGTCAGGGTCGCCAAGGTTTCCGCGATCGCCTTCGTACCCGCCGCAAACTTGTCGAACTCGAACACGCCCATGGGCCCGTTCCAGATCACCGATTGGCAGGTTGCCAGCGCCGCTTGGAACGCCTTCACCGAGTCGGGGCCAATGTCCAGACCCATCCAGCCATCGGGGATCGCATCCACGCTGACCGTTTGGCTGTTGGCATCGGGCGAGAAATTATCTGCCAGCACCACATCGGTCGGCAGCAACAGTTCCACACCCTTCTCCTTCGCCTTCGCTTCCAGAGCGCGCGCCAGATCGAGCTTGTCCTCTTCCACCAACGACTTGCCCACGGCCAGGCCGCGCGCCTTGTAGAAGGTGAAAATCATGCCGCCGCCGATGAACAGCTTGTCCACCTTGTCCAGCAGGGTGTCGATCACGGTGATTTTGCTCGACACCTTCGAGCCACCGACGATCGCCGCCAGCGGACGCTTCGGATGTTCGATCGCCGCTTGCAGGTATTGCAGTTCCTTTTCAATCAAGAAACCACCCACCGACGGCCGGAGGAACTTCGTCACCCCTTCCGTCGAAGCATGGGCCCGGTGAGCCGTCCCAAACGCATCGTTCACATACAAGTCAGCCAACGACGCGAGCTGCTTCGAGAATTCGGGATCGTTAGCCTCTTCCTCCGCGAAGAACCGCACGTTTTCCAGCAGCACCACATCGCCGTTGTTCATGGCGGCAACCTTCGCTGCTGCCTCGTCGCCGATGCAACTGTCGGTCTTGACCACCGGTTGGCCCAGCAGTTCCGACAGACGCACAGCCACGGGCGTGAGACGCATCGAATCGACCACCTTGCCCTTGGGACGGCCAAAGTGGCTTGCCAAAATCACCTTGGCTCCGTTGCTCGTCAAATGTTGGATCGTGGGCAGAGCCGCGCGAATCCGGGTGTCGTCGGTGATTTTGCCAGCATCATCAAGAGGTACGTTGAAATCAACGCGCACGAGGACGCGCTTGCCAGCTAGGTCAGCCGCCGACAAATTTGCTACAGTTTTCTTTGACACGATAAAAACCTCCTTTCAATGCGTCTCGCGGAAATTCGCGCGGGAGTTTTCGCGGAAGTTCACGCGCTGAATATTTTCCCCTAAAGATGTTCGAGACGATTCTTTTTCCGATCGATCGATCGCCCGAATCTCGCGAGGCGGCCGAAACCGTTGCCCAACTGGTGCAACTGCACAAGAGCCGATTGGTCATCCTGTCGGTGGTTCCAGGCCCCGACGAGGCCATGATTGAAGCGGCGGAAGTCTTGTTGACTCGTGCAAAATCCATGTTTGCCGATCGAGGTCTAGAGGCCGATGTGATCGAACGCGAGGGCATGCCCGCCTTCACGATTTGTGACGTGGCCGATGAAGTCAGTGCGGATTTGATTGTGATGGGCAGTCGCGGCATGGGTCTGACCACGGAGGGCGCAGCGGAAAGCACCGCTCACCGTGTGATTGACCTGTCCCCCTGTCCGGTGTTGATTGTGCCCTAGGCAGCCGCCTGGGTCGCTTTGGTGCAGGATTGGAGGTCGGGAGATCCCCTAGATCCCCTAGCGAGATCCACGGTTTCCCGTTGGCCTTGAATGCGCTGAAAAAGCATTGAAGAAATTGAATGCATTGAGGCACTTGAAACTGCTGCCACATCACTGGGTTTTTGACCCGGTGATTTTTTGTGGCCGTAACGTTTTGTGGCCGATCGCGCCAGTGCATCGGCCGCATGAGTGCACGGGCCCCGGCGCGATCGCCCCGGCTGGTCTAGCGCATTTTGGCAATCAAATCGAGAATTTCGCGATCGGCAAACTCGCTGGCCAACGCCATCACCCGATCGGCAAAGGCGCTCCAGTCAGGATTGGTTTTGACAAGCTCAGCAGCCCACCGGGCGATCGCCTTGAAATTGCCTTCCCGCGCCATCATTTCCAACGTATCCAGCGACTCCGCGGGCGGGGCCTGGTCGGGAGTTATTGCCGCCTTGGCCGCCACCACCGCTGGCGCAGCGTCCTGGGCATAGATCCACTCCAGCTTGAGATGTTTGCGCATCATCATCAACAGGTCTTCCGCTTGAATTGGCTTTGGCAAAAAGTCATCACTCCCGGCCTGGGCGCTTTGGTCGAGGTCGCTCTCAAACACGCTGGCCGACGACGCAATAATCGGCCGATCGGCAAACTCCGGCCACTGCCGCAGGGCACGAATCATCTCAAACCCGTCCATCACCGGCATGAGCAGGTCAGTCACCGTTAGATCGGGCAGCAGGGCGATCGCCCGCTCAATCCCCTCGCGCCCATTCGCCGCCTCTGCCACCTGAAAGCCGATCGGCTCCAGCAGCTCGCGCACCACCGTCCGGTTTTCCCATTTGTCATCCACCACCAAAATCTTGGGTTGCCAACCTTGGATCCCGATAATCCGCCCCTTGCCCGTTTCGCGGGCCGATGCCATCCACTCGTTCGCCTCCGGAAGGGGCACATCAAACCAAAACGTGCTGCCCGCCCCTAATTCGCTATTCACCGATAGCTGCCCACCCATCAGCGTCACAATCCGTTGACTAATCGCTAGGCCCAAGCCTGTGCCTTCCTTTTGGCGCTGGCCGTCGGTGGTTTGCTCAAACGGTTTAAAGATTTTGTCCAAGGACTCGGGCGCGATGCCAATGCCCGTGTCACGAATTTCAAAGCGCACCCGATCGGCTTCCGCATAGCTCACGGCCAGGGTGACTCCCCCGCGATCGGTGAATTTAATCGCATTTCCTAACAGGTTCAGCAACACTTGTCGTAAGCGTTTTTCATCGCCCCGCAAGCCTTCGGGAATTTCATTGGCAATGTGGATATTAAACGCAATATCTTTTAGATCAGCCCGAATTCGACTCATTTCCGCAACACCATCAATGAAGGCGCGGAAATGGAATTCTGATGGGTGCAATTCCATCTTTTGGGCTTCAATTTTCGACAGGTCTAATACATCATTAATTAGGGTCAGTAAGTGATTGCCACATTGATAAATCACCTTTACTTTGTCTTGGGAATTGGAGTCAAGGTTGGGCGATCGCTGCAAAATTTGGGCATAACCCATAATCCCGTTCAGCGGTGTGCGCAACTCATGACTCATGTTCGCCAGAAAAACGCTTTTGGCCTGGTTGGCCACTTCGGCGGCATCGCGGGAGGCGGTGAGTTCGGCCGTGCGTTCCTTGACCTTGGCTTCTAGGGCTTCGTTCACTTCGATTAATTGGGTTTCGGCAGCTTCGCGCTCGGCAATCACGGCGGCGAGCACCATGGTCGTGACCGCAATGGCTCCAATAAACGCCTGCAGTAACAGCAGGGATTCGTTGAGGGTTTCGCGGTTAAAGGTACTGGTACCTCGCACGGCCCCAAAAACGGCTAGGGCTGACACGAGGGCGATCGATCGCGCCACCCCGCGCTGACCAAAGCGAAAGGCCGACCAAGCCAGCAAGGGAATCAAAAGATATTCGATCGGATAGGCCAGCCCAAAGGCGATCCAACTGACCGTGGCGATCGCTAATAACCAGCCCACGATCTCCACTCGGGATTGCCAACGCTGGGGTCGATCGCCCCTCGATCGTCCTGCCATCGGCCGACGCGATCGCCAGGTCAGCAACAGCGGCGTAACGATCAACACGCCCATCAGATCGCCCAGCCAAAAGGTCAGCCAGTTGTCTACGATCGCGGCCGGTTGCATCAGCCCCAAGAACACCATCGTGCCCACACCCAGGGTCGGAGCAATCATGCAGCATAGGCCTTCAATGCCCACAAACCACACGACGTTCACGGCGCGATCGAGCGATCGCGTTGGCCCGATCGTCCGCAAAATCAACCATCCACCCGCGATCGCCTGGAGCGCCGAGCCGGTCGCGATCCCCAGCCCGGCCCCCAGGGACGGCAGCACCAGCGATGTGTTGAACCAAAAGGCCAAGCCCGCCGCCAACACCTGCCCCAACCAAACCCCCACCACCGCCCAAGGCCCCAACAACAGCACCAGCGCCAACGCAATGCCCGAGGGCGGATAGACCGGCGACGTGAAACCGGGCGGAATCGCCAAAAACTGACTCAGCCGAGCGGTGATGTAGTAGACCACGGCGATCGCCAGAACCAGCAACAGGCGTTTGGTCGGGGAGGTGGTGGTACGGGACTCAAACAGCATGGCAAAAGGGCTAATCAACGGAAGTAATTGAGGCATCTTTCATCCCGATCGAGATGATGTCCGCGCATTTATCTAAATATTCATCCAATTCTTCATCTGATCGTTTGATTTTTTATCTGATCTTTTGATCTTTTAAATGAATTGTCAGAATCGTCCAATATTAACAGTAGGGCTAAAAATGCATCAATGGCTACAACATAATAATTTCGATATTGCGATCGCTCACGATTGATTAAACTTGAGAAATTTATGGTTGAAATATTTCAATGATTGAAGAATGTTGTCTGATTAATAATCTACTGGCGTGCCGAAACTAGCGATTTTGTCAGACCGTTTCTCTTGGGTCAACTCTCATCTTGGGTAGACCGTAATATTGAGTCATCGTTCTCAACGAAAATGCTTGTTAGAAAGAGCGATCGATCCAGACCGCTAACCAAAATAACTAACAAATACCAATTAATCCCAACAACTATTACCAATGAGAAGCACTAATTCAAATTACCAATAAAAATCACCAATAAAAATGACGGCTGAGCGGGGATAACCCATGCTCAAAGCCGTCGAGAGAGGAGAAAGAAGAATTAGACGATTAACGAAGGACTTACGGGCACTGCGATTTATCGCTGGCTCACCTGCTTGCTGGTGTATGCATCCACGGCATAGGCGTAGGCGGGGCGACGGGTGCTGTAGTCGATCGAGGATCCGGTCAGGGACTCGGCCAGGGTTTCAAACTGGCTGGAACTCCAGTTGCGTTCGTGGATTGGTTTGGTTTGTTCGCCCAGGAAATAGGCTTGAGTTCCGAGGACGACGGCTGCGACCCAGCCGATCGCAAACAGTGCGATGAGTAAAACCATGACAACCTCTCGGGGTGCTCGCAACGTTTTGTTGCTTTATGTAAATTAATGTAACAACCTAATCGGGATCTGTCAAGGCTTGATTGCGATGCGGTTTGCCGACGGGGTGGGATCGGCTTGGATCGTGGCATCGGCTGAATTTCCCCAATGGAAAGCCCCGCGCTGGCTCGATCGCCCGCTCCGTACCGTTGTCGCCCCTCCGATGCCGCGCCATTTCAGACAAAAAGCGATCGGCTTCGGCCGATCGCTTTGTTACTAACGGAGCAAGTTTCTGAGAAATTAGCGCCCCAATTCTGAGAAGGTTGCGCTGAATCTGGTGGGTATGGGGTCTACGACAGGGCCGCTTCGAGGCGATCGTGCGCTTCCGGTTCCGTCGCTGGAGTCAACACGCCCCACTCCGACTCCGGCAAGCCCAGCAAGTGGCCATACAGCTTCACATACTCGATCGCCGACTTCTGCCAACTGAAATCTTGGCTCATGGCCCGCTGTTGCAACAAAACCCACTCCTTCTTAAACCGGAAGGCCTCCGAAGCCCGCACCATGCAGGTAAACAAATCCAACGGCTCGTAGCGATCGAAGCAGTACCCCGTGCCCACGCCGCCGGTCGGATCGTTGTGCAGCACCGTATCGACCAACCCCCCCGTGCGCCGGACGATCGGAATACACCCGTAGCGCATCGCCAACATTTGGCTAATGCCACAAGGCTCAAACCGCGACGGCATCAGGAACGCATCGCAACCGGCATAAATCCGGCGAGCCAGCGCATCGTTGTAGAGCAAGAACACGGACACGCGGCCGGGGTGGCGCGCCGCCAACTCCCACATCTGCGTTTCGTAGTAGCGATCGCCCGTGCCCAGCAACACAAACTGCGAATCGGTGTAGGCCAAGAACCGGTCGATCGTCTGCATGATCAGATCGACCCCCTTCTGTTCCACCAACCGCGACACCATCCCAATCAGGAACGTGTTCGCATTGATTTCCAGACCCATTTCCTCTTGCAGGGCCACCTTGTTCGCCCGCCGATTTTCCAGCGTCTCCGGCGTGAAGGTCTTCGTCAGTGCCCGATCGTTGGCCGGATCATACACATCCGTATCGATCCCGTTCACAATCCCCGACAGCTTGCCGCCAATCCACGACATCAACCCCTCAAGCTGTTCGCCATAGGTCGCCGTCTGGATTTGTGCCGCATAGGTCGGCGAAACCGTCGTCACCCGATCGGCATATTGCACCGCCGCCGCCATCGTGTTGTGGCCCTGCATATACCACGGACACCAGGTCATCTGCTCCAGCTTCCAGCGCCAGGGCCCCTGATAGGCCAAATTGTGAATCGTAAACACCGTCGCGATGTCCGGCGACTGATGCATCCACACCGGGATCATCCCCGTGTGCCAGTCGTGGCAGTGAATAATCTGCGGTTTCCAATAATTCCAAGCAAATTCAGAAGCCGCATTGGAAAACAGCGTGAACCGCCAATCTTCGTCATCGCCCGCATAAATCCGCCGTGGCCAAAAGGCCGGATGCCCCATGAGATACAACGGCACATCGGTTCCCGGCAGGGTCGTTTCATAAACGGCGAACCGCTCGAACATCGCATCGCCCCACCAAACCGGCTCCTTGGGAACCTCCCCTAATTTGTCAGAGACGAAGCCATAGAACGGCATGAAGATACGAACATCGTGGCCCATTGCCCGCAAAACCTTGGGCAATGCACCAACCACATCGCCCATACCGCCCACCTTGGCCAGGGGAGCTACTTCAGCGGAAACAAACAGGATTCTCATGGGGCGATCGCTTCGATATAGGAATTTAGATGCTGTTCAGGGTTGTAACTGTTTTACCAGTCGTTCGGCGTTTTGGGCGTGTTTATTTCTGCGGATTCCGCGTAATAGAGCGCCATCCCATGGCGGCCCCGATCGAGCCTGAGCGATCGACCCCGGGCTTATTGAGAAATGCGTGATTTGATCGCCCCTGTCCTTGGGCAGGCATTAGGAGACCCCGCTTGTTCCTTGGGGGCATTGATCCGCCAATGGTTGATGTCAACACAGGATTTTGTTGCCCAAGATGCAAACCGGGTTATTCGGTGTGGGTATGCTAGAACTAGATAACGCAATGACTTCGAGTTTTTACAAGTCTTTACGAAATTGCCATCAAAACAGTAAAACTGCTTCAAAGTTCGTTACTATAAAACTTGCCCTAATTGCCCAGCGGTCGTTCGCGGAGCCGAACTGCCATGAAAAAAGACCCCACAGCTACGGATCTCGTTCGCGCCTATCTCCGTGAAATTGGACGTGTCCCGTTACTGACCCACGAGCAAGAAATTATCCTGGGCAAGCAGGTTCAGCGCCTGAATGTGCTCCAGGAGCAGAAAGATGAGTTAGCGAACCGGTTGGGCTATGAACCCGGTTTGGTGGAGTGGGCGACTGCCGTCGGCCTGAGTCTCGATGAACTCAAGACCGTGATTCGGGAGGGCGATCGCGCCAAGCGCAAAATGGTCGAGGCCAATCTGCGCCTCGTGGTCTCCGTCGCCAAAAAATACATCAAGCGCAATGTCGATCTGCTGGATCTGATCCAAGAGGGCACGATCGGGATGCAGCGCGGTGTCGAAAAGTTTGACCCCACCAAGGGCTATCGCTTTAGCACCTATGCCTACTGGTGGATTCGGCAAGCGATCACCCGGGCGATCGCCGAGAAAGGTCGCACCATTCGCCTGCCGATTCACATCACCGAAAAACTCAACAAGATCAAGAAAGCCCAGCGCACCCTATCGCAGCAACTGGGCCGCAGCGCCACGATCGCCGAACTCGGCGACGAAATCGGCTTGACCCCCAAGCAGATTCGCGATTATCTGGAGCGGGCCCGCCAGCCCCTGTCACTGGATTTGCGCGTGGGCGACAACCAAGACACGGAACTGGGCGAGCTGCTGGAAGATGAAGGGCCATCGCCGGAAGAGTTTGCCACCCAGTCGTCCCTGCGCGGTGACATCGAAACGATCATGGCGGACTTGACTCCCCAGCAACGGGAAGTGTTGTCCCTACGCTTTGGGTTGGGCGATGGTCAGGCCCTGACGCTGGCGAAGATTGGCGATCTCTTGCAAATCAGTCGTGAGCGCGTGCGCCAGATTGAACGGGAGGCCCTGACGAAGCTGCGCAAACACAAGGCGGATATTCGGGAATATCTGGCTAGTTAGTGTGGATCGTGGGGCTGGTTCCCTAGGATTCGCGCAGACTGACCGGAGACCCGGCCGATTCATGACCCGGATCCCCTAGGGATGGCAGGCGATCCCTGACCAGCGGCTGAGGAGCTGTTCGATCGCCTGTAAGCTGCGATCGCCTGTCCACCCGGCCCCACAACTAGCCGCGATCGCCGCCCCCCCTGCGCCAACGCCTTCTTTGACAAACCCGGCTTCATAGGCCCGCAGTTGGGCCCAGGAGGATTGGGCAAAGCTGAGGGTGCTGGCAATCACGATCGGCTCCTCGGCGGGTGGGGCGATCGCTTGGGCCAGTCCAACTAAGTCAGCGGTGGGATCGGTGGCAACCCAGCGTGTCGTTCCCACGGCGATCGCCTCCGGGTGCCAAGGAAGATCGCGCTGGTGGGCGATCGCCCGCGCTAGGGCATAAACCGCCAGCATTTGCGTGCCCCCCGCCAGCAATGCGCCCCCAAAGCGACTGGCCGCCAGGGCCATGCCCGCGGCCACCGGTTGCATCGGATCGCCCACGGCCGCCACGATCGCCAAGGGATCGCGGTTCAGCGGCCCTTCAACCCGTTGCCGATCGGGATTCCACTCACCTAGGCCCGATCGTCGCAAGCCTTCGAGGGCCAAATCCAGTTTTTGGGCATGATTGCAGGTCGGGTGGCTGCTGTTAACACGGTCGATCGCATCGATGCCTAGACCCAACAGCACCGCCAAAGCCGTACTCGTGCCGCCCACCACGCATTCAGAAATCAGCAAATAGTCTGGCGGAATCGGCGCAGCCTCGGTGCAGAGTTGTTCTCCCAGGCGCAAACCGGCCGCAAATAATTGTTCAACCACAGCTCGACTGAGCGCGCGGCCCGTGCTTAAGCAGCGGGCCGGCAGCCCCCCCAGGGACAGCGTGGGCACCGATGGCCCATCGCGCAACCCCGCATCCACAACCTTGACACGCCAATGTAGTGCCTCAATCAGGGCGCGTGAAATCAGTACCGGTGATGCGCCTCCTGCCAACGGGGGCAGCGGATAGGCCGGATTGCAACGGGGCCCATTGACCAAAAATTCTGCATCGGCCAAGGCCGTGTAGCGCCGATCGGCCGGCGTTGCCCCAGCGGCCGAAATCCCGGGAATCAGACCGGTTTTCGTAAACCCCAGTACACAGCTAAATAAGGGTTGCTGACCCCGGCGCGATTGCAGCCACTGTCGCGCCCGATCGCCGCCGGTGCAAATCCGTACTGATGGGGGTAACGTTGGATCCCATTCCTCCACCGGCGGCTGATCGATCGACCAGTCCTGAGCATCCTGTGGCTGAGTCGTTGCCATAGTGTGCGATCGGCTAAGCGAATGTGTTTAGTCTATCTCGAGGATGGTTTGAACCCAACGCGGTGGCGGGGGCAACCGGATGCCCAGTCGTTCAAACACCGTCCAAGAGACCAAATGCACCGCAAACACGTAGATTGCGGCATTCATGGTGATCATCAGCACGGTGGCTCCCTGGACGGCCGCCAGTTCTGGCCGCCACAACAGTCCAAGGCGAGCCGCCATCCACTCCAGCAATCCGGTGGTTTGGACAGTGACATAGGTCCACAGATCATCGCCCAACAGGGTGGAGACTAGGGCAATCCGAAAAAATAGCCCTGTCGCACTAAGCAGTGTGCCGAGGGCGATCGATCGGCCCCAACCCATCCGCCGTTGCCACAAACAGCCCAGCAGCACGCCCAATAAACCGTAGGGCATCACGTATTGGATGCTGCGGGGTGGGCCCATCAGCACGGAGAGCAGCAGACCCGAGACGATCGCGGCCATCCAGGCCGATCGGGCCCCCCACCGCAAATACACCAACGTGATCGGCACGGGGAAAAAGATACGCAGGGCCGGCCCCAGCGGAAAGTAAAAATTGACCAACCAGATCAAGCTGGCGGCGCTGGCCAAAAACGCCGTTTCCACCAGGGCCAAGGGCGCAACGGTATCCGTGCGCGGCGGCAAAAGCGGCGGGTGCGGGCTGGCAGATGGCTCGCCGGTGGAGTAGTCAGCGGGCGATCGGGGAGGCGAAGAACTCATAACAGCGCTTGGGAGACCGGCTGGATCGCGATCCCGGGGACTTCAGGGGATTTCAAGGGAGTTTCCAACGATAACACTGGCAGCCGAGACCACAGGGGAGCAAGCGACCGAGAGGATCATCACTAACTGGATCCGATCGGTTCCAGCAAGCTGCCACTCGATCGCCCCCAGACCAAACCCAAATAGCGCCGCCACAGGGTTCCGGCCGTGGCATCGAGAGCATACCACCCGCTGGCCAGCACCTGGAATGGCGATCGGGCGGCCAAGGCTTGGTAATCGGGATGGTCTTGGGAGGCGGGAGTCTGGGCCGGATTGGGCAAGAGTCCGGGGGGAATGTGTCCCGCTAGGAGCTGTTGCACCTGGCGGCGGCAGGCACGGCCATGGATCCCATCATGCTCCAGGGTCTCCAAAATGCGATCGAGGGGTTGGGGTTCGCTGCTCAGTTGCCGCAGGAGCGAGGCAAACAAGAAATAGTCATCGTAGGGCTGAGTGCCATCCCAAGGCGGCCGATCGAGCAGCAAGGTTAGGCCCATCGCCAGCCGTCCGAGCGTATGGGAATTGGGTTCCCAGTGGACGATTGCGCTCGGGCACTTTTGGCGCAAATAGTCCGCCAGGGCGGCCGCCCACTCCGACGATCGCGACCGTTGGGCCAGGTCGCCCCGCAGCAAAACCCGCTCAACCTTCTGGGGAGCCACACCCGATTGGCAACAGAGGTGATTGAGCGCGCTATTCAGGCGATCGAGCCAACCGGCTTCTCCCATCGGATTGTCAGGGATCCCATGGAGTGCGCCCATCCGCCGGCCAAAGTCTCGATCGATCAGCGTCACCTGCGTCCAGTCCCCCTGTTGGTCGATCACCCAACAGCAGCCCCACCCTTCAACACCATCCCAACCGATCGCCGCCGCCAGCCCCTCCGCCCCATTCGTCACCTGGCCCGCGCTGGCCACCAATCCCGCCGCCAGCACCACCTCCCGGTTATTAAACCGAAAGGCCTCAGAGCAGGGCGTGGGATAGCCCACCACCACATCACTGAGCGATTGCAGCACCCCCGAGGGCACAACACTGCCCGTGGCCGTGACCCAAACCCGATCGGGATCAAGCAGGCTGGTGAGGGAGTGAGCCAGAACCGAGAGCAAATTGGGCAGCACGATCGATCGTCCGTGCCATTGCACCAACGGATACCCGATCGCTGCCCCAGCCATCCGGTACGGCAGGCCGGCATCCAACACCCGCTTCGGGAGCCGGGGAGGGTGATGATCTGAACCATCAGGGTCGATCGCCAGCACCTCAGCCCAGGCCTTGGGGCCATCCACCCAGGGATGGACAAAGCTCACCCCCCGGGCCGATCGCCGCCCCAGAATCCCCGCTCGATTGAGTCGTCGATCGCGCAGGGCCACAGACCAGGTGCCATCCCCCAGGCTCAACCCCAAACACCAGCGTTGCTCTCCCGATCGGCTCATTCCTTTTTGGTTTCATCCAAGTCGGTATCCGGCAACAGCGACTCCGACAGCAGCGCATCCAGATCCGCATCAAACTCGCCCAGCGGTGACACCGTTGACTCGCCAAACTCCGTCAAAGCCACATCAAGACTCATGGGATCAAGATTCGTGGGCAATGAGAAATCGCCCAGATCCCCACCGGACAGATCAAAAGACACCGGATCTGAACCCATGCCAAACCCTTCGGGGCCCGTGGCCAGGTCACGATCCAAGGCATCAAAGGCATTCGTAGTTAGGGGATCCGCCGCCAAGCTGTTGGACAAATCGTCCAGCTTCAACTCAGGTTCATCCGCTGACAAATCTGGAAACCCCGAGTCAGAGGCTGCCAAATCCAGGCTTTCTAATCCAAAGTCAAGGTTATCGAGCTGATCCCCATCGTCATCACCGAGATTGCCCAGCTCCAACTCCGAGGTGGCCCCGCGATCCAGGTCGCGACCCAAATCATCCAAATGAGGATTATTGAGTTCCGCATCAAAGTCGCCGGCATCCTCAAGATTCAACGCGCCCAAATCCGTTGACGATCCCAGATCTGAGCCACCCAGGTCATCTAGCCCCAGATCGTCAATATCCCGATCGCCCTGTTCCTGTGGCATCCAAGCATCGTCGGTGGTTGATTCGGTTGTTGATGCACCGGATTCACCGATCGAGAAATCAGCCAAATCGTCGGCTGTCAGGTCAGATCCCAGATCGGATTCCAAACCGAATTCCAAGCCTGATCCCAGCTCCGATTCCAGATTGGTTTCCAGCTCCGATTCCAGATTGGTTTCCAGATCAGATTCTAGATTTGATCCCAGATCCGATTCCAAGCCAAATTCCAGGTCAGATCCTAGATTGGTTTCCAGATCGGATTCCAAACCGAATTCCATACCCGATCCCAGATCGGATTCCATGCCCGATCCCAGATTGGTTTCCAGATCAGATCCTAGATTTGATTCCAGATCGGATTCCAAGCCAAATTCCAGGTCAGATCCCAGATCAGATCCTAGATTTGATTCCAGATCGGATTCCAAACCGAATTCCATGCCTGATCCCAGATCCGATCCCAGATCCGATCCCAGATCGGATTCCAGATCGGTTCCATGGTCTGGTTCTAACTCCTCACTGAGGGTGGTTTCCAGGTCGAGGTCGAGGTTGGTTTCGAGAGCTGGCTCAGCGGGACTCCCCAACGCCAAGTCGAAATCTGCCCCCAGATCGTCGCTCAGATCATTCCCTAGATCACCGCTGAAATCACCGCCAAGATCTAGGCCCAGATCAGCGTCACCCAGGTCGGCAGCGCCCTGATCCAAGTCGCCCCGATCGAAGGCGATCGCATCAGACGGTGCATCCGGCATGGCCAGGGCTGCCGGCCAATCGACCTCTGCGGGGATGTCCTCCAGGGTCTCGCTGGCCACCTCGTCGCCAAAGTCCAAATTCTCGCTGAACGTGCTGCCTAGCTCGCCGAAGGTCGGATCATCCCGCAACCCTGCGATTGCTTCTAGACCCGCCTCAAAATCATCTCCCCCCGCAAAGGATTCTGATTGCAGAGCCGATTCCAGATCGAGTTCTAGCTCGGGGCCGTCTCCTTGATCCGGCGTGGTTGGCGGCGCTGTTTCGACGGTTTCGACCGGGCCGCTCCAAGGTTCATCGTCGGCTAGATCGCCAAGGTCAGTGCTGTCCGGCGCGATCGCCCCTAAACCCAAGTCGTGATCGCTGGTCGGAGTGCCCAAGCTCAGGTCATCATCGTGGGCCAAGGCATCGCTGGTGAGGTCGAGGCCTGGCAGCAAATCATCACCAAAATCGGTGCTGGAGCTGCCGCTGGTTTCCAGCTCACTGATCCCGAGGTCGGATAAGTCCAGACCGGGCGACTCTGCGGAGTCCATGATCGGTGGCTCGATCGCTGAGTCAGCAGCACCCAGGTCAACCTCCTCAAAGCCAGCCCCCTCGAAGTTGGCGGCATTAAAGTCGGTCGATAGTGCTTCATCCAGGGTGGCCGGCTCTAGGGTTGGTTCATCGCCCCATAGTTGATCATCGGTGGCGGCTGAGGCTGCTTCGATCGACTGGTCGAAGGTGCTATCTGCTAGCTCGATCGCCCCCAAGTCATTGCCCGCCAAATCGCCGAGGCCTAGCTCATCAAAGGCACTCGCCTCGCTGTCCAAGTCCGGCGTGTCAGACCAGGATCCTTCAAACCCCGGAGTGGATTCTGTCACCAGGCTGGTATCGGGTGATGTGTCAAAGGCGGACAGCACATCGGGTTCTAGCTCGATGCCCCCGATGCCCCCGATATCGGTGAGGTCATCGATCGCCCCCTGCTCCAGGGTTTCAAAATCAAGATCGGCAAGATTGGCAGCCTCACTGGTTAACTCAGGGCCGCGATCGCCCGCATCACCCCCCTGTTGCCAAGCAGCTAGCTTATCTCGCAGGTCGCCGCCCAGGTCTTCAGACTCCGAGGCCAATTCCGCCGCTAATGGGGGGAGTCCTCCATCAAGGGCCGCTTCCGGTGCGCTGGTTGCCAGCTCAGATTCCTGGGCAATGTCTGGGGTTCCCGACAAGTCCTCAATTTCAATCCGATCCCATTGGTTGAGGTCGCCGGTGAGGTCTTCACCCATTTCTGGCAATTCGTCACCCGTTGCCTGTCGATCGGCGGTGGGTTCAACATCGGTTTCAGCGTCCCAGAAGTTCTCGCCATCCAGGGGGGCGCTAGCTGGCTCAGACTCCACAGACCAATCATCCAGGTCTGGTAATGCGGCGAGGCCGGGAGTCTCCAGGGTATAGATTTCCGGTGCGATCGCTGAGTCTGTCGCGCTGTCAAAATTCGCCTCGACCGCTTCAAAATCGATATCGGCATCGAAGTCTGCCGCCGCGCCGATCGCTGCGCCCAGGCCTAAACCCAAGTCGGAGCCAAAGTCGGCTGCCTCTTCCTCAATCGCCGTTACTTCGGGCAACGTTCCCAACTCCAGACCGCTATCCATCGGTGGATTGAGTTGCTCGATCGCCGTGAAATCAATGTCTTCATCAATGCCTTCATCGCCTTCATCGATCGAGTCCGTCGGGGCCGCACCGCCGCCGAACGCACTCATCAAATCCGCTTCCTCCGGGGTGGTGGCGGGCAGTTCCTCAGCCCACTCCAATGCCGGTTCCACTGGGGTCAGCGCGATCGGCGTTTCGTCAACCAGGGCCGACCCAGCCCATTGGTCTGCCCCGGGCGATTCCCAGGGCAAATCCAGGTTGGTGACATCACTGGCCCCATCATCAATGGCATCGGTCATGTCATCCGGCGACTGCCCCTCCGGCAGCTCGGGCGCTGCGGCCACATCCGGTTCTGCGTGATAGTCCAGGGAGGGAATGGCGAGTCCCAAATCCGTTTCAATGGGCAGCGGAGCAGCGGGTAATGCCTCCGTCTCGCTGCCGGGAGCGACGATGGCGGCCATCATGCCTGCACCGGCTACTGTCGAAATCGCCGCCGTTGCGAGGGGATCCCACGCGTCGATCGGGGGTGGTTCGACCTCGCGGGCCCCGGTTTCCCGATCGTCGGTAGGAGCAGGGGTCGGTTCGTCGAACTGAAAAATAGATTCGACATCCCCAAAGATTTCATCCTCAAGGCCGATCAACGTGGGTTCGCTGGTTTCGAGATCGGCCATGGCGGCAGCATCGGCACTGTCCAGGCTGACACTGAGGGCGATCGCCTCGGCAATGTCCATGTCTGGCGCTTCTGACTCTGCACCGGAAACCATTCCCAGGTCGTCTAACTGATCTCGCTGATCTTGATCGGGTTGATCCAGTTGATCCGCCAGTTGATCCAGTTGATCCGATTCTTCCAACTGGTCAGCACTCAATGGGTACTGCTCATCCAGCGCAGCAACATTCGCCGAGGTCTCAGCAATCGCAAGGCTTTCCGCCTCTAGGATTTCCGCGTCTGCATTCAGGGGGGGCAGGTCTAGGGCATTGAAGTCAATGTCCATTTCCTCTGCCTGGTCGGCATCTTCAATATCCGATGACGATGCGGCGCTGCTGGCGACTGCGCCTGCGGTGGCGGCGGCGGCAATCGCGGTGGGGATTGCGGCCCATTCCAGGCCGGGTTCGTTCACCGTTCCCGACTCATAATCCAAATCCAGATCCAAACCTAGATCTGAATCGAGATCTGAATCGAGATCCGAATCCGATCGGCTTGCCTCACGGGTCGGTGCGACGGGGGTGGGGCTGATGTCCAACGCCGACATGGCCAGGCTGGTGGCGGTGAGCGATGACCGATCGCCCATCGGTTCGATCGTGCTCGCTGTGCCGGTTGTCTTGTCCGTCGGCAGCTCCCGGCCAAGGGTTGAAGCCAAACGGCTGAGCCAATGATCCAAAATAGCTTCGCTCTCTTCGCCCAGCACGTGCATCCGTTCGAGGGCTGCGTTCAGGGCTTCTTCGTAGCGCTGAGAGTTGGACTGCAGGGACGTTGTGATGGCGTTCAGGGTTGTTTGAAGCCGATCGAGTACCCCACTCGCTGAGGTTTCGAGATTGGCCAGGTCTTGGTTGGTGGCCACCGGTTCCGATCGGGACACCAACTGCGACACCTGGTCCGCAATGCTCGTTTGCAGCCGATCGCGCACTTGGTGCAAAAAGTCACCAATGATCTGCTCTTGGTTGGCCTGTTGTTGGGCCAAGGATTGGTAATACTGGCGCTGATTCTCTAGTTGGGCAATTTCTTCGCTCAGGATTTGTCGTTGTTGCCGCAATGCGCTCAAATCCGTTTGAATCGGAGCGATCGCCTCCTGGCGCAGGCGCTCAACCTCCTGCTGCATGGAGCGCAACATCCCTTGGACCAAAGCCTGCACCGTACCGGACGATTCCGCAGGAGCACCCTGCAAGTCTGGCGAGAGGGCTTCCCAAGACTGCTGCACCCAAAGGGCTTCGTCTGCGGTTTCGGGGGCCGTCGCCGACGTTTCGGCAAGCCGGGCCAAGCAAGTCCGCACCTGCTCCACCAAGGCTCGCGGCGATCGTACGTCCGTCGCATCGTCAGCAGTCGCAGCAAGGGCCGCGTCTAGGTCGGCCAAAAGGCTTTTAATTTCCAAGTCTTGATCGAGCGTCACGACAACAAACCCTTACCCAAACGTTTTGGTTACAGCCCTGTTGACATCCTCCCCTCGCGTTTGCGGCGGGGATTCCCGAACCTCACGATCCGGGTTCCTGCTTCCTTCCCGTTGCCGAGTTTTTCGCACCGGCCCGATCGACCACGGTCAATCGGGGCTTATGGCTGCTCCACAGGCTGCAACCGCTAGTCTGGCGGCCTAAATATCGCTAACCGCGCCGCTCTGGGCCGGAGATGGCGAGAACAGCGACGATCGGGACGTGGCCGGCTCAATCCTGCACCGGCGATCGACCATACCACTGACACAGAAATCGATGGTATTGGTCAGCGCATTGAGCGCATTGTTGATGATGCCCTACGTTCTAACAACTTCAACGCCAGACATCAACACAGATACTGCCTAATTCTACCGGGATTAGCCCGCAGGCATCGGTTGCAATCGATGACTCCGAGGGATCTTTGTCCACGTAGGTGAAGCCTTTTTGAGGCTGGCATGGATGGCTGAGCTTGCGCTCAATTCACGCTTAATTTGCAGGCGATCGCACCATTTTTTAACTATCTTTAACAACTTCCCGTCGGCCTTGGGGCATTTTTGAGGGATTCCCTGGGAGCGAGCGGGGCCGAGCGGGGTGCCAGCCGTGGATCAGTTCCGACCATCGTTCAAACTGGGATCGTCGGCGATCGTCGATGCAATGTTCACATCGAATCCCGCCCTCCATGGCATTTGGCCGCCACTAAACTCGGCGCGATCGAGTATTCTGTGAATGACTCTCGCAATCACCCCATGGAAGACCGTCCCACCTCCCGTGACACCCATGCGGACATTGAGCGGCTCGTTGAATCAGCCCCGTTCTTTCGGGCGCTGCCGCGTGATGCCGTTGAGTTAGCCACTGCCCACGTTGTCACCCGTACTCACCCCGCCAACCAAGTCATTTTGTTAGAAAACGACTGGGGCGGTTCGGTGTATTTCGTTTTGGAAGGTTGGGTGAAAATTCGCACCTACAACCTGGAAGGCAAAGAAGTCACGCTGAATATTTTGGGGCGTGGGGAAATTTTTGGCGAAATGGCGGCGCTCGATGAAGTGCCCCGATCGACCGATGCGATTACCCTTGCGCCCACCACGATCGGCAGTATCCCTGCCCAAGATTTCATTACGCTCGTCGAAACGGAACCCCAAGCGGGGATCAAGCTGGCCCAACTGATGGGGCGGCGACTGCGCCAGGTGAACCGGCGGCTGCGGCTGCGGGAGTCTGACAGTGTTTCGCGCGTGGCGGATATTTTGATGTTTTTGGCGGAAGGCCAAGGGCGCAGCAGCGATCGGGGGGTCGAAATTCCCAACTTGCCCCACCGCGAACTGAGCAGCCTCAGCGGGCTGGCGCGGGAAACGGTGACGCGCGTGCTGACCAAGCTGGAAAAGAAGGGTCTGATCGAGCGTGATGGAGAAGTGCTGCGGATTCCCAGCCTGAACGCTTTGGAGCGAACGATTTGCTAGGGTGGTCGCGCCGGGGGGCGATCAATCCCGCCGCTGCATCGGATCAACCGCTTCAGCAGGCGATCGCCCCGGCTATGCAACGGGCCTTGGAGCCAGCGATTGCAGCGGCGGGCGGGCAACTCACCTTTGCGGACTACATGGCGCTGGTGCTCTATGACTCGCAAGTGGGCTACTACGCCACCTTGGGCGATCGGATTGGCCCCCAAGGAGATTTTGTAACCTCACCCCATCTCTGCCCCGATTTTGGCGAGCTACTGGCCGACCAATTGGCGGAATGCTGGGGATGGTTGGGCCGGCCGCCCCGGTTTGATGTGGTCGAAATGGGCGCGGGCCAAGGCGTGATGGCGGCGGATTTGCTGACGCACTTGCAGCGGGTGCATCCGGATTGTTGGGCCGCGACTCGTTACCAAATTGTCGAAGCCTCGCCGGCCCTGGCGGCGGTACAACAGGCTCGCTTGGCCGCCCTACCGGCCGCTGCCGATCGGGTGGACTGGACAGACTGGGAGGCGATCGCCCCGGCCTCGCTCACGGGGTGCTGTTTGTCGAACGAGCTGGTGGATGCGCTGCCGGTGCATCGGGTGGTTTGGCAGGATGGGCACTTGCAAGAACTTTATGTGGCCCAGGAGGCGGGGCAACTGATCGATCGGGTCGGCCCCCTCTCAACCGATCGACTCGCGCAATACTTCGAGCTGGTGGGCATTGACTTCGCCAGCGGAGCCTATCCCGACGGCTACTGTACAGAGGTGAATTTGGCGGCCCTCGACTGGCTGGAAACCGTGGCCCGTCGCCTAGATCGGGGCTATTTGCTGACGATCGACTACGGCTACGAAGCGGCGCGGTTCTATCACCCCAGTCGATCGGGCGGCACCTTGCAGTGCTACAGCCGCCATGCCCACCACAGCGATCCCTACTGGCAACCGGGGCAACAGGATTTGACCGCCCATGTGGACTTCACGGCGCTGCAACGCTGGGGCGATCGGGTGGGGCTGACCACGCTCGGATTCACAAAGCAAAGTTTGTTTCTGATGGCCTTGGGGCTGGGCGATCGGCTCGCGGCCCTCAGCCAAGGCGGCGGCATGGCCAACCCCGGCGACTTGCGCCAAATCCTGCATCGACGGGATGTGCTGCACCGGTTGATTGATCCCACGGGCTTGGGTAATTTTGGCGTGTTGCTCCAGGGCAAGGGTCTGGAACCGGCGGCGCTCGATCGGCCCCTCGCCGGTTTCACGGAGCCAAGCGGCCCCTGGGGCCGTTAACGCCGGGGTCGTTAACGACTGAACGACAGCGTGAACGAAAGATTGCAAGAGACCGAGATTGAGCGCGATCGATTGAGATTGGTTGAGATCCATCGCGCACCAAAATCGTCCCTGTCTCGCCCGATCGCAGCCCAACGCTTTACTATTGAGAACGGATTCAGTCCTCACCCCTTTTGACAGCAACCATGGTCACGCCCGATCGCATCACCACTGCCATCAAGGCCAACCTGCCCGACGCAGACATTCAGCTTGCGGGCGACGGCGACCACTATGAAGCGATCGTCGTTTCCGCCGCCTTTGCGGGCAAAAGCCGCGTGCAACAGCACCAATTGGTTTACGGCGCGCTCAAGGACGATCTATTGAGTGGCACGCTCCATGCCCTGGCCCTCAAAACCTTTACGCCCGAAGCCTGGGCTGCCCAAAACGCAACGGTCTAGGCGCGATCGCCGCCGCCGTTTTGACGTTTTGTAGATGTTGATCGTTAACCGCAAACCTCCGCTTTTTACGAAGACGCAATCATGACTCCTGAAACCAAACAACAAATTGAAACCCTGATTCAAACCAACAAAGTGATGGTGTTCATGAAGGGCACAAAACTGATGCCCATGTGCGGTTTTTCAAACACCGTCGTGCAAATTTTGAATGCTGCGGGCGTGCCCTTTGAGGCCGTCAATGTGTTGGATGAGCCGGAAATTCGCGAAGGCATTAAGGAATTTTCTAACTGGCCGACGATTCCGCAACTGTATATCAATGGTGAATTCATTGGCGGCTCCGACATTGCGATCGAGCTGTTCCAAAATGGTGAGTTGCAGCAAATGCTAGAAGTGGCGCTCGCATCCTAAATCGCGTCCCTATTGCGTCGTGATCCCGTTCTAAACATTGAGCGCAATCAGTGTGATTTGATCGTCGAAGCAAGGGGTTTAAACCCCTTGTTTTTGTTGGTTGACTGGCTCAAACCTGGCTCAAACCTATCTTGAGATCTGTTCCTCGATTAGTTTTGGATCGATCGCAACTTGGGCAAAATTAAAGCGTTTCCAAAAGGCGCTACAAAACGCTGACCCGATCGCCAAAAGCCCGATCGCTCAGATTGTTCAAATCGGTCAAATCGTCCAAAGACGGTGAACGGGCGATCGATGGGCGATCGCGCCTGATCCCGATCGCCCGCCTGGTTTTGTTAGGCTAGGAGTCACTCGCCCGACTCTATTTTTTTCTAGACACTCCCCTTCCGCCCATGTCTCCTCTGCTGTTTGCCCTTTTTGGCTTGTCGTTGGATACGGTTTTTTCCACCCAAGGCATCATGGTGTTGCTGCTGATGGCCTATGGGGGAGCCTTGTGGATGTTTTTGTCGAGCGCGCCAAAAGTCCACACAATTATGGTGTCGGATTTGGAAATTGCGCGGCAATTCTACGAGGGAGATTTGGACTTGGCGGCGGCCGATGTGCCCTTGCAGTATTACTACAACTATGAGCAAACCTTAGGAGCCACGGCGATCGATCCGCTATACATGGCTCCGAGTACCTTTGCGCGGGTGGCGAATCCGGCTCCGATGCCCGATGGGTTGTGGTATCAGCTCAAGAAGAATGTGCAACTGCATGTGATTTCGGGGGCTAGCTTGGGCGATCGCAATCAACAGCGCCATGTTTGCTTCGATCGCGATTGCCTAGAACACATTTTGTTGCGGGTTCAAATGCGCGGTATTCGTCACAAAATCCGCCAGGAAGTACCGCTCAATTTCTTAGTCAAAGATTGGTCCGATCGCACGTTGGAATTAACAGAATCTGGCCATGGCCAATAGAGTTCTGGAACGTTATTGGCCATGGTCTCGGGTTGGTTTAGATTTTCTAGATTTTAGATTTTCTAGATTAATGAGCCAGCTTGGCAATCAGCGGTAGCACGAGGGTGGTGAAGTAGTAGACCAGCGGGGCGGTGAAGATGTAGCTGTCGGCGCGATCGAGAATGCCGCCATGGCCGGGGATCAAATTGCCCGAGTCTTTCACGCCCGCGTCACGCTTCATCAACGACTCGATCAAGTCACCCAACAAACTCGCCACACCCACCAAGATGCCCAACACGGGCCCCGTGATAAACCACAGGGGCCAATGGCAATAGGCCGCACCCAGGGTAGCAACCACGGCGCTGCCAATCGTGCCCGCCAGGGATCCTTCGACGGTTTTCTTGGGGCTGATGTCGGAGAGCAGGGTTTTGCCGACCCATTTGCCCATGATGTAGGCTCCGATGTCGGCGGCCCAAATGCAGCAAAACGCAATCACCGTCACCACCAGGGTTTCGGGCCAGGCGGCGACATTCCAGGAGTCGGGCCAGAACCCATTCAGGGGCAATCGGGCAATGGTTCCGTCATCCAGGGCGAGGCCGGCTCCCACACGCAGCCGTACCCAGTAGCTGGGCAAGTAGCCGCAGTAAAACAGCCCCATCACGGATCCCGACAGATCGGCGATCGAGGCCATCTTGGGCGTAAACAAGAGGTAAAAACAGACGAGGGTTCCCGCCAAGGGGACGATCGCATCAGCCACGGACGGCATCAGGGCGGAGGCGACAACCACCGACAGACAGGCGATCGTCACGGTTTTAACCGCCGGCGAAACGCCCTTCGCCCGCACCAGGGCAAAATATTCGCCCAAGCCCAAATACACCAACACGCCGAACCCTGCGGTAAAGTACCACCCGCCTAGGATCAGCAGGGCGAGGGCGATCGAAATCCCCACCACCGCACTGACAATTCGCCGCCAGGGCCAACCCGCCAACCGATCGCCCCAACTCCGAGCCGGCATCGCCTGGGCAGCGTTGCGCGCGGCAGACTTGATCGCAGCGGAACTTGGTTCACTCAAAGACATGGGATGCAACCAGCACTAGGACATCGAGAGGCGGGCACAGCGACCAAAACTGCGGCGCAGGGTTAAGGAAAAACTGGACGGAGGTTAAATTGGCCTTAATTAAGAATAGAGCAGTCAGTCTCGGTCTAGTGTGTCGGAACCGACAGGGTTTGATCGGCTCAAACAGGTTGTAGAGCGTTTTTGGGAGCGATCGGGCGATCGATGCTCCCAGGCGATCGCTCCAGATCCATTCCCAGGGTGCAGGCATCAATTGCGGCTCGCGTGGCCGTAGTCAACCCGGGCCCCGGCCCACAGCAGCTTTTCGCGCAGGGTGCGGTAGTAGGAATAGTTTTCGCGCAAAATCACGAACTGGGCCACGCAATCGGCCATGGACACATCAATCCGCTGCCCCGGCCAGAGCGATGCGCCAAACACACCATCCGTCCAAGCTTTGGTGGCAAGCTCATAGTCGCCAAGGGGCCAAATGCTGACCACACAGCGCGGTGGCAGGACGATCGGCCGGCTCGACAAACTGAGGGGACAAATGGGCGTAACCGTGATTGCATCCAAACCCGCGTGCAAAATGGGGCCGTTGGCGGAAACGGTGTAGCAGGTCGATCCCGTGGGTGTGGAAACAATCAGGCCATCCCCGTGGTAACGATCGACAATTTCGCCGTCGATCTCCACTTCCAGCAAGGTGGTCATCAGGCGATCGTTGGAAATTGGTTTAACGCAAATTTCATTCAACGCCAAAAACGTTTCACCCACCGGGTCAGTGCCTTTGTAGCTGCCGTCATTCAGGGATGACAGCGCTTTTCCCTCAAAGATTTGCCCCTGTAACATCATGCGGCGTTGCACGGCAAACCGATCGTTCTGCAAGCGCTCCCACACCGCTTGGGAATCTTCAAACAACTCAAACGGCTCCGTCAAAAAGCCCAAATGCCCCCCCACATTCACCGCCAAAATCGGGATCTGTTCGGGTGCTAAATGCCGCGCGGCGGCCAAAACCGTGCCATCGCCCCCCAGCACGATCGCCAAGTCGATCGGCTGTGTCGCCGAAGCCAGAAACACGGGGTAGGGATTGTCCTTGGGGCCGCTGGGGCCCACCAGCGATCGCACCCCCTTTTCGTCCAACTCGCGAGCACAGCGCTCGGCCCATCCCTGGCTCCGCGTGTCTCCGGCCTTGTACACGACGATGACGCATTTCAGATTCATGGCAATGGGGAGCAAATCGGAGGAACAACGAAACGTTGCGGCATCGGCCACTCTTCTTTTTAACGTTTCTTGCCCCTTCTGATTGCTCGAATCAAACCACTGATTGACTTGGGCGATCTCCAGCGGGCGATCGGGCCTGAGCGATCGCGAATTCAGCGATCAACGATCAACGATCGATCAATGACCGACCATTCGCCATTGATCATGTGTCACCACGAGATCTGATGACTTGAAAGATTAGTTTGCTCAGGTTACTCCGCTTGCCCAGCCTAATTGGCTCAATTTCGGGTTTAGGCCTGTTGAATCCACACCGACACATTGCCGCCCGGACAGCGGAACTCGCCCCACCCAAATTCATTGGTATAGACCGGATCTTTGATGTGCTCCGTCAGGTCGTAGAAGGTGGCATGGGGGCGACCCGTTTCCATCCACAAACTGCCGGGGCCGCCGTTGCTCAAAATCACGGCCATGCTGAGGGGATGTTCGACATCGCCCAGGCGCGTCCAGCCGATCGTATTGCTGCCCGAGAAGTAGTCATACTGCGGCCCCCAGCCAAACCGCTGGCGGGCGTAGAGGAACTTGTCGATCAGCCAGCTATGGCTGGGGAGCCAGATTTCGTAGGTGTTGCCGTCGCGGCCCCGATCGGTGTAGTGCCCGCCGTAGTAGTCCGCGTAGAACACACAGGGGTAGCCTTCCCGCCGCAACAGGGTGATGGCGTAGGCGAGGGGCTTGAACCAGGCTTCCACGGGGGATTCCAGGGCCTGGAGCGGCTGGCTGTCGTGGTTGTCCACAAAGGTGACGGCCAGGGACGGCTGCTGTTGCATCAGGGTGCGATCGAGGATCGTCCGTAAATCGTAGCCACTGCCCGATCGGCTCGCCTGGTGGAAGTTGTAGTGCAACGGCACATCAAACAGCGCCATCCGGCCACCCGTTACCGCCAGGTAATGGTGCAGCGCGTCCACATCGTTTTCCCAATATTCCCCCACGGCAAATAACTTCTTGTGGGGCGAATGGTTGCGCACTGCGTCGAGCCACTCGCAAAAGAAGCCCGCTCGAATATGCTTCACCGCATCCAACCGAAACCCATCCGTGCCCAGGGTTTCCTGGATCCACTGCCCCCACGCGATCAGCTCCCGGCGCACCTCCGGATGATTCGTATCCAGATCGCAAGCCATCAAAAAGTCATAGTTGCCGTAGCGGTAACTGACCTCCGACTCAAAAATCTTGCTACTTAGGCGATAGATGTTGTGATCATTGGGATCGCTAGCGTTGTGGTTCACCGAGTCAAAATGGCGCGCATCCCACTTCATTGAGGAATAGCGATCGCCCCGGCCGGGAAAATTAAACTTCGACCAAATCGAAATTTCGCGCGCCGACCCCGTTTCCCAATTGCGGTTGTCACTCGCCACGGGAGTCGCTGACACGGTTTCCGTTTCGTCAGCCCCATTTTTGTGGTTAAACACCGTGTCGAGATAGATTTGCAGACCCGCGCCCCGGGCCGCCTTGACAGCGGCAATTAACTCGTCCTTTGTGCCATATTTGGTGCGGATTGTGCCTTTTTGGTCAAATTCGCCTAAATCAAACAAATCATAGGAGCTGTAGCCCACATCAAACCCACTGCCTCCCTTGTAGACCGGGGGAAGCCAGAGGGCCGTAATACCCTTTTCGGCTAGTTCATGGGCTTCGTCATGGATTTTTTTCCACAGCGATCCATCTGCGGGGCAGTACCACTCGAAGTACTGCATGATTACACCGTTTGTCTCTGCCATGACCGTCTCTCTCCGCTTCCTGGGCTGGCCCTCATTCATGACTGTAGGCCGATCGCTCCAAGGTCAGCCCGGTAGTTTGCACAAACTTAAACTACCGGTAACCTTTAGCCCTTGAGGATGGTTGGATGGGAACCAAGCGGAACCAACCATCCGTGGAGAACTAATCGGTTACTCGACGGCCAGGAAGGTGCGTAACGCCACGAGCTTGTCCCAGGCCGCACCGCTCGCGAGAATCTCTTTGGCCAGCGCCACGCCCGCCGCACAGGCTGCGGGTGAGCCGATCGGCTGGGCGATCGTCCCGGCCACCTGCAAGGCTAGGGAGGCATTCAACGCGACGGCATCCCGTTGGGCGATCGTGCCTTTGCCTTGGAGGATCTGTTGCAGAATCTCGGCATTTTGAGCAGGATCGCCGCCCACCAGGGCCGCCGTCGGGGCCGCTGTGCAGCCGGCCGCCACGGGATCTAGCTCAAAGCGATCGATCGCCCCATCGGCCAACACGGCCAAATCCGTCAAATCCGCCAACCCCCCTTCATCGAGGCCTTCGCGCCCGTGCAGCACGATCGCCCGTTCCGTCCCCAGCCGGTTCAGCGCCCCCGCCATCACTTCAATCAAGCTGGATTTAAACGTACCAATCACCTGCCCCGTGGGTCGCAGCGGATTCACCAGCGGCCCCAGCAGGTTAAACACCGTCCGCACTTTCAGGGCCTGGCGAATCGGCGACACGGCCTTCATGGCCGGATGCCAACCGGGCGCAAACAGAAACGTGATTCCGACTTCATTCACGGCCGATCGAATTCGCGCCGGATCCGCGCTCAAATGAATCCCCAACGCTTCCAGCACATCCGCCGATCCCGACTTGCTGGAGGCGGCGCGGTTGCCGTGCTTGGCGACGGCCACGCCAGCGGCAGCGGCCACAAAGGCCACGGCCGTCGAAATATTGAACGTCGATGCCCCATCGCCACCCGTGCCGCAGGTGTCGATCGAGGGGCTGGGCAGCCGATCGCCCTCCACCGTCACCGACTGCGCCAACAAGACTTGGGCCATGCCCGCCAGCTCCTCCGCCGTCACCCCCTTGGCTTGCAGGGCCGCCAAAATCGCCCCCGAAAGCGCCGGGGCCAGCGCATCGTTCAGCCACCCCTGCATCAATTGGGTGGCCTGCTCCTGTGAAAGGGATTGCCGATCGAGCAACTGCTGCAACAGGGCAGAGCCATCGAAGGTCAGCCCATCAAACGCCCGTCCATCAAACGCAACAACGGCGGAAGTCATAACCAAAGCTCCAGGGGCGATCGCGCATGAAAGTCCAGTGCTAGAATACTATCCGCGCCAAAATCCCAACCCACAATTCGATCGCCCAATTCCGCAAGCCAGTATCGCAGCAAGGGCCGTTTGGGGTACAGTAGCAACCGCGCGGGTGTAGTTCAGTGGTAGAACGTCAGCTTCCCAAGCTGAATGTCGTGGGTTCGAGTCCCATCACCCGCTTTAGAGCCTGTCATCAATTCCATCACCGTAGGGGTTGGGTCTCCCAACCCTGACCCGAGCGATCGCCCCAAATCTGTCCATGGGTCTCCCAACCCTGACCCGAGCGATCGCCCCAAATCTGTCCATGGGTCTCCCAACCCTGACCCGAGCGATCGCCCCAAATCTGTCCATGGGTCTCCCAACCCTGGCCCGAGCGATCGCCCCAAATCTGTCCATGGGTCTCCCAACCCTGGCCCGAGCGATCGCCCCAAATCTGTCCATGGGTCTCCCAACCCTGACCCGAGCGATCGCGCCAAATCTGTCCATGGGTCTCCCAACCCTGACCCGAGCGATCATGCCAAACCCGTCCACCACTGGGAATATTAGGAATCGCGGGGGCTGGGCGGGGAGACCCCGCCCCTACGATTGATCGGTTGGGAGAACGAAATAATCTGGGTTTTGAGAATTTGATGACGCGCCCTAATCTCAAATTTTAAGCTCAAATTTTAGATAGATCAGCCAATATTTCAGCACGTCAGCCTCGATCGCCCCTCCAAACCAGACTCCCCCGCGATCGCCCCTCAGACTCGCTTCAGCGTTTGGGAAGGAGTCTCGCCAAACATCTGTTTATAGTCACGGGAAAAGTGGCCCATGTGCCAGAAACCCCAGTTGGTCGCAATGCCAACCACAGTACCCGTCTTAGGATCCGCCGATTGGAGGTGCAGTCGCGCCCCGTATAGCCGCTGAATTTTGAGATAGGCCATGGGGCTGGTGCCATACACCGCCAAAAACGCCGTTTGCAGCGTGCGGCTCTTCGCACCCACAACAGTGCAGAGGTCTTGCAACGTCAGCGGCTGGTTGAGATGGGTCAACATGTGGGCTTCCACCTGTTTGACCATCTGATAGCGATGGGAAAAACTCGCCTCAGGCATCGCTAGGCTGGTGGCCAAACATTCCAGCAGCAGCGGCAGAAAATCGTTGCGGATGATCGTCTGCATTACGGGATGGGTCGCCTTTTGGGGCTGGGTTTGGATCATGGTAAACAGCTCTTGCAGATAGTGCTTCACCCTCAAAAAGGTGGTCTGGTTCACCGCTAGCACATGGGTATGTTCTGCAAAAATCCGCTCAAACAGGGCGTGATCCTCGGGCATCCCACAGCCCAAAAAGTCATCAACATCGAGGGTGACAACCGCAAAATCGCTGCTACTGCGGCCCAGCAAATTCACTTCCTGGTTAGCCCGGTGGACGATAATCTGACACTGCGTCAGGGGAAATCCACACCAGGTATAGGCGGGGTCTGGGCTGAGGGGCAGGGCAAAGGTAAGGGTGCGATCGGGCGACCCACTGCGATGCAACATGGGCAGGTTGACCGTGACCCTCGCAAATTGAATCCCCCCCAACTGGGCGATCAGATAGTGATGCTCCAGCAGCCCAGGCTCTAGTTGCACCAGATTGGGCTGCCACTGGCTCTGACTCAGCAGGTGGTTTACTTCGTCAATGTCCTGCGATCGCAACTGCACCACACTGGGCTTAAAGGCGAGGCGACTGGGAAAAGACATCGTCACAGCAGGGCCTTACAAAAATTATGAAAACGGATGCGTTTTTTGGATATTCGTCAAGGGTAGAGCCACCAATAATGGGGAAATGATTGTCGAATGTTCTGCATGGAGCCTCCCTGTATCAGGCGACTGAGAGCAAATAGGACAGTCAGCCAGGGAAAACACCCTTCATCTCCAGCATACAAAACGAAATCAGTACGCAGACATCCCTCTGGACGTGCCGGAATTGTGAACATTGCGTGCGCCGCGATCGCGATGCCGATCGATCCGAGCCGCAATTCACAGCAGCCGATAGCACCCAAAAATAGGAGATTTAACCATGAAAGTTGTGATTGTTGGCGGTGTAGCGGGTGGGGCCTCCTGTGCCGCGCGGCTGCGGCGGCTAGACGAAACGGCTCACATTGTGATGGTGGAGCGGGGGCCCTACGTGTCCTACGCCAACTGCGGATTGCCCTACCACGTGGGCGGCGTAATTGAGAAAGAGTCGAGCCTGTTTGTGGCCAACGAAGAGACCTTTCGCGGGCAGTTTGCCATTGACGTGCGCACCCACTGCGAGGCTGTCAACATCAATGCGGCCGAGAAAACGATCGACCTCCGCAATGTAATCACCGGTGAGGTGATCACCGAGTCCTACGACAAATTGGTGCTGTCGCCGGGGGCCGCGCCCATTCACCCCGACCTGCCGGGGATTCACCTGCCGGGGATTTTTTCCGTGCGCACCGTGCCCGATGTGCGGCGCATTCGCGAGTGGCTGGCCGCGAGCAATAGCCTATCGGGACTGGAATCCTACTCCGGTTTTCAGACCGTGGTGAAAAAGCGGGCGGTGGTGATTGGCGGCGGCTTCATTGGTCTGGAAATGGCGGAAAACCTGGTGCATCTGGGGTTGGATGTAACCCTGATTCAGCGGGGCAACCAGATTCTTGGCCCGATTGATGTGGAAATGGCGCGCTACGTCGAGCGGTTTGTGGCACAAAAGGGTATCCACATTGTGCTCAACGATGGCTCGGCGGGCTTCCGGCAAACGGAGAAGGGCACTTTGGAAGCCCTGACGCGATCGGGCAAGGCCTATCCCGCCGAAATAGTGGTGCTGGGCATTGGGGTGCAGCCCGAAATTGCGCTGGCCCAAACGGCGGGTCTGGAAATTGGTCAGCGGGGCGGCATTCGCGTGGATGACCAGATGCACACCAGTCATCCCGATATCTTTGCCGTGGGTGATGCGGTGGAGGTCAAGGACTACAACACCGGGGAGTGGACGCTGGTGGCGCTGGCGGGGCCGGCGAATCGCCAGGGGCGGATTGTGGCGGATGTGATCTGTGGACGCGACTCGCGCTACCGGGGCACCCAGGGCACGGCGATTATCGGTTTGTTTGGGGCCGCCTGTGCCTGGACGGGGGTGAGCGAAAAGACCCTGCAACGGCGGGGCGATACGGACTACGAGAAGGTCTATATCTATCCCAACTCCCATGCGGGCTACTATCCGGGAGCCAAGATGCTGGCCATCAAGCTGATTTTCCGCAAGTCGGATGGCAAGGTGCTGGGGGCGCAAGCGCTGGGTCTGGATGGCGTGGACAAGCGGATCGATGCCTTTGCCACGGCGATGCAGTTTGGTGCGACGGTCTACGACCTGGAAGAAACCGAGCTGACCTATGCCCCTCAGTTTGGTGGGGCCAAGTCTCCGGTGAACTTTGCGGGGATGGTGGCCGCTGGGGTGCTGCGGGGCGATATGCCGATCGCCCACTGGCACAATCTGGGATCGGGCTTATTGCTGGATGTGCGCCACCCCGAAGAACTGGCGGTGGAAAGCGTGCCCGATGCGGTCAATATTCCGCTGGATCAGTTGCGCAGCCGGTTGGATGAGTTGCCGCGCGATCGCGACATCCTGGTTTTCTGTCGATCGGGCCAGCGGGCCTACTACGCCGTGCGGTTGCTGCTGCAAAACGGTTTCAACGCCCGCAACATCTCCGGCGGCATGATGTCGCAATCGGTCTTTCAGCGACAAGAAACCGTCGCTGGCACGTTGTACTAGAGCGATGTGGGGAAAGCTTTTAGGTTGGGTGACGAGCTAGCAAATGCGATTGGCAAATCCCTTGTTTTACCCACCTGACAACTCTGTTACACCCAACCGACAGCACCCAATTCCAACCCTGTTTAGGTGTCTATTCCTGTGAACAACCGCTGTAACGGTCAGGTTTTGTTACTCAGTCCCGCGATCGCACTGGCAGGGCTGATCGGGTCTCCCTGTCTGGCCCTAGCCGAGACCGATGAGATCCCTCGCTCAGGCTCCCCTAGCGTAGTGATCCCTGAGGTAATCTCGGCCCCTGCCATCGTTGAGGATGAACTAGAAGCCTCTGACGATCGGCCGTTAGTGCCAAAACCTATCCCCTTGGCGGAGTTCTCAACGGAGGCTAGGGACTTGGCGGGTGCTGTGCCTGCTATCCCGGCGGTGGTGGAGACTCATCCAGCAGACGATTTGGCCCAGACGATCGCCCCGCCCTCGGCTACCCAGCCCGGACTGGCAGCGCGATCGCGCCTAACGGGCGACTGGGGCGGGGTGCGTAGCCAGTGGGAGGCCGCTGGAATCACCCTAGATCTGGAGTTCACCCAATACCTGCAAAGGTTGGCGGCGGGCACGGGTTCCGAAGCCGTGGACTACGGTGGACGGCTGGATGGCTATCTGGAGCTAGATACCGAGAAACTGGGCTGGTGGGATGGGGGCCGATTGAATGCCCATGTGGAATACAACTTTGGGAATTTGCCCGATTCGTTGGGGGGCACGTTCTTCCCCACCAACTCAGGAATGGGATTTCCCAGCGGCAGCCCCAATTTTTTGGCGGCCACGTCTCTCTACTTATCCCAGCGGTTGGGTAGCCGGGGGTCGCTGCTAATCGGTAAAATCAACGCCCTGGATTTGCTAGACAACGATCCCTTCTTTGGGGGTTTGGGCACGCGCCGTTTTCAGAATGCGGTGTTTGCCGCGCCACCTAGTGGCCTGGTGCCGCCCGTGTTTTTTGGGGCGATCGCCAACCTCCGCGTTGACCCCGTAAGCTTCTCCCTCTGGGTATACGACCCGGAAGACCGCACCCAAGACTATTGGCCCAGCGGCCTATTTGCCTCTGGGGTGACGTTCTCCCTCACCACCGCCTACAACACCCAGATTGCCCAGCGGCCCACCACCTTTTCAATTACGGGCATCTACACCACCAAAACCGGAATTGACTTTAACTCCCTCTCTAATTCCTTTCAACAGAATTCTTTGCGACAGGGAATAGACCCCTCAACCAAGCAGGGATCCTACAGCGTTGCATTCCAGTTCACCCACCTGCTTCATCAGTTGGAAAGCAACCCTCGCCAGGGGTGGGGGATCTTTGTCAAAGGGGCCACCTCCGATGGCAACCCCAACTATGTCCAGAACTCCATCATTGTGGGTATTGGCGGCTATGGGTTGTTTGCGGGGCGCGAGCTGGATAGCTTCGGTGTCGGCTACTACTACTACGACCTCAGCAACGATCTGCAAGACACTCTGAATGTCAATCGGGAACGCATCGGCGACGAGCAAGGCCTTGAGGTGTATTACAGCTACGCCGTCACCCCCTGGTTTTTCCTGACCGGGGATGTGCAATACATCAGCCCGCCCCGCAATGCCTTGGAAGATGCCTTCATTTTGGGTCTGCGGGCGAATATCCGGTTCTAGCCGCCGTCAGCCTAGCCCACAATCTTGCTTCCGCCACAGATCAATACCTAGCGACTCAGTACCTAACGACCAAGTGCGATCGTCCCTAGGGCCGTAAAGTCCCGGGTCGCTCAGTCCAAGCCTCTACAGTCCACACCTCTACAGTCCACACCCAATTTAGGAAACTCACCGTGAAACTTTCAGGAAAAGTCGCCCTCGTAACGGGCAGCAGCCTGGGCATTGGCCAGGCGATCGCCCTCAGGCTGGCCGCCGACGGAGCCAACGTCATCATCAACTATCGCTCCCACCCCGAAGATGCCGAGACAACCCTGCAAGAGGTGGAACGCATTGGCCAAGCATCCGGTGCGAAGGGCTTCGTTTTTCGGGCCGATATTGGCGACCTCACCCAGCTCAACGCCCTGGTGCAGGCCAGCATCGATCACTTTGGCCAGCTCGATATTCTGGTCAACAATGCCGGGATGGAACGCCATGCGCCCTTTTGGGAGGTGACGGAGGCCGCCTACGACCAGGTGATGAATGTGAACCTGAAGGGGGCCTTCTTTGCCGCCCAGGCCGCCGTCAAATATTGGATAGCCACCGAACACCCCGGCAAAATCATCAACATCAGCTCCGTCCACGAAGATCTGCCCTTTCCTAACTTTGCCCCCTACTGCCTGAGCAAGGGCGGCATGAAAATGATGACCCGCAACCTGGCGGTGGAACTCGGCCACCTGGGTATCACGATCAATAACGTCGCTCCAGGGGCGATCGAAACGCCCATCAACGCCAAACTCCTGAATGACCCGGCCAAGCTGGGATCCCTGCTGCAAAATATCCCCCTCAATCGCCTGGGTAAATCCGCCGATGTGGCCGACATGGTGGCCTTTTTGGCCTCCGATGAAGCGGACTACATCACAGGCAGCACCTTTGTGGTCGATGGCGGTTTGCTATGGAATTATCACGAACAGTAGGGTGCATTCGCGGCTGAGAAAATTGTGGCGATTACCCCTAATTTCTGAGCCGAAATGCACCGCCAAATTTAACGTATTCGCGGCTTAGAAAATCTTGATGGACTATCCGAAATTTCTGGGTCGCAATGCACGGAAATATACCGAAATATTCTGATTGGTGCATTGCTTCGCGAATGTCCCCTACGGCTTCTCCCACCAAAGCCTCATAAAAATCAAGGATAAAACGATGACCACCGCAGAAGAAATCCGGTTAGCCCAAGACCACGATCGCACGGATTACTGGAAGCGTTGGGGGCCGTACCTGAGCGAGCGCCAGTGGGGCACGGTGCGCGAAGACTACAGCGCCACGGGGGATGCTTGGGATTTCATTCCCCACGACAAGTCGCGTTCCTACGCCTACCGCTGGGGCGAAGATGGCATTGCCGGGATTTCGGATAATCATCAACGGTTGTGTTTTGCACTGGCGCTCTGGAATGGCAATGATCCCATTCTCAAGGAGCGGCTGTTTGGGCTGACGGGCACCGAGGGCAACCACGGCGAGGACGTGAAGGAGTATTACTTCTATTTGGATAACACTCCCAGCCATGCCTACATGAAGTACCTCTACAAGTACTCCCAGGCGGCGTTTCCCTACGGGCAACTGCTGGCGAAAAATCGCGGCAGAAATCGCCTACAACCGGAGTTTGAGCTGTTAGATACGGGGGTGTTTGCCGAGAATCGCTACTTTGATGTGGTGGTGGAATATGCCAAAGCTGCCTCGGACGATATTCTGATCCAGATTTCTGCTACAAATCGCGGCCCCGAGGCACACCCGCTGCATCTGTTGCCCACGCTTTGGTTTCGCAATACTTGGTCGTGGGATGCCCAGGCGAGCAAGCCGGCGCTGAAGGTGTGCCGTGCGGAGGTGGCGTACAGCGTGATTGAGGCGACTCACCCGACCCTGGGCGATCGCTGGCTTTACTGTGAGGGCAATGGGGCTTTGTTCTTCACCAACAACGACACCAATTGCGAACGGCTGTGGGGATCGCCCAATGCCTCGCCCTACGTCAAGGATGGGATTAATAATTACTTGATCCACGGGCAGGCCGCGGCGGTGAATCCGGATCAGGTCGGTACGAAGGCTTCGGCGCTCTATGCCGTCGAAATTGCCCCGGGTGCAACCCAGGTGATTCGCCTCCGACTGAGCGATCGCCCTGATTTACCGCAACCCTTTGGCCCGGAGTTTGAACAGACGCGGCAAACCCGCCTGGCCGAGGCCGATGAGTTCTACAATCGCCTCGCCCCGGCGCACCTCAACGCCGACCAGCGCAACGTGCAGCGGCAGGCCTTTGCGGGGATGCTCTGGACGAAGCAGTACTACTACTATGTGGGCGATCGCTGGCTCGATGGCGATCCCGGCCAGTCCAAACCGCCCGCGCAACGGCGCAACGGGCGCAACAGCAACTGGCGACACCTGCATTGCGAAGACATCATTTCCATGCCCGATAAGTGGGAATATCCCTGGTTTGCCGCCTGGGATCTGGCCTTCCATGCGGTGCCGCTGGCCATGCTCGATCCGGCCTTTGCCAAACAGCAGCTCGATCGCCTGACCCGCGAATGGTACATGCACCCCAACGGCCAGTTGCCTGCCTACGAATGGTCTTTCGATGATGTCAATCCACCCGTCCATGCCTGGGCCACAATTCGGGTCTATCGGATCGAGCAAAAGCTCTACGGTCGGGGCGATTTGGACTTTGTGGAGCGGGTGTTTCAAAAACTGCTGCTGAACTTTACCTGGTGGGTCAACCGCCAAGATGCCGGGGGCAAAAATGTCTTCCAGGGCGGCTTTTTGGGGTTGGATAATATCGGCGTGTTTGACCGCAGCCGCCCCCTACCCACCGGCGGCCACATCCAGCAGTCCGACGGCACCAGTTGGATGGCGATGTACTCCCTCAATTTGCTGATGGTGGCGCTGGAGCTAGCCCTAGAAAAGCCCGCCTACGAGGACATTGCTAGCAAGTTCTTTGAGCACTTCATCTACATCGCCGCCGCCATGAACGGCCTGGAGGAAGGGACAACCAAACTCTGGGACGACACCGACCAGTTTTACTACGATGTGCTGAACCTGCCCGATGGTCAGCAAATTTCGATGAAGGTGCGATCGATGGTGGGCTTGGCCGCCCTGTTTGCCGTCGCGCTGATTCCCCAAGACACGCTCGATCGCCTGCCCAACTTCAAACGCCGCGCCATCTGGTTTTTAGAACAACGTCCCCACCTCGTGGAAGACCTGGGCTACATCACCACCCGTGGCCAGCAGGATATGCGCATTCTGTCGCTGCTCACCCCCGCAAAACTCCGCAGCATCTTGGCCCGCCTGCTGGATGAAAACGAGTTTCTCAGCGACTACGGCATTCGTGCCATCTCTCGCTACCACGCCGAGCACCCCTTCGTGATGGTGGTCGATGGCCAAGAGCACCGGGTGGACTACGAACCCGCCGAATCCTCCACGGGCTTATTTGGCGGCAACTCCAACTGGCGCGGGCCGATCTGGTTCCCGGTGAATTACCTGATCATCGAATCGCTGCTGCGGTTTTATACCTTCTTCGGCGATGATTTCAAAGTGGAGTGCCCCACGGGATCCGGCAACCTGATGACCCTCAAGCAAGTGGTGCAGGAGATCAGCCGCCGCCTGATTGCCTTGTTTACGCAGACGGAGGAGGGCCGTCGTCCCGTCTATGGCAGCACCGACGTGTTCCAGAACGATCCCCACTGGCGCGACCTGATTCTGTTCTACGAATATTTCCACGGCGACAACGGCGCGGGCATCGGCGCTTCCCACCAGACGGGCTGGACGGGGGTGGTTGCTTGGTTGATGGAGCAGTTGGATTAGGTCTCACATCCCCAGCCCCTATCACCCCACCGCCGCCATGCATACTTCACGCCCTGACTTGCCTGACTTGCCTGATTTATCTGCCCTATCGGTTCAAACCATCCTGGATGCCCGCGCCCGATTGGGGGAAGGGCCGGTGTGGGATGCCGTCACGCAAACCCTGTTTTGGGTGGATGTGTATAACCATCGCATCCACCAGTTTGACCCGGCGATCGGGCGCGATCGCTACTTCGATACGGGGGAAGTGGTGGGGGCTTTGGCTCCTGCGGGCCCCGATCGCCTGATCATTGCCCGCCAATCCACCCTCGCCTACTTCCACACCCAAACGGGCGATATTCAGCCCCTGGTATCCCTGGATTTTCCTAGCCCCAGCGACACCCGCTGCAACGACGGCAAATGCGATCCCCAGGGGCGGTTTTGGATCGGTACCTGTAGCGGGACTCCCGGGGCCGCCGCCCTCTACCGCTACGATCCCGATGGCACGGTGCAAACGATGGAAACCGGGCTGACGATCGCCAATGGGTTGGGCTGGAGTCCCGATGGGCAAACCTTTTACCTGACGGACTCGGCGGCTCACACCATCTATGCCTACGACTTTGAGCCAGCATCAGGGGCGATCGGCCGTCGCCGGGTTTTGATCGACCTTGGGGCCGAAGCGGTGGAACCCGATGGCCTGACGATCGACAGCCAGGGCAACCTTTGGGCCGCGTTGTGGGGCGGCTGGGCGATCGCCTGTTTTGCCCCCACGGGCCAGGAGCGAGGCCGCCTCAAAATGCCTGTCCCCCGTCCCACCAGCCTCACCTTTGGTAGCCCAAACCTGACCGACCTGTACATCACCTCAGCCTCCGTAGACATGACCCAAACCGAGCTTCAGGCCTGTTACATTGCTGGCGATTTATTTCACCTCTCTAGCCCAGTAACGGGACTACCCACCAATTCCTTTGGCATATCAGGTCGCGATCGTCTGGAACCCTGATGCTGTCGTTATCTTAGAGCGTGTCATCAAATCCGGTTGATCGGGGTTGAAATGGTTAATTTTCCTAGCCCAATGACCCAGAACAAGGGGCTTAAGCCCCTGGCTCCTCACGATCAAGCAACGCAAGAATCAGGGTTTCGGGGATTTGATGACAGCCCCTAAGCCCCTTGCTGCCCACGATCAAGCAACGCAAGAATCAGGGGTTTGGGTATTTGATGACTGCCCCTAGAGCGTGTCATTAAATTGGACTAGGGTCTGTCATCAATTTCATCGCCGTAGGGGTTGGGAAAGATAATCTGGTTTTTGGGGATTTGATGACAGGACTTAACCCGAATTGATGGTCTCGTTGGGCTGGGTCTAATCCACGAAAAATATCAAATCCATCGACCATATCGATCGTGCAGACTTTGCAAACCTTATCTCGCCGCTTCAAACTCAAAACCCTCGTTCTCAGCCTGCTATTGAGCGGGTGCTTGCTCCTGACCCTGGGCATCAGAGGCGGCTGGTCTCAAGATCCCGATTCCCTGGGCTGGACATCCTTTGGCATTGATGGCGAAATTGCCTATGCGCCTGTGCGGCTAGATGGCTACGAACTATTTTCTATTGCGGCTCCTTTGGTTGAGGGGGATAGCGATCGCGCGAACGTAGCGGCGCTGCAAATTCGCCGAAACCGCATTGAAAACCGCTTGAAATCACAGTTGCAGAGTCTCCTGAATCAGGGCATTGCTCCCGATGCGGTGCAGGTGATCACTACCCCCCTCAACCAGCAGGTGACGGTGCAGCCGGTGGTGGCGGGAAAGCCCAGCCGCCCCTTGCTGACCATTACGGCCTTGGATGCTGAAATCTATGGACTGACCCCAACGGAACTGGGGACTATGTTTGCCCAGCGGGTTCAGGCGGGGTTGGTGCGAGGGATTGTGGAGCGGCGGCCGGATGCGCTGTGGCCCCAGGTGCGGCGGGCCTTGATGGTGGGGGCGATCGCGGTTTTCGTCCTGGCTTTGCTCTACCAGCTTGAGCGGCGACTCAGGCGATCGCGCCATCATCTGCGCCAACAGTTGGTGGCCCAGCCAACGACGCTGGCCGAGCTAGCCACCCCCGCTGAGTCGATCGCCCTCCTCCAGCCACAGATGTTGCGGCTGCAACGACAACTCGATCGCCGCACCTGGCAAAAACGTCTGCTACAAATCACCATGCTGGGCATTGGGTTGGTGGCCTGCGCCTGGATGCTGCAATGCTTTCCCAAAACCCATGCCCTAGGCGTTTTGTTGGTCGCGCAACCCCTAGGGATGCTGGGGGTGGGGTTGGCCACGACCCTGGGCATTTTCCTCAGTTGTCTGGCCATTGATTGGGTTTTGGCCCACGGTGTTCATGCCGATCCCACCCTGACCGCCGATCAGCGCGATCGACAGCATCGGCGAGCGATCACGATCGCAGCGGTTTGGAAAAATATCTTGATCACCCTCTGGAGTGCGATCGGGATCGTGCTGGTCGTGAGTTTGCTCACCCTGTCTTCCGGCTGGACTCTCACCGTGCGCCTGGGGGTGTTGGGGGTGTTGGTTTCGTTGGCCTTTCAGTCGGCGATCAAAGATGCGCTGGCGGGCAGTGTGCTGTTAGCCAAAGATGCCTACGTTGTTGGCGATTTGGTGACGATCCAAGACCTGTTTGGCGTGGTCGAAACCATGGGGCTATACATCACCCAAATTCGCAGTTCCCCCGGCAGTTTGGTGACGTTGCGAAATAGCGCGATTACCAGTGTGGCCAACCACTCCTATAGCTGGGCCCGCATGGATTTCACCGTTTGGGTTGACCATGATACGGATGTTAACCAGGCGCTGGCGATCATGCGATCGGTGTTTGAGTCCCTGAGCGCTTCGCCTGATTGGGCGGCCAAGCTGATTGATGAACCGGACATTTTGGGGGTGGAACAACTGGACTCTCAGGGGATTTTGCTGAGGATTCGCGCCCAGACCCACCCGGGCCAGCAATGGAGCGTGATCCGTGAGTATCGCCTGCGGCTTAATCAAGCGTTTAGGGCTGGTGGGATCAAGCTGGCGATTCCCCAGCGGGAACTGCGCCAGCGAACTACGGTTGGGCACTAGGACTGAGGGGAGCCGTTTGGGGCTGGCAGCGGCCGCCGAGGCCGTTGACGATCGTGCAGGTGTTGGATACCAGCATGGTTTGGTAGGTTGCGCCGGGGCTGCCCGCTGCGCCGGGCCCGTCGATGAAGAGTGGGGTTGCGGCCACTTGTACACCGGCTTCGCGTGCGACGGTGCTGATCGTCTTGGCGTTGGTGGAAGCTTCCGCAAAAATTGTGGGTACGCCGGCCGACTTCACCAGTTTCACCAGAGCGGCGAGATCGCTAGGGGTAGGTCGCTTGTCGGTACTGAGACCGCTGAGGGCCCCTTTGACCTCAAACCCGTAGGCCTGGGCGTAGTAACGCAGGGCATCGTGGGTGGTAATCAGCTTGCGGCGATCGCTCGGAACCGTAGCAACCTGCGTCCGAATCCAGCGATCGAGCTGTTTGAGTTCCGCAATAATCCGTTGGCTCTGTTGTTGATAGCGATCGGCCTGGGAGGGCACCAGCCGACTCAGTTGCTCCGCCACGATCATCGTGAGTTGGATCCCGTGTTGGGGATTGTGCCAAACGTGGGGATCGGGTGTTGGGACACCGTTGGGCTGGGCTGGCGGCTCCCCATGGTCGTGGTCGTGGTCGTGGTCGTGGTCGTGAGCCTGGGGATCCATGAGCAGCGGCTGGGGCACGGCCGTTTCAAAGATGGCCATTTTGGGGCCGCGACTGGGGGCGCTGGTCAGGGTTTTGGTGAGGCCGCCCTCGAACCCGTAGCCGCCGTACAGGATCAGGCTAGCGGACTCGATCGCGGCGCGATCGCGGGGCATGGGTTCGTAGGTGTGGGGATCCTGGCCGGGCTGCACCAAACAAGTCACCGCAACGGTTTGATCTTGATCCGCCAGTTGTTGGGCCAGATCGCACACCACGCCGCCACTGGCAATCACCCGGAGGCGATCGGGCGCTGGCGACGACGTGCCCTCCAGGGCCGGGCGATCGGGCCGATCGGCACGCGCCGTGGATTGGCTCGCCGACGGTTGCGGGGTGCAGCCACCGACCAACGCCAGGATTGTGAAGGCGACGGATGATCCACAACGAACCGCCCACCCGCGATCGCGCCCAGTCCGCATCGCCATCGCCATCGTCGAAAACGTCCCAGCCCAAACCATTTTGCTATCCAGGTTATCCAGGTTGCGATCCAGCGGCATATTCAGAGGATCAAAAAACAAAAATGAAAATGATTCTCATTCCTGAGAATAGCCTACGGTAAGCCCCGATGCATGACAAGGGGTGAACAGGTCTGCGAAGGCGGGAAAATCTCCGGTAGCCGTTGGCGGCGAGTTTCGAGGAAGTGTTACGGAGTGTTTCAAAAACGATGCTAATATTAAGTCGTGCTTAACAAGCCCACTCAAACGATTTAGCCAGTCACGCTTTTAGACCGCCACTTCACTAAGTCTTTATGCAAAAACGGCAACTTTTATACCTTTCTTTAATTTAGGCTGGCCTAAACTTTCTAAGCTGAAATCGAGGCAAAGGGAGCGTATCTGGTCATGAGCCTTGAATCATCGCCTGATCAATCACCCCTACCATTCCGACCATCAGGTGATTGCAGCCATCTATACCTATTTTCGCAACAGCCAAGTTGCTTTTCTCGTCTGGTGCAGTAGACACCCCAAGGGTTAGTTACCCGTTTTGCAGACTTTGTTCAATCGAAGGCCTCGGGTAGCAATCTCGGCCAGCAATCCATCGTTTCACCCATCGTTGAACGAGCCAGTATTACCGCTAGTTTGTTGCAGGGTTCCGCCACGGCGTGAAAGGGCCGCACAACAGACTTAAGGACGCAACGGATTCACTCAACTCGTCAGATTTTGGCAAATTGCAAGATGTTTCAACTTCTTCGACTGGTTCAAAATGGCATCGATCGCATCGAAATCCGCGATCGAGACATGGCTCTCTTGATTTATCGAATGATCCCCAGTCAATGCCCCTTTGCTCGGGATGTGAAATTGTTTGGGCGGCTGTTGTTTCGGATTCCGCCCTTGTGCAAGCTGAACCCGGTTTATGACCAATTGATGGCACTGCGCTTCCGGGCGATGTGCTATTTGGTCGATCAATGCGGCATAGATCTGCTCGCGCTGGGTTAGGGCACGGGCGGGCGCACGGCGGTGCGCCCCTACTGGGAATGCGATCGATCAAGATTGGCTTGATCGATGTTCTTGAATCATGGGTTGCTAATTCAAGAGGCTGGGATCGATGGATTCCAGCCTCTTGTTTCGCGATCGTCAGGATGATTTAGGGATCAAATATGCCGATTATTTCTACATGCGGGGCATGATTTTGCCCGATTACCTGGCATTGTACTGGACGATCACTCACGACCCAATCCCTGGAAATTCAACCTCTTGAAATGACCGAGCATCAATACCATAGCGTGTTAGGTGCTTGCGATTCTCAGTCACCAAAACCACATTTGCCAAGGGTGAAAAGAGCGATCGAACCTGAGCCGCCAAAATGGGATCGCCCCCCAAATCATGATCCTGTTCTGTCTTCTGTCCCCGGCGACGTGCATCAGCCCAGAGAGTTGCCGCAAGATTCAAATCAGTCATCGTGATTGGCAAGTATCGAACAGATTGCAAAAATCGGTTTAGGCGCTCAACACCTCTGTAATTCGGATCTTTAAGGCGCTGTAATTCTAAAGACCGCCGCATTTCATAATCAACAATTCCTGGTAAAAAAACTTCGGTATCAGATATTAATATTGATCGAAACCAGCTTTTGAGTTCAGTAAATTTCGTGGGATTAGGGTTCAGTAGCTGTCCTAAAATATTGGTATCGATGACCAACTTATTAATAATTTCCATCTTTAATTTATGTCATTTGTAGACTATGATCAATAATGCAATGAGTACTTGTTAAAAAGCAACAAGCCAAAGCAATTGTCAAAAACAATCTCTATAAATTGATCATGACCTCATCCCAAGTATTATCTAGCTCATAATCAGGATTTTGATCCCAGTCATCTAACAGACTCAAAAGTGTCTGGTTGCGAGCTTTGATCTGATCAGAATACGATTGGTGAGTATGGACATCACTCTGTGATTCATCATTTTCCGTGATGAACTTCGGCAATGTCTCTTTATCATCCAGAATACTTGGCAAAAGATCGAGAGTTGTCAAATTGGTATCTGCTTCTATCGAAGTCGTCTCGTTAGATGTTGAATCCAAATGACTCTCGAAAGCTTTCTGACAACGATCTTGCAAGCTTTGAACTATAAGATTTCTCAAAATAGTCTCGGCCTTAAAATTCTGACCTTCTTGAGCTAAATCATGAATCAGGTGAATAAAAGCCTCAAGAGAAATATATTGGTTGTTTAGGAACCTTCTTGTATGAACTGAAATAAAAGACTGAATCTCTTCTGATGAACTACTGCCTTCTAAGTTCAATACATTCAAGGCTGAAGCCAGAGGCAACGCATATTCAATATGCGAGAATCGATAGATTGGAAGTTTACTGTCGTTAATAGCGATCATAGCGATAGGGGAGCCAACTGGATTATTGGGCATTATATTCACCTCATAAACAAACCATGTTTTGGTTTTTGTCATGTTGTGGGCAGGGTGGATAATCTTCTACCCTGCCCATAGTTTAGCAATTACGATCCTTCGCGGAGTTTGTCGAGGACGGAGCGATCTTCGAGGGTGGAGGTGTCGCCGGCAATCTCTTGGCCCGAGGCGAGCGATCGCAACAGGCGGCGCATGATTTTGCCCGATCGGGTCTTCGGCAGCGCATCCGTGAAGCGAATTTCACCGGGCCGGGCGATCGCCCCGATTTCCTTCACCACGTGCTGCTTCAGTTCCTTCATCAACTCGTCGCTGGCCGTGGCCGTGCCTTCCAGGGTGACGAAGGCCACGATGTCTTCACCCTTCAGATCGTCGGGCTTGCCCACCACGGCGGCCTCCGCCACGGCCGGGTGCGACACCAGCGCCGACTCGACCTCCATGGTTCCGAGGCGGTGGCCCGACACGTTCACCACATCATCCACGCGGCCCATGATCCAGTAGTAGCCATCGGCATCGCGGCGCGCGCCATCCCCCGCAAAGTAGAAATGCTGGCCATCCTTGGGCGCGATGTGTTCCCAATAGGTGCTGCGGAACCGTTGATCGTCGCCGAAAACCGTCCGCATCATGCTGGGCCAGGGATGCTTCACCACGAGGTAGCCGCCCTCGCCGTCCGTGACGGGGTTGCCGTCGAGATCCACCACATCCGCCAAAATGCCGGGGAAGGGCTTGGAGGCGGAACCGGGCTTGGTGGGGATCGCGCCCGGGAGGGGGGTAATCATGAAGCCGCCGGTTTCCGTTTGCCACCAGGTATCGACGATCGGGCAGCGCTCGCCGCCAATGATCCGGTGGTACCACATCCAGGCTTCGGGGTTAATCGGTTCACCGACGGTTCCCAACAGTCGTAGGGATGTGAGGTTGCGGGCGTTGGGCAGGTGCTCGCCCATTTTGATGAAGGCGCGAATCGCCGTGGGGGCGGTGTAGAAAATTGTCACGCCGTATTTTTCGATCACGTCCCAGAAGCAGCCGGGATTGGACGATCGGGGCGCGCCCTCATACATCAGGGTGGTGGCTCCGTTGGACAGGGGCCCGTAGACGATGTAGCTGTGGCCCGTAATCCAGCCCACATCGGCGGTACACCAATAGACATCGGTGTCTTTGATGTCGAACGTCCATTTGAACGTCATGTGGGTGTAGAGGTTGTAGCCCGCCGTGGTGTGGACGACTCCCTTCGGTTTGCCGGTGCTGCCGGAGGTGTAGAGGATGAAGAGCAGGTCTTCGCTGTCCATCGGTTCGGCGGGGCAGTCGGCGCTGGCGGTTTGTTGCAGGTCGTGCCACCAGTGGTCGCGGCCCGGCTCCATGTGCACATCTTGGCCGGTGCGCTTGACGACGAGGACGTTTTCGACAGTGGGGGCGGCGTTGTGTTCGATCGCCCGATCGACCTGCACCTTTAGGGGAACGGCGGTATCTTTGCGGAAGCCCCCATCGGCGGTGATCACCAGTTTGGCCTTCGCGTCGTTCAGCCGATCGCGCAGGGCCTCGGCGCTGAACCCGCCAAACACCACGTTATGGGCCGCGCCGATCCGGGCACAGGCAAGCATCGCGATCGCCGCTTCCGGGATCATCGGCATATAGATGCCAATGATGTCGCCCTTTTTCGCGCCGAGGGATTTCAGCACATTCGCAAACTGGCACACTTCCCGATGCAATTGCGCATAGGTGAGAGTGCGGGAGTCGCCGGGTTCCCCTTCCCAAATCAGGGCGGCTTTGTTTTTGCGCCAGGTGGTCAGGTGGCGATCGAGGCAGTTGTAGGAAAGATTCATTTTGCCGCCGACAAACCACTTAGCGACTGGCGGTTGCCAATCGAGGGTGGTGTCCCATTTTTGGAACCAGTCGAGTTCTGTTTCGGCGAGTTCTGCCCAAAAGGCGGTGGGGTCAGCGGCGGCGCGATCGTACAGGGCTTGGTATTCGTCGAGGCTTTTAATTTCGGCATTGGCGGCCAGCTCGGCGGGCGGCGCAAATGTCCGATTTTCTTGAAGGATGGATTCGATCGTCGGTTGTGACATGACAGTTCAACTGATCAGCATTGGCTCTCAGTCGAATGTAGTACGAGCCGGGGCTACGGGCGATCGTCTAGTCAAAACTCGATACAGACTGGTCAGCAAATGTTCAGCAAACATAATGTTAGAGTAATCGGTAGAATTTATTGGAGATTCAGATATGAATCCAGTTCAAGCGTTTGCGGCTGTTAGTGGCGGTGGCGGTATGCTGGGTGGAATTATTGGGTTACTGCGTCAGAAAAAGCAGCAGTCCCACGAGCGCAAGATTATGCAATTTCGTAAGGAAATGATGGAGCTGCAAATGATTGACAACTCTAACTTGCGCGATCAATTTGTTGAGCAGTTGTTGCTCGATCGGTTCCTTGCCCCCATTGAGAAAGCACAGTTCGGAATTCAGGAAACAGCGAAACAGTCTCAATCTTTGGCAAGATTACTGGGGATTTACTATCAAGATCATGGAATTCCTAAAGAAAAAGCACCAGAAATTTGCTCTGAATTTCGTTCTCTCGCGGTTCGTTTAACCAAGGCTGAGTCTTTAGAAGATCTCAAGATCCTATACGAAGCAATCACAATCTTTGTTCAAGAAATCTCAATCTATAAACATCGTGAAAATAAATATTCAATTGAATATTTCGTGGAATCTAAAATTCTTCATAAGCTGAATGACTGCATTGCAGACTACAACAATTTTCAGCGCAGGCTTGAGATGTATAGCAGTATTGACTTTCAGATTGCCACTCAAAAAGCTTTGCCGGAAAGCCAATAAATAAGACTTACCAGTTTTGGCGTAAAAATAATGGAAGAGCTTTTGGGATTGATCGCTCCCACGCTCTGAGTGGGGTGGATGTCTAGACGCTCTGCGTCGCGGATTGTTGCCTGATCGCTAGACGCAGAGCGTCTACGGATGGCATTCCCACGCAGAGCGTGGGAGCGATGAACGATGATGCAGATATTGGGAACGATTAATTGTTAATTATGATGGGTAACACCCCACCACTTAAATAATGGAAGAACTTTTAGCGTTACGGGATGCCTTGGTGCGGGGCAATCTTACCGAAGCTTTCCTTTTACTGGAAGAAATGGAAGATATGTCGCGGGATGGCATTCGAGAAAATATTCATAGCTATGCTGTTGTTTTGCTACTGCATTTAATTAAGCAGGCTGCTGAACACAGAAGTACTAAATCATGGGAAGTATCAATCCGAAACTGTATTCGTGGTCTTGATCGCAAAAATAAGCGGCGTAAGGCTGGAGGGTTTTATTTTCCTGAGGAAGAGCTTCTAGAAATTTTAGAGGAAGCTTGGCCAGAGGCGATCGACAATGCGGCGATCGAAGCTTTTGAAGGGCGATACGAGGCTGAAGAGTTGGCGGAAATGGTTGATCGCTCTGTCATCCTGCAACAGGCCTTGGCTATGATTGATTCGCAAGCTCAAGCGGGAGCTTAAGTGTTATGGAAGAAATCTTAGCGTTGCATGAGTTATTGCTAGCGGGTGATGTGAATCGGGCGCTGGCGATCGTGGAAGAGATGGAAGAAATGGGGCTGACCGCCATTCGCAACAAGATTCGGAGTTATAGCAAGATTCTATTGATGCATTTAATTAAACAAGCGGCGGAAAAGCGATCGACCCGTTCTTGGGAACTGTCGATTCAAAATTCAGTGGATGAAATTTTAAATGCTAATCAACGATCGACTGGCAGCTACTATATCCAACGCGATGAATTGGCAGCGATCCTAGAACGAGTTTATGGATTAGCTTTGAAGGCGGCTTCGCTGGAGGCATTTGGCGGATCCTATGACGATCGCCAGTTGGCGGAAATGGTCGATCGCGCGGTGGTTCTTGACCAGGCGTTGGGGCTGATTGCTCCCCAATAAAGCCTCAATAAAAATCGCGATCGCCCCCAGACGAGAGGCCGATCGCGATCGTCAATAATTTGGCAAATTTGGCAAAATTCGGGTTACGACGCGCTCGATTTACCTGTGTTTTTCACCCGCATAATCTTGCCGAGCAAATCGAACCAAAAGGGCGCACCCATCGCAATCGCCAAGCCACTAATGAGCCATCCCAAGCCCGTGCGAACCAGCACCCAAGCAACTTCTAGATTGTTTTTGGGTTGGCGACCGTCATAGCTCAGTTGTTCTTTGCTCTTGTTGGCATCCCAGCCGATCGGCAAGGCGGTTTCATCGATCGCCGCCTTCATATTCGTGCTCACTTCTGACCAAGCTGGCAACATGGGCCGCGAGGGCACACCCGGCGCATTGCCCACTTGCACCACCCGATCGGCGTAAGTACTGACGGCCTCCCGCAGGGCCGCGTCCCGCGATAATTTGCCCACAATATTAAAGGTGTCGGCGTTGCTAGCGACGGCGATGAGCAGACCGATCAAAATGGATACGCCACGAGCATTTCGCGTGTAAACCCCCGAGGCTCGATCGAGTGAGCGATCGTACCAACCTTCCACTTCCTTGCGAAATTCTTGAAAATCTTCTTGGATCGAATTTGCATTCAACCGAGCACGACGGGCTAAGTCCAATAAACTATCCTGCACGGTTTCCGGCAGAGCATTCAGGGCTTCTTCCAGTCCTTTGCGGGTTGGGTCATCCACATCCCGCAGTTCTGAAATCACACTTTGAATTTCTTGATAAACGGCTCGTTTTTGGCGCAATCCTTCCAAGACTTCCAGGCTTGAAGGTAAGAGGGCAGAGAGCAAGATCGTGTGACCTTCGCAATCTTCAAAGGTGTCATCTCGCAAGGTTTCTAGTTGGTCAACTTCGGCAAAATTAGCCGCCCTAAGAATACTAATCAGCCGATCGAGCGAGTTCAAAACCCTAGTGAGGCTGGTTTTTAAATTGAATTTTCCAGATTTATAATCAGCGAGAATATCACGCAGTCGCTGCTCAAAACGGTCGATTAATTCCCGCAGTTTGGGATCAGTCCGTTGCGATAGAATTTGTCGAACTTGCTGGGTTAGCTCCTGCGTAAATTGCCCAAAACGCCGCAAACTAATGACTTGAATTAGCTCTGGAATACGGGACGAGGAGAGCAACGCATCGGCAAAGCTGCCGGCGGGAATATGGGATGGGCCGCTGGTTCGCTGACCAAAGACGAAATTTTGTAAGCCCACTAGGTTGGCAAAAACCCGAAAGGCTTTCCGAAAGCCGATCGCTAAGAGTCCTTTGGCTTCTTGGTTGAGGCTGTTGATTGTGGAGGACTCATACAGTTGATTTGTGAGTTGTTCGGCGCGTTTGGTGTCGCCGGGGCGGCTGGCCGATCGGCCGTCGCTGCGAATGGTTGATTGACTGCCACCGCTGAGCAGTTGGGCGATCGACTGTTTGAGGTGAACGGCGCGCCACTGCAACAGGGTTGCGATCAGCTCTTGAATTTCGGAGGCGAGCAGACTCAGGGTTAAGTAGACAAATAATAGTCCGATGACAATATCGACGATGGGCGAAAGTTGCATCGCAAACCTCTAGGATGATCTCAAGTGAAATTAGCCCCATGATCGATGCGGCGGGCCGGTGGCGCTGGCCATCCGAGCCAATCGCCAAGGAATCGGCTCGGGATCAGGGGCGATCGAGCGGCGCGATCGGTCAATGGGTCTGCTTAAAGGGTTCGTGCCAGTATAGGCTAGCCAACTCTGGGCAGGTGCGAGGCCCCTAACCCCTCAGGGATTGACTGAGGCTGGCGGCGGCGAGTTGCATTGCTATTGCGTATTGAGCGTGCGCTGTTGAGCGTGCGTTGTTGAGCGATGGGTGGGTGAGCGATGGGTGGGTGAGCGATGGGTGAACGGTGGCACGCCGTTGCCGAGATCAATATCAATGCCGAATCAATGCCGAGGGATGGAGCAACTTTTGGCGGTGGTCTGGTCGGGATCGATGGGACGGACTACGATCGGGGACGAGCTGGGGAAACCAGCGCCAACCAGACCAACCAGAGCAATAAGGATAGTCGCGATGAACTGGCACGATTTGGGTACGTTGATTTTGTTGTTGAGTCCGGGGCTGCTGCTGTCGGCGATCGTGATGGGGATTTTTGCGGCGGGCGGCTAGGGCATGGGGCTGCGGCCGGGCGGCACGGCGTGGATCGACTCGCTGCCCGACTGCGGCCAGTCGCGCCGGTAGCGTGCGCCGGCCGGGTCGCCCCACCCCAGTTGCAGCACAATTTCGCAGGGCAATTGCTGGCCGCGCGGATCGAGGCTGGCCCATTCGGCGCGATCGATCAGCCGTTGCTCGTCCTGGGGGGTGATCGCACAAAAGTCGCGCCCGCCGGCCACGCTCAGGTGGCGATCGAACCCGATGGTGACGGCTTGCCAAAAGCCGATCGCCCGGGGTTTGAAGCGCTGGAGCATTTGGACATCTTTCGGTAGGGCGATCAGTTGGTCGTGCAGTTCTGGGTAGTCCAATCGGTGCGGCCCCAGGGCGAGTGATCGCCAGATTAGCCCCGATACGCCCTGCTCGCGCTGGTAGGCGTGGATTTGGGCCCGAAAATGTTGGTAGGCGGTGAATTTTTGGATGCCTTTGGGGTCAATTAGTCGATCGAGCGGCGCAATGCCCGATACTTTGGCGGTGAGGTTCAGCCGCCGTCCTTGCATACAGGCGCGTTGCTCGTCGGCCAAAATGTCCAGCAACTCGCGGGTGTTGTAGGGTTTATCCATCGCGTTCTCTCGATCGCGCTTGGGGCTGGTGCGCGGCGTAATGAGTAAGGATATGTGAGATGGATCGCCGGGGCGATCGCTGTTGAGGCGTTGAATCGACGTTAACGAATCGGCGTTAACTAGTTGTAGCTATTTTTTGGGCGCGGGCCGATCAACGGCGGTTGTGCAATGGCATTGAACGAGCGAGGAGGCAGCTTTGGGTAGATCGTCGGCGGAGGTGGCCGGGCTGTGGCCGGAGATTGCCCGGGCGGTGCTCGATCGGGTGGGCGGCGCGTGGGCCGAGCCGAGGGTGCAATCGGTCGGCGGCGGCTGCATTAACCAAGCCTATCGGCTGACCCTGGGCGAGCGATCGGGCGAGCGATCGTATTTCGTGAAGCTGAACCAAGCTAGCGGTTTGGAAATGTTTGCGGCGGAGGCGGCGGGGCTGGCGGATTTGGCGGCGGCGGCGGCGGTGAAAGTCCCGCAACCCCTGTGTTATGACCAAGCGGGCGATCGGGCTTATCTGGTGCTGGAGTGGCTGGAGCTGGGGCGGGGCGACGGGCGATCGTGGGAGCAACTGGGGCGCGATTTGGCGACGTTGCACCGCTGGCCCGGGAACCCGAAGGCAACGCAATTTGGCTGGCATCGCCCCAACACGATCGGCTCCACGCCCCAACCGAACGATTGGGCAGCGGATTGGGCGACGTTTTGGACTGAGCGTCGCATCGGGTTTCAGTTGCAATTGGCGCGGCGGCGGGGTGGGCACTTTCCCCAGGGCGATCGGCTGTTGGCGGCCATCCCGCAGATTTTGGCCGGTTATGATCCCCAACCGTCGCTGGTGCATGGCGATTTGTGGTCGGGCAATGCGGCGGTGACGATCGAGGGTGTGCCGGTGATCTTTGACCCGGCAACCTACTGGGGCGATCGGGAAACAGACTTAGCGATGACGGAACTGTTTGGCGGATTTCCGAGTACGTTCTATACCGGTTATCAGGCCGTTTATCCCACCAAAACAGGCTATGAAATCCGCAAAACACTCTACAATCTCTACCACATTTTGAATCATTTCAATTTGTTTGGTGGTGGCTACGGCAGTCAGGCTAATTCGATGATTGATCAACTCTTACGCTATTAGGGACTGTCATCAAATGCCCAAAACCCTGATTCTTGCGTTGCGAGATCTCGGGGGCAAGGGGCTTAAGCCCCTTGTCTAGGGCAGTTAGGCTAGAAAAATCAACCCTTCCAGCCCCGAGCAATCGCATTAGATGATATGCCCTAGTAACCTTCATCAAGCATGATCAATAATCACTGATGTTGGATTTCTATCACCATGCCAATTCTTGAGGCTAAATGACTGAAGATCATCACCGCCTAAAGACCATTGCTTATCGAAAAATCATTGATTTGAGTCATGGGATCCATCCGCAGATTCCACGCTGGCCGGGCGATCCCGAGGTGAAATTTTCAGCCCACGCCAATCTCGAAACCGATGGATTTTATGTGCGGCAGGTGACGATCGGGGAGCATAGCGCAACCCACATCAATGCACCGAATACCTTCGATCCCCAGGGGGCGAGTATCGATACATATCCTGCCGATTCCCTGGTGGTTGCGGCGGTGGTGATTGATATTCGCGATCGCGCGGCCACGAATCCCGATTATGCGTTGACGATCGCCGATATTCACACCTGGGAAGCGCAATATCAGCCAATTCCTGAGCGCTCGATCGTGCTGTTGTTCACGGGGTGGCAGGCGAAATGGCACGACCCGATCGCCTTTTTAAATCAGGATGCCGCCGGGGTCTTACATTTTCCCGGCTTCAGCGCAGCAGCCACCACCTTTTTGTTAGAGCAACGGGCGATCGCGGGCGTTGGCAGTGATGCCCACGGAGTCGATCCGGGGACCGATCAAGAGTTCACCACCAATCAGCGCGTGCTAAAGCACGGAGGGCTGGTGCTGGAAAATCTCACCCATCTCGATCAATTACCCGCCCAGGGAGCCACCCTCGCGATCGGACTTTTGCGCCTACAATCAGGCTCCGGCTCTCCGGTTTCCGTTCTGGCTTTCGTACCCTAAAATTAGAGCTTCTCGGGGTAATTGCTTGAGAAACCTTGAGAGATGTTGCAATCGATCTAACTTCCCTCATCACCCTCATTTTTGATCACCATCTATGGCTCAGGTTTTGCATCCGCTGCGTCGGTTATTTGTCTATTTACCCCAATATCGCCGTCGATTATGGCAAGCCGTTGCCTATTCGATTCTCAATAAAATTTTCGATTTAGCCCCGCCCGCATTATTGGGTTTGGCCGTCGATACATTGGTGCAACGTCAACAATCTTGGTTATCATCTTGGGGGCTAACCGGCATCACCGAACAGTTTGTAGCGCTGGCTACCCTGACTTGGATTATTTGGATTTTAGAATCGATTTTTGAATATGCCTACAAGCGTGTTTGGCGCAACCTAGCCCAATCAATTCAGCATGATTTGCGCCTCGATGCCTACGACCATTTGCAATCCTTGGAAATGGCCTATTTTGAAGAGCGCAGCACGGGGGAATTGCTCTCGATTTTGAATGATGATGTGAATCAACTGGAGCGGTTTTTAGACACGGGTGCGAACGATGTGCTCCAGGTGACTACCACCGTGTTAGTGATTGGCGGCAGCTTTTTTGTGGTGGCTCCTCAGGTGGCGTGGTTGTCTATGTTGCCGATGCCCTTCATCCTCTGGGGATCGATCGCCTTTCAGAAAAATCTTGCCCCACGCTATGGCGAAATGCGGGAAACTGTGGGGCTATTAAATGCCCGATTGGCGAACAATCTAGGCGGCATTTTAACCATTAAAAGTTTCACAGCGGAGCGCTACGAACACGATCGGGTGATGATCGATAGCAATGCCTATCGCCAATCCAACCGCCGAGCGATCGCCTACAGTGCTGCCTTTGTGCCGTTGATTCGGATGGTAATTTTATGTGGCTTCACGGCCACATTAGTTTTGGGCGGCTTTGAAACGGCGGCCGGGCGCATGTCGATCGGGGTTTATAGCACCTCAATTTTTATTATCCAGCGCTTGTTGTGGCCCCTAACCACGTTAGGTCAAACCCTGGATAACTATCAGCGGGCGATGGCTTCGATTCGGCGTTTATTTAGTTTGCTAGACACGCCAATTAATGCCCATTCGGGAACTAAAACCTTTGCACCGTCAGAAATTCGGGGCGAGATGATTCTCGATCGCGTCACCTTTGCCTATCGCGGCCGATCGCCCGTTGTCCAACAGTTATCCCTAACGATTCCAGCGGGCAAAACGATCGCCATTGTCGGCGCAACGGGGTCGGGCAAAAGCACCCTTGTGAAGCTCCTGCTGCGGCTGTATGAAATTGATGATGGAGCGATTTTTCTGGATGGTGTGGATACGCGCGAGATTGACCTAGAAAGCCTGCGTGGGGCGATCGGTCTCGTCAGCCAAGATGTGTTTTTATTCCATGGAACCGTGGCGGAAAATATCGCCTATGGCACGTTTAATGCTTCGCTAGAACAGATTGTGGAAGCGGCCAAAATTGCCGAGGCCGATGACTTTGTGCAGCAGTTGCCCCAGGGCTATGACACGATCGTCGGTGAACGGGGTCAAAAACTCTCCGGCGGTCAACGCCAACGGATTGCGATCGCCCGTGCCATTTTGAAAAATCCGCCGATTTTGATTTTAGATGAAGCCACTTCGGCGGTGGACAATGAAACCGAAGCAGCGATTCAACGATCGCTCGATAAAATCACCCAAAACCGCACAACCATTGCGATCGCCCACCGCCTTTCAACGATTCGCAATGCAGACTGTATTTACGTGATGGATCGAGGAAAATTGGTCGAATCGGGCCGCCATGCCGACCTGCTCGATCGCAATGGCATCTATGCAGAATTGTGGCGATTGCAAACGGGTGACTATGCAGAGCCTTCAACGGCAATGGTTTAGGAACTCGGTCGGTTATTTGGGCTACCATCTGGGTGGTGAGCGTTAATGGTGACGATCAACGATTAATGATCAACTATCAATAATCGATGATCAACGATTAACTGCCACGCCCAGATCGTTCGCGCCCCGATTGTTCATAACTCGATCGTTCGCGCCCAGATTGTTCATAACCCGATCGTTCTTGAGGAATATTCCTTGAAATATTTCATTCCCAACCTCAAACTCACAGCCGATTTGCCACCCCAAAACCAGTTAGCTAACAAGCTGGGCGGTCTTCCCTGGGGCTTAACACCAGACCAATATCCGACCTGTTGCCACTGTGGGCACAGCCAGTCACTCTTGGCGCAATTGGTGCATCATCCCGATCGACTCGATTTAGGGCGATCGGGGCGCGTGCTGTTCGTTTTTCAATGTAATCATGACCCAGGAGAATGCCCAACCTGGGAGGGAGGTTCGGGTGCAAATGCGTGTTTTGTGCTCGATGCCGATCAACTATCGAATCAGCCAACACCGCTGCCCGCAGACCAGCCGCCCCTAGAACCCGAAGCTTACATTACCGAATGGATTGGCGAAGAGGATGCTGTTACTGCCGATCAAAAACCAGCCTTTTTTGATGCGGTACAATTCTGGGATTTGCCAGACGAAATTACGCAAAATCTGTCTTTTGAAACCCGATTGGGCAGCGTACCCGCATGGATTCAGGGGCCTGGTGAAGCCCCGAAGGATGGTTGGGTCTTTGTCGGTCAACTGAGTGCTTCCTATCAGTTTCTTGAGGAGCCTGCTGCACAGACGGCGCTCTCAATTTACCCATCATCTGATTATTGGGCTTGCGAAGGCCCGAATTTTGGTGATGGTGGCATTGGCTATATTTTTCTGCGCGATGGCTCTGACAAACCCGAAGGTTGGTTCTTTTGGCAATGTGGTTAGTTGTCACTCCACTGTGGCAGTATTTTCAGAAATTAGTAGGGGTGATAATGACTGGTTCATCCCAGCAAGTTTGGCAGCTTAACTAATCCTTTGGTTGCGAAACGATGGCTATTCAAACAATGCTAAGGTTGAGGCCGCGATAAATCTGTTCGATCGGGACGTGGAGATCAATACTGTTGAGGGCGATCGTGTCACCGGCTTGGTAGTTAAACAGCAGCCAATCACCCGCCGCATTTTTTTGATACAAGTCCACTTCGATTCGGGTGGAGCTAACCAATAGGTAATCAATCAGCATCGGGTTTTGGCGATAGCGGCGGAACTTTTGACCGCGATCGTAGGCTTCCGTACTTTCGGACAGCACTTCGACAATCAGGCAGGGGTAGGTGATGTATTGGCTGGTGGTTTTGTCGCGATCGTCGCAACTAACGCTGGCATCGGGATAGGTGTAATCGTTGCTGCCCAGAATGTTCACCCTAACGTCAGAGTTACCCGTGATGCAGTTGCGATCGCCCAAATGAGCATCAAACAAACTAGTTAACCGAATGGCAAGGCGACCGTGGTTAACGCTGCCGCCACCCATGGCATAGACTTGACCATCAATCAGCTCATATTTTTCTAGTTGTTTTTCTTCCCAAAGAAAGTATTCTTCTGGTGTAAAGACGTGATAATTGTCTCTAGCGGCAATCATAATTTACCTCTTGCGAATTAGGTAAAAAGTTCAGTAGTCATCATCTTTCTGCAACGTAGCAGGTTTCGGCTGTTTCTAGAATATGGTCGCGAATTCTGGGATTTAGGGATTTGAAGGTGACTAAATCAATTGGGCGGTTTCCCAAGCAGGCGGATATTTCTTCTTGTAGTTGATGAAGTTTTAGAAAACCGGGAGTGAAGCCGGGTTCAAACTCGACTAAAACATCAACGTCGCTGGCTGGGGTGAAGTCATCACGCAGCACTGAACCAAACAGTGACAGCTTAGAAATATGCCACTGCTGACAAATACGCGAAATTTGGTTCGCCGAAATCTCAATATTCTTGAGTTTCATGGTCAGCGCAACTGAATGATCAGTCTAGTCAGAGATAGTAGTAGGGCGGGCGCTGCCCACCCGTAACCTATCATTTAATGAATCTGATCGCCATTGGGCCATGGATCAACAAACAGATAGCGATCACCCTTGGATCGGTATCTGTGTTCAGCGTGAGGACTGGTTGGGCAATGCAGTTTGGCTGCGTTGCTTCTTTTATCAACTGAGACGGCTAGCAATCGATACTACTCGGGTTTCAGCCAACCTTTAACAGTTGCTTTAGCAACGCTGAAGTAGGAATTGTCCAAAAATTCATCGATGGCGGTCTCGCCGCCAGCTTGTAAGGCGCTAACCACGCGGCGCTTGAAGCTGGGTGTTGTTTCGTCATTGACGTGATCGATCTTCTCATTGTCAGTTGCAGTTGGATTAGCCTGCTCCAACTGTTTCAGAAGCTTTTGGATTTCTGCTGCTGCTTGTGCAAGGGTTTGCTTTTGCTCAGATTGGCTGGCTTGAGCTACAACATTTCCAGTAACATCGCCTTGAACGATATTTCCAGAAAAATTGCTGTTACTGATGTTTACAGACTTTTCTTGCATCTTTTAGGTGGGATGTCAAAACCTTATGGAACGTAAAAAATCTTGAAACTGAAATGTTAGTCGTTTGAACTGAACAAGACATCTTTGGCATTGCCTTGAATGAAGTTACCCCTGACTTGACTGTTACTGATTAAAATCTGATAGGTCACATCTTTTTCAGTTTCGATGAACTCATAGATTGCTGAAATGACCTGTTTAAGTCCGTTTTTATCAGTTGTAATGAAGAGGTTTTTGTCGCCAGAGTTCAGAGTTATGATGAAGCCATAATGTTTGGGCCTGGCAAGATTCCAAAGTAGCCCTAAGAGCCCTGAATAGATCAGTACAGGGCTAATTTCGTTTTTAACCGAATCGCCCAACCAGTCGACTGAACCGGTAAACCAGCCCAAAAGTAGGATGGCTATTAAAATCATCCAAGAGATTTGGAATATCTCAACCTCTCCTTCACCAAATTCAGAAATGTTATGAGTTTGGTACACCGTCTTGTCAAACCTCACTGTTCTTTTCGTGACAGTGATGTTTTTGTCTTTTCCTATGGTGATTGCTTTATTGTTGTATGACATCATTATTCTCTCTCCAGTAACTCCAGAAGGCTTGACTTGATTTTTGAAATTTTAAGCCTGGATCACAATATTACATTTCTAGCCACCAGTAGGTAATTCGAGTAGGCTTCAGCAAACTATGATTCGCAGCTAGATATAATTTTTCTGCAAAAATTTAAGTCGACAAACTAGCAATTCGTCGTACACAACTATAATCAACGTGAAATAAATGTCAAGTCTTAATGGTCGTAGTGAGGGGGCGCTGCCAACCCGTAACCCATCGCTCAAGGAATCTGATCACCATTTGGGAGAGAGGAATCATAATCTGGAGGACTTATGCTGCTTAGGGTTTGGCGGGTGGGGTGGAGGCGATCGCTAGTCGATCGCCCACTTTTAGACCCAACTGAGCCGATCGCCCCGCTGGCAACTCCAACACCGCATCCACCCACAAGCTTGGGCCGTAGCTTGGGCAGGGATCTTGGCGGCAGGGCGGCACATTAGCGACGATCGCCAGCACCTCACCCTCTCGCAAAAACACCATATCCAACGGGATTAACGTGTTTTTCATCCAAAACCGCGCCATTCTGGTTTGGCCAAAGGGAAAGAGCATTCCCCGATCGCCCGGCAACTCGGTGCGAAACATTAGCCCAATCTCCTGTTGCTCCGGCGTTTTCGCCACTTCGAGCAAAATCGTTTGGTCGCCGACGATCGCCCGCGCCTCGATCGGTAGCTGTTGCCCGCGTGAGTCGGCGGTGCTGGCTTCCAACGGTGCACAGGCCATCAACCCCGCCGCCGCCAGGGCCAGCAGGGTCGATCGCGTGAGATTTAGGATCATGGTGGGAACTGCCTTCAGGGAACTGCCGTTAAATGCTGACCAGGGCGGTGGTCATCGCTTGGAACAGCGCCAGACCGTCCGTGTTGCCGAGGGCCGCGTCGGCCGCCCGCTCCGGGTGGGGCATCATCCCCAACACATTGCCCCGATCGTTGCAGATGCCCGCGATGTGGTTGAGGGAGCCGTTCGGGTTGTCGTCTTCGTAGCGGAATAGAACTTGGCCGTTGTCTTCGATTTGTTGCAAGGTGTCCGCATCGGCGTAGTAGCGGCCTTCCCCGTGGGCGATCGGCAGGGTCAGCACTTGCCCGGCGCTGTATCCACTCGTCCAGAGGGGGGCGCTGCGTTCGACCTTCACTGCCACGCGATCGCAGACGAAGTGCAAATCCGCATTGCGGGTCAGTGCTCCGGGTAGCAGCCCCGCTTCGGTCAAAATTTGGAACCCGTTGCACACGCCCAGCACCGGCTTGCCTTGGTTGGCCGCGTCAATCACCGATCGCATGGCCGGCGAGAACCGGGCGATCGCCCCGCAGCGCAGATAGTCGCCGTAGCTGAAACCGCCAGGAATCACGATCGCATCGAGATCGCTCAGGTCGCTGTCTTGGTGCCAAACCATGCGCGTGGGCAGGCCCAACAGCCCCTGAAACACCCACTGCATATCCCGATCGCAATTGGAACCCGGAAAAACGATAACGCCAACTTTCATGGACTGGAGCAAACCCGCGACTTGCGCTCTTATCCTATCGCGCGATCGGTTAACTTTGATTTCATGCTCCTAACCGCTGACGATCTGCTCTTTTTTCAGCGCTGCCCCCGGCGCGTCTTTTTGGACTTTTATGGTGATCCCGGCCGGCGATCGCCCACGGCCGGTTTCATCCAAAAGCTGCACGACGAAAGCCGCCACCACAAGCGCCAGTCGGCCCAGCAAATTGCTGACAAGCTCGACCTGACCATTGCCCGGCCAAAATTTCGCCACGGCGACTGGGAAGCGGGCGCGGCCGAAACCCTGGCGCTGATGGAAGCGGGCGCGGGGCTGATTACGGGCGGCGTGCTGCGGGTGGCGGAAATCCCCGGGGTGGAGCTGGTGGGCAATCCCGATTTGTTGGTGAAGCGGCCGGGCCAGTCGGCCTTTGGCGATTGGATCTATGAGCCGGTGGATATTCGCCTGGGCAAAAAGCCGAAGCTGGAATACCAGTTGGTGACGGCGCTCCACGCGGATTTGCTGACCATGATCCAGGGCATGGCTCCGGCGAAGGCGGGGGTGATTTTGCGCGGGCGATCGCCCCATTGGGTCGATTTGCGATCGCGTGTGAAGCAGGTACAGGACTTGTTGGCCAACCTGATCGACACGCTGATGGAGGACGATCGGGAGCCGGAATTATTTATCTCACGTAACCGCTGTTCCCTCTGTCATTGGGTGGCGGATTGCACTAGCCAGGCGCGCGAAAGCCGCCACCTGTCGCTGATCCCCGGCGTTACGCCCGCCCGCTACCGGGTGTTGCAGCAGCTCCAGATCACCACGGCGGAGCAGTTGGCGGCCACTGCGCCCGATCGGCTCCAGGAATTTCCCGAGTTCGAGGCGGCCACGGAGGCGGTGTTGCTGCAAACCCGCGCCCTCTTGACCCAACAGCCGATCGCCCTGACCACCAGTGAGGCCTGGCTGCCCGATCGCCTGCCGATCGCCCCGGTGGAACTCTATTTTGATATTGAAGCGGAGCCGGATATTTCGCTGGATTATTTATTAGGGGTCGTAGTGGTCGATCGCTCCAATCCTCAGCCAGAATTTCACCGGCTCCTAGCAGAAACCCCAGAGGAAGAAGGCAGAATTTGGGCTGAATTTCTAGCCTTAGTCGATCGATATCCCACCGCGCCGATTTTCCATTTTTGCGAATACGAACGGGATGCGACGAAGCGGCTAGCCAAACTATATGGCTTAGGATCAGGGCGACTTGAAAAACTGCTCGATCGCTTCATTGATGTGCACGCTTGGGTGACCCAAACGGTGGTGTTACCCGTCGAAGGTTACGCCCTGAAGCAAATTGCCGGTTATTTGGGATTTCAATGGCGCGATCGCACGGCTAACGGCTCCCAAGCGGTGTATTGGTACGATCGCTGGCTAAAAACGGGCGATCGATCCTACCTAGAGGCGATCGTCACCTACAACGAGGATGATTGTTTGGCCACCTATCGGGTCAAACACTGGCTCGAACAATTCCATCAGTTATCGATCGTCGCGCCATCGCTGATGAGCCGCTAGATTGCGCCACAATATTCTTAATTGAACATCAACCCGGGTTAGGCTAATTCATCCGTAGCGCGCACATCCTGTATGGCGCATTCTGGTAGGGGCGCACCGCTGTGCGCCCGTCTTTGTTGCGTCTAGCAAGCCGACGAGAATGATTAATCGGATTGGGCGATCGTGCGATCGCGCCCCTGTTTTTTAGCCCTATACAACGCTTGATCGGCCTGGGCAATCAGCACCGTCGCTGTCACTTCCCGCGTGGGAATTTGACTCGTAATCCCGAGGCTCAACGTGACATGATGATTCACGCTCGATGCGCGGTGAGGAATCGCCAGCTCGCCAATCGCCGTTCTGATCAATTCGGCGATCGTCAATGTCCCCGCAAGATTGGTATTCGGCAAAATCACAGCAAATTCCTCGCCACCATAACGCGCCGCCAAATCCTCCGATCGATGGATCGTCTGGGCAATTGTCCAAGCAACCTGGATCAGGCATTCATCGCCCTGCTGGTGGCCATAGGTATCGTTGTACTGCTTGAAATAATCAATATCAATTAAAATCAGCCCCAGGAATTTTTGTTCCCGAAAATGACTTTGCCACTCGCGATCGAGAAACGTATCAAAGCAACGACGATTGGCAATTTTGGTTAGTCCATCTAATTTTGAAATGGTTTCTAGCTTCTGATTGGCAAGCATTAACTCCCTAGTCCGATTTTGCACCTCACCCTCTAGGGTTTCAAAGGCAAGTCTTAGCTGATGCTTCATTTTATAAAACGAACTAGCAAGGCTTTCTAATTCCACAATGCCTTTAATTTCAATATCATCTTCATCTTGCCCTTCGGCAATGGCTTGACTGGCTTGCATTAGTCGATGAATCGGATTGGTAATCCAATAGGAAGTTGCAATCCCCAGCATTGTGGCAGTTAATAGGGTCAAGAGGCATAGCAGAATTGTAATTTGAGATTCATATTAATTTTCTCCATAAAATCTGCCTCAGGAATGGCCACAACCAAAGACCATTGAAGACCATATTGATCGTGATAGGGAATGATTTTGACAAAGAGCAAATCATGGTTGACGGCGATTTTGAACATGAGGTTTTTAGGAATTGCCTGAAGACTGCCATGCTGTTGTTGAATATAATCCACGATCGCACGGATCCATGAATCCTGACTTTGCTCCGCCTTGAGTGGAATTGGAATTCCCTGTTGATTGATCTGATAAGGCTTTTCTAGGATTGATGTGGCAACCAAGTTCCCATGCCGATCGAGGACAAACGCTTTACCGGATGGAGAAAATTTCAGCAAACTTAAAAATTTACTAATGCCGTCTAGGATATTGTTGCTATTGAGAACGCCCTGAAGCCGCCCTTTTGAATCAAAAATTGGCACGATCGCGCTGATTCCTAAGGTTTTTTGAGACTTATACACATAAATATCTGACCAGGCCTGGTGTTTTGACTGGACTGCCATGTAATACCAAGGTGCTGTCCGGATATCGTTAATAGGAACGGAATAAACCAGCTCTCGCCGATTTCCCTGGCGATCGACTAAGTAAAATTGTCGAAGTTTTAGATTGGATGAGCGAATTTCTTCTAGAAAAAAGGTTCCTCGACGAAGCTTTTTACCGGTCACTTTGTTGGCATAGGCTAATAGCTCAGGACTCAGGATGCGTTGATATCCAATGAGTTCCCGTTGCTCATTGGCAAAACTAATGGCTGCCAAGGATGGAGCTAGATTGATTTGCTTCCAAAAATGTTGGCGTATTTCTTCTGGATTTTGAATATTTAAGCTACCTTCCTGGATCGCCTGATAGTTAATCGCAATCACTTGCTGCGTTGTGTGGATGAATGTATCAAGATGCTCCTGAATGCGGTGGCTTGTCTGATCAATTAACTGTTCGGTCATCATTTCAATTGCTTTTTGTCCGCTGCGATAGGACAAATATCCCACCAGACCCACAGCGATGACAATTTGCACAACAAATGGGATTACCAGCAAGCATGTTAGAGAGATTTTTGGAGGACGCATCCCTGAACTCAAGAAATTGCGATTGTCCATAAAGATAGTTTTCTTTTTAATCAAGATTAATTTGAAATGTGCCAAAACACGGGTGTTTTTCTGATTTAATTCAGATTGTTTTAAAACCAAAAATAAAATAGAAGCAAAAACAAAAGCAAAAGCAAAATAGTCTTGGCTAGATACGATTTTAACCTTTTTAGTTGGGGCTTGATTCCCCAGTGCAAAAACTGATCTTAATCTGCCAACATCCGGTCTCACTCTTGGAATCTTGGGAGTTGCTAGAGTCGGATGACATCGCCAGTCCGATCGCCCTTGCATTCACTGCCGATCGATTCCCGTTGAACAAATGGATTGACCGCTCTGATTAAACACACTGATTAAGCGCACCGATCATCGCCATTCAGGGTAATCGTATCCGCCATCCCGAAGACTGGGCGAATTGTGTGACTTCGGCGGGGCCGATCGCGCCCGAGACTGCCAGCGATTGCTACGATCACTATCATGGCGATTATCTCTTCCAAAAATTCCGGCGATCCAGCCCCGGAACCGCGACCCAAAGCCGCTCGATCGACTGCCCGTCGATCGGCTCCCCAGCCCTCCCTGCTCGATCCCAGCGCCACCGTTGAGGAAGCACGGATCGATGCGGCGCGACCGGCGGAAGCGGCCGATCGCCCGGACGATCGGGTGCGGCCCCAGCGGCTGGGCGACTACGTGGGCCAGCAGGATCTAAAAGACGTGCTGACGATCGCGATCGCAGCCGCCCGAGGTCGCCAAGAACCGCTGGATCACCTGTTGCTCTACGGGCCGCCGGGCTTGGGCAAAACCACCATGGCGCTGATTTTGGCCAGCGAAATGGGCGTGGCCTGCAAAATCACCACCGCGCCCGCCCTGGAACGCCCGCGCGACATTGCCGGTTTGGTGGTGAACCTGCAACCGGGCGACCTGCTGTTTGTGGACGAAATTCACCGGCTGCCCCGCGTCACGGAGGAAATTCTCTACCCCGCCATGGAGGATTTTCGGCTAGATGTGACCGTGGGCAAGGGGCAAACGGCCCGCACCCGATCGATTCCCCTGCCCAAGTTCACCCTCGTGGGCGCAACCACCCAGGTCGGCGCGCTCAGTTCGCCCCTGCGCGATCGATTTGGACTGATTCAGCGCCTGCGGTTTTACGAGCCAGCCGAACTCACCCACATCATCACGCGGACGGCAGCGATTTTGCACGTGCCCATCACCGACGACGGCGCAGCGGAAATTGCCCGCCGATCGCGCGGCACACCGCGGATTGCCAACCGGCTGCTGCGGCGCGTGCGCGACTATGCCCAAGTAAAAGCCACGGGGCCGATCGACGGGCCGATCGCCTCCGCCGCCCTAGAACTGTTCAACGTGGATCCGCGCGGGTTAGACTGGACAGATCGCCGCCTCCTCAGCGCGATTATTGAACAATTCAGCGGTGGGCCCGTCGGGCTAGAAACGCTCGCAGCCGCCACCGGTGAAGACTCCCAGACGATCGAGGAAGTCTACGAACCCTACTTGATGCAAATTGGCTATTTACAACGCACACCCCGCGGCCGCGTCACCACCCCCGCCGCTTGGAAACACTTGGGCTACACCCCGCCGCACGACCAACGCTCAATCCTGACCTAGGACTGTCGCCATTCAACCGTCAGCCCCTCAAAGCCTCCGCCCCTCAGCCGCCTCCCTGGCAATCGATCGCCTAGGGCTTAGGAGCCGGGGCCAAGGTTTGCGCTTTCGTTGTCTTGACGATCACTTGAGTTTGAAGATTAACCTCACTTATCATCAAAGCATCGCCAACTGTATAGAAAATTGACAATTGCTGATCCTGCACCGACGAATAGCCATTCAGGCGATCAATCTCTGGAATTAGCGGCTTGAAACGCAACCCCGACGCATCAGAAATCGCAAGACTGAGGCGATCCATCTCCGTCAATCGCTTGTCATTATTCGTATCCGCATTGACCACGAGATATAAAAATCCAACGGGAGGAGCCGTTGCTGGGCCTGAAGAATTCGCTGTTTTAGCGATTAACTGGTGATCAGACAAAATAAGAGATATTTTGGGAGGTTTTAGCCAATACGTGATTTTCTTGACCTCATCAAAAAATAAATAATTTTGGATAGAACTCGCCTCCTTCGAAAACGACCGTCCACCATAACCCTGTTCATAGTCCTGAATCAGATGGAGCGGGGCGCGCAAAATCTCGGTCTTCTCGATTCGCTCAAACGTACCCAGCTCGGTTTGATCCACGATCGGGCGATCGCTGGAAACATTCACCACATTCCCAACCGATCTCGATCGAGTAGTCGATTCAATAATCACTGTCCAAGCAGCAAAAGCCAGCACCCCACCGGCCGTCAACCCACCCACCAGGATGATTAGGGCATTAATGCGCCAAATTTGCGCGAAAACTCGCCGTAGCTTCATGTCTGTTTCGATCGGGATTTCGATCGGGATAACGACACCCGCTTGTCAACATTCTTGCCAATATTAAAAGAAGTCTGAAATATCAAGCCAACCGATTTTGGGATAGACGGCTATGACAGCGATTCAGCCGTTAGGGCCCTGTGAAATCCAAAAAAGTAAAAAAAATTAACCAATGATCATTAAAAAACAAAATCCCTGATCATCACACCTTCATCTTATTCACACAATTTAAGCATTGATTATTTAGATGTACAAGGATAAGATGTCATAGTCAAAGCCCTGGAGTTTCATTGGTATGTCGATTTACGTTGGGAATCTTTCCTACGAAGTTGCGGAAGAAGATCTCAAAGAGATTTTTGCTGAATACGGCTCCATCAAAAGAGTGCAGTTACCTGTTGACCGCGAGACGGGTCGTGTGCGGGGCTTCGCCTTCGTTGAGATGTCTAGCAGCGCAGAAGAACAAGCGGCAATTGCGGCCCTTGACGGCGCTGAATGGATGGGTCGCAGCCTGAAGGTGAACGTCGCCCGTCCGAAAGAAGAACGGTCTGATTACTCTGGCGGTGGTGGCCGCGGTGGTTACGGTGGCGGCGGCGGCGGCGGTCGCAGGTATTGATCGTTGGTTCTATATCAGTAGAATGCCACTAGAGCAAAGCCTTCCTGACAGTTGAGGTCTACATTTTGAGTCAGCTTTAACGGTAACGCTGAAAAACCAGTTATTTGGCTCGAAATTGATCTCAAAATTTGATGCTCAGAGTTTAGAACATTGGGTAGCCTACTTAATCTTCAGATCTCTGAGCGTTGCTTTTGGGGACTGCCTCCAAGACATCATGGGACATCGGTAACGTGTTAGATCTAGATTCGATCTACAGTCTGGATCTACGATTTGGATCGACAGTTTAGATTTGTTCTGAAGCTTGCCACCAGGTCTATAGATCCGCTCTGAAACTACGCTGGATCTATAGACCTAAAGCCCCGACAATACCTGCCCTAAACCCTGATTGACTGATAAAAAACATCGTGTAGGTTGGGTTGAAGAACGAAACCCAGCGCCCGTAAGGCTTGCATTGATTGAGTTGGGTTTTTGCAAGGCTCAACCCAACCCACAAGGGAATGAGACTTTCAAGCATTTTGTCAGCCCCGCAGCCCTAGGGGCTGTCATCAAATACCCAAAACCCTGATCCTTGCGTTGCGAGATCGTGGGGGGCAAGGGGCTTAAGCCCCTTGTTCTGGGTCGTTAGGTTAGGAAAATCAACCCTTTCAAACCCGATCAATCGGATTTGATGACACGCCCTAAGCCTAAAAATTAAATTGATGCTGGATCTATAGTTATTTGAGAGTTATTTGAGTTGTTTGAGTTATCTGCCAACTCTTGACTAATCATTTGCCGAATATGAGTTGCTGTTTTAATCATTACGACGATATCTATACCACAGCTCTAATTAATGATTGAATGAATCACTGAATTCATCATCTTGCGATCGGGCGGGTGATGGTGACATCGACTTTTTGTAATGTAGCTCTACCATGCCTGCCGAGTTGGTCTGTGCTGTCACCAGGTTGAGGGGCAATTCGGCCGCAGATTGATAGAGCGAAATGCCTGATCCGAGAATGATCGGAATCAGGGTAATGATGTATTCATCAATCCAATTGCGATCGATCAATGCTGCGGCGAGTTTGCCACCGCCCACAACCCAAACCCGCTGATGTCCATGGTGCTCGATCGCCTCGACCAATCCCTCAATGTCCGTGTGGATGAATTGAATGTCGGGGTGATCGGTGGCTAAGGGGCGGCAGGTCAGGACGTAGGATGGCTTACCGGCATAGACCCAATCGCCAAATTCCAGCACTTTTTCATAGGTGGCTGACCCCATCACGAGGGCATCGATCGATTGATAAAACTGATCGTAGCTCCCTCCATCGTCGGCCGATTCTGGAGCTGGCAACCAGTCAATATCACCATTTTCGCGGGCAATATATCCATCCAAGCTGGTTGCAATGTAGAGAATAAATTGGGCAGTTGGCATGGCTATTTTCGGCAGAAATTAATCGAGTTTCAAGCTAGATAACAGGTCGCAATTCGAGGGGGTATTGTCGAATTGCCTGCGATGGGGCACAGCAACTTGCTGTTAATGTACCGGCACAACCCACTCGTCATGATTTGCCGAGAGTCCACCCCGAATGTCGTATTGCATTTGGTCAGAAATCCCGTTGGTTTCGTCACAAAAGACAACGGCGGCCGTGAAAGGCCGATCGCTCAATCGATAGGCGATCGCTAAACATTTATCCCCCACTTCACCCAGCCGGGCTGACCCGCCATTCAGCGTGAATTCGCCCGGCCCGGCGGGAATCGCATAGGTAATCCAACGCTCACCATTCCGTAAATTGACCAAATGCACTTGCTCGTAGGCTTCAATGCCTGCACGTTCCATCAGCGCTGCATCAATCCCCACGCTGCCGTTATAGTCAACACTTTTGTCAGTGACACGAATGCCGTGAATTTTTCCAGAAACAAAGGTTTTCATCGCAGCAGCGGTAAAAAAAGGATTGCCGAGATTATTTCAGACGGCGGTCTCGGGCGGGGCGGTCTCGGGCGGCAGTCTCAGACGGCGGCGGCGAAGGCCGATTCAGCGATCGCCGCTTCGTCGGAACAGACTGGGCCAAATTCTGCTTCATAGCGCTCGATTTGGGCAATGGTGCGATCGATCAGGGCGCATCCCTCGGCAGCCGTTTCAATCTGACAAAGCTGCCCTCGCAACTCCGCCGCACCATAGAACCCTTTGGCATACCAGGTCATGTGCTTGCGAGCCTGCCGCACACCCCGATCGCCCTTGTAGTCCGCCAGCATGGTCAGATGCTCCTGGGCACAGCGCAACCGCTCGATCGGGCTGGGCTGGGGACGCTGCTCACCGGTTTTCAGGAAATGGTCAATTTCCCCCACGAGGAACGGATAGCCCATCGTGCCGCGCGAACACATGACCCCATCCGCGCCGGTTTCCTCCAAGCAGCGCACCGCCGACTCCACCGAAAAAATATCCCCATTGCCAATCACGGGCACGGACACCGCTTGCTTGACGCGGGTAATCCAGCCCCACTTCGCCGGGCCATTGTAGCCCTGGGCACGGGTGCGGCCGTGAATCGTCAGCATGGCTGCGCCGGCCGCCTCCATCCGCTGGGCAAATTCCACAATATTGATTTCGCTTTCGTTCCAGCCAATGCGCGACTTAACCGTCACGGGCACGTTGACCGCCGCCACCACGGCCCGGACGATCGCTTCGGCCGTTTCCGGGTCGCGCAGCAACGAGGAGCCACCGCCATTTTTAGTGATCTTATTCACCGGGCAGCCCATGTTGATGTCTACGGTGTCGGCTCCTTCTTCAACGGCCATCTGGGCCGCTTCCGCCAAAAATTGCGGCCGACAGTCAAAAAGCTGAATGCTGATCGGGCGCTCGGCGGGCGACACTTCCATGATCTGGGGTAGCGCACGGGCGTAGTGCAGCCCCGTGGCGTTGACCATTTCCGTGTACATCATCGAGGTGGGCGCATACCGCCGCACCAGTCGCCGAAACACCAGGTCTGTGACACCGGACAAGGGGGCTTGCAGAACGCGGCTGTGGAGGGTGACTGACCCCACTTGCAACGGTTGGGCTAGGCGGGTTTTTAGGTTGGGGGATAGCGTCAACATGGGCGATCGGGCATTGGCGGCAATGGGAACTAGCACCGGGTTGGGTGCGCGGCCAACGCCATGGCAAAGGAGACTACAGGATTGTAACAGTCTAGCTGGGCTAGCAAGGGATCGGGACTTGCGAAAACCTGTGGACTGGGCGGTATCGGGAATTTCCGACATTCCGAGACGTTAACGATCGTCTGACGGGCTGCGATCGGCTCGCTACGGGCGGATTGAGGTCTTGGGATCGGTGCGTTGACCCGCAAGGGTGGCCGATCGCTCAAACAGCAGCACCCGCGATCCATGCCCGCTGAATTCCCCATAAACCCGCAAGGTGTAGGGACCCGGCGACAAGGGGCCGATCGCCCCTGCCACTTGGTAGTCACACAAGCAGCGGCAGTGGTCTCCCATGTCTCGCTCAACGATTGTAATTGTGGGCGTGCTGGTGGTTCGATCAATCGCCCGATCGAGCACAATTGACGCGCAACAGGTGTAGGTCAAGGCGTGACTGAAGGTCAGCTTGGAGCCATCAGACCCAACGGTGATGTTGCGCACCGGTTCGCCGCCGACAAACCCCAGCCGATCGGGACTCGCGTTGGCCTTGCAACGGAGGGGCTGGGCCGCGGTGCGTTGGGGCTGCCCCGTCGGGAGCGCGGCATCTTCGCAACCAGTCACGGAATAGACCAATTCGGGGTCGATCGGGGGGATCGCCAGCAGCGGGATGGCACTACCGACCATGCCGATCAAGACCGCCAACCCCATCCCCGCGCAAAAGCCAGCCCCCAGGGTTGATCGATCGGTCAAGTGTTGTGGCAATTGCCCCGGATGCTGCCGAAGATTCTGCCGAAAAAGATGCTGAAGCCTACGCATAATCAACCCTCCTTGGGCACAACGCTGCATCGGGGCAAGGCTCTGGGGTCATGGCCAGACCGATACCTAGACTCTACTTTTGTTCTAGGTCGGTCGTTCTGAATCCGCCAATCTTGCAGCCCTCTCGCCCGGGCGCACCCCCAGCCCAGAAGCCAGCCCAGAAGCCAGTACAGAGGGCGATCGCTGGTTCATCATCAGTGGATCACACCTGAGCACGCCATGATCATGGCATTGTCTTTTGTTAACGATTGTTAAGAATCGATCAAAGTCTTGACACTTCCCGATGAGTTCGCTAATTTAAATATCGCGAAAGGCGCAGGCGGCGAGCCGAAAGCGAGCAAAACGCACCAATCGCAATAGACTCAAGGTTCTGGAAACACGACACCTGAGTTTGGGACTATGCCCCCATCGTCTAGAGGCCTAGGACACCTCCCTTTCACGGAGGCGACGGGGATTCGAATTCCCCTGGGGGTACTGAAAAGCAAGAGACCTGCTGATTCGTCAGTGGGTCTTTTGCGTTTGGTCTGCAAAGGCATCGAGCCGCTTGGGGTGTTCCGTACTAGGGTCGATGATCCAGCACAGCGCGATCGCCGCCCGATCGCTCCCGGCCATGGATCTGATTCATTCAGATGAATCTCGTTTTGATTTCATTGAACTTGACTTGGATTTTGACTTGGATTTTGCTTGAGCTTGAATTTGTTTGAACTTGAATTGGCTAGATGGAAGCGAGTCTTAGGAAACTAAAATGAGTATCGCTTCCATCTGGGTGATCGGCGCTGTTGAATTTCTGCGGCTACGAGTCCTGAGGGCTGTTGAGTTGGGATTCGAGGTGGGCAATGAGCTTATCTGCTTTCATGAAGCCTTCCAGGCGATCGATTTCCTGACCCGCCTTGAATAGGATCAGGGTTGGCAATGCGTTGACCTGATGATCGGTGGCCAGATCGGAATAACGATCGGCATCGATTTTGACGACCTGCAAGCGATCGTGCATCTTAATGTTGACTTCTTCCAAAATAGGAGCTAGGAGCTGGCACGGCCCACACCAAGTTGCGTAGAAGTCAACCAGAACGGGCTTGTCAGCCTGCTGGATCATTTCTTCAAAGCTGGTGAATTCTTTGGAGGTTGCCATTAGATTTTCCCTAATGAAATGGTGTTGGTTCAAACCTGTAACTGTTTGTAGACCGGCAGAGCCATTTGATCAGCTATTCCTGCGTTGACGGCCCGTTGGAGCTAATGGAATCTCAGCGCTAAAATGAAACCGACTTAACTGAAACTTGGGTCGATCAATCGGTACCAGCCACAAGGCTTGGCAGGGCGATCGGCATCGCCCAGTTCATTGGCACTTCATTGGCAATCAATGGGTCGGTGAATTGAGTATGCGATCGGGTTCCCTACCTACTACAGTGATGATTGTCACGATTAATGTCGGTTTTGATTCTGTGTGGAGTTTAGCCCAATGACCCCCAGCGCTGAAATCATTTGTGTGGGCACTGAGCTGTTGCTGGGCGACATTCTCAATAGTAATGCCCAGTTTCTGGCGCAACAACTGGCGGCGTTGGGCATTGCGCACTATTACCAAACCGTGGTGGGCGACAATCCCCAACGGCTCCAGCGGGCGATCGCCACGGCTTGCCAGCGATCGCGAATTTTGATTTTTACCGGCGGTTTGGGGCCCACGCCCGATGACCTGACCACGGAGACGATCGCCCAGTTTTTCGATGCGCCCCTGGTGGAACATCCCGAGATTGTGGCGGACATTGAGCAAAAATTTGCCCAGCGCGGCCGGGTGATGGCGGCGAACAATCGCAAACAAGCGCTGTTACCGGCGGGGGCGGCGGTGCTGACCAATCGGGTGGGCACGGCTCCGGGGCTGATTTGGCAGCCGGTGCCGGAGTTGTTGCTGATGACCTTCCCAGGAGTGCCCAGCGAACTGCGCACCATGTGGACGGAGGTGGCGGCTCCTTACCTGCGCGATCGGGGCTGGTCAACCCAGACGATCGTGTCGCAAACCCTGAAATTCTGGGGTATTTCGGAATCATCCCTGGCGGAACAGGTGGCGGATTGCCTGGCCAGTGAGGATCCGATGGTTGCGCCCTATGCGAATCGTGGCTCCGTGAAATTACGGGTTTCGGCCCGTGGAGCCACGACGGCGGAAGCGCTGGCCAAGACGGAACCGATGGTGCAGCGGATTCGCGATCGCCTCGGGGCGGACTGCTACGGGCTAGATGACGACACGCTGCCGGTGGTTGTGGGGCGATCGCTCCAGGCGCGCGGCGAAACCTTGGCCGTGGCGGAATCCTGTACCGGTGGCGGTTTGGGGCAATTGCTCACGGCGGTGGCCGGGAGTTCCGCCTATTTCCTGGGCGGCATCATTGCCTATGACAACCGGATTAAGGCGGCCTTGCTGGGGGTGTCGGTTGATACGTTGCAGCAATTTGGGGCGGTGAGCCACGAAACGGCGAAGGAAATGGCGATCGGGGCGCGCGATCGGCTGGGCAGTACCTGGGCGATCAGCCTGACCGGCGTGGCGGGGCCGGGCGGCGGCACGGCGGACAAACCCGTGGGCTTGGTCTATGCGGGCATTGCCGGCCCCGATGGCGTGACAACCCACGAAATGCGCCTGGGGAGCCAGCGCGATCGGGAATGGATTCGCCACGTGAGCGCCAACACGGCCCTAGATTTTTTGCGCCGCCGCTGGTTGTAATTGCGCGATCGAATTGGGTTGAATTGAGTTGAATTGAATTGAGTTGGTTAATCAATCACCATTAGCGGGATCGGGGCGATCGTTTGCGTGGTTTGGCTGGCGGCTTTGGGCTGGTTCTGCTTGCGCTATTCTGCGCGCGTGATCGTGGTTTTGATCCCGACTTCGATTCCGATTTTGATCGCCCTTGGGGTTCAGAATTACTTGGCTTAATTTGCGTTGATTGAGTCCTAGGCGAGCCTTTTGATCGGCGTTTGGGCTGTTGCTTCCGAAGTTGTCGCTTGCGCCACGAATCAAAATGGTCGGTCACAATGTGCGACAGCGCCCCCACTTCTAAACTGCCAAACCCTGTGATTAAAAATAGTCCTTGTTTTGCCCACAAGCTCTGGCCCATCGATCGCGTTTGGGCGATCGTGGTGGCTTCAAATTGCTGGTATTGATCGCTGCTGCCGAGCATGGCAAACCCGATCGCCGTACAACCCAACAGCAAGAACCACCCGATCGTCAAAACTGCGGCGAGATATACCACGCGCATCGTCGTGCCAATGACGGGGGCGTGGGACCAGGGCGATCGATGGCGAATCAGTTTCTGGTAAGGAATCCAAATTACGCGCAACGGCCCCCAGCGCTGAAAGGGGCGCGATCGAATGTCCAAATCGGGACTCAGGAGGCAGCCGCCCACTAAGCAGGCGATCGCATTCCAAGCCGATAATCCTAGATCACCGGTTAGGCTAATGAGACCCACACCGTAGATTCCGGCCGTGGCAAACGTAATGCGATCGTGAACAGATCCGGCTGCCATAAATTAAAGTTCAGCGCCTTTCCCTGACGAATGGATTGAGCCTACAAAAATACACTCGCAATTACAAACAAAAAAGGCGCGATCGCCCGCGCCTTAGCCTTGAAATCAGTGGCAACTGTTTACCACTTCAGCAAGTTGAATTGCTCCATGTCGATCGTGTCGCGGTTGCGATAAATCGACAGGACGATCGCCAAACCCACCGCCGCTTCGGCCGCCGCGATCGTAATCACAAACACCGCAAAAACCTGACCCTTAATACTTTGGGGATCGAGATAGTTGGAAAACGCCATCAGGTTTAAGTTAACGGCGTTCAACATCAGCTCGATCGACATCAACACCCGAATCGCATTACGACTCGTCACCAGGCCAAAAATACCCGTGCAAAACAGCGCCGCCGCCAATAACAAAAAATATTCCAGTTGCATCGCTTGCTCCTGCTGAAAACTGCCTGAGATGGTTGGGAGCAAGGGGCTGAAGCCCCTTGTCTAGCCCCTTGTCTAGTTGGGGTGGGCAACCTAGCGATCGCCGCCGGTTCCGGCCAATTCCTTCGGCCGCTCCGGTAGCGCCAACTCGGTTTCCGTCGGCTCGCCCGTCGTCGGGTCATCCACCAACAGGTCACGACGCGCCAGGACGATCGCCCCAATCATCGCCATCAACAACAGCACCGAAGCCACCTCAAACGGCAGCAAATAATCGCTGAAGAAATGCTCCGCCAGCGTGACGATCGAAGACTGCGTGGGCTGGAAATCCGCCGCCAACTGCCAAGGACTCGTCAGCACCACCGCCGCCAACAGCGCAAACAGACCCGCACAAACCAGCGCCGTCACCACCTGCCGCAGCAACGCCCCGGCCGCCGGCACGTAGTCCTCGCGCTTGTTCACGAGCATCACCCCAAACAGGATCAGCACGTTCACTGCGCCCACATAGACCAGAATTTGCGCCGCCGCCACGAAATCCGCGTTCAGCAACAAATACAAACCCGCCATGCTGATGAACGTCAGCCCCAGCAAAAACGCCGAGTAGACAATGCTCTCCGCCAGCACCACGCCCAGCGCCGAACCCAACATGAGCAGCGCTAGGATCGCAAACGAACCCAGTTGTATGCCTTCGCCTAAATTCACCGTTACTCCGCTCCCTACTTTCCCTACGTTGATCGCGATCGCTTGATTATTCCCAGGAGTCGAGGGGCAAGGGGCTGAAGCCCCTTGTCCGGTCTCTTGGCCCTTAAGCGTCGGGCTTGTCCTTTTCGAGGGTGGCCAGAATTTCCTCCGGGCGACGGCCGGCCCGTTGGGCATCGGCGGGCAACTCGTGGGGATCGATCACCCCCGACGGCAGGTAGGCAAACTCCCGCAGCGGCGTAACCATCGGATCGTTCGTCACCTTGTAGGGCAAGCGACCCAGGGCCACGCTGTCGAAGTTCAGATCGTGGCGATCGAAACTCGCCAGCTCATATTCTTCCGTCATCGACAAGCAGTTGGTGGGGCAATATTCCACACAGTTGCCGCAGAAAATGCACACCCCAAAATCGATGCTGTAGCTTTTCAGTTCTTTCTTTTTGGTGGCTTTGTTGAAGTCGTAGTCCACCACGGGCAGGTTAATCGGACAAACGCGCACACAGACTTCGCAGGCGATGCACTTGTCATATTCAAAGTGGATCCGCCCGCGATAGCGCTCGGACGGCACCAGCTTTTCGTAGGGATATTGCACCGTCACCGGGCGGCGCTGCATGTGGTCAAACGTCACCGACAAACCTTGGCCGATGTACTTTGCCGATTGGACGACCTCGCCAGCATAATCGCCGACTTTCTTGAGGAAATTCAGCATTGTGGGGTTCTCTCTCTTGCAGGATTACGGGAATCAATACCCAAATTGATGCGATCGAGGGTGGGTCTAGGATGGCTCTTGGGGGCTGGGCTGGACACCCCACCCCCGACAACTCGATAGTTTGGGATTAATCGATCGTCATCGATCGCCGCTCAAAACGCGATCGTCAACCACCAAAGACAGACGGGAAGCTCAGTTTCAGCGCCGCCGTCAGCAGCAGGTTCGCCAACGCCACCGGCAACAGGAACTTCCAACCCAGATTCAACAGTTGGTCAATCCGCACCCGGGGCACCGTCCAGCGCAGCAACACGGCCAAGAACACCAGCAGGTAGGTCTTGAACAGCACCATCACGATCCCGATCGCCGCTGTGATGATTTGCAGCCAAGCCGCACCCAGGTCGAGACCTAGAGCGCCCGCCAGCCAATCGATCGACACGGGCGACTCCCAACCACCCAGGTACAACACCGCCACCAGCAGCGCCGACAGGGTGAGGTTCACGTAGGAACCGAGGTAAAACAGGGCAAAGCGCATCCCGGCATATTCGGTTTGGTAGCCTGCCACCAATTCTTCTTCCGCTTCCGGCAAGTCAAAGGGCAAGCGCTCGCATTCCGCCAGGGCCGCAATCCAAAAGATCACGAAGCCCAGGGGTTGTCGCCACACGTTCCAGCCCAGAATGCCGTAGCCCGACTGCTGGTCTACGATGTCCACGGTGCTCAGGGAGTTGGACATCATCACCACGGCCAGCACCGCCAGGGCCAGGGGAATTTCGTAGCTAATCGATTGGGCGGCGGCGCGCAACCCACCCAGCAGCGAATATTTGTTATTCGAGGAGTAGCCGGACATCAACAGCCCGATCGGGGCGATGCTGGACAGGGCGATCCACAGGAACACGCCCAGACCCAGATCGGTGATGTTGAGGTTTTGCCCGAACGGCACAATGATGTAGGACAAAAAGACGGGCACAACCACCAGCGCCGGCCCGATCGTGAACAGCCAGGGGTCAGCCTTGGCGGGCACGATGTCTTCTTTAAATAGCAATTTCAGACCGTCGGCGGCCGGTTGCAGCACGCCGAGGGGCCCGGCATATTCGGGGCCGATCCGCTGTTGGGCAGCGGCGGAAATTTTTCGTTCGAGCCAAACGACGACGAGCACGCCGATCGTGGCGGTAATCAGCATCAGTAGCAGCGGCAGCGGAATCCACACGGCGCGGGCGAGATCGCCAGGCAGTCCGAAGTCGGCGAGCGCTTGCACGAAGCTGCTTTGGAGGTCGATTCCTGTGTTCATAGCTTCAGCGCGATGAGCGGGTCTGGAGGAAAGCTGAGCCGCGCGATCGCGGCGGACAAATTGGGTGAAATTACCCAGAAATGCGCTAGGTATAAATGTTTAGCGGGCTTTCCGTGCCTAGTATATCGTTGTACGCGAGCCGGCCCCGTATCAGGTCTGGCCATGGTGATTGATTCTGCTGATAGGCGCGATTGGCGTAGCATGAGGATGTCGTAGGAGACTGTCGAGCCAAGGGGCCAAAGGTTCAAACATGACTGATTCGTTCGATCGCCCCCGTGGGGGTGAGCCATCCGGCGATCGCAACCCGTCCCAACCCTTCCAGGCGGCCAAACCGGCCCTCGCACCGGAAGCGGTCGATCAATTGCTGCTGCAACTGCGGCGCAAAGAAGGCTCCTGGGTCGAGTGGGGCAAGGCCTGCCAGCAACTCCAGCAAACGGGCCTCAGCCCCCAAAAGATTTTTGAAGACACGGGATTCGAGCCGATCCAACAAAACCAGGTGATCGTGGGCGCGCAGGTCTATCAAACCCTGCTGAAGCTGGACGCGCCGGAGCCGGTGCAGAGCCACTTTGGCCACAAGGGCAGCGACATTTTGTATGAAATGCGGGTGTTGTCGGAGGCCGATCGGCTCTCGACGGCGGCCCTGGTGGTGGAGCGCAACTTAGATTTCGACGAAGCCAAAGAGGTGGTGAAAGCCTTCAAGGAATTTGCCTACCTGAAGCAGCAGCCCGAGGGGTTCGCGGAGTTGCCCGGCGATGCGCTGGCTTGGCAATGCTGGCGGACGGCGCGGCAACAGTCGGACTTGCAAACCCGATCGCGCCTGATTGCCAAGGGGTTGCGCTTTGCCCAAACGCCGGAGGCCCGCGCCCAACTGGAAAAGCTGTTGATGGACTTCACCGTGGTCTCATCCAAGAGTGCGCCCCGGCTGCCGGTCTATCGGATCGATTCCGACGACGAAGAACCGCGCTTGCTGGCGGTGGCGGGCCGCTTGCCGATGCCCGTGGAAGCCTTGCGGGCCGTGCCGCTGGTGGAAATCGAAGAGCCGTTTGGCATGGTGCGGTTTGCCGGGGAGGGGGCTTGGGTGGCCCTGCCGAACTGGCAAGTGCTGCGGAACTCGGAAGACCCGATCGCCCTGTTGGCCCAGCCCGATCAGTTGCCCGTGCCCCTGCCCGACAATCGCCCGGAGCCGGTGTTGTTGGTGATCGATCGGGCCGATCGGCATTGGCGCGACGATGCGTTTTTTGCGATCGCCGATGATGACAACAACCTGGCGTTTCAGTGGTTCGACGCAGACCCGGATCGATCGCTCCTGGGCAAAGTGATCCTCGTGTTGCGCCCCAAAAAAGGCCTCGACGAAGACTACGCCAAGGAACTCTGGCAGCTAGACGAGTAGTAATTTCTCGATCGCCCCCAGGGCCCGCATGGGCGATCGGCTTGGCCGCTTCCGTTAACCTGTCCACAAAAAACATCCATGAAAAAAAGCCTGTAGCGTGATCCTTGCGATCGGCTACAGGCTTTGCAGGTTTCTGAGGAAGAGATAGCGAAGAGATGGAGTCACGCCCTGCGGCTTGGCTGCGGCCTAGAGACCAAAGACGCGGCTTTTGCCGATTTGATTGCCGATCGCGCTGAAGGCATTGCCCGTCGCATTGTTCACCGCAAAGCGACCATTGCCCATAATTCGGTTGTTGCCCGGCGTGGTGCTGGTTCCCAGGTCAGGGCGCGCCCGCAAAATCGCCACAATGCCATCGCGACCGTTGTTTTCGATCGAGTTATTCCGCAGCACCGGGCGCGCCTGATCCGAAATCACGATCCCATCTTGGTTATTGACAATCGTGTTGTTCACCACCAGCGGGTTCGACGTACCCCCGATCGCCAGCCCAAACCCCGTGGCTTGGAACCAGTTGTCCCGAATTTCACCCCCCGAAGCCCGCGTCAGCGCGATCCCATTGCCCTTGTTTTCATGGAACAGGCAATTTTTGATCGTCGGCGCGGCGTTGCCGGTTACAAAAATACCGTCGCGGTGGTTGCCCTTGAAGGCGCTGTGGCTAATCACCGGGTTCGACGACTCCACCCAAATGCCCGTACCGCGCGTGTTGCCGTTGATCACCGTAATCCCACTAATCGCCGTGTTGCGTTGGGTGCGGATCGCGGCGTTTTGGCGAGCAAAGCTGGGGCTAACGAAGCTGCCACCGCCTTGGATCACCGTGTTTTTCCCGGCCGCCTTTTCGTCGCCGCGCAGGGTGACACCTTCGGGAACCATTAGCGGGAAGGTTTCACCGGTCGTGGGGCTATAGATCCCGGGAGCCAACTGAACCACATCGCCCGCTTGGGCTTGGCTGAGGGCAAAGGCAATGGTGCGGTAGGGCGCGCGTTGGCTGCCGCTGGGAGTGATGTCCGTGCCCATGGAGGGGTTGACGTGCAGCACGCGGACGCTGCTGGGGGCAGTGCTGGTGACGGGGGCCGCGGCGCGGGTGGCTTCGGCGGCCATCAGGGGGGCGGCGACCCCTTGCACCATCGGCAGGGCCAACAACAGGGCGGCGATCGCTTGGGCAGAACGGGAGCCGGTGGAGGAGGAGCGCATAGCCATAGGTCGTCTCTCGGGGTGTGAACGGGTGGGAGTGATTTGCATCTCGTTGCTTGAGTTCAGATTCCCGCCGATTTCCCGTAATTCCGGAACGCCTTGGCCAGTGGTGCGATCGCCACATTTGGTCTATTCCAATCGGCTAAGTGGTTAGCCCACGGATTGACCGCAGAACGAGGATGGGAGGGCGATCGGCTCGATCGTCCACGCGGGTGATCGCTGGCCCTGGGGTGCTCGATCGGGGACAATCCACCCAGTTGCCCAAGGACTTCCGGATGAGCGATCGGCCCGCTGAAGATCGATGCGTCATGGCCTCGCCCGACGGCAGCGCGATCGCCCCACATCGCTACGGCGTAGGAGGGTTCGCTTGCACAAAGGCCTGGGCTTCCGTCGAGGGCATAATCCGCACCCGCCCTAGCCATTCGTCATCCCGCTCCGACAACACCGACAAAAACTCATCCAAGTCCACAACCTGGATCTGCACGGTCGCCGCGAGATCGGGTGTTTGGCTGGCAAACTCCTGGGCCACGGTTTCCGCCTGGGCTCGATCCATATAGAAGCGAATTTCTTCGGTTCCATCCCGATCGACCGTCACGTAGGTGGGGCCGGTGCCATCGCTGGCCGTCACCAAAAATAGGGGAATCCCTTGCAGCTTCTCGGCAGGTTGTTGGTTGCGCGCCAGCAGCTCCCGCGCCAACTTGACCTCATCCAAATCGGGAATCAGTTGCAGTTGGTAATCGGCGGAGGGTTTTTGCAACAGGTCATACACCGCCGACAGGGGCACGGCGCTGACTCGCAAGCTGCTGGGCGCGTTGGGGCTGGCGGCCTTGAGCCGATCGAGCCACTCAACGGCATCCTGCGGGCTGAGGAACATCCGCGCCACCGTTTCTCGCTTGCCATCTCGGTTTCCGACTTCCACAAGGGCCGGCGCACCCTGGGGATCCGTGAGCGTAAAGACAGGTACGGCTTCCAACTTTCGCGAAATTTCTTCGGGGGGCAAGGCCGCCAAGGGGCCGATCGCCACGGCCCAAGCGATCGGGGCGATCGGCCAGCCGCCCCGTTGCCACAACCAGCGCCCAGCCCGTGCCAGCCGCTGCCGCGATCGGGCTAACCCCTGAAAACCCATCAAACGACTCCCCATAAACCAACGCCTCAAAAATCCACAACCAAAAGTTTTGATCTAACCCTGAGCCACCAGTTAACCGCTAGCCGTCCAATCGCTGCGATCGAAATCAAACCAAATCAAAACCGGCCGGCGCATCAATCACCCGACCGGTTTGGCGGTGGGGAAGTTATCCCCCACCAATAAAGACAATGCCTTCACCGACGGTTAGCGGTTGGCCGGTTGTGGCTGATTCCCCAACCCTGTCGCGCCACCAGCCGGAGCCGCACCGCCCGATCGCGCCGCCGGTCGGCCGCCTTGGCCATTCGGCTGGCCCGATTGGTTCTGGTTCGACTGCATGGCCCGCATATAAAACGAAGCCGCCGACGATGACGGAATCAGCCGCACACTGCCCACCAACGAATTCGGATCCGTCGCCTTCTTCAACTCTTCAATCAACCCATCGAGGGTGAACACCCGGAATTGCGCGCGGTTAATAATGTCGGGCTGCTTTTGCTTGTAGTCATCCAGCATGGCTTGTAAGTCCCGCTTGCTGAAGAAAAACGGCACCACTTCGCGATTTTCCGCCTTCAGGGTCAACGGTGCATCACCCGCCTGGGGGTCAACGGCATAGAACAACGGGATGCCCGCAAACCGATCGGCGGTCTGGCCTTGCTGCTTCAAAATGGCGATCGCCGCGTCCACATCTTCTTTGCTGGGCGTGACCACCAAGCTCGGCATTTCGGGCTTGCTTTGGGCCTCGGTCCACATCCGGTAAAACTGGCCCAGGGTCAACAGGGCGAGGCTGACCTTTTTTGACTCGGCCGGTGCTTCGCTTTGCACCCGGTTGGCAAAGGCGCGCACATCTTCCGGCTCAACGAAGTGCAAGATCGCCCCATCAGCGGGCTTGGGGTCGGCGGGTGCTTGGCCTTGCTTCGGAAAGACCAAAATGGGTTGCCCATTTTCCTGCGTGACGGAAAACAGAGGCACAACGTCAAGGCGACGCACAATTTCATCGGTGCTAAGGGCCTGCACGATCGACGGGAAACAGACCAACGACCCCAGCACCGCGCTGACGGTGGCAAAGGTAGCGGCTGAAGCGCGGGAAAACAACGATTTCACGGAAAGCCTCCTGAGTCTCGGAAAGCGATCGCCACCACAAGCGATGACGGTCGATGAAGCGAGTCGATACCAATACGAGCAGATCAACAGCAGATACCAAGTCGATAGCGTTTCAACGCTGTCATTTGCACGCTTTAGCAACGTTTACGCGCCAGTGCAGGCCGGTTCGGGGCGATCGGGCTTGGGTCTGACGGAATTTCACCCCTAAATAATACGCCTTCTTGCTGATGTTGAAGTTTCCTAACAATTTGGCAATGGGTGCGTGACAGTTTGTCAATTGCCCTGATCAGCGCCCGCGAGGCGAATCATCACCTAAAACGCCTCAACGCTTTTGGGTGTAAACGTTTTGGGCGGTTGATCCAATTTATGAACTGCTCGCGATTTATATCAGTCAAATGATCAGTTAAGAAAGCCAAAACCCTAAGCCTCGCGGCAGTTTTGAGTCTGCCTAATCTCAGGTCTAGAGCAATCGGTTGTGACTTTCCCGAAATGCGAATTAGCAACCGAAAGAAGAACTAGAGACGCTGAATATTCCGTGAGGTTGTATGACTCAAAACCCATTTCGCCCCTTGAACCCATCTCTGCTCGCACGCGCTGGTGCGGCGATCACCACGGGGGTTGTCACCATGACAATTGCAGGAGTCATGCCTAACCCGGCATTTCTATTATCGGAAGCACCGTCGGCCCATGATCAACAAGCGATGGCCGATCGCATGGTGGCCCGTGCGGTTAGTAATCAAGACCCCCCGCGTCGGGGTGATGAGCGTCGTGGCTAACGGATTAACCATGGGGTTGGATGTGGCGATCGAGAATGCGGGATAGTTGTGCTGGTTTCCAGACGTTGCATCTCGTCAATGCCGCATGAGTGCTGGGATGGGATTTTCAGGATGGGTCAGTGATCGCGATGCGTACTCCCTGATGACCCATGATGACCGATCGGAGCTTGACGCGTTTCTTGCTTTGACTCTTGATTCGACTCTTGATTGAACGTCAGTTTGGGGTCAGCCCGTTGATCTGTAGTGTGGGTATTTTGTCTGCCCGATCGATCCTTGCGACTAATGACTAATAACGGTCTAGAAGTCTGTACCACGGTTTATCCCGAACTGACTCTATTTACAATAGTTGATGAATGGTGCGAGTTCTTGATGAGCCGTTGCGGTTTTTGTTGATTTTTGGGTGTGGGGAGTCGTTTTTTGATTGGCCACGTTTTCGGTGTCTCACTGGTGTAAAGACTAGGCGTTCTTTATTGGACTTTTGGGAGGAATTAAAGATTGTTTCTCGGTTGAGGATCATGTTTGAATGATGAAAGTTGTGGGCGATTATTGATGATTTAGAATTGGCCAATTGGTTGTCAATGTTCTGGCTCATCAAGACAACAGCATCCTCCAATGGAGGATTTTTTTATGGGTTTTGATCGGATGGGTATCGAGGGCGGGGAGCGCTGAGGTGGGGGCGGCTGGCGGGATGTTTCGCCGATCGGAGATGATAGGCCCTGGGCTGGTCGCGATCGGGATCATGCGGATGGCTTTATGGACAACGAGTGCTAAGTAATGCAACGGATGAATTGGCCGCTGAATATGCCGCAGGATGAGTGGAATCAACGGTGGTTAGCGGCGATCGCCCCTGAGGGGTGGGTCAATCCGCAGCCGGCGGATGGCTATGACTTGGTGGTGATTGGAGGTGGGCCGGCGGGGTTGGTGACGGCGGCGGGTGCGGCGGGGTTGGGCCTGGGGCTAAAGGTGGCGCTGATTGAGCGGCATTGGTTGGGCGGTGATTGTTTGAATGTGGGCTGTGTGCCCTCCAAAAGTTTGATTGCGTCGTCGCGGGTGGCGGGGCCACAACCGTCGGCGGCGGGGTTTGGGGCGGCGATGGGGCGGCTGCGGGAGGTGCGATCGCGCTTGGCGGTGCACGATTCGGCCAGCCGCTTCACGGAGCTGGGTGTGGATGTGTTTTTGGGTGAGGGGTGCTTCCAAGGCCCCGACGCGGTGACGGTGGGATCGCAAACCCTGCGGTTTAAAAAAGCGGTGATTGCCACGGGGACGCGGCCGACCATTCCGGAGATTCCGGGGCTGGCGGCGGCGGGCTTTGTGACGAATGAAACGGTGTTTGACTGGACCGATCGCCCGGCGCGGTTGGCGATTATCGGTGGCGGGCCGATCGGTTGTGAGCTGGCCCAGGCCTTTGCGCGACTGGGGACGGCGGTGACGCTGATTCAACGGCGATCGCGCCTGTTGCCTCGGGAAAGCTTGGAGGCCTCGGCGATCGTGCGGGCCGCCCTGGCGCAAGACGGGGTGGTGGTGCTGACTGGGCAGACGATCGCCCGGGTCGATCGGCAGGCGGCAGGGTGTCGCATTCAGCTTCGGCCCGACGAGGCGATCGAGGTGATTGAAACGGCTGACATTGAAGTGGATCAGATTTTGGTGGCGGCGGGGCGATCGCCCAATGTGGAAACCCTGAATTTGGCCGCGGCCCACGTCACCACCAGTGCCCAGGGCGTTGAGGTGAATGACTATCTCCAAACCCGGAATCCCCGCATTTTCGCGGCGGGCGATGTGTGCAACCCCGATCGCTTCACCCACGCGGCCGATGCGGCCGCGCGCCTGGTTCTCAAAAATGCCCTGTTTTCGCCCTTTGGCCTCGGTAAATCTCGATGGAGCGCCGTGACAATCCCGCGCGTCACCTACACCGATCCCGAGGTGGCGAGCGTGGGCTGGGTCGATGATCGTTCTGAGTCAGACCTCAGGGCAAATCGGCAACAATCAGCCAACCGAGTTGTTAGAATTGCGCTCGATCAGCTCGATCGGTCTCGAACCGACGGCAAAACGGCTGGCTGTTTGCAGATTTGGCTTGCGCCCGATCGCGATCGCATTTTGGGAGCCACCCTCGTCGCCCCCCATGCGGGCGAAACCATCGGCGAAATTGCAGTCGCAATGGCAGCCGGTTGGGGACTCAGCCGGTTAGCGCAAGTGGTGCACCCCTATCCTACCCAGGCGGAATGTATCAAAAAAGCTGCCGATGCCTATCGCAAAACGCTACTCTCGGATCGAACGCGCCGGATCCTATCCTGGCTGCATCGCCTGAGCTGAGGTCTCGATCGTCCCCCAGCGTCTTCTACGACAGTGGCGATCAGGTTTTTGCTTAGATCTTCACTTGAATCTTCGCCTGAATCTTCGCTTGAATTTCTATTGGCTTGATCAGATTTTTGCTTGAACTTTTGCTTAGATCTTCGCTTGAATTTTTGACTGAAGTTTGGTTGAACACCCGACGTTGTTCACACTCGACATAAGTTTAGGAGTTCATGAATTTATCTTGTCCTACTCTACTCTCTGCCTTGTCTTCGCCCCATGAGACGACGGGATCTGCTCTATGGACTCAGTGCTGCCAGCACTGCGATCGCCCTGAATAACTGCGCTATCCTTCCCTCCAATCAGCAACGTCCCAAGAAACGGTCTTCGTTCAAAGTTGCCATGCTGTTTCCCCGGGGCGTGAAAAGTGATGATTGGTGCCATGAAGGATTGCTAGGACTCAACCTGATTGAACGAGAACTCAACGCACAAATTCAGTACACTGAGTTCATTAATCAGGGACTACCCGCAAGCTTGCCCCAAGCGCTCGATCGCTACGCCAAGGATGGCTATAACTTCATCCTTGGCCACAGTGGCACGTTTCGCGAAGAGATGCTGAAAGTGGCTGCGACCTATCCCCGCACGCGCTTTGCGATCGTTGCCAGCGACAGTGGAAACAATCGCAACTTTGGGGCCCTGGGCTATCGCAATTCTGAACTGGGTTATCTACTGGGGGCTGCTATGGCCCTGCGTCCTGGCGTGAAACATCTGGGACTGATCACCAGTGTGCCCACACCACCGATCAACCAGTTTAACTTGGCGTTTAACAATGCCCTGCGCCAGTTAGCACCATCCATCAAAGTTTCGATCGAATGGGTCGGGAGTTTTGATGATCATGACAAGTCGATCGCCCTGACCCAAAAGCTCATCGACCAAGGAATCGACGCGCTCACCATGAATTGCTGGACTAACAATCCCGCGATTATTGAAGTTGCGGCTGCCCAAAAACTGCCCATGACAGTGCTTGGCCCTGACTCCCGAAAACTAGCCCCCAACCTGATTATCGCCAGCGGATTAATCCATGTTCCTCAGCTCATTTTGCACGGAGCGCGCTTGGCTCAACGGGGCCGCTGGGAAGGTCGGCAATATCTGTTTGGCCTATCCGAGAAAGTCCTAGAATTCATTGCTACGCCTGGTCAGTTGAGCCGAGAAAGTGAGCAAAGATTGCTGGAAATTCACGATCAAATTCGGAGCGGCCGACTAGAAGTTCTCGCTTAGTCAATGCCTGGGTCTGAACTGGATATAAAGCACAAAACAGCCTCATAAAAGGTTTTCTGTGAAAACTTCTCATGAAATATCAACCAATCACATTCAGCCAACCAAGCAAGCACGTTCGATTGATAACAAAACCGAAGACTTAAGTGCTGATCGAAACAAAAGCTCAATCAACCCCCGGCCAGGAACCTAACTAAAAATTCAACTAAAAGCTAACCAAGAATTCTAAAAAATCAAGGCGATGACTTCCATTCATTTCAATTGAGATTTTGGGTTGAGACAGTCGATCGATACTTGAATTTCTTGACGAGGATTCCTTGAAAAAGGATTGATCAAATACTGGAATACCGATTCAACTTAGTTTAGGATGAAACTCAGAAGTTTCGAGATTGCCCACGGTTAGAATCACCGCCACTCATTCCAGTCACTGGCATGAAATACGCTTGACTAAAGAATTCGTAATTGACTGGTTTATGAGTAGTCTTGATTCGCAGTTAATTCCCTTTAATTGCGAATTGTCCTTGGGTTTTATGTTTGGGGAACTGCGATGCTGGACAGGGGCGGATGCTGACTCCTCTGGGTCGTTATTTTGGCGATGAACCGGCCAATGATGTGGCTTAAACGATCGGTCAAACAAGTCATCCATCGTTGTCATTGGCAGCCGCGATCGCTAGCCTTCCAAATCCGCCTGGGGCTGATGTTGATGGCTGCTTTGGGAACGCTGGGCACGGGTGGCGTGCTGACCTATAGCAGCACTCGGGTGCAAATTGAGACGCTGAACCAGTTGCAGGCGGCCCGATCGCGCGCGGTGGCGGAGCAGATCAGCACCTATCTAGAAGATTTTCAGCGCAAGTTGGGCTATCTCTCTCGGGTGACGGGGTTGTCAGAGTTGCCATTGCCTGTGCAGAAATCCCTGCTGGAAGCGTTGGTGCGCCACGACTCGGCCTATGAGATGGTGGCGATTTTGGATCGATCGGGCAAGCCGCAGGCCATGGCAACCACCGATCCCAGTTGGGATCTCGCGGAGCAAGGCCAGTCCGTGGCGTTTTCGCGGGCCTATCGTTGGGCCGAGGACTATGTGGGCTGGGTGGAGTCGGAGCAGATTAATAATCGGCGTGTGCGCTGGATCATGCTGAGTGTGCCGATTCGAGATCGATCGGAGCAAATTTCGGGGGTACTGCTGGCGCGGGTCAACCTGGATTTTCTGGATTCGGTGTTGAGCACGGCTTGGAATGGGGAAGCGGGCTATACCTATTTGGTCGATCGGCGCAACATGGTGCTGACCTTGAGTGATGCCGACCCGACCGCCTTTGCGCCAATCAACTTGGATGGGCAGCCGCTGGCAGCTCACTTAGATGGGGCGATCGCGGATGAGGTGATGCAATATCAGGGGCTGAAGCAGTCCCAGGTGATGGGAACGGTGACGGCGATTCCTTCCAGTAACTCCAGTGGGTGGCGGGTGGTGGCGGAGTTGCCCTTGGCGGAAGCCTACGCTCCCTTGCGTGATTTGTTGGTGCAAATGATTTTGGGATCCATCATGGCGGGACTGGCCGCGGGCTGGCTCAGTTGGCGACTGGCCCATCGCGCGCTCTATCCCTTGCAATTGTTGACCAGCGAGGTGGCGAAGTTCGATCGCACCTCCCTCAAATTTAATCAACCGAATATTGACAAACTTGCGGCCACCCACGATCGCAATGAACTCGGCATCCTGGCCCGCGCGTTTAAGGATATGGCCAATCGGTTGCGCGATTCCTTCATTGCCCTCGGCAAGGCCAACGAAGACCTAGAACAACGGGTGGCCGATCGAACGATCGAGCTGCAGCAGGCCCTAGATGACCTGCGCCAAACGCAACTTCAATTAATTAAAACCGAAAAAATGTCCAGCCTGGGCCAACTGGTGGCTGGCTTGGCCCATGAAATTAATAATCCGGTTAGCTTTATTTTTGGCAACCTTGAACATGCGCGATCCTACTTTAATGACCTCGCTGAACTCCACCAAATTTGTGCCCAGGAGTTAGGCTATCAGCCCGATCGCTCACCAGAACAATCGATCGCCAACCTGCCAGAACGGGTACGCCAAAAATGGCAAGAAGTGGATTATGACTTCATTGCCACTGATTTTCCAAACTTGCTAAGTTCCATGGAAAATGGCGCAGTTCGGATTCGAGATCTCATTCGGAATTTACGAGATTTTGCTCGACTCGATGAAGCCGAAGTAAAAACGGTTAATCTCAATTCGGGATTAGAAAATACGTTAACCGTGCTGCAAAACCGCTTGGCCCCCAGCCCGCATCGATCGTGTATTACCATTCATCGTCATCTCGGTGATATCCCACCGATCGCCTGTTATGCCGGTCAAATTAATCAGGTTTTTCTGCAGCTTCTCAGTAATGCGATCGATAGTTTAGACACGATTGGCCCGACGGTCGAACCCCACCTTTGGATTACGAGCCGCTACGATCAGGAACGAATTTTAATCTCAATTCGCGATAACGGCTCCGGTATTCCAACAGACATTTTACCCAATATTTTTGATCCCTTTTTCACCACAAAGCCCGTTGGTCAAGGCACAGGATTGGGCCTATCGATTAGTTACCAAATTATTGTAGAAACCCATGGCGGCACGCTGGAAGCCGTGAATCATCCGGAGGGTGGTGCGGAGTTTACGATCGGGTTGTCGATCGGTTGTTTAGCGCACCTGGTGAGGGGAAAGCAGTCACAGTCGGTCAATAGCACCACTCCAATGGATTTGGAACCATCACAACCTTTAATCCTGAAATCCTGAAATCCTGAAATTCTTTAAATCCTGAAATTCTTTAATTCTTTAATTCTTTAAATCCTGAAATTCTTTAAATCCTGCAATCTAGGGCGTGTCATCAAATCCTCAAAACCCTGATTCTTGCGTTGCGAGATCGTGGGGGGCAAGGGGCTTAGGGGCTGTCATCAAATGAAGTTGGATTGGTTGTAGAGTAAACGTCTTGGGGATTTCAGGGCAATTAGGAGGTGTGGTAGATGACGCGGCGTTATGCACTCCGGGATGACCAATGGGAACGGATCA
>QLAH01000031.1_pt1 | contig 190001 bp, 175 predicted proteins | sample 4693081 | NCBI WGS metagenome assembly QLAH01 (sample SAMN09425401, study PRJNA476045) | Lake water metagenome, whole genome shotgun sequencing project. | reverse complement strand
GGCGCCTGGCAGGAAGACGGCGTCCAAATCCATCACCGCCACCCGGGTGGCTGGTAGCGAGCCGCTGAAAATGATCACCCCCACCAGACCGCTCAACCAGCCTTTCGTTTTCTGTTGCACAACCGTCTCCTGGAACCCCTCCGTTTATCGCTTTACGGAAGCCCATTCGCCAGTCACAATTCAGTACAGTTGGCAAAAACTGTGATGCATCAAACACCATAACGGCTGACGCCAGCGCTCGGATCGATCATGCAGACCCGCACCCGAATCACCGACGTGATGAACGCCATCCGCGAGCGCATCGCCTCGCGTAGCCTGACCCCAGGCGAGAAACTGCCGTCCATTCGCGCCATGGCGGGATTGATGCGTCTATCGACGTCCACCGTGGTCGAAGCCTATGAACGGCTGAGCGCCGAGGGCGTGATCCGATCACGCCCTGGATCTGGCTTCTTCGTGGCGGCCCCTCTGGCCCCCTTGTCGATGACCGAGATCGGTCCACAACGGGATCGTGCGGTGGATCCGTTCTGGGTGTCACGCCAGTCGCTTCAAGCCGACGAAACCATGATGAAGCCGGGTTGCGGCTGGCTGCCTTCCGACTGGCTGCCCCAGGAGGCGTTGCGTCGTGGCCTGCGCGCCATGGCCCGTGCCGAGGCTGCTTCCCTGACAGACTATGGCTCGCCCCAGGGCCTGCCGGCGCTGCGCCAACTGCTGGCACGGCGATTGAGCGACCGGGGAATCGATGCGGGTTCAGACCAGATCGTGCTGACCGACTCGGGCACCCACGCGATTGACCTGATGTGCCGGTTTCTGATCAATCCCGGGGATACCGTCCTGGTGGACGACCCCTGCTACTTCAATTTCCTGGCGGTGCTGCGCGCCCACCAGGCCCATATCGTGGGCATTCCCTACACGCCCAGCGGCCCCGATATCGAGCATTTCGCCATGGCCATCGAGCAACACGCGCCACGGCTGTACATCACCAACGCGGCCATCCACAACCCCACAGGCGCCACGCTGTCGCCCGTGATCGCCCACCGTTTGCTTAAACTGGCCGAGGCCGCCAACCTGACCGTGATCGAGGATGAAGTGTTTGCCGATCTGGAGCGGGTGCCTGCCCCCCGACTCGCCGCGTTCGATGGCCTGGAACGGGTCGTGCAGGTCGGCAGTTTTTCAAAAACGCTGTCTGCGAGCGCCCGGGTGGGCTATGTTGCCCTGCGGCGAGATTGGGTGGAAGGTCTGGTCGATCTGAAGATAGCCACCTGCTTTGGGAGCGGGCAGGTGTCTGCCGCCCTGGTGCTCCATGCACTCCAGGACGGCAGCTACCGCAAACACCTGGAGCATCTCCAAGTGCGGCTGGCACGTGCGATGGCCGATGTCAGCCAACGCTTGAAACAGTTGGGCATTCAGCCCTGGCTGCAGCCAGAGGCGGGGATGTTGCTGTGGTGCCAACTGCCCCACCAGATGGATGCCACTGCACTGTCGCAGACCGCTTTGATGCAGAACCTGGTCCTGGCCCCCGGGAACGTGTTCAGTCCATCGCAGACCGCCACGCATTTCATGCGATTCAACGTGGCTCAGTCACAGGATGAGCGATTGTTCGGCTTTCTGAGACAGGCCATGGCTCACACCGAAAAACGGCGCACCTGACAGGAAGGTGGTCCAATCGCGGCAAGAAGGGCCGCCATCGTCTGGATGAGGAAGAAACCGTCATGAGTTCCTGATCCGTGTCATGCCTGCATGCCCTCTGACACGAGTTTTCGGATGATGTCCAGCGCCGGATTCTCGGCACGCTGATCCAGCGTGACCAGACCGAAACGGGCCGTTGCGTTCAAGGGAGGGTCCACGGGAAGTCGAATCAGATCCCGACCAGCGGCATTGATGGTGAGCACGACGGCGTCGGTGTTGCGGGCCACCTCGACCAGGGTCTGGGTGTCGTCGCATCGCAGGGTGACCATGTCGTCCGGGTTGGCTCTGGGCCCATACCGTTCGGTGAGGATGCGCGCCACCTCGTCGCTCAGCGGGGTGGAAGCGACCGGATACGCCAGCACCTGCTGAAAGGGCACCGGGCCGGGCCAGGCACACAGCGGGTGACCTGCACGGCACAGAAAGCTGGCGGGCATCTCGATCTGCAATGACACCTGAAGATCGCTGGCCGGCCTCATGGCGCGGATGTCGACGACGGCCGCATCCAGCCGGCGCTGGCGCAAGGCATGGATGAGCAGTTCGGTGCCGCCACGGGCCACTTCCAGATGCAGTTCCGGGTGATGTCTGGCCATGTGCATCAGCATGGGAATGGACAGGATGGCCCCAGGGCCTGAACCCAGCCCCACCCGCACGGTGCCCGTGATACCGGATGCCATGCGGCGACCCATGGTCCTGATCGCATCGGCTTCCTGCAACAGTTTTTGTGCGCGTGGCAGGAGCTGCTGCCCCATGCCCGTGAGCTCGATGCGCCGACCGATGCGATCAAACAACGCCTGGCCCATTTCCTCTTCGAGCGCCTGAATGCTGCGGGACAGCGCAGGCTGCGTGAGGTACAGCAACTTCGAGGCTTTGGCGAAGGAGCCTGCTTCGGCGAGCGCGATGAAATGCTTCAGCTGGACAAGCGTCATGGACAAATCATGAGTTTGTGTTATCGATTAATGTACAACAATGCATTGGACTTTGGAATGAAGGATTCATAAGATGAATTTAAGTGCATGTCGCCAACGTGGCATGCAAATCAGCACCCACCCTCTGGAGCCCTTCATGTCCGACGTTATGGAAGCCATTGCCCCGGCACTGGTGGAAGAATTCATCGAGGTGCGGCACGACATCCACCGCCACCCCGAAATGGCGTTTGACGAACACCGCACCGCCCGCCTGGTGGCCGAGCGCCTGCAAAGCTGGGGCTACCAGGTCACCACCGGCCTGGGTGGCACCGGCGTGGTGGGACAGCTGGTGCGGGGCAAGGGCACTCGCCGCATCGGCCTTCGCGCCGACATGGATGCCCTGCCCATCGTGGAAGCCACCGGCCTGCCCTGGAGCAGCTGCCACCACGGCGTCATGCACGCGTGTGGCCACGATGGCCACACCGCCATGTTGCTGGCTGCCGCCAAGCACCTGGCCCTGCATGGTGACTTCAGCGGCACCCTCAACCTCATCTTCCAGCCCGCCGAAGAAGGGGCGGGTGGCGCACTTCAGATGATGGAGGACGGCTTGTTCGATCGCTTCCCCTGCGATGCGATCTTTGCCATGCACAACATGCCGGGCTACCCACAGGGCCAACTGGTGTTCCGCAGCGGCCCGACCATGGCGTCGTCCGACTACGTGACCATCACGCTGCAGGGACGTGGCGGCCATGGGGGCATGCCTCACAAAGCCGACGATCCGGTGGTGGCGGCTTCCTCGCTGGTCATGGCCTTGCAGACCATCGTATCGCGCAACACCGATCCACTGCAGCCGGTGGTCATCACCGTGGGCGCCCTGAATGCCGGTCACGCCAACAACGTGATCCCGGACACGGCCAAGCTGGAAATCGGCGTGCGCGCACTCGACCCCCAGGTGCGCCAAGCCACCGAATCGCGCATCAAGGCACTGGTACACGCCCATGCCGAGAGCTTCAACGTGACCGCGCAGATCGACTGGCGCCGTGGCTATGCCGTGCTGGTGAACAGCGAAGCCGAAACCCGATTCGCCACCGACGTGGCCGTCCGACACTTTGGCGCAGACCAGGTGAACCCGAATGGCGCCATGCTCACCGGCAGCGAAGACTTTGCTTTCATGCTGGAGCGCGTTCCTGGCTGCTACCTGTTCATCGGCAACGGCGCCGATGGCGAGCCGGGGGCCTGCATGGTGCACAACCCGGCTTATGACTTCAACGACCTCAACATCGGCATCGGCGCGGCCTACTGGGTGGCGCTGACGCAGGATTTCCTTTCCCCCCACCGCTGACCTTTCCCCCCACCCTCACCCACCACCACCCGCAAGGAGACTGAAATGACCGCACGCATCCGCATCCGCGCCCTCGGCGCCACCCTCGCCGCCACCGTCCTGCTGGCCGCAACTGGGGCCGCACAGGCCCAGACCTTCCCCACCAAACCCATCAACATGATCGTCCCGTATCCGGCGGGCGGTCCTTCCGACCACATTGCCCGTCAGGTGCAGCCGTTGGCCAGCCAGAACCTCGGGCAGAACATCATCGTGGAAAACATCGGTGGTGCCAGTGGCACCATCGGCATCACCCGCGCGCTGTCAGCAGGCACCGATGGCCATACCGTCATCCTGGGCTCACCGATGGAGCTGATCATGTCGCCGCTGGCCTTGCAAGGCGTTCGTTACAAGTCTGAAGACATGAAGCTGGTGGCTTACCTGGTATCCACCAGCACCATTCTGGCGGTGCGCAGCAACCTGGGCGTGAACAACGTGAACGAACTGATTGCCCTGGCGAAAAAATCGGCCAGCAAGCCCCTGAGCTATGGCAGCGTGGGCAACGGTTCGCTCTATCACCTGATTGGCGAAAAGCTGTCGCAAGATGCGCGCATCCCGCTGACCCACGTGCCCTACCGCGGCATCGCACCCCTGATGACCGACCTGATGGGCGGACAGATCGACATGGCGTTTCTGCCCATGGCCGGCACCATCATGCAAGCCATAGGCGAAGGCCGGATGAAAGGCCTGGGCGTGACGGCCAAAAAACCGCATCCGCTGTTCAGTCAATACCCGGCCCTGGCCACCATGCCCGGTCTGGAAGCCATGGAATTCGAGGTGTGGGCTGGTGTACAGGTGCACAAGGACACCCCGGATGCCGTCGTCCAGCGACTCAGCCAGGCTTTCTACACCGCCTTGCAGAATGCCGATGTGCGCAAGTCGCTTGAAGCCACCGGCAACAATGTCATGAGCCCTCGCAGCCTGAGCGAACTGGCTGGCTTCTACCAGAAAGAAACCGAGCGCTATCGCGCGATTGCCAAGAGCATCAACCTCCAGGCCCAGGCGGCACAATAAGGGCAAACACACAGACTTGAGAAAGTGACCCGCAAGCGCTAACATCAATCCATACACGCGTCGGGAGAGACTCGGCTGAATGCAGCCGGGCGCCGAAGGAGCAACCGCCCCGGAAACTCTCAGGCAAAAGGACCGGCGTGTGTGATTTCTTTCTCTGAAGAGTGGCCGGCGTCGTCAGTCGGCCCACCGCAGGAGCAAGTGGTCTGACTCAGGCCATGAATCTCTCAGGTTCCAAACAGAGGGGGCGCGTCATTCGCATCCGGCGTTGGCGCTTCCCTTCCCGACGTTTTTGGAGCCTTTCATGAAATCGATCGCAGTCATTGGTGGTGGCATCACCGGGGTCACCACGGCTTATGCCCTGGCCAAACGAGGTTTTGAGGTCACCCTGTTCGAGCAAAACCGCTACGCCGCCATGGAGACCTCGTTCGCCAACGGTGGGCAACTGTCTGCCTCGAACGCGGAGGTATGGACGCACTGGTCCACCATCATGAAGGGCATGAAGTGGATGCTGAAAAACGATGCGCCGCTGCTGGTGAACCCCAAGCCCAGCTGGCACAAGCTGTCGTGGTTCATGGAGTTCATCGCCAACATCCCGCACTACGAACGCAACACCATCGAAACCGCGAAGCTGGCCGTGGCCGCCCGGCAACATTTCTTCGCCTGGGCCAACGCCGAAGGGCTGGATTTCAACAGCGAGAAGCGGGGCATCCTGCACATCTATCGCGACAAGAAGGGCTTTGACCATGCCGGACGGGTGAGTCAGCTGCTGGCCGGAGGCGGCCTGGATCGGCGTGCGGTCACGCCGGAAGAAATGCGCGCCATCGAACCCACGCTGGCAGGCACCTATTACGGCGGCTACTACACCGAAAGCGACTCGACAGGCGACATCCACAAATACACGGTGGGCCTGGCGGCAGCGGCCGAGCGCCTGGGTGTGCGCATCCACTATGGCCAGCAGGTGCAACGGGTGAGCAGCAACGGGCAGATCGCCCGGGTGCAGGTGCGCGATGACGCCGGTGAATCCACGCACACCTTTGATGGCATGGTGGTGTGCGCCGGCGTCGGCAGCCGCGACATGGCCGCCCAGCTCGGCGACCGCGTCAACGTCTACCCCGTCAAAGGCTATTCCATCACGGTCAATCTGCTGGACGAAGCGAGCCAGCAGGCCGCTCCCTGGGTCAGCCTGCTGGATGACGAAACCAAGCTGGTGACGAGCCGGTTGGGCGTGGACCGCTTCCGGGTGGCCGGGACCGCCGAGTTCAATGGCGTGAACAAGGACATCCGCGCCGACCGGATCCGCCCCCTGATTGACTGGGTCAACCAGTGCTTCCCCGGTGTGAACACCCGGCAGGTGGTGCCATGGGCCGGTTTGCGCCCGATGATGCCCGACATGATGCCCCGGGTGGGACGAGGCAAAAAGGCGAACGTGTTCTACAACACCGGCCACGGGCACCTGGGCTGGACCCTCAGCGCCGGCACGGCCGAGCTGATTGCCAACACGGTGCAGGCGGTCAGTCAGCCGGTCGCGACCGTGGTTCACGGTCACGCCATGGCCAAGGCCTGAGGGCTCAGAAACAACCCGGCAATGCGAGGTTGTCGGTGATCAGACCGTCCACGCCAAGATCGGCCAGGCGCCGTGCTTCAACCGCATCGTTCACGGTGTAGGCCAGCACGCGCCAGCCATTCTGGCCAGCGATCTGCATCAAACGGGCATCGATCAAGGGGTGATGACAGACCAGCGCCACGCAGTCGAGTTGGCTGGCAGCGACAACCCAGCCGTCCCAGAAACGGTCCAGCAACAGCGCTCGCGGCAACGCCGGCACGACCAGATGCGCGGCTTGAAGCGCCTGGGGCTGAAACGAGGAAAGCAATGGCTTGAGAGGGGACTGTGCCCACAGGGCCTGGGCCGCCTGGGCCACGGCCGCTCCGGTGGCCACCTCATGACCAGGCACCGGCTTGATTTCGATGTTCAGCATGGCCCCCTGCTCCAGGCACCAGTCGGCCAGTTCGTCGAGCCGCAACAGGCGCTCGCCCGCATACTCGGCAGCGTGCCAGCTCCCGGCATCCAGCGGCGCGAGTTCGGCCCATGCCAGGTGCTCGACCGAACCGTGACCACTGGTGGTGCGGTCGAGGGTGGCGTCGTGCAACAGGTAGGGCACGCCATCGGCGCTGAGCTTCACGTCGCATTCGAACATCTGGAACCCGGCCGCCCAGCCTCGACGGAAGGCGGCCAGGGTGTTTTCAGGGGCTACCTTGCCGGCGCCCCGGTGGGCAATCCATAAAGGGTAAGGCCAGTCGCCGCGCTGCATGCGCTCAATATACCTCGGGCACGATCATGCTGGCCGGCACAGGGTGGCGCAGGTAATCCGGGTTGCGTACCCGGGCGGGCAGTTGCACCTCCGGGCGCTCGATCTCGTGGTAATCGAACCGCGACAGCAGGTGGTGGATGCAGTTGAGGCGAGCCTTTTTCTTGTCCACCGCCTGCACCACCCACCAGGGTGCTTCGGCAATGTGGGTGCGCTCCAGCATGGTTTCCTTGGCGCGGGTGTAGTCTTCCCAGCGGCGGCGGCTTTCCAGGTCCATGGGGCTGAGCTTCCACTGCTTGAGTGGGTCGTGAATACGGCCCAGAAAGCGCAGGTGCTGCTCGTCGTCGGTGATGGAGAACCAGTACTTGATCAGCACAATGCCCGAGCGGACCAGCATGCGCTCGAATTCAGGCACCGTGCGAAAGAACTCCTCGTATTCATCGTCGGTACAGAAACCCATGACCTTTTCCACGCCGGCGCGGTTGTACCAGCTGCGGTCGAACAACACCATTTCACCAGCGGCCGGCAGATGCGGCACATAGCGCTGGAAATACCACTGGGTGCGCTCGCGGTCGTTGGGCGCTGGCAGCGCCACCACCCTGCAAACGCGCGGGTTCAGGCGCTGGGTGATCCGTTTGATCACGCCACCCTTGCCCGCGGCATCGCGCCCTTCAAACAGGATCACCACCTTCTGACGCGTGTGGGCCACCCAGTCCTGCAGCTTGACGAGTTCGCCCTGCAGCTTGAACAGCTCGCGGAAATACGAAATGCGTTGCTGCTTGTCGTCATCCGTATTGCCCTGCCCCAGGTCACCGGTGTACCCCGCCGGATCGCGATCCTCGATTTCAAGCTCCAGTTCTTCGTCGTAGCTGTCGAGCAGGTCGCGCTCGATGCGGCGCAAGATTTCGTCGTGAGGCAAGGCCATGGTGTGAAGGCAAGAGTGGTGACTCCATCACGATATGACGCCCCTGTGACGGTTTCATGACGCCCCGACAGGGGCGGGCACGCGTCGCTCGAACAGCGCCTGCCCCGCCTGGATGCCCTGCCCGCCCGACACCCCGGGCGCCCATCGGGCATCGGGTGGCCCGAACACGATGATGGTGGAGCCGTGCTCGAACCAACCGAGCTCGTCGCCTTTCTGGACGTGGGTTGGGCAATCCATCACCTTCGCGCCCTGCTCCCGCAAAGGCACGGGGTGGGGCAGGCAGTGCAGCCGGATGCTCGCCACCAGAATGGCGGCGACGGGCACCAGCGTGAGTCGGGCGTCATCGGCCAGCCGGCATTCGATCACCGCCCGCTCGTTCCTGCAAAAGAGCCGTTCGATGCGCTTGAGCGCAATCGGGTTGACGTTCCAGGTGTCGCCACTGATGTAGGTGACCCGGTCCATGCGCAGGGCCTGCGGCGCATGAAACCGGTGGTACATGCTGGACGTCAGCCGCAGGGTGACGTAGGGGCAACCTTCGTGCTGGTGCGCCAGCTCGGCCGATCCCATGAGTTCAGCCAGCGTGTACGGAAACCCCTTGGCTTGCAGCACGATCCCCCGCTGAACGGTGCCCATGGCGCCCACGATGGCATCGCAGGGGCTGGCCAGCACCGATTCACGTGGATCGAATGGGCGTGCGCCCTCGCGCAATTCGCGGATGAAGCAATCCCTCAGGCTGTCAAAGCGCTGATGTTTTGCCTCGCTCAGGTCCAGATCGGTGAACAGGCGCCACACCGCAATGGACCACCGCGTCAGCCATGGGCTGCGGATGCGGCTGTACCAGCCCATGAAGCGCGTGAGGGCCAGCCGGGGCACGCGGTTGGTGAGCAGAAAGTTGAGGTCTTCCTGCAACAGGAATCGATCACGCAGGCGCAAGGTTTTCATGGCTTTGTCAAATGAACAGCATACAACTGTCACACCTCCTTTTGAAAGCTTGATGACATGTCTGCCGAACTCGTTCTCACCGCCAGTGCCCTGGCCGCCGCCCTGGCGGGGTTTCCGGCTTTGCGCCGGCGCCTGCAATTGTCCAGAGCCAAACACCGGTCGCTGGCCGGCCATTCGCGGATGGCCAAACGGGTCGCGCGCTGGATGCCGGCGCTGCATTACGACGACCACCAGTTTTTTGCCGCCGACGGGGCACCTGACGATGTCATCGTGCAACGCAAGCTAGGGTTCGAGCGGTTGAGCCAGCGGCTGCGCGATCGGGCGCCACAGACCCTGGCACTGGGCCAGCAAACCATCGATGGTCTGCCCGACATGCGATTCACCAGCCGTTACCGGATTCCCTTTCCGTTCAGCGCCTACGCCAAAGCCCACTTGCCGATGGGCAGTTTCTGGGCTTCGGCACAAGGCGTCACCCTGACCGATCTGGACGGCAACGAACACCTGGACCTGACCGGTTCTTACGGCGTGAACGTGCTGGGGGTGGACTTCTACAAGGCCTGCATGGCCGAGGGCGCTGCACTGGGGGGCACACTGGGCCCGGTGCTGGGCGGCTACCACCCCTGCGTGGCCGACAACGTGGCCCGACTCAAAGCCCTGTCGGGCATGGACGACGTGAGCTTCCACATGTCGGGCACCGAAGCGGTGATGCAGGCCGTGCGGCTCGCGCGCTACCACACCGGCAAACGCCACCTGGTGCGCTTCACGGGCGCCTACCACGGCTGGTGGGAAGATGTGCAGCCCGGGCCGGGCAACCCCTTGCCACCGCGCGAAACCTACACCTTGAAGGACATGGACGACCGATCCCTCCAGGTGCTGCGCAGCCGCCGCGACATCGCCTGCGTGCTGGTCAACCCCCTTCAGGCCCTGCACCCCAACCGAAATGCCCCAGGCGACTCCACCCTGATGGACGGCAGCCGCAGCGCCCACTTCGACCGCGCGGCCTACACCCGGTGGCTGCAGCAGTTGCGCGAGGTCTGCACCGAACGTGGGATTGTGCTGATTTTTGACGAGGTGTTTGTGGGCTTCCGGCTGGCGCAGGGCGGTGCCCAGGCCTGGTTTGGCGTGCAAGCCGACATGGTCTGCTACGGCAAGACACTGGGGGGTGGCCTGCCGGTGGGTGTGGTGTGTGGACGGCGCCGGTGGATGGAACGCTTTCGCGAAGACCGGCCCGCCGACATCTGCTTTGCACGCGGCACTTTCAATGCCCACCCCTACGTCATGGGTGCGATGAACGCCTTTCTGCGCCGGCTGGAAAGCCCCGAGGTACGGGCCCTGTACGATGGGCTCGATGCGCGTTGGGCACAACGCCTGCAGCGCTTCAACCAGGCCATGCGAGACGCTGACTTGCCGGTCCAGGCCGAAGCCCTGTCAACCATCTGGACGCTGAACTACACCCAGCCCTCACGCTACCACTGGCTGCTGCAGTTCTACCTGCGTACCCATGGGCTGGCGCTGAGCTGGGTGGGCACTGGCAGGCTGGTGTTCAGCCTGAACTACACCGACGCCGACATCGAGGAAGCGATTCGACGCTTCATTGCCGCGGGTCAGCAGATGCAAGCCGATGGCTGGTGGTGGAACGACCGCGGCCTGACCCATCGGGGCATACGCCAGCAGATGGCGCGTGAATTGCTAGACGCCAAAACCCGGCAGGTCTGGCACCGGCTCACCGGGCGCCAGACTGCCTGAGTCCTCTGTTCAATGGGCCCGGTGCCCCGGGTCCATCCACTGGCCCCGCAGCAGGTACAGCGGCGATTTGTAATACAGCATGATGTCGTGAAACGGGTCGGTTATGATCTTGGTGGCCCACACCAGGCCGGTCTGCACGCTTTGCTGCACAAACAGTTGCACCATGCGGAACAGCAGACCACCCACGCCCACCACCAGCCACATCATGCCCACGTTGTGAATGAAACCGCGCCAGTCGCCATGCGGCTCCACCAACCCGAACAGGCCGGGTTGCCAGACCAGCAGCAGGGGAGAGCAGGCCCAGATGGCCATCAGCACCACCTTGCGCTGGAGGTTGTAACCCACCTTGATGTCTTCCTTGTACTCGTGGGTGGCCTGGTTGATGTGGTCGTAACCCTTGGGCTCAAAGAAAAAGTGCCCGGCCTGACGGCTCACCATCGACACCATCCACGCAATCAATGCGGCCATGGCCGGGTCCTTGAACAGCATCACGTAGGCCACCAGAAAACTGATGGCACTCAGCAGATGCAGGCTCTGGTTGATGCGGCTGTGGTGGTAGTAGCGGTGGTCATCCCAGCGCTGCACCCGAAGGGCTTGCAGAAAATCAGTCACGTCGCGTTCCTCTGTCAGGGGTTGATACATGCCCGACACCGGGCACACAGGTGATGGTCGATGTGGCCTGTGAAATTCACGTGACAAGTCAAGACCTGTCACACGGCTGTTATGTGCAAGGGCAACCATAGGCGCATGACTCTCGCTGCCTCACCCTGCCTGCACATCGAACGCTACCCCTCACCGCAGCAATCGCTGCGCGTATCGGTGGTGACCGAGACTTATCCGCCGGAAGTCAATGGCGTGGCCATCACGGTCGACCGTCTGGTCAGAGGCCTCCAGGCCCGCAACCACGACATCCAGGTCATACGCCCCCGACAGGACGCCGGAGACCGGCACGATGCCAGCGAAGGACTGGAACAGGTGCTGATGCGAGGTTTGCCCATCCCCCGATACCCACACCTTCGCATGGGACTGCCCGCCAAGAAAGCCCTGCTCAAGCTCTGGACACTGCGCCGGCCCGACCTGGTTCACATCGCCACCGAAGGGCCTCTGGGCTGGTCGGCCCTGCAGGCGGCCCGCAAACTCAAACTGCCCATCAGCAGTGACTTCCGCACCAACTTCCATGCCTACAGCCGACACTATGGCGCCGGCTGGCTGCACAAACCGATTTCGGCCTATTTGCGCAAATTTCACAACACCGCCCACTGCACCATGGTCCCGACCCCGGGGTTGCAGGCCGAGCTCGATGCCATGGGCTTCGAGCGTCTGAGGGTGGTGGCACGCGGGGTGGACACTCAGCGATTCCACCCCGCCCACCGCAGCGACAGCCTTCGCGCCTCGTGGGGTGCAGGACCGGATGACCTGGTGGTGCTATCGGTCGGCCGCCTGGCTGCCGAAAAGAACCTGGCGCTGCTGATCAAAGCCTTCGAAGCCATGCAAGCGATCAACCCGAAAGTGAAACTGGTGGTGGTGGGTGATGGACCGGAGCGCCACGCGCTGCAGACGAGATGTCCACCAGCCATCCTGGCCGGCTCGCGTCGCGATGCCGATCTGGCCACCCACTACGCCAGTGCCGATGTGTTCCTGTTTCCCAGTCTCACCGAGACCTATGGCAATGTCACCCCCGAAGCACTCGCCAGCGGACTGGCCGTGGTGGCGTTTGACTACGCGGCCGCAGCCGAGCTCATTCGCCACGGCCAGAACGGCCTGCTGGTACCGGTGGGCGATGCCGAGGCCTTTATCCGACGGGCGCAGGATCTGGCGGCTCAGTCCACGCTGGTCCGCCATCTGCGAGAGGGTGCGAGACACACCACCCAGTCACTGGACTGGGCGGTCATCGTCACACAGGTAGAGGCGATCTGGATGCAGCTGATGCACCCGAAGGCCATGGTTGTGTGAGCCGATCCACCCCAGCCTGGTTACGGCGACCAATGCCCAGATAAGCGACCCCGATCTCTTGCAAATGCGAGGGATCGTACAGATTGCGGCCATCCAGCACCAGGGGTTCACGCATGAGGCTGCGCAAACGTCTGAGATCGGGATTCTGGAAGCATTTCCATTCCGTCAGCACCACGAGCGCATCGGCATCCTGCAGGGCCTGTTCGGGCTGTTCGGCAAAGTGCAGCCTCGGGTGCTGTGGAGCGGAGTCCGGCATGTCGCTGGCCAGCGCCTCGCGCGCCTCGCGCATCGCCACCGGGTCATGGGCCACCACCTCGGCCCCACGGCTCAGCAGCGCTGCAATCACCTCACGGCTGGGCGCTTCTCGCATGTCGTTGGTGTTGGGCTTGAATGCCAGCCCCCACACGGCGATGCGACGTCCGCTCAGGTCGTTCCCCATGAGGCGGATCAGTTGTCTGACCAGATGACGTTTCTGGGCGGCATTGACCGATTCCACCGCACTGACAATCCGCATGTCCAGGCCGAAACGGGCAGCGGTGTGGACCAGCGCTCGAGTGTCCTTGGGAAAACAGCTCCCCCCGTAACCCGTGCCGGCGTAAAGGAAGCTGTGACCGATGCGCTGATCGGCGCCTATGCCACGGCGCACGGCGTCGATGTCGGCGCCCACGCGATCAGCCAGTGCGGCCATTTCGTTCATGAAAGAAATGCGCGTCGCCAGCATGGCATTGGCGGCGTACTTGGTCAGCTCGGCACTGGCCACGTCCATCCACACCGTCCGCTCGTGGTGACGGTTGAAAGGCGCATACAACCGGGCCATGCAAAGTCGAGCCCGCTCGCCTGCCGGGCCAGGCGGCACACCCACCACGATCCGGTCCGGCCGCATGAAGTCGTCGATGGCGGCACCTTCCTTCAGGAATTCGGGGTTCGAGACCACCGTGACCTCGTGCAGCACACCGCCACGGGCCTGTTGAGACTGGCGGATGGCAGTCTCGACGGCTGACCCCGTTCCCACCGGCACCGTCGACTTGTTGACCACCACGAGCGGGTGTTCCACGCAAGTCCCCACCTGCCGTGCCACCGTCAGCACATGCTGAAGGTCGGCCGAGCCGTCTTCCTGTGGGGGCGTACCGACGGCAATGAACAACACCTCGGCATGGGCCACCCCCGTGGCGATGGATTGGGTGAAGCGCAACCGTCCGGCCTGCAGATTGCGCCCCACCAGATCGTCGAGACCCGGTTCGTAAATGGGTACCCCGCCCGCTTGAAGCAGCAACACCCGCGCTTGGTCGCTGTCGACACACACCACCTCGTTGCCCAGATCAGCCAGACACGCTGCCGTCACCAGGCCCACATAACCTGCACCCACCACGGTCACGTTCATGTTCACTCCTTGCCTTTGCAGGAGCCATGCTGGGCACATGTCGTGTCAGTGTCGTTGCAGTTGCGTGACGTCCAGATGAAAGGGCGATGGGTGTGTCATGACTTTTTCATACAACTGCCATGTCAGCGACACGCAGGCAACCCAGAATGACCCGAAAGGAGTGACTCATGAGCGACCTGTCTGTGATGGAACACATCCGCATCGGCACCGCCGAACGGCCATTGCCACCATCGGCATCGAACCCGGCCCGCCCGTCCCACGATTTCACCGTGGGCTGGGCCCGTCATCTGGATGAAGTGCGCGAAGCCCAGCGACTGCGCCATGAGGTGTTTGCCGGTGAAATGGGCGCACGCCTGCCGCAAAAAATCGCGGGTCATGACATCGATCTGTTCGACGATTACTGCGAACACCTGCTGGTTCGAGAGAACACCACTCAACAGGTGATCGGTACCTACCGGGTGCTGACACCTGCCCAGGCCATGCGGGTGGGGGGCTTTTACAGCGACACCGAATTCGATCTCACCCGCCTGCGCTTCCTGCGCGAACAGATGGTGGAACTGGGGCGCAGTTGCGTGCACCGGGATCACCGCCATGGTGGTGTCATCATGGCGCTGTGGAGCGCGCTGGCCGATTTCATGGCGCGGAACCGTCTCGACACCATGATCGGCTGCGCCAGCATCCCCATGCACCACGAAGCCGGCCACGGCATGGTGGGTGGCGGCCATGCGGCGGCCAGCATCTGGCGACAGGTGAGCGAAAAACACCTGGCCTCGATTGAATACCACGTGCGCCCCAGGCTGCCACTGCCCGTGGATCAGCTGGATGGTTCGCTGTCGATCGAACCACCCGCCCTGATCAAAGGCTATCTGCGTCTGGGTGCCAAGGTGCTGGGCCCGCCGGCCTGGGACCCCGATTTCAATGCCGCCGACCTGCCCATGATGATGCGACTGGCCGACCTGCCCAGCCGTTACCGCAAGCATTTCCTGGGGGCCTGATGCGCAACGGTTTTGTCGCCGACACCCACGTGACGGGACGGCTGGAACGCCAGGCCGAACTGGCATCGCGCATGGCCGGGGCATTCACTTCGTCCGAAGACACGGACGATGACCACGATGAGGCCACTCACGCATCGGGTCGACGCCTGCGCAGCGTGTTCATCTCCGACATCCACCTGGGGACACCCGGCTGTCAGGCGAAGGCTCTGCTGGCCTTTCTCAAAGCCCATCCCAGCGACCGGCTTTACCTCATTGGCGACATCATCGACGGCTGGCAGTTGCGCCGCAAGTGGTACTGGCCCCAGAGCCACAACGACGTGATCCAGAAAATCCTGCGGCGGGCGCGCAAGGGCTGCAAGGTGATTTTTGTGCCTGGCAACCACGACGAATTTGCCCGGCACTTTATCGGTCACAAGTTCGGTGGGGTGGATGTGGTGGAAGACGCTGTTCACACCACGGCCGACGGTCGCAAGCTGTGGGTCATCCACGGCGACCATTTCGATGGCGTCATCCAGTACGCCAAGTGGCTGGCCTACCTGGGCGACAACCTCTACGAACTCACGCTGCGGATCAACACACACCTCAATTCGTGGCGGGCCCGCATGGGGCTGCCGTACTGGTCGCTGTCGCAGTACCTGAAGCACCGGGTCAAGAGCGCATTGAATTACGTGTTGCAGTTCGAGGGGGCGGTGGCAGCCGAGGCACGCAAACGCGGTCTCGACGGCGTGGTGTGCGGGCACATCCACCGAGCCGAAATGCGAGACATCGACGGCACGCTCTACTGCAACGATGGCGACTGGGTGGAAAGCCTGACCGGTATCGTGGAACATCACGACGGCCAGCTGGAAATCGTTCAATGGGGATCATCCGGACACGCCGCTCGACCGGCCCGATCACGGATCCCATCCCGGGCCGCTGCCTGACACAGAATTGCCACACTGTCCACCTATGCTGGCCCATTTTGGGAACACCAGCCTGTGAGTGAACCGATCAAAATCCTGTTCCTGTGTGCCCACAATGCGGCGCGCAGCATCATGGCCGAAGCCATCCTGAATCATCTGGCCGGCCATCGCTTTCAGGCCTACTCAGCCGGGAGCCATGCCCGAGAAGATCACCAGCCGCACCCCATGGCCCTGCAGGCTCTGCAAAGCGCGGGCATCAGCACCACTGGCCTGCACAGCAAGAACTGGTCGGTTTTCAGCCAACCGGATGCCCCTCATCTGGATCTCGTGATCACCGTGTGCGACGTGGCCGCGGGCGAGCCCTGTCCCGTCTGGCCGGGTCATCCCGCCACCGCACACTGGGGCTACCCGGACCCTTCCCTGTTGGAAGGTGACGAAGCGGAGCGCCTGCATGCCTTCAGGCAGACCCTGCACGCGCTGCACCAGCGCATGGAATTGCTGGTCAACCTGCCCCTGTCGAGCGTCAACCGTCTGGTACTGGAAACCGAAGCCCGACGACTCGCTGCCCAATCCTGAAGGGCCACTCAGCGAATGAACCAGCGTTGAATCAGCCGGTGCATCCAGCCGCCATAGGGCGGGTACACCAGCCGGCCCGTGTTCAGTCGACCCTTGATGTGCACCCCTCTGGCTTTGGAAAAGGTCAGGAAGCCTTCATGTCCATGGTAATGCCCCATGCCCGATGGCCCGATGCCGCCAAAGGGCAAGTCGTCCTGGGCCACGTGCATGATCGTGTCGTTGATCGTGACCCCACCCGAATGGGTGCGATCCAGCACCCGTCGCTGAACCTCGCGGTCGTGACTGAACAGGTAGAGCGCCAGCGGTCGAGGCCCTCGGCGTATCCGCTCAATGGCCTGGTCCAGATCCCGATAGGGCACCACCGGCAGCAAGGGGCCAAAGATTTCTTCCTGCATCACCAGCATGCCCTCATGCACGCCGAGCAGCAAGTGCAATGGCATCTTGCGGGTGCCCTGAAAGCCCTCACCGGCCGGTTGGCAGACGTGCAAGCGGGCGCCCTGGCGTATCGCGTCATCCCGCAAGGCCTGCAGCCGCTGATGCTGGCGTTCATTGACGATGGCGGTGACGTCCGGGTTCTCGAGCAGGGAGGGATACATGCGAGCCACGGCCCCCTGCACCGCCCGCACAAAAGCCTCCTCCTGCCCGGCAGGCACCAGCACGTAATCGGGCGCTATGCAGGTCTGACCCGCGTTCAGCATCTTCCCGTAAACCACGCTGTCGGCGGCCACCTGCAATGACGCATCACGGGCGATCAGCACCGGCGATTTACCGCCCAGCTCCAGCGTGACCGGTGTCAGGTGACGGGCCGCCGCCGCCATGACCACCCGGCCCACGGCCGTTGAACCCGTGAAAAACAGATGATCCCAAGGCTGCTCGGCAAACAGGGTGGACACCTCCACGGCCCCTTCGATGACCGCCACCTCGTCTTCATCAAACACGGAAGCCAGCATCGCACGCAACACCCGGTTGGTGGAAGGCGTGAACTCCGACAGCTTGATCATGGCCCGGTTGCCCGCCGACAGTGCGCCGACCAGCGGCATCAGCGACAGGTAAATGGGATAGTTCCAGGGCACCATGATGCCCACCACCCCCAGCGGCTGGTACTCGACCCGGTTGGTCGCTGGCGCAAACAGGATGCTCACCGGCCGGCGGGATGGTTTCATCCACCGCCTGACATGGCGAATGGCATGGTCGATGCCCTGGATCGTGGTGAGGGTTTCGGCCATGAGGGTCTCGTCGCGGGAGCGTGCCGAGAAATCGCGATTCACCGCTTCGATCAACGCTTCACGATGCGCCAGCAGGGCGGAGCGCAACCGCCTCAGGCCTGCCAGACGATGGCCTGCCGGTGGCATGGGCGAGCGCGCAAAAGCCTGCCGTTGCTGTTCAAACAGCGCAGGCAGGCGGACCCTGTCAGGGGGCATCTGGCTCATGGTTCCCCTCAACGAACCGGCGTTGCCGGTTGCAAACGGATGAGCTGGCCATTGCGGTCGTCGGTGACCACGTAGAGCAGTCCATCCGGGCCCTCTCGAACGTCACGAATGCGTTGCCCCAATGACTCCAGCAACCGCTCCTGACGCACCAACTGGCCATTGACCAGTTCCAGCCGGGCCAGGTGACGAAACTTCAACGAGCCTACCATGAGGCTGCCTTTCCAGGCCGGTCCATACCGATCACTGGTGACGAACGCCATGCCCGATGGGGCAATGGAAGGGGTCCACTGGTGCAGGGGTTGTTCCATGCCAGGCCGTTCGGTGATGCCCTCGCCGATGCGGCTGCCGCCATAGTTTTCTCCGAAGGTGATCACTGGCCAGCCGTAGTTGCGGCCCGGTTCGGGCCGGTTGATTTCGTCACCCCCCTGCGGGCCATGCTCATGCACCCAGAGCCGGCCATCAGGCCCCCAGGTGGCGCCTTGGGGATTGCGATGGCCCCAGCTCCAGATTTCGGGCAGGGCGCCGGTGCGACCGATCAGCGGATTGTCGGATGGCGCGGAGCCGTCCTTGCGCACCCGCACCACTTTGCCATGGTGGTTGTCCAGGGTCTGGGCATCCTGCATGCGGCCAAAGCGGTCACCCAGGGCCAGGAACAGGTGACCATCGGGCGACTCCACGATGCGGCAGCCAAAGTGGTGGCGACTGCTCACCTTCGGCTGCTGGCTGAAGATGACCCGAACATCTTCAAGACGGCGATGGTCGGCAGACAACCGGGCCGACGCCAGGGCCGTGGAATTGCCACTCCCGCTGCTGGACGGCTCGGCGTAACAGAAATGAATCAGGCGGTTGCGGGCAAAACCGCTGTCCGCAATGACATCCAGCAGGCCGCCCTGCCCCACGGCATCGACACGGGGCACCCCTTCCAGAGGAGGGCCCACCTGGCCCCCGGGCTCCACCACACGCATGCGCCCCGGCCGTTCGGTCACCAGCATGTGCCCTTGCCCGACAAAAGCCAGCGCCCATGGATGCTCCAGACCGCGAGCCAGCACTTCAGGTTGTACCGGCATGGCAAAGGTGAGGGTCGAAACCGCCCACGCTGCGCCTCCGGCAAGCCACCGCCGCCATGGCCGAAAACCCTCAGACCGGTTGGATGCCATCTTCATGTGCTGTGCTCCAGGAGGTGATTCGAGTCAGTGTCAGATTCCATCAGGGGGTTCCCCACCCATCTTTTGCGCCAGATCAATAACCCTATTCACAGCAGGTCAATAATGGACGCCTGTCTTATTGTCCATGGAGGTCCTGTGTCTGCTCGCCCTGTCTCTCTGAACCTGTTTGACTTTCTGGATGGCACGCACCGTGACATTCAGACGCATCTGGGCCTCCTGCGCGAAGTGGTGGCAGCGGTGGAAGACTCGGGCTTGAAGCCCGACACCCGCGAAAAGGCTCGGGTGGTACTGACCTTTTTCAACGGTGAAGCCCGCCAGCACCACCTGGATGAAGAACAACATGTGTTCCCTGCCCTGCTCGCCAGCCAGAATCCCGAACTCGAAGCAGCCACCCGACGACTCATCCAGGATCATGGCTGGCTGGAAGAAAACTGGCTCCACATCGAGCCCTCCATCGCGGCGGCCAGCGAAGGCAACCAGTGGTTCGACCCGATGGAACTCGCTCATGCACTCGACGTGTTCGAAGCACTCTACGCGGACCACCTCCTGCTGGAAGAATCCCTGGCCTACCCGGAGGCACGCCAGCGGCTGGCCGCCTGGGATCAGGCGGGCATAGGCCGCGAGATGGCGCAGCGACGTCACCGGAGCCAGCCGGTCAGCGAAGCAGCCTGAAAAGGCCCATCTCAGTGTGTCCCCTTGGAACTTTGTTTTAGCACTCGACTCCATAGAGTGCTAATATAAAGACATGGTCCATGAGGCCATCACTGGAGAGAGGACACCATGAACGCCATCGCCACCACCCCCTATGCACTGGCCCCTGCCGCCAAGCAGGGCTGGGCCGGTTCATCCCTCGTGCTGCCCCCGCTGGGCAATCTGGACGCCTACATCTCGGCCGTCAATCGGCTGCCCCTGCTCACCCCGGAAGAGGAACGCGATTACGCGGAACGCCTCCAGAAGGACAACGACCTCGAAGCCGCCGGCAAGCTCGTGATGTCGCATCTGCGGCTGGTGGTGTCGGTCTCGCGTCAGTACCTGGGCTACGGTCTGCCGCATGCCGACCTGATCCAGGAAGGCAACGTGGGCCTGATGAAGGCCGTCAAGCGTTTCGATCCGGGACAGGGCGTGCGACTGGTGAGTTACGCCCTCCACTGGATCAAGGCCGAGATTCACGAATACATCCTGAAAAACTGGCGCATGGTCAAGGTGGCCACCACCAAGGCCCAGCGCAAGCTGTTTTTCAACCTGCGCAGCATGAAGCAGGCCTTCAAGGCCGATGCCACCGATGCCGACAGTTACCGCGACGCCCTGACCGACCACGAAATCGATGTGGTGGCTCGTGAACTGAACGTCAAGCGGGAAGAAGTCATCGAAATGGAAACCCGTCTCTCGGGTGGCGATGTGGTGCTGGACCCCTCGCCAGCAGACGACGGCGAGGAAGCCTACGGCCCGATCGCTTACCTGGCCGATGTCAACCACGAACCGACCGCCATGCTCGAAGCCACCGAACGCGATGTCATGGCCACCGAAGGCATCGCCCAGGCCATGGAGCAACTCGACGAGCGCTCGCGCCGCATCGTGGCCGAACGCTGGCTCAAGGTCAACGACGATGGCTCGGGCGGCATGACCCTGCACGAACTGGCCGCCGAATACGGCGTCAGCGCCGAGCGCATCCGCCAGATCGAGGTGGCGGCCATGAAAAAGATGCGCAAGGCGCTGGAGGCTTACGCCTGAAGGCGCGAAGGCCCAACACCTGCCGTGAGGCCCGGGTCACCCGGGCCTTTTTCATGCCTCGCGGCGCAACGCCGGGAACAGGATCACATCGCGGATGCTGGGGCTGTCGGTCAGCAGCATGATCAGGCGGTCGATGCCGATGCCGCAGCCGCCCGCCGGAGGCATGCCGTACTCCAGCGCCCGGACGTAGTCGGCATCAAAGAACATGGCTTCGTCGTCGCCCGCATCCTTGCTGGCCACCTGGGCATGGAAGCGCGCGGCCTGGTCTTCGGCGTCGTTCAGTTCGCTGAAGCCGTTGCCCACCTCGCGGCCGGTGATGTACAGCTCGAAACGCTCGGTGATGGTCGGGTCGCTGTCGTTGGCGCGGGCCAGCGGTGAAATCTCGGTCGGGTGGTTGCAGATGAAAGTCGGGTTCCAGAGCTTGTCTTCCACCGTCTCTTCAAAGTACATGACCTGAAGACCTGCCAGGCTGCGGCTGTCCAGACGCTCTTTCACCGGATCCATGCCCAGCTTGCGCAGTTGCTGGATCAACCAGTCACGGTGGTCCACCTGGTCGCCCGCTTCGGTGTGCTTGAGGATGGCCTCGCGAATCGTGAGTCGCTCGAAGGGCGATTCGAGGTCGACGTCCCGGCCCTGGTAGGTGAGCCGGGCACCACCGCACACGCGCTGCGCCACATGGCGGATCAGCTGTTCGGTGAACACCATCAGGTCCAGGTAATTCCAGTAACCCGCGTAGAACTCCATCATGGTGAACTCGGGGTTGTGGCGAACGCTGATGCCTTCGTTGCGGAAGTTGCGGTTGATTTCGAACACGCGCTCGAAACCGCCCACCAGAAGCCGCTTGAGGTACAACTCGGGGGCAATGCGCAGGAACATGTCCTGCTCCAGGGCATTGTGGTGAGTCACAAAGGGTTTGGCGTTGGCGCCCCCGGGAATGGCGTGCAACATGGGTGTTTCCACTTCCAGGAATTCGTGCTGAACCATGAATTCGCGCATGCTGGTCACGGCCAGGCTGCGCGCCACGAATCGCTGGCGAGCCTGCTCGTCGGTCATCAGATCGACATAGCGCTGGCGGTACTTGATTTCCTGGTCGTGAATGCCATGAAACTTGTCGGGCATGGGGCGCAGGCTCTTGGTGACCAGACGCACCTTGTCGGCATGAATGGTGAGTTCGCCCATCTTGGTCTTGAACAGCACGCCTTCGGCCGCCACAATGTCACCAAGGTCCCAGTGCTTGAACGCCTCCAGCACCTCGGCGCCCACGCTCTCCAGGTTCAGGTAGATCTGGATGCGCCCGCCGCTGGGCCCGAAGGACGAGTCCTGCAGCGTGGCAAAACTGGCCTTGCCCATCACCCGCTTGAGCATCATGCGGCCGGCCACGCTGGCGCGGACCTTCAGCGGCTCCAGCATCTCCTTGCTCATGCCGTCGTACTCGGCAAACAGGTCGGCCGCCTTGTGCTGCGGCTTCACGTCGTTTGGAAACGCGGGGCCGTGGCCTGCCGCCTGTGCCTCGCGCAGGGCTCGCAGCTTCTCGCGGCGCTCGGCGATGATGTGGTTCTCTTCGGCGTGCGGGGCGCTGTCGGTGGCCGCAATGGTGGTGTCGGCTGGGGTGTTCATGGGCAGGGATCGAAATAGAGGCGTGCGCTGCAGCGCACAAAACCCTTCATTTTAATTCGGTGTTGCGCTCGCGCAGGGCCTGCAGCTTTTCACCGATGCGGATTTCCAGTCCGCGCGGCACGGGTCGGTAGAACGGCGGCGGCGTGAGCCCGTCCGGAAAATAGTGCTCGCCGGCGGCGAAGGCGTCGGGCTCGTCGTGGGCGTAGCGGTAACCTTTGCCGTGGTCCAGATCCTTCATCAGCTTCGTGGGTGCGTTGCGCAGGTGCATGGGCACGGGGCGGGTGCCGTCCTGCTTCACGAAGGCGCGCATCTCGTTGTAGGCCTGGTAGACCGCGTTGCTTTTGGGCGCCACGGCCAGGTACACCACCGCTTCGGCCAGCGCCAGTTCGCCTTCGGGGCTGCCCAGGCGCTCGTACACCTCGGCGGCGTCCAGCGCCAGCCGCAGGGCGCGCGGGTCGGCCAGGCCGATGTCCTCCGAGGCCATTCGCACCAGCCGGCGCGCCAGGTAGCGCGGATCGGCCCCGCCGTCGAGCATGCGCACGAACCAGTACAGCGCGGCATCCGGGTCCGAGCCGCGCACGCTCTTGTGCAGGGCACTGATGGTGTCGTAGAACTGCTCACCGCCCTTGTCGTAGCGGCGCATGCGCTCGCCCAGCACCTTCAGCAGCCAGTCGTCGGTGATCTGGTTCAAGCCCTGGGCCAAAGCGGTCAGGGCCAGGGTTTCCAGCGTGTTCAGCAGGCGCCGGGCGTCGCCATCCGCATAGGCCAGCAGGCGCTCGCGGGCAGCAGGTTCCATCGGTGGAACCCCACCCTGGGCGTGGGCACGGTCCATCAGCTCGCCGAGGTCGTCTTCACCCAGGGGCTGCAGCACATACACCGCCGCCCGTGACAGCAAGGCCGAATTCACCTCGAAGCTCGGGTTTTCGGTGGTGGCACCCACAAAGGTGAACAGGCCGCTCTCCACGTGCGGCAAAAAGGCATCCTGCTGGCTCTTGTTGAAGCGGTGCACCTCGTCCACGAACACGATGGTGGGCTGAGGCTGCAAGCCAGTGCGGGCGTGCTCGGCCCGCTCGACCGCCTCGCGGATGTCCTTCACACCGCCCAGCACCGCGCTGATGGCGATGAACTGGGCATCGAAGGCCTGCGCCATCAGGCGCGCGATGGTGGTCTTGCCCACGCCCGGCGGGCCCCAGAAGATGCAGCTGTGCGGCCGCCCGGATTCGAACGCCGTGCGCAGCGGCATGCCCTCGCCCAGCAGGTGGCGCTGGCCCATCACCTCGGCGAGTGAGCGGGGGCGCAGGCGTTCGGCCAGGGGCAGATGGGGGGTGTTCACAGTGAATGCGGGCCATTCAGGACAATGCCACGATTGTGGCGCAGGTGGTTCATCGTGACATGGCCGACAATGCGGCCACCCCTGTCCATTCAAGACTGCCATGATCCTCGAACACGCCGACATTCGCATCGACCCCGCTCGCGCCACCGAATTTGAAGCCGCCATTGAACGCGGCGTCACCACCGTCATCGCCCATGCCCAGGGTTTTCAGGGTTACAAGGTCAACCGAAGCCAGGAAACGCCCGGCCGCTATGTGCTGATGATTTTCTGGAACACCCTCGAAGACCACACCGTGGGATTCCGCCAGTCGGCAGCATTTGCCGAATGGCGTGCCCTCGTGGGCCCCTTTTTCGCGCAGCCGCCGATCGTGGAACACTTCGAACTGGTCTGCCAAACGGCCTGATCGAGCGCTGGCTTGCCGCCCTTGAGCCGTCACTGCCGGATCACGTCGGCGCCTGCAGGCGGCTGGAAGCGGAAATGGCCGGGACCCCATCCGGGCTGCAGGTTCATGGCGTCGAAACGCATGACCGAGCGCTGTCCAAAGCTGTCCAGCATGTCCAGTACCGCCAGCTGACCTTCCCGGAACCCCAGCCGAATCGATTGCAACTGCCCCTCTCGTTGTCTCGGGGTGGCGACCACCCAAGCCAGTCCCTCGGCATCTGGGAGGTTTCGCAATTCGAAAACCTGCTTCAAACCGCTCAGATCGGGCGATGCGGCAATCAGCGCGGCTGGTGTCTGGCTCAGCACGTCCTGCTGGGCCCGTGACGTCACCTGATTCAGGTCCACGTCATAAAGCCAGAGCGTCTGACCGTCGGCCACGATGGTCTGCTCAAACGGATGGGTGTAAACGAAGCGGAAGCGATCGGGCCGCTGGAATTCGAACACCCCACGGCTGGTGCGGGCCCGGGGGGCTGGTTCGCCCTCCTTGCGAGGGGACGTCACCGTCTGGGTGAAGGCGGCTTTCCCCTGCTGGGTCTGGCGGAGAAACGTTTCCAGGGCCGACAGGCCATTGGCATGAGCGGACAATGACAGGGTGACCCCCGCCAGGGCTGCGGTCAGGAGCAGGATTCGACGTTGCATCATGGTCGTTGGAAAAACAGCGGAAGGTCTGGGTTCCATCGGGTCATCTTGAGGTTGTAAGCAGCTGTAGCCATGTGACCCGCAACCCTGACTCAGTCGCTCCCCCGACCGGCCACCAGAATATCGCGCTGGCCGCTGGCGGTGAGCGCACTGACCAGCCCCGCGTTTTCCATGTCTTCCAGCAGGCGGGCGGCTCGGTTGTAGCCGATTTTCAGCTTGCGCTGCACGTAGCTGATGCTGGCTTTGCGGTCTTGCAGCACGATGGCCACGGCCTGATCGTATAGGGGGTCTTTCTCGCCACCGGCGTCGCCCTCCCCGAAGAGGTCTCCCGCGCCTCCCTCGCCGTCACCGGCGCCCTCCAGCACCCCGTCTATGTAGTCTGGTTCGCCATACTGCGCCTTCAGATAGGCCACCACGCGATGCACCTCGTCATCGCTCACAAAAGCGCCGTGCACCCGGGTCGGGAAACCCGTGCCACTGGGCATGTAGAGCATGTCGCCCATGCCAAGCAAGGCCTCGGCGCCCATCTGGTCCAGAATGGTGCGGCTGTCGATCTTGCTGCTGACCTGAAAGCTGATCCGCGTGGGAATATTGGCCTTGATCAGGCCGGTGATCACGTCCACCGACGGGCGCTGGGTGGCCAGGATGAGGTGAATGCCCGCCGCTCGGGCCTTCTGCGCCAGTCGGGCAATCAGTTCCTCGATCTTCTTGCCCACCACCATCATCAGGTCGGCCAGTTCATCGATCACCACCACGATGTAGGGCAGTCGCTCCAGCGGTTCAGGCTGTTCGGGGGTCAGGCTGAACGGATTGGGCAACGACTCCCCTCTGGCCGCCGCCTCGTCGATCTTGGTGTTGTAGCCGGCCAGGTTGCGCACCCCCACCTTGCTCATCAGGCGGTAACGCTTTTCCATCTCGCCCACGCACCAGTTGAGGCCTTGCGCGGCCTGCTTCATGTCGGTCACCACGGGGGCCAGCAGGTGCGGAATCCCTTCGTACACGCTGAGTTCCAGCATCTTGGGGTCGATGAGCAGCAGGCGCACGTCTCGGGCATCGGCCTTGTACAGCAGGCTCAGGATCATGGCATTGATCCCCACCGACTTGCCGGAGCCCGTGGTGCCGGCGACCAGACAGTGCGGCATCTTGGCCAGGTCGGCCACGATGGGGTGGCCGGCAATGTCCTTGCCCAGGCCCATGGTCAGCAGGCTCTTGGCGTCGTGATAGACCTGCGAGCCGAGGATTTCACTGAGCTTGATGGTCTGGCGTTTGGCGTTGGGAAGTTCCAGCGCCATGATATTTTTGCCAGGGATGGTCTCGATGACGCGGATGCTCACCAGCGACAGGGAACGCGCCAGGTCCTTGGCGAGGTTCACCACCTGCGAGCCTTTCACGCCGGTGGCCGGTTCGATCTCGTAGCGGGTGATCACCGGCCCGGGCTGGGCCGCCACCACTTGCACCTCCACGCCAAAATCGCGCAGCTTTTTCTCGATCAGGCGGCTGGTCATCTCCAGGGTTTCAGGCGCCACGGTGGCGTGCTGTCGTCCTGCCGAGTCCAGCAGATCGATCTGCGGCAGCTTGGTGTCGGTCAGATCCTGAAAGAGCGGCTTCTGCCGCTCTTTCGCGACGCGCGTGCTCACCGGCACTTCTGCCAGTGTGGGCTCGATCTGGAGCGACTTGGCCTTCGCTTTGCCCCGAAGTGGCTGCTCGGGTTCGTCGGCCAGCAAAGGCAGCGATGGGGTCGCATCCATAGGGTGTGACGGGTGCGCCTCCTCGTACACCGACTCTTCCATGGCCCGTTCCCGCGCGGCCTGCTGACCGATCCGGACATCTTCGTCTGCCTCGCGGCGTTCGCGCCGGCTTTCGATCCAGCCGTCGAGCCAGCGTCCCAGCCCTTCGGCCGTGTGGGCCCAGGAAAAACGGAACACCCAGGCCATGGTCACCAGCAGGAGCACGATGGCCAGCAAGGCAGAGCCGGTGGCACCGAACCAGCGAATGGCCAGTGGGCCGAGCAGGGAGCCCAGCACGCCACCGGAATCGCCGGGCAACCATGCGTCCCAGCGGTGAAGGCGGCTCCATTCGAGAACGGCACTGGCCATCAGCAACAGCGACATGCCGGACCAGAACAGCAAGCGCTGCCCACCCCGTCGGTGCCACCAGCCCAAGGGCTGCGCCGGGTCATCGACAGGGCTGCCTGCCAGACCATGGCCTCTCAGCCAGCGAGCCAGCGCCGCCAGCCAGCTTCGCACACCGGCGAGCAGCAGCCACCAGACCGACATACCCAGCAGGTAATAGCTCAGGTCGGCGAGCCAGGCCCCCGTCCGCCCTCCCCAGTTCATGACCTCGCCGGTCCCAGCGCCCGACGTGGACCACGCGGCATCCTGCAGGGAATGCGATACCAGGGCTATGAGCCAGAACAGCAGACCCGCCGCACCAAGCAGGAGGGCAAATTCGTGCGCAAACCGCTTCAGCCCGGTGGGCGCGCCATGGGCATCGTCTTTGTTGAGGGTGTTCAATGAATAAGTCATGGCTCACCGTGAAGCTTAACCCAGCACCGACGCATTGAAACGCGCCTCCCTACAATACCTGCGAACGATCCGCACGACTGGAACCCTCTCATGAAACATGCCAAAGTCCTCATCCTCGGCTCCGGCCCTGCCGGCTACACGGCTGCTGTCTATGCCGCCCGCGCCAATCTCAACCCGGTGCTCATCACCGGCATGGCCCAGGGCGGCCAGCTCATGACCACGACCGAGGTGGACAACTGGCCCGCCGACGTGCATGGCGTGCAGGGCCCCGAGCTGATGCAACGCTTCCTCGAACACGCCGAGCGCTTCAAGACCGAGATCGTGTTTGACCACATCAGCGCGGTGGACCTGTCCAAGCGCCCCTTCACCCTCACCGGTGACAGCGGCAGCTACACCTGCGACAGCCTCATCCTGGCCACCGGCGCCTCCGCCAGGTACCTGGGCCTGCCGTCGGAAGAGGCCTTCATGGGCAAGGGCGTGAGTGCCTGCGCCACCTGTGACGGCTTTTTCTACCGGGGCCAGGAGGTGTGCGTGATTGGCGGCGGCAACACCGCCGTGGAAGAAGCGTTGTACCTGAGCAACATCGCCAGCAAGGTCACGCTGGTGCACCGCCGCGACACCTTCCGCGCCGAGGCCATCATGATCGACAAACTCATGGACAAGGTGAAGGAAGGCAAGATCGAGCTCAAGCTGTTCCATGTCCTCGACGAGGTGCTGGGCGACGCCAAGGGGGTCAACGGCATCCGCATCAAGCATGTCAAAACCGGTGCCACCGAAGACATCGCGCTGCAAGGCTGCTTCATCGCCATCGGCCACAGCCCCAACACCGAGATCTTCAAAGGCCAGCTCGACATGAAGGACGGTTATCTGATCACCCAGAGTGGCCAGAACGGCTTTGCCACCCAGACCAGCATCCCCGGCGTGTTCGCCGCCGGTGACGTGCAGGACCACATCTACCGGCAGGCCATCACCAGCGCCGGCACGGGCTGCATGGCGGCGCTGGACGCGCAGCGGTTTCTGGAGCAGCAGGCGGGTTGACGACGTCAACGCTGCCGGCATTGCATTTGCGGTGAAATGCCTATCCAGCTATAATGCCGGGTTTGGTACCGCCCATGAGCCGGAGTCGTCCCCGCCACCTGAGAAGGCCGCGGGGCAGGCGACACAACACAGGACAGGGCGAGGTGCGGCGCAAGCCGTTAATTTTTTACTGGAGTGTCCATCATGGCACGCGTATGTGAAGTCACGGGCAAAAAGCCCATGGTTGGGAACAACGTCTCCCACGCCAACAACAAAACCAAGCGCCGGTTCCTGCCGAACCTGCAATCCCGTCGTTTCTGGGTCGAGAGCGAAAACCGCTGGGTTCGCCTGCGAGTGTCGGGTGCTGCCCTGCGCCTGATCGACAAGAACGGTATCGATGCGGTGCTCGCTGACCTGCGTGCCCGTGGTCAAGCGGAATAAGGAGAAGCACCATGGCAAGCAAAGGCGGACGCGAAAAAATCAAGCTGGAATCCACGGCCGGCACCGGTCACTTCTACACGACCACCAAAAACAAGAAAACCATGCCCGAGAAAATGGCGATCATGAAGTTTGATCCCAAGGCTCGCAAGCATGTGCAGTACAAGGAAATCAAGCTGAAGTGATTCGGCCTTGATCCAGCAAAAAACCCGCTGATCGCTCAGCGGGTTTTTTGTTGGCTGCTCGGGGCCGGCTGCTGGCCGGCACAACCGCCATCAGGCCATGCGCACGGCGCGCAGCCGGATGGAAAACTCGCGCAGGGCCGCAATGCCGCTTTCCTCGGCGCGTTGGCACCAGGCCTGCAGGTCCCTGGCCAGTTGCTCGCGAGTCAGGGAGGTGTTGGACCAGAGTTGGCGCAACTCCTCGCGCATGGCATGCATCTTGGCCAGCGTGGGGTGCTCGGCACGCACCTGTTCGAGCTTGGCCTTGTATTGGGCAGGCACCTTGTCGTCGTCCCGGTGCAACCAGCGACGGGCCGCTTTGAGAACGGACACATCGGCGCTACGGGCTTTCAGGCCATCGATCTCGGCGTGCACCGCAGCACGCATTTCGCGGGCGTAGCTGGCCATGACTTCATACCGGTTGGCGATGATGGCCTCCAGCGTCTTTTCATCGGCCACAGGCTTCACATCGCCAAACGCGAGTTTGGGGGGGGTTTTCTTGGGCTTGGCCAGACCGAATCGGGCCAGGATGCTGATGTAGACCCAGCCAATGTCGAATTCATACGGCTTGACCGAGAACTTGGCCGAGGTGGGATAGGTGTGGTGATTGTTGTGCAGTTCCTCGCCACCGATGATGATGCCCCACGGTGACACGTTGGTGCTGGCATCGGCCGCTTCGAAGTTGCGGTATCCCCAGAAGTGGCCAATGCCATTGACCACGCCCGCTGCCCAGAAGGGAATCCAGGCCATCTGAACGGCCCAGACGGCCAGACCCAGTGCACCGAACAGCGCCACGTCGATGATCAGCATCAGGCTCACACCCAGGCGGGAGTGTTTCGTGTACAGGTTGCGCTCGATCCAGTCGTTGGGGGTGCCATGACCGTAACGGTCGAGGGTGTCCTGATTCTTGGCTTCGGCACGATACAGTTCGGCGCCTTCCCAGAACACCTTCTTGATGCCGAACACGACCGGGCTGTGCGGATCACCTTCCTGTTCGCATTTGGCATGGTGCTTGCGATGGATGGCCGCCCATTCCTTGGTCAGCATGCCGGTGGTCATCCACAACCAGAACCGGAAGAAATGTGACACCGCGGGGTGCAGATCCAGGGCCCGGTGGGCCTGGTGGCGATGCAGAAACAGCGTGACGCTGACGATCGTGATGTGGGTCATGACCAGCGCCACGATCAGGACTTGCCACCAGGTGGCTGCAGTCAGGCCGTTGGCCAACACAGACAGGAGGCCATTCCAGCCGGATTCCATCGAAAACATAAACACTCTCACTCAACAACCCGAACACCCCTAGGGAGTGGCCTTTGACCAGCAACCGCTGTCAAACAAAGGGATTTTAGGCGGCCAGCCCACAAACACCAAGTGTTTTCACCGGCGCTGCCAGATCGCGGCAAAAAATCCATCCGTCTGATGCAGATGGGGCCACAAGCGCAGATATCCAGACCGGCAAAGCCCCTCGCCCGCCTTCACCCCCGCATGGCGCAGCACTTCAGCCGGGTCAACAGGGATGAAATCGGGGTGTGCATTCGAAAAAGCCTCCGCCACGGCTTCATTTTCCTCGCGCAGCAGGCTGCAGGTGGCATACACCAGACGCCCACCGGATTTCAGCAGCTTCGCCGCTTCGGCAAGGATGCTGCGCTGGACCTCGCCCATGGCCGAGACCGTTTTGGGTGTCTGCCGCCATTTCAGGTCGGGGCTTCGACGCAGCGTACCCAGACCCGAACACGGAGCATCCACCAGCACCCGGTCCACCTTGCCCGCCATGCGCTGCAGCCGGGCATCACGCTCGTGCGCAAGCGCCAGGGTCTGCACCTCGGTGATGCCGCTGCGCGTCAGCCGGGGCTTCAGCGCATCCAGCCGGTGGGCCGAGGTGTCGAAGGCATACAGCCGACCCTGGTTGCGCATCATGGCGCCCAGGGCGAGGGTCTTGCCGCCAGCGCCAGCACAGAAGTCGACCACCGTATCGTGACGGCGGGGCTCCAGCAGAAGCGCCAGGAGTTGCGAGCCCTCGTCCTGCACTTCCAGCCAGCCATCCTGGAACGCCGGCAAGGCATGCAGCGAAGGCTTGCCTTCCAGCCGCAGACCCCAGGGAGAATACGGGGTTTCCGTGGCGGCAAGGCCGGCTTCTTGCAGATGCGTCAGAACGGCGGGTCTTTTGGCCTTGAGTGCGTTCACACGCACATCCAGCGGGGCAGGCTGCCTGAGCGCCCGTGCCAGATCCCGGGCGCCGTCGCCCAGCTCCGCTTGCAACCGATGGTCAAGCCAGTCGGGCAAGGGCTCGGCCCTCAGGGCCGTGAAGACCTGTTCCGACAGCTGGTGACGGTCACGAGCGCCCAGTTTGGGGTGTTCGCGGAAAAACTGCGCCACGGTGGCGTCTGCAGGGTGTTCAAAGGTCGTGACGCGCGCCATCAGGGCGGCGCCGAGTTCCTTCAGGGCGTTGGGATGCATGGGGGTGATTGTCGGTGATCGTGTGGCGGGTGCGGGATAATCACGGCCCATGTCTGACATCGTTAAAGAAGTGCGGCGCCGCCGCACTTTTGCCATCATCTCCCATCCCGACGCGGGCAAAACCACCCTCACCGAGAAGCTGTTGCTGTTTTCGGGTGCCATCAACATTGCCGGCTCCGTCAAGGCGCGCAAGGCCGCACGCCATGCCACCTCCGACTGGATGGAGATCGAAAAGCAGCGCGGCATTTCCGTGGCCTCCAGCGTGATGCAGATGGAGTACCGCGACTGCGTGATCAACCTGCTCGACACGCCCGGCCACCAGGACTTTTCGGAAGACACCTACCGCGTGCTCACCGCCGTGGACGCGGCGCTGATGGTGATCGACGCCGCCAACGGCGTGGAACCACAGACCCGCCGCCTGCTGCAGGTGTGCCGCGCGCGCAACACGCCCATCCTCACCTTCGTCAACAAGATGGACCGCGAGGTGCAGGCACCGCTCGACGTGATGGACGAGATCGAACGCGAACTGGGCATGACCGTGGTGCCCTTCACCTGGCCGGTGGGCATGGGCAAGCTGTTCCACGGCGTGTACGACCGCCGCTGTGACCAGATGCGGGTGTTCGATGCCGGCGCCGACCGGGTGGGGGGGGATGAAGAAGTCCTGTCTGGCCTGGACAACCCGGAAAGCACCCAGCGCTTTGGCCTGGAATGGCAACAGGCCAGGGACGAGCTGGAATTGGTGGAAGGTGCTTCGCCTGCCTTTGACGAAGCCGAATTCCTCGCCGGCAAACAGACCCCGATGCTGTTCGGCTCGGCCATCAACAACTTCGGCGTGCGCGAGGTGCTGGACGCGCTGGTCGATCTGGCCCCACCCCCAGGCCCCAAGCCCGCCATCCAGCGCGTGGTGCAACCCACAGAGCCGAAGTTCAGCGGCGTGGTGTTCAAGATCCAGGCCAACATGGACCCCGCGCACCGCGACCGCATTGCCTTCGTGCGTTGCGCTTCGGGCCACTTCGAGCGCGGCATGAAGCTCAAGGTGGTGCGCAGCGGCAAGGAATTGCGCCCCAACACGGTGGTGTCATTCCTGTCGCAACGCCGCGAGCTGCTGGACGAGGCCTATGCCGGTGACATCATCGGCATCCCCAACCACGGCGTGCTGCAACTCGGCGACACGCTGACCGAAGGCGAGAATCTGCAGTTCACCGGCCTGCCCTTTTTTGCGCCCGAGATCATTCGCAGCGTGGAGGTGGCCGACCCCTTGCGCGGCAAGCAGCTCAAGGCCGGGCTGACGCAACTGGGCGAAGAAGGCGCCATCCAGGTGTTTCGGCCCATGGCCGGCAGTGTGCTGATGCTGGGCGCCGTGGGCCAGTTGCAGTTCGAGGTGGTGCAGCACCGGCTGGAGACCGAATACGGTGTGAAGGCGCGCATCACCCACAGCAGCTATCAGGTGGCCCGCTGGGTGACCTGTCCACCCGAGAACGGCGGTGAGCAGGAGCTCAAGCGTTTCATCGACGCCAACATCCACCGCATGGCCTGGGACGCGGTGGACGCGCCCGCCATTCTGGTGGACCACAACGCCACCTTGCGGGCGGTGGAGGCCAACTGGCCCAAGATCCAGTTCCATGCCATGCGGGAGCACGCGGGCCTGGTGTTCCACAAAGCGGTTTGAGCACCCATTCATGAAAATTTTTGCCCCGCTCTATTCAAGGGCCATGCAGTGGGCACGCCACCGCCACGCCCCCTGGTACCTGGGCGGCATGAGCTTTGCCGAGTCGTCGTTCTTTCCCATTCCACCGGACGTGATGCTCGCGCCCATGTGCCTGGCCCAGCCGGAACGGGCCTGGCGCTTTGCCTGGATCACCACGCTGACTTCGGTGCTGGGCGGGGTGCTGGGCTATTTCATCGGCATGTACGCCTTTGGCATGGTCGAACCCTGGCTGCAGGAGCAGCCGCGTTACTGGGCCGGCTACCAGCGGGCGCTGGAATGGTTCGAGGACTGGGGCGTGCTGGCGGTGTTCATTGCCGGGTTCTCGCCCATCCCCTACAAGGTGTTCACCATCGCGGCCGGCGTGTTGTCCATGGCCCTGCTGCCCTTTGTGGCCGCTTCGGTGGTGGGCCGCGGCGGGCGCTTTTTCCTGGTGGCCGCGCTCATGCGCTGGGGCGGCGCGCGCATGGAGGCCGAGTTGCACAAACACATCGATCGCCTGGGCTGGGCCACGGTCGGGCTGGTGGCGCTGGGTGCCGCCCTCTACGCCTTGCGCTGACGCCACCGCGAATCACATGGCCGCCAGCAACCGCTCGATGGCTCTGGGGTAGATCAGGTGCTCCTGCGTAAGCACCCGGGCCGCCAGGGCATCGGGCGTGTCATCGGGGAGTACCGGCACCACGGCTTGCGCCAGGTATTCGCCATGGTCAAGCTCGGCCGTCACGCGGTGCACGGTCGCGCCGGCAAAGCGGCAACCCGCCTCAATCGCTCGACGGTGGGTATGCAGGCCTGGAAACGCGGGAAGCAGGGAGGGATGGATGTTGACCAGCCGCCCTTCGTAATGGGCCACGAAACCGGGGGTGAGAATGCGCATGAAGCCCGCCAGCACCACCAGTTCGGGCCGACCATTCAGTGCCAGTCCGTCGACCGCCTGCATCAGTGCCGCATCAAAGGCCTCCCGTCCGTCAAACGCCTTGTGGTCCAGGGCGATGGTCGCCAAGCCTTGCTCACGGGCCCAGGAAAGCCCCGCCGAATCGGGCCGATTGCTCACCACCCCCACCACCCGAGCACCCCAGCGAGACTCCCACTGCCGGGTCTGGGCAGCCCGGACAATGGCCTGCATGTTCGAGCCCTGACCCGAAATCAGCACGACAATGCACTTTGGTTCTGTTTGTGACATAAGCCCGGAAGTGTAATGACCCAGCCTCCCTTTGCCGACACCCCGCTGACCGCCATGGAAGCCCGCGTGCTGGGTACCCTGATGGAAAAAGCCCGAACGGTTCCCGACAGCTACCCGCTGACGCTCAACAGCCTGCAAACGGGCTGCAACCAGAAATCGGCCCGCGATCCCGTGATGAACCTGAGCGAGCACGACATCGCCGAAGCGCTGGACGGCCTGCGCAGCCGCGCCCTCGTGTTTGAAACCCAGGGTGGCCGCACCACTCGCTACGAACACAACACCCAGCGCGGGCTGGGGGTACCCGAACAGGCCGCCGTGTTGCTGGGGATGCTGATGCTGCGTGGTCCACAGACGGCCGGTGAACTGCGCCTGAACACCGAGCGCTGGTACAAGTTTCTGGACATTGCTTCGGTGGAGGCCTTTCTGGAAGAGTTGCAGGAGCGATCTGCCGACAAAGGCGGTCCGCTGGTGGCCAAACTGAGCCGGCAGCCCGGGGAACGGGAGTCCCGCTGGGCACATCTGCTGTGCGGGCCGGTGGATGCCGGCATGCCGGCACCGGACCCCTGCGAAGCCGGTACGGACCACCTCACGGCAATGCAGACCCTGTGGACACGGGTCGACGCGCTCGAAAGCCGGGTGCAGGAACTGGAAGCTCGACTCGAGCGAGCCGGCGGCTGAATCCCCCTCTGCACTACCTGAGCTGTCACCGCCTGGACAAGCCAGAATCGAACGGGCGTGCTAAAACCACGTCGATCTATTGATCACAGGAGACAGACCCCATGGATTTGGCTTTCACGCCAGAAGAACTGGCGTTTCGAGACGAGATCCGCACCTGGGTGCACGCCCATCTGCCCCATGACATTTCGCAGAAGGTGCATCAGGCTCAGCGCCTGACGCGCGACGACATGCAGCGCTGGGCCAGGATACTGGGCCAGAAGGGCTGGCTGGGCTACGGCTGGCCGAAGCGGTTCGGTGGCCCGGGCTGGAACGCCGTGCAAAAGCATCTGTTCGAAGAAGAATGTGCGCTGGCGGGTGCGCCGCGCATCGTGCCCTTTGGCCCGGTGATGGTGGCGCCCGTCATCATGGCCTTTGGCAACGACGAGCAGCAGCAGCGGTTCCTGCCCGGCATCGCCAGCGGCGAGGTGTGGTGGAGCCAGGGCTATAGCGAACCCGGTTCGGGCTCTGACCTGGCCAGCCTCAAGACCCGCGCCGAACGCGTGGGCGACCACTACGTCGTCAACGGCCAGAAAACCTGGACCACCCTGGGTCAGTATGGCGACTGGATTTTCTGCCTCGTGCGCACCAGCACAGAAGGCAAGCCCCAGACCGGCATCAGCTTCGTGCTGATCGACATGAAGAGCCCCGGCGTGACGGTGCGCCCCATCAAGCTGCTGGACGGCGAGTGCGAGGTCAACGAGGTCTGGTTCGACAACGTGAAGGTGCCGGCCGAGAACCTGATCGGCGAAGAAAACCAGGGCTGGACCTACGCCAAACACCTGCTGAGCCACGAGCGCACCAACATCGCCGACGTGAACCGCGCCAAACGTGAACTGGAGCGACTCAAGCGGATTGCCAAGGCCGAGGGCGTTTATGACGACCTGCGCTTCCGCGACCAGATCGCCTTGCTGGAGGTGGACATCGTGGCGCTGGAAATGCTGGTCCTGCGCGTGCTGTCGGCCGAAAAGACGGGCAAGCAAAGCCTGGACATTGCCGGCCTGCTGAAAATCCGCGGCAGCGAGATCCAGCAACGTTACACCGAACTGATGATGCAGGCCGCCGGCCCCTTCAGCCTGCCGTTCATCTTCGAGGCCATGGACGCCGGCTGGCAGGGCGACTTCCCCGGCGGCGTGGTGGCCAACGCGCCACTGGCGGCCAACTATTTCAACATGCGCAAGACCACCATCTACGGCGGCAGCAACGAGGTGCAGCGCAACATCGTGGCGCAGACCGTGCTGGGCTGAGGAGAACACCCATGGATTTCGATTTTTCCGACGACCAGGTGCAACTGCGCGACGCCGTGCGCCGCTGGGTGGACAAGGGCTACACCTTCGATCGCCGCAAGGCCATCGTGGCCGCGGGCGGTTTTGACCGCACCGCCTACACCGAGCTTGCCGAACTGGGCCTGTGCGGCCTCTACGTGGCCGACGACCACGGCGGCCTGGGCATGGGCCCGGTGGAAGGCATGGTGGTGATGGAGGAACTGGGCCGCGGCATCGTGCTGGAGCCGCTGGCGCAGACGCTGGTGGCTTCAGGTGTGCTGGGCGGCTACGCCGGCGCCGAGCTGCAGTCCAGCTGGCTGCCGCGCGTGGCTTCGGGCGAAGCGCTGGTGGTGCTGGCCCACCAGGAACGCGGCCTGCGTCACACCCTGGGCGCGGTCCACACGCACGCCACGGCCCAGGGCGCGGGTTGGGTGCTGAGCGGCCGCAAGAGCGTGGTACCGGCCGGCGACGAGGCCGATGCCTGGCTGGTCCCCGCCCAGACCGACCACGGCCTGGCGCTGTTCCTGGTGGCCAGGGACGCCTCAGGGACCCAGGTCAGCGGCTACCTGACGCAGGACGGCAGTCGTGCGGCCGAGGTGGGTTTCAACGACTCCCCCGCCCAACTCGTGACCCGTGATGGTCAGACCGCACTGGAACACGCCGCCGACATCGGCACCGCCGCCAGTTGCGCCTACGCCATCGGCGTGATGGACCAGACCCTGGCCGTGACCGCCGACTACCTGAACACCCGCAAGCAGTTTGGTGTGCCGATCGCCAGCTTCCAGGCCCTGCGCCACCGCATGGCCGACATGAAGATGCAGCTGGAACTGGCGCGCAGCATGAGCTACTACGCCAGCCTCAAGCTCAACACGCCCACGGTGGAGCGGCGCCAGGCCATCGCGCGCGCCAAGGTGCAACTGGGCCAGAGCCTGCGCTTCGTGGGCCAGCAGGCGGTGCAGCTGCACGGCGGCATCGGGGTGACCGACGAGTACATCGTCAGCCACCACTTCAAGACGTTGACCCAGCTGGAGATGATGTGGGGGGACACCCTGCACCACCTGGGCGAGGTGTCGGCCCGCATGCAGGACACGGCGGGCGTGTTTGCCTGAACCTCCCCCCGCTGTCAACCCAGCCAGCCCTGGCGCCAGATCCAGACCACACCGGCCATCAGCAAGGCCAGCAGGATCAGCCAGGGCAGCGGACTGGATTGGTCGGCATAGGGGTCTTGAAAAGACCGTTGCGAACCGGCCGGTAACTTGGCGACCCCGGTGAGTGACGCCCCAAACGGGATGTTGATCCGCGCCCGGATGTTGACAGCCCAGCCATTGGCATCCAGCAACGGACCCAGGTTGCGCCGGCGCAACTTCAGCCATGCCAGCAGCATCGCAGGACCGGACATCAGCAGCATGATGCCCAGCACCACCAAGGGCATCTGCCAGGCAGGCAAACCCAGGAAGCCGGTCACCACCGCTGCCAGGGCCGTTCCCAGCGCGCCGAGCGCCAGACCGATGGCCGCAAAAATACCGGCAAACTTGGCGATATCGAACGCCTGCTGCTTCGGTGTGTCGGCTGGGGCCTGGGTTTTGGCACTGGCCTGAGCCAGCCGCTCCGCCGACTTCGCCTCGATGTCCTTGTCACGAGCGGCTGCAAACTTCCGAATCTGCTCCCCGATCATCCGAGCGATGCGTTTGTAAGGCGTCCAGAAAGCCTGCCGGACGCTGATCGGCGCCTCCACCACCTTCACGACACTGGCGTTCCAGTCTCGACCTGCCCGGTCGTAGAAGACACCATTGCGGCCTGGCACCATCATCTCGTCTGCATCCCCAGCTGTCACGGCTGCCACGATGGTGATCGGGGCCTCCCCCTGTCGCAGACACTGGCAGTAAACCAGGTAAGTGCCGGACAACGGTGCGAGCGTGGCGTGACGTCCCATGTCATGCACACGGAGGCAGAGATCGCAACTGCGCTGATCGAGGTACAGCGTGCCCGCCTGGAACACGGCTCTCGCCTCACCGCCATAAAAATCACTCAGATTGACAAAATTCCGCAGCAAGGTCACCAGATCTCGTCGCAGTCGGAGCAGTTTTTCCAGCGCATCGACCGCTGACGCATCGGTATCGGATTGGGCATCCTGCTCAATCAGCGACCGCAAGGCACCCAGGGTGATCGGTGACAGGAAGGCCTCCAGCTGTTCTGCGGGCAAATCGGCCACCGCATGTGAAGGCTTGTCAGCCAGCCAGGTCCGATAGGCGGTCAGTTTCTGACTCAGGAGCTGCCACTGTGCCAGGCTCAGATGGGAGGTCTCGCCCAACACCGGAATGACCACCTGCTCACGCAACCGTTCCAGGGCGGACTGCCATGCGGGGTTCACCCCCTCCTGCAAAGGCAGGCGGGCGTCATCGGCCACTTTGGCCAGGGGCAACGCCGCCAGTTCCTGACGCGCGTCACTCAGGGTCAAGGTCGAGAGCTCCGCGTAGTGGGCGTCAAGTGGGTTGAGTGACGCCACCGCACGGCCATCAAACGCCACCAGACGGCAGCGCGTGAAATAGTCGTCCACCTTGGCCTCAACGGCCTCGAATGTCGCCAGGGCCGTGGCGGTGGCATCGCCAAACGCCATGATCTGCGCGGCGCCTTCGCATGCCCTGGACTGCCATTGCCGTGCCGCTTCGGCGGCTGAAACAAACGCATTCAAGGAATCAGCCGTCACGCCTGGCTGACCACTGCGGTCCATCACTGGCCCCACGGAAGCAATCACCTGTTCCACCAGCGCCCGGACCGTTTCGTCAGCGCAGAGCGCCGCCGGCACCACGCCATCGCCGTTGAAGCGCTCAGGGGGAAAGAGCCTGACGGGATCGGCCAGATCGGCCATGGACAAGCTCTGCGCACCGTCACGCCCGACGCGCGCCAGAACATCCCGAGCGGCGGCAAGTAGCTCCCTGCCCATCTCGGACCGATCATCGATCGCGGACACATCCAGCGCATCCCCTGGCTGGAACACGACACCGGGATCTCGCAGCACCTCGCAGACCCATCTCACCGCCGCCCTGAGTTCGGCGACCCGGATGCGACCGTCACCATCGCCATCGATCAGCTGCAAGGTTTTCTCGTCAAACTCGAGACCAGCGGTCGGACAGGCCAGCACAGCCCACAGCTTCTGATCCAGTTCACCCAGGTGTCTCAGGTCATCTGCCGATTCGATCCTGACCTGGTCAAATCCGCCCGAACGAAAGAAACGCCAGCGATGTGGGGTTGAAGACGTGGTGGTCAAGAAAATCTCCTGTGTGTCCTGCCATTTTCAATCGTAGCAGCATGACAAGGCACACAGGAAGCCTTCAGGCGTGCAGACGGGAGGACCTGGGCAGATGGGCCATGAGGAATTCCATCTGGTCGGCCAGAATCCGTCGGTTCCGCAGGATGAAGTCCTCCCACAGGCTTGGAATGTACGGGGCATACAGCAAGGGCATGTGCGCCTGCTCGGGCGTCCGGTTGCCCTTGCGGTGGTTGCACGAACGGCAGGCCGTGACCAGGTTCATCCAGTGATCGCGACCTTTCTGGGCCAGAGGGACGATGTGCTCCCGCGTCAGTTCGTCTTCGTGAAAATGACCGCCACAGTAGGCGCAGAGATTGCGGTCACGCGCAAACAGCTTGGCATTGCTGAGCGACGGTTTCAGCTCGAAAGGGTTGATGCTGGGCACGCCCTTGGTCCCGATGATGGAGTTGACCTCGATCACCGACTGAATGCCCGTGACCGCGTTGTGGCCGCCTCTGAACACGGCCACCTGCTGCCCCATTTCCCAGCGGACTTCGTCGGCCGCGTAGTGCAGCACGGCCTCTTCCAGGCTGATCCAGGACTGGGGCAGGCCCTGTGCAGACAACTTCAACACCTTCAAGATCGACCTCCGTGCGTTGAACTTGTGTCAATATAGCGCGCTTTGGTTACCAAAGACCACCGCATGAGAATCACCCAAGGTCTGAACAACCTGTTGCGCCAGGCCCGGCCTGCTCGGGCCGGCTGCGCGCTGACCATTGGCAATTTCGACGGCGTGCACCGCGGCCATCAGGCCATGCTCGCCCTGCTGAACAACGAAGCCCGTCATCGGGGCGTGCCCAGTTGCGCCCTCACCTTCGAACCCCACCCTCGCGACTATTTTGCGGCCACTTTTCACAAACCCGAACTGGCACCCGCCCGCATCGCCACCCTGCGCGACAAACTGCATGAACTTCGCGCCTGCGGCATTGACCAGTGTGTGATCCTGCCCTTTGACAAAGCCCTGGCCAGCCTGCCTGCCCAGGCCTTCATGGATGAGGTGCTGGTGCGGGCGCTGGGCGTGAAATACGTGCTGGTCGGTGATGATTTCCGCTTCGGTGCCCAGCGACAGGGTGACTATGCCACCCTTGACGCGGCTGGGGCCAGGCTGGGCTTTGACGTGGCACGCATGATGAGCTATGAGGTGCATGGCCTGCGTGTGTCCAGTTCGGCCGTTCGCGAAGCCCTGTCAGAAGGCCGCATGAACGACGTGACAGCCCTGCTGGGGCGGCCTTACAGCATCAGCGGGCATGTGGTGCATGGGCGCAAGCTGGGTCGAGAACTGGGTGCCAGTGCCCAGGGTGCAGGCGACGGGTTCCGAACGCTCAACCTGCGCTTCCGTCACTGGAAGCCGGCGGCCAGCGGCATTTTTGTGGTGCAGGTGCATGGGCTGGACCCTGACCCTGCCGCCCCCCCCTTGCCAGGGGTGGCCAATCTGGGCGTGCGCCCCTCACTGGATCCGAACGACGTCAACGGGGGGCGTGTGCTCCTCGAAACCCACTGCCTGGCATGGCCCGAGCGTATCCGGCAGGCCCTGCAGCATGCGCCAACGCCAGGGGAGGCCTACGGTAAAATCATCCGGGTGGAGTTGCTGCACAAACTGCACGACGAACGCCGGTACGACAGCCTCGACGACCTGACCCGGGGAATCGAAATGGACTGCACCGATGCCCGAGCCTGGTTTGCCCATCGTCTCTGACCCCTATTGCCGCTGCGCCCAGGCGCGAGGCCCGTCGAATCACAACCTGTTCCCATGTCCGACGCCCAAGCCAACGCCAGACACACTGGCACCGATTTCAGCAGCACCCTGAACCTGCCCGACACGCCCTTTCCCATGCGCGGGAACCTGCCCCAGCGCGAACCGGGCTGGGTAGAACAGTGGGAAGCACAGGGCATTTACCAGCGACTGCGTGATGCCCGGCTGGGGGCACCCAAGTTCATCCTGCACGATGGCCCGCCCTACGCCAATGGCCAGATCCACATCGGTCACGCCGTCAACAAGGTGCTGAAGGACATGATCGTCAAGGCGCGCCAACTCGCGGGCTTTGACGCGCAGTACATCCCCGGCTGGGACTGCCACGGCCTGCCGATCGAAAACGCGATCGAGAAGTTGCACGGCCGCCACCTGAGCCGTGACCAGATGCAGGCCAAAGCCCGCGCCTTCGCCACCGAGCAGATCGCCCAGCAGATGGCCGACTTCAAGCGCCTGGGCGTGCTGGGCCAGTGGGACAACCCCTACAAAACGATGGATTTCACCACCGAAGCCAACGAAATCCGCGCTTTCAAGCGCGTGATGGAGCGTGGCTTTGTGTACCGGGGCCTCAAGCCCGTGTACTGGTGCTTCGACTGCGGCTCGTCGCTGGCCGAGTTCGAGATCGAATACCAGGACAAGAAAAGCCAGACGCTGGACGTCGCTTTTCTGTGCGCCGAACCGGCCAAGCTGCTGCACGCCTTCTTTGGCCAGAGCGGTCTGCCACACGCAGACACCGCCGGGCTGGCCAACCAACCGATGTTCGCCGTCATCTGGACGACCACCGCCTGGACCATCCCGGCCAACCAGGCCCTCAACCTCAACCCGGAACTGACCTACGCGCTGGTGCAGACCCCGCGCGGCCTGCTGGTGATGGCCGAGTCGCTGGTGGAGAAATGCCTGGCGCGCTACACGCTGGAAGGCAGCGTGCTGGCCACCACCGCCGGCCGCGCGCTGGAGATGATCCCCTTCAGGCACCCGCTGGCGCATGTGCACCCGGGCTACGACCGCCTGAGCCCGATCTACCTGGCCGACTACGCCACCGCCGACGACGGCACCGGCATCGTGCATTCGGCACCGGCCTACGGGGTGGACGACTTCAATTCCTGCGTGGCGCACGGGCTGGCGTACGACGACATCCTCAACCCGGTGCAGGGCAACGGACAGTACGAGGACGCCCTGCCCCTGTTCGGCGGCCAGAACATCTGGAAGGCCTGTCCGGCCATCATCGACACGCTGCGAGAGCATGGCCGCCTGTTCGCGTCTGAGACCATCACCCACAGCTACCCGCACTGCTGGCGCCACAAGACGCCCGTCATCTACCGCGCCGCCGCCCAGTGGTTCGTGCGCATGGACGAGGGCGAGGGCATTTTCACGCAAGACAAAGCCGGCAAGACCCTGCGCCATCTGGCCCTGGAGGCGATCGATCAAACGGCCTTTTACCCCGAAAACGGCCGCGCACGCCTGCGCGACATGATCGCCAACCGGCCCGACTGGTGCATCAGCCGCCAGCGCAGCTGGGGGGTGCCGCTGCCCTTCCTGTTGCACGTGGACAGTGGCGAGCCGCACCCGCGCACGCCCGACATCATCGACCTGGCCGCCGAGGTGGTCGAGGCTGGCGGCATCGAGGCGTGGAGTCAGCTCGGCGTGGCTGAGATCCTCACCCGCCTGGGCGATTCGGCCGACCCAGCCAGCTATACCAAGAGCACCGACATCCTGGAGGTCTGGTTCGATTCCGGCACCACGCACACCACCGTGCTGAAAGGCAGCCACGCGGGCAGCGGCCACGACCATGGCCCCGAGACCGATCTGTACCTGGAAGGTCACGACCAGCACCGCGGCTGGTTCCACAGTTCGCTGCTGACGGCCGCCGCCATGAACGACCGCGCCCCTTACAAAGGCTTGCTCACCCACGGCTTCACCGTCGACGGCCAGGGCCGCAAGATGAGCAAGAGCGTGGGCAATGTGATCGCACCGCAGCAGGTCAGCTCCAAGCTGGGCGCCGAAATCATCCGACTCTGGGTGGCCGCCACCGACTATTCGGGCGACCTCGGCATCGACGACAAGATCCTGGCCCGCGTGGTGGACGCCTACCGCCGCATCCGCAACACGCTGCGCTTCCTGCTGGCCAACATCAGCGACTTCGACCCGGCGCAGGACGCCGTCCCGCTGGAGCAGATGCTGGAGGTGGACCGCTACGCCCTGGCCCGCGCCGCCCAGTTCCAGGCCGACGCGCTGGCCCACTACCACGTGTACGAGTTCCACCCCGTGGTGGCCAAGCTCCAGGTCTACTGCTCGGAGGACCTGGGCGCGTTCTACCTGGACGTGCTCAAAGACCGCCTCTACACCACCGCACCGAAGTCCCTGGCGCGCCGCAGCGCACAAACCGCGCTGCACCAGATCACCCACGCCATGCTGCGCTGGATGGCACCGTTCCTGAGCTTCACCGCCGAAGAAGCCTGGGCGCTGGCGGGTCACACGCCTTCGATCTTCACGGAAACCTTCCTCAACCTGGGCACGCCCAACGAAGCGCTGATGGCCAAGTGGGGGCGGGTGCTGGAGATCCGTGGCACGGTGAACAAGGCCATCGAAGACGTGCGTGCCGCCGGTCAGGTGGGCTCTTCTCTGCAGGCCGAGGTGACGCTGACGGTGGGCCCTGAAGATTTTGCGCTGCTGAACAGCCTGGGCGACGATCTGAAATTTGTGTTCATCGTGTCGGCCATCTCGCTCCAGTCAGGCAGCGAAATGACCGTGCAGGTCACGCCATCGGGCGCCGCCAAGTGTGGCCGTTGCTGGCACTACCGCGACGACGTGGGCCACGACACGGCCCACCCCGAACTCTGCGGGCGCTGCACCAGCAATCTGTATGGCGCGGGCGAATCCCGCTCCGTGGCCTGACCGGCGATCAGGGCCATGGGCAAAGCATCATCCCGAGGCATGCTCGTCTGGCTGGGGCTGGCTTTTGCCATCCTGCTGGCCGACCAGGCCACCAAGTGGTGGATCGTCAGTTTCTATCGCCTCGGGGAAGGCACGCCCATCACGTCTTTCTTCAACATCGTGCGGGTGCACAATCCCGGGGCAGCCTTCTCCTTCCTGGCCGGTGCCGGGGGTTGGCAGCGCTGGTTCTTCACGGTCATCGGCATCGGGGCGACCGCCTTCATCCTCTGGATGTTGCGCTCACACCACCATCAGAAGCTGTTCGCCTTCTCGCTGGCCTGCATCATGGGTGGCGCGGTGGGCAATGTGATCGACCGGGTGGTCCATGGCTACGTGGTGGACATGCTGGATTTTCACTGGCCCTGGCTACAACCCCTGTTTCGCGGCGGTCACTTTCCCACCTTCAACCTGGCCGACATGGCGATCACCGTGGGAGCGATCGGGTTGATATTGGACGAAATCCTGCGCGTCAGGCGTTCCCGCTGACGCGACATCGAGGGCCCAGGCGGCCCCGTGTCAGATCACCTTCGCCGGATTCAGGCGCACCTTCCGCATCGAGCCTGCCGCTGGTGCAAACGGCCCACCCGAAAGGCTTCACGGAATCAGCACGGTTGAGCCAGTGGTTTTCCTGGCTTCCAGGTCCCGGTGGGCCTGCTGCACCTCGGCCAGCGGATAGCGCTGATCCACATGGATCTTGACCTGCCCGGATGTCACCACCCCAAAAAGGTCGTCGGCCATGGCCTGTGTGCGCTCCCGGCTGGTGATGTGGCTGAACAGCGTCTGGCGCGTCACATAAATCGACCCTTTGGCGGCCAGCATGGCAGGCGCAAAAGGCGCAACAGGCCCTGACGCATTGCCAAAGGTCACCATCAGTCCAAAAGGCGCCAGGCAGTTGAGCGATGCGTCCCAGGTGTCTTTTCCGACCGAGTCGTAGACCACCTTCACGCCCTTGCCGCCGGTGATGTCTCTGACCCGGGCCGCAAAGTCTTCGGTGCTGTAGTTGATGACATGGGCAGCCCCGTTGGCCTTGGCCAGCTCGCATTTCGCATCGGAACCCGCGGTCCCAATCAGCTGAAGGCCCAGCGTCCTGGCCCACTGGCAGGCAATCAGCCCGACCCCGCCTGCGGCCGCATGGAACAACACGAAGTCTCCGGGCTGCAGCCCCTCGACGGGTTTGCAATGTTTCAGCAGGTACTGCGCGGTCAGGCCCTTGAGCATCATGGCCGCCCCCTCCTCGAAAGCAATCGGATCAGGCAGACGGCAGACATTCATGGCAGGCATGACCCGCGCATCGCAGTAACTCCCCGGGGGTTGGCTGGCATAGGCCACCCGGTCACCCACCTCCAGATGCAACACGCCTTCACCCACCGCCTCGATCACACCAGACGCCTCCATGCCCAGTTGCAGCGGCATGGGCAGGCTGTACAAGCCCGATCGCTGATAGACGTCGATGAAATTGAGACCGATCGCGTGGTGACGAATGCGCACTTCGCCCGGCCCAGGCTCCCCCACGGCCACTTCCACCAGCTGCATCTGCTCGGGTCCGCCCGGCTGGTCGATCCGCACGGCGCGACGGGACATCGGATTCATCGCAATTCTCCTCTTGTATGTGGGATGCAGATGGTGCCATGATCGGCACGGTCTTGCAGCCCTTCCAGGGACACCCCCTGTCAAACGGGTTACATTGCCTCCATGCCTGACCACCCGAACCCTCCCCTGTCACTGGCCACGGTCGGTCTGCTGCTGGTTCCGCCCCTGATGTGGGCAGGCAATGCCGTGGTGGGCCGGCTGGCTGCGCCATGGATCCCACCAGTCACCTTCAATTTCCTGCGGTGGTTGCTGGTGCTGGTGATTCTGCTACCGATGGCCGGCTGGATCCTGAAAAAGGGCAGCCCCCTCTGGCGCGACTGGAGACGCTTTGCCCTGCTGGGGCTGCTGTCGATCGCCAGCTACAACATGCTGCAGTACCTGGCACTCAACACGTCCACACCGATCAACGTCACGCTCATGGCAGCCAGCATGCCGGTCTGGATGCTGCTGGTGGGCCGGCTGTTCTTCCATGCCCCTATCCGGAAGACCGCCCTGCTGGGGGCCGCCTTTTCACTGAGCGGCGTGCTGGTGGTGCTCACGCAGGGCGACCCGGGGCGGCTTTTGCAGCTCAAGCTCGTTCCGGGTGATGCCTGGATGCTGTTGGCGGCCTTTGTCTGGGCCAGCTACAGCTGGCTGCTCACCCAACGCCACGAAGCCACCGAAATCCGCAATGACTGGGCGGCATTCCTGCTGGCCCAGACGGTATTCGGCCTGATCAGTGCAGCCGCCCTGACGGGCGGTGAATGGGTGTGGCTGGCCACTCACGGACAGGGCCAGATTCAGTGGAGCTGGGCCCTGGTGGCCATCCTCGTCTTTGTGGCCCTAGGCCCTTCGCTGCTGGCGTACCGATGCTGGGGCGCGGGCGTGCAGCGAGCCGGTCCCACTGTCGCCGGCTTTTTCAGCAACCTCACCCCGCTGTTTGCCGCCGTCATGTCGCTGGCCTTTCTGGGAGAAGCGCCCAAGGGCTTCCATGCCGTGGCCTTTCTGCTGATCGTGATGGGTATTGTGGTGACGGCATCCCGAAAATAGGCGCTCACCCGCTTACAGTACCATCGCGCCATGTTCAGTTACCGCCATGCCTTTCACGCCGGCAACCACGCCGATGTGCTCAAACACCTCACCTGGCTGGCCGTGTTGCGTTATCTGGGTCAGAAGGAAACGGCCCTGCACATCATCGACACCCATGCAGGTGCGGGCCCCTACCGGCTTGACCAGGAGCATGCCCGGACGTCTGGCGAATCGGATGCCGGGATCATCCGTCTGATGGCCGCTGCCCATGCCTCAGCCGACCGGGGTGAATCCCTGCCTGAAACGGTGGCCGATTACCTGGGCATCGTGCGTCACTTCAACCCGGATGGCAACCTGCGCACTTACCCCGGATCGCCCTGGATCAGCCAGGCCCTGCTTCGACCCCAGGACCGGCTCAAACTTTTCGAGGTCCATCCCACCGATGCCCGGGTACTGACCAAGCAGGTGGAGGAACTGGGCAAGGGCAGGCAGATCGAGGTGCTGCGCCGCAGCGGGTTCGAAGGTCTCAAGGCCCTGCTGCCACCCCCGAGCCGGCGTGGCGTCGTGCTCATCGACCCCAGCTACGAACTCAAGACGGATTACGAGGCGGTACTGGATTGCCTGACCGATGCCATGAAGCGGTTTCCCACGGGCACCTATGCGGTCTGGTATCCGGTCATCGGGCGCCCTGAGGCCCACATGCTGGCACGCAAACTCAAGGCAATGAGCACCCGCAGCGAGCGCCCCTGGTTGCAGGCCGAATTGAATGTGGGCATGCTACCTGAAGAAGGCACGGCCGCCCGCGTGGCACAGGGCAGACACCATGGAGGCATGCGAGCCAGCGGCATGCATGTCATCAATCCGCCCTTCACCCTGGCCAGCCAGTTGCGCGAGTCCCTGCCCTGGGTACTCGGTGCATTGCGCGAACCGGTAGCCGCCAGCTGGACCGTCGAAAGCCAGGGCCGTTGAGACTGTCATGCGGCCGCCACAACACCACGGCATGCTGTTGTGATGCAAGCACCTCGACACCTCACACCGGGTCACATCCATCGCCGCGGCCTGCTGGCCTCGCTGATCGTCCTGCCCTTCGCCCCCGCCTGCACGGTTGTCCCGCCCCTTGAAGACGATCCCCTCGCCACAAATCCCCAGATCGATGATCTGAACGCTTCCCCGTGGGGTCAGGCTTGCCGGCTTCCGCCATCGGCCGGTGGCTGGATGCACCGGACATTTCCTCAGCGCAAGGCCATGCACTACCAGACCATCGACAACTGGATGGGACGCCCTGCCCTGCAGGCCAGAGGGCGTGGCGCCAACAGCCTGGTCCGGGCACCGCTTCAACCCCCAGCCCATGTCCCTGACCGATGCCAGTTCGCCTGGTTTGCCCATGCCCTGAACCCTGCAACGGCCATGGCAGACCCCCAGCGCAACGACGTCTGCATGCGCTGGACCTTCACCTTTGGCGGTGACCGGTCATCGTTCACCGCCAGAGACCGGACACTCTCCGAACTGGCCCAATTGCTCACGGGGGAGCCGCTGCCTCATGCCACCCTCATGTATGTGTGGGACCCTGCCCTGCCGGAAGGCACGGTCGTTCACCACTCGAACTCGGCACGCATTCGTCATCTGGTCATTCAATCGGGTGACGCAGGCCTGGGACGCTGGACCGACCACGAACGGAATCTGAAGCAAGACTTCGAACGGGTGTTCGGAGAAGAGGCGGGGCCACTGGAAGGCATCGCGGCATTTTCCAACTCCAACAACACCGGACACGACGCACAGGTCTGGTATGGACCGATGGTGCTGAGCTGATCGGGTCACCATCTCGAACAAGGCGCATGCGACAGGCCTCTCGCTTTCGAGGGCGTGAAGGCGGCTGGAAGACTTACAACCCCAGTGCCTCGCACAAAGCCAGCGTGGGCCCGCTCTGGTTCATGGTGTAGAAGTGCAGACCAGGTACCCCGGCATTGCGGAGCTGGTCGCAGAGGTCGGCCACCACCTCATGGCCAAACGCCTGAATGCTGGCCGTGTCGTCGCCGAATCCCTGGAGCCGCAGGCGTATCCAGCGGGGTACTTCTGCACCGCAGGCATCGGAAAAACGGAGCAGTTGCGAGGCATTGGTGATCGGCATGATGCCCGGCACGATCGGCACGTCCACCCCCAGCCGGTAGGCCTCGTCGACGAATCGGAAGTAGGCATCGCTGTTGAAGAAGTACTGCGTGATGGCCGAATCGGCCCCCGCCTTGACCTTGGTGGCAAATGCCTGCAAGTCAGCCTCGGGGGATCGGGCCTGGGGGTGGAATTCGGGATAGGCGGCCACCTCGATGTGAAAGGCGTCACCCATTTCGGACCGGATGAATGCCACGAGGTCGCTCGCATACTGAAACTCGCCCCCCAATCCGTAGCCGCTGGGCAGATCGCCGCGCAGCGCCACCAGACGCTTGACACCCATGGCCTGTAACTGGGCCAGTTGCTCACGAACCGAAGCCCTGCTGGCGCCAATGCACGAGAAATGCGAGGCAGCGGCAACGCCCTCGGCCTGGATGGCGGCCACGGTCGCAAAAGTGCCCTCTTGCGTGGACCCACCCGCACCGTAAGTGACCGAACAGAACTCAGGCTTGATGGCATACAGCTTTTCCCTCACTCCACGCAACTTGATGGCGCCTTCTGGCGTCTTGGGGGGGAAAAATTCAAAACTCAGGGGCAGGCCCATACAAAAAACTCCCGGTTGCCATCACCACCGGTGATGGCGCTTTCAAAATAGTCCCTCAGCGTCAGGCCATGGTCCTGACACGCTTGCCGGATGCGCTGCTTCACCAGCTCGTGACTGGCCGGGTCCTTCACCAGCCCGCCTTTGCCGATGTGTTCGGGCTGCAGTTCGAACTGCGGCTTGACCAGCATGAGCCAATGGCCACCCCGCTTGAGCAAAGGAACCAGCGCGGGCCAGATCAGCGTCTGCGAGATGAAGGACACATCGCCCACCACGCAGTCAAACGGACCTGCCGCCTGGGGCCCGCCCAGCGCCAGCAGGCGCTCGGCCGACAACTCGCGGGCGTTGCATTTCTCGATGGCCAGCACGCGCGGGTTGCTGCGCAGCCGCGCGTGCAGTTGGCCCTGCCCCACGTCCACGCCCACCACGCGGGTGGCGCCGTGCTGCAGCAGGCAATCGGTGAAGCCCCCGGTGCTCTGGCCCACGTCCAGGCACACCGTTCCCGTCACATCCAGGCCCGTGTGGCGCAGAGCTGCCTCCAGCTTGAGCCCGCCTCTCGAAACGAATCGCGCCTCGGCCGCATCCGCAAGCACCAGTTCGGCGTTCGCGGGCACCTCGTCACCGTTCTTGGCCACGCGATGCCAGCCGTTCTCTCTGGCACCTGGCAAACGCCAGCTCAGGCCCGCTGCAATCAGCCGCTGGGCCTGCGAGCGCGACGCGGCCAAGCCACGTTCCACAAGCAACTGGTCGGCACGCAAGGCGCCTCAATAACGGTAGGTGTCGGGCTTGTACGGACCTTGCTTGGGCACGCCGATGTAGGCGGCCTGCTCGTCCGTCAGCTCGGTCAGCATGGCACCGACCTTTTGCAGGTGCAGGCGCGCCACTTTCTCGTCCAGATGCTTGGGCAGCACATAGACCTTGCCGGCATCGTAGCCATCGGGGTGGCAGAACAGCTCGATCTGGGCGATGGTCTGGTTGGCAAAACTCGACGACATCACAAAGCTGGGGTGGCCGGTGGCGCAACCCAGGTTCACGAGACGGCCCTTGGCCAGCAGAATGATCTTCTTGCCATCAGGGAAGATCACGTGGTCGACCTGCGGCTTGATCTCGTCCCATTGCAGCTTTTCCAGGGACGCGACGTCAATCTCGTTGTCGAAGTGGCCGATGTTGCAGACGATGGCCTGGTCTTTCATGGCGGCCATGTGCTCGTAGCGGATCACGTTCTTGTTGCCGGTGGCCGACACGAAAATGTCGGCCTTGTCGGCGGCGTATTCCATGGTCACGACCTTGAAGCCTTCCATGGCGGCCTGCAGGGCGTTGATCGGGTCGATCTCGGTCACCCAGACCTGGGCACTCAGAGCACGCAGCGCCTGGGCCGAACCCTTGCCCACGTCGCCATAACCGGCCACCACAGCCACTTTGCCGGCCACCATCACGTCGGTGGCGCGCTTGATGGAGTCGACCAGCGACTCGCGGCAGCCGTACAGGTTGTCGAACTTGCTCTTGGTGACCGAGTCGTTGACGTTGATGGCGCGGAACATCAGGGTGCCCTTGGCCGACATTTCCTTCAGGCGGTGCACGCCGGTGGTGGTCTCTTCGGTCACGCCAATGATCTGCGCGCTCTTGCGGCTGTACCAGGTGGCATCTTCGGCCAGTTTGGCCTGAATGGTCGCAAACAGAATGCGCTCTTCCTCGCTACCGGGGTTGGCCAGCACGGCGGCGTTGCGCTCGGCCTCCTTGCCCAGATGCATCAGCAGCGTGGCATCGCCGCCATCATCCAGAATCATGTTGGGACCTTCGCCCTCGGTGCCTGGCGCGCCGAATTCAAAGATGCGATGGGTGTAATCCCAGTAATCTTTCAGAGACTCACCCTTGATGGCAAAGACCGGCGTGCCGTTGGCGGCAATCGCGGCAGCCGCATGGTCCTGCGTGGAGAAGATGTTGCACGATGCCCAGCGCACCTGTGCGCCCAGTGCCTGCAGGGTCTCGATCAGCACGGCCGTCTGGATGGTCATGTGGAGCGAACCGGTGATGCGGGCACCCTTCAGGGGCTGTCTGGCCGCGAATTCCTCGCGAATGGCCATCAGGCCGGGCATTTCGGTTTCGGCGATCCTGATTTCTTTGCGGCCCCAGTCGGCCAGGCCAATGTCGGCAATGGCGCAGTCGGCCATGACAGGATTTTTGAGAGGTGCGTTCATGATGGCTCCAAAAGCAACGATGGATAGACCACCGATCGTGCTGGATGACTCACCGCACCATCAGTGGGTGAGCGTCGTTGCCAGGGGCCCGCAAGGACTGCAGGCCTTGTCCCGAGCCTCACGCCGGAAAGGGCGCTGCAACGCTCCTCGGAACACCGAAAATTATATCAAGCTCAGTACGTTCCCGGATAAGCCCCGCCGTCCGGGAGGATGTTCTGGCCATTGAGGTAGGCGGCCTGCACGCTGCACAGGAAGGCACAGATGGCGCCAAACTCTTCGGGCGTGCCAAAGCGGCGGGCGGGAATCTGCCCGATCTGGGCAGTCCGCACGGCATCGAGCGACTGGCCGGATTTCTGGGCGGCACCGGCCAGGGTGGCTTTGAGCCGGTCGGTGTCGAACTTGCCGGGCAGGAGGTTGTTGATGGTCACCCCGCGGGCGGCCAGGCCACTGCGGGCCACGCCCGCCACGAAACCGGTGAGGCCGCTGCGCGCCCCGTTGCTCAGACCCAGGATGTCGATGGGTGCCTTGACGGCACTGGAGGTGATGTTGACGATGCGCCCGAACCCCCGTTCGGCCATGCCGTCGACCGTGGCCTTGATGAGTTCGATCGGGGTCAGCATGTTGGCCTCCAGCGCCTTGAGCCATTCTTCTCGGCCCCACTGCCGGAAGTCACCCGGCGGTGGACCACCGGCGTTGGTGACCACGATGTCAAATGCCCGGCCCGGCCCACCTGCCACGCTGAACAGCGATTCGCGACCTTCCGGGGTGGTCACATCGGCCGCCACGGGCAGCACCTGCACACCCGTTTCGGCCCGCAGGGCATCGGCAGCCTGCCGCAAGGCGTCCATGCCACGCGCGGCCATCACCACATTCACGCCTTCGCGGGCCAGTGCCTGCGCACAGCCCAGGCCCAGCCCTTTGCTGGCCCCGCACACCAGGGCCCAGCGGCCCGCAATACCCAGATCCATCGTTCAGTCTCCTGTTGGTTGACATGTTCTTCAGGCGCGTTGGCGGCTCACCCAGAGCACCCCGGCCAGCACCAGCACCGTGCCAGCCAGCACCCAGGCATTGAAGGGTTCACCCAGGATGAGCACGCCCATGATGATGGTGGCCATGGGGCCGACCATGCCCGTCTGCGCAGTCAGCCCGGAACCGATGCGTTCGATCGCCATCATCACCATCACCACCGGTGCCGCGGTACAGAACACGGCATTGATCACCGACAAACCGATCACTTCGGGCGCCACCACCGCTGCCGACAGCGGCCGCAAGAGCACGAACTGCAGCAGACACAGCACGCAGGCCACCGTGGTGGCCCAGCCGACCAGCCGCAGCGAACCCAGGCGCTGCACCATTTCGCCACTGTAAAGCAGGTAAACCGCATAGCTCACGGCACTGCCAAATACCAGCATGGCGCCGATGGCGGTGTTCCAGCCGTCAAAAGACACCTCGTGGCCGAACACCAGCAGCACACCGGCGTAGCTCAGGGCCATGGCCCCCGCCTGCCGACGGGTGATGCGGCGCTGGTACAGCACCCAGCCCAGCAGCAGCACCAGCGTGGGGTTGAGGTACAGGATGAGCCGCTCCAGGCTGGCGCTGATGTATTGCAGGCCCCAGAAATCCAGAAAACTGGCCAGGTAATAGCCACTGAAACCCAGGCCCAGAATGCCCAGCCAGTCGCGCCGGCTCAGAGGCTCTGACGGCCGCTGGCTCCGGTAGGTGGCCCACCAGGTCATGGCCAGAAACAGGGGCAGCGCAAACAGCATGCGGTACATCAGCAACGTGACCGCATCCACCCCATAACGGTAGGCCAGCTTGACGATGATGGCCTTGCCACTGAACGCGATCGACCCTGCCGCTGCCAGCAACAGCCCGGTGGTCAGGTGCCGGGGGTTCGCCAGGGCTTGCACGTCAGGCCTGCAGCGCTTTGAACACCTTGAGCCACTTGCGTGCAGGCAGTCCCCAGCGGGCTTGCACGGCTTCGGCACGGGCGAGCAGTTGAAGCCGCTCGGGGTGTTGCGGGTTTCGCAGCGCCAGCACCACGGTGTTGCCCTCGCGCGTGGGCCGGAAAGCCCAGACGGCGGCGTCCCCAAACGCTTCGCGGATGTGGCCGAGCGAACGTTCGTAACTGGCCCGACGGCCAAACAGGTTCACCGTCATGGCCCCTTCGTCGGTCAGGAGGCGGCGACAATCGGCATAAAAGTCCGCGCTGTCCAGCACCGGCGCGGCAGCCTCGTCGTCATACAGATCCACCTGCAGCGCATCCACCGTGCCATGGAAGGGCGCGTACGCGGCCACCTCGGCGGCGTCACCCAGCATGACCCTCAGACGGGCGCTGTCGGGCGGCAGCTTGAACCAGGTGCGGCAGGCAGCAATCACCTGCGGGTTGATGTCGACCGCCGTGGTGTCCATGCGCAGTTTCTTGAAGCAGAACTTGGTCAGCGCGGCCGCACCCAATCCCAGCTGCATGGCGCGTCGCTGGGTCACCGAGTCGGGCTCGACAAACAGCAGCCAGACCATCATGCGTTGCACGTACTCCAGCTCGATGTCAAAGGGCTGGTCGATCAGCATCGTGCCCTGCACCCATTCGGTACCCAGGTGGAGGTAACGCACCTCGCCGTCCTCCGACAGGGTCACGCCGGGCAAGTCAGGCGCTTCGGTGTGGCTCATGCAGCCCCTTCCAGCAAGCCGTGGCGGGCAAACACCTCGCGCCAGACCGCCAGTTTGCGATCGAAGCTCCAGCTGGCATTGGCCGGGCTGGTGGAAGGCAGGCGATACACCGGCAGGCCCAGGGCACGGGTGTGCCGTGCATGGCGAAAGCTTTCGCCCCCGTTGTGGGCAATGGCTTGCAGTTGCGGGCACCGCTCTGGCAAACCGGGCAGGTCATTGAGGCGGGCGTTGCAAATGGCACTGTCCAGACTGCCCTCGCGATCGCAGGCGGCATAGACATCCCACACCCCCAGGCCATGGGCCAGCAGGGTGCGGGTTCGTTCGGGATAGGGCATGTCGATGAGGGGCAATTGCCAGAGGGCGCTGAGGATTTTCCAGAAATGGTTCTGCGGGTGCGCATAGTAACGCTGATGCTGCAACGACGCGACGCTGGGGAAACTGCCCAGCACCAGCACACGCGTCTGCTCGCTCAGCAAAGGCGGCAGCCCGTGAAGCGTCGGGTTCAACGGGTTGGCTCCGAAAGATCGAGGCGCGCCTGCAGTTGCCCCAGCCTGGGCAAAGCCGCCGCCGTGTTGCGGCCAGTCAGGGCAGCCACCTCGACAGGCTCCATGCCTCGCAGACGGGCCAGCACCTGGCCAATGCGCGGCAACTCGGCCGGGGTATTCAAGGCTTGCGGCCGACCGGCGGCCCGCTCAGCCGCGGTCACGTACAGCCATTGAGGCGGAATATCCGGCGCATCGGTTTCCAGCACCATCGCATCGGGTGGGAGCGTGGCGGCCAGCCGACGGAGCTGAAGCGCCGTCTCGAAGGTCAGCGCCCCACCGAAACCCAGCCGAAAGCCCAGCGCCAGAAAAGCGCGCGCCTGTTGCAGGCTGCCGTTGAAGGCATGGGCAATGCCGCCCATGACCGGTCTGCCTTCAGCCGCCTGCTGACGCAGACCCTTGAGCAACCCGTCCGCCGATCGGCGAACATGGAGGATCACCGGCAGGCCATGGCGTTGCGCCAGCCGCAGTTGCTCACGGTAAAAATGCATCTGGCGGGCCCGCATGTCGGGCTCGCAGAGGGAAGGAACAAAAAAATCAAGGCCGATCTCACCCACGGCCACCAGATGCGGGTCGTCACGTGCATCGCCCAGTCGTTCGTCGAGCGCCACCAGATCGCTTTCCCGGGCCTGTGGCACATACAGGGGATGAATGCCCAGGGCATAGGCATCGCCCGTCTGATGGGCCAGGTTTCTGACCGCCTCCCAATTCGCGAACTCCACGGCAGGAAACACACAACACGAGACACCCGCTTCCCGCGCCCGCTGCCTCACCCACAGGCGTTCGCTCGCGTCCCATTCCGGGGCATCCAGATGGCAATGGCTGTCGGTCCACATGGGTTTGATTATCGAGGCCACTGCACCCAGCAGCTTGATGCACAATGAATTGCCATGCAGGACCGCCACCTCACCCTCCTCACGGGCGCTTCGCGCGGCATGGGCCAGGCCATGGCCCAGCAGCTGATCGCGCCAGACCGTCTGCTCCTGTGCATTTCCAGAAGCACCGACCACACGCTGGCGCAAGCAGCGGCCGATGCCGGTGCTCACCTGGAGCAGTGGTCACAAGACCTGTCTGACCCGCTGGAAGCCGCTCAGCGGCTCGAGCGCTGGCTGTCGAGTCTGCACGCACCGGGACTGCTCTCGGCCACCCTCATCAACAACGCGGGTGTGATTCCCACCATCGCGCCCATCGGTGACTGCCCTGCGGAAGAACTGGCCCTCGCGCTGCGCGTGGGCCTGGAAGCGCCCATGCTGCTCACTGGCGTGTTTCTCCGCACAACCCAACGGTGGTGCCACGCCGGCTGGGAGGGCCCGCGCAAGGTGCTCAACATCTCGTCCGGTCTGGGGCGGCGCCCCATGGCCAGCCAGTCGCCGTACTGCGCCGCCAAGGCGGGCATGGACCACTTCAGCCGTTGCGTGGCGCTGGAAGAAGCCCGGCAGCCCAACGGGGCTCGCATCGTTTCGCTGGCGCCTGGCGTGATCGACACCGACATGCAGACCCATCTGCGAGCCGGCGATCCCTCGGCCTTTCCCGACCTCACATGGTTTCAACACCTCAAGACCGATCAGCAACTGACCTCGCCACAGGAAGCCGCCCGACGGGTACTGGCCTTTCTGAATCGGCCCGACTTTGGCGATCAGCCCGTGGCTGACGTGAGGGACTGAGTCCATGGATGGGCGATTGATCGGCAGGCGGCAAGCCCTTTCTGGCCTGGCTGGGTTCTGTGCGTCAGCCTACCTGCCATCGAATTGGGCCACCACTGGCTCCGACACCGCCTCCAGCGGTTTCTGGCAACGGGCTCGGGAAGGTGGCTGCATTCTGCTGATGCGACATGGCGTCACCGTTGCGGGCGTGGGTGATCCCCCGAATTTCAGGCTGGGCGATTGCAGCACCCAGCGCAACCTGAGTGAGGCCGGCCGGGAAGCCTCGCGCCAGCTGGGCAAGCGTTTTGTGGCCGAAAGGATTCCGCTGGCAGCCGTCTACAGCAGCGCCTGGTGCCGATGCCTCGACACGGCCCGGCTGGCTTTCGACCCCCACTACCCGGCCCACCAGATCTGGCCCGCCCTCAATTCCTTCTTTCAAGGTCAGGGCGACCGGGATCGGCAGACCCGGGATGTCCTTCTGCGTGCGGCCACCTTGCGCGCGCCGGCCAACTGGATGCTCGTCACGCACCAGGTCAACATCACCGCCCTCACGGGCACGGTCCCTGCCATGGGTGAAGTGTTCCTCACGCGGTTCGACCCGACCCAGTCAGACCGGCTCACCCTGCTGGAGCGACTCGGCGCTTGAACAGAACGGCAGCCAGGCATCGCTGTCAGCCAGATTGAAGGGGATTGCCTTTAAGATGGTGAAGTCCGTTCCACCCTACCATCTGTCAGAGGAGCCTTGTATGAGCAGAGAAGTCGTTGTCGTCAGTGGTGTGCGCACCGCCATCGGTACTTTTGGCGGCAGCCTGAAAGACACCCCCACCACCGAACTCGGCGCCCTGGTGGTTCGTGAAGCCCTGGCCCGCGCCCACGTCGAAGGCAAGGATGTGGGGCATGTGGTGTTCGGCCATGTGGTCAACACCGAACCCAGGGACATGTACCTCTCTCGCGTGGCCACCATCAACGGCGGCTGTCCGGAAACCACGCCCGCCTTCAACGTGAACCGCCTGTGCGGCTCGGGCCTGCAAGCGATCGTCAACGCCAGCCAGGCCATCGCGCTGGGCGATTGCGACGTGGCGATTGGTGCCGGTGCCGAGTGCATGAGCCGCGCGCCCTACGCCAGCCTCACCAGCCGCTTCGGGGCTCGCATGGGAGACACCAAACTGGTCGACATGATGGTCGGTGCCCTGCACGACCCCTTCCACAACATCCACATGGGGGTGACCGCCGAAAACGTGGCGGCCCAGTTCGGCATCACCCGCGAAATGCAGGACGAACTGGCCGTGGAAAGCCACAACCGCGCCGAACGCGCCACCCAGGAAGGCCGCTTCAAGGGCCAGATCGTGCCGGTGATGCTCAAGAGCCGCAAAGGCGACGTGGCCTTCGACACCGACGAGCATTTCCGCCCCAGCTGCACCCTGGCCGACATGACCAAGCTCAAGCCCGTCTTCCTGAAGGAAAACGGCACCGTGACGGCCGGCAACGCCAGCGGCATCAACGATGCCGCCGCCGCCGTGGTGCTGATGGAAGCCGGTGCGGCCAAGGCCCGTGGCCTGGCGCCCATGGCCCGTCTGGTGGGCTACGCCCACACCGGCCTGGACCCGAAAATCATGGGCGTGGGGCCCATCTCGGCCACCCAGGCCGTGCTCAAGCGCACCGGCCTGAGCGTCAATGATCTGGACGTGATCGAGGCCAACGAGGCCTTCGCCGCCCAGGCCTGTGCCGTGACCAAGGGCCTGGGACTGGACCCGGCCAAGGTCAACCCCAACGGCTCCGGCATTTCGCTGGGTCACCCGATTGGTGCCACTGGCGCGCTCATCACCGTCAAGGCCCTGCACGAACTGCAGCGAGTGGGCGGTCGCTACGCCCTGGTGACCATGTGTATCGGTGGCGGTCAGGGCATTGCCGCGATTTTTGAACGGATGTGACCGGCCAGGCCGTCGGCACCCCTCCCTGGCAGGCTGCGCTCCAGACCCTGGAGCACGGCCTGCTGCAACGCGACGTGGCCGCCAGAGCCCTGCTGCTGGCAGCCCTGGCGGGTGAACACCTGCTGCTGATCGGTCCACCCGGAACGGCCAAGAGCGAACTGGCCCGCCGCCTGCAACAACTCATGCCGGGCGCGCACTATTTCGAACGACTGCTCACCCGCTTCACGGTACCCGAGGAACTGTTCGGCCCCCTCTCCCTTCGCGCGCTCGAAGACGACCGCTACGAGCGCCTGACCGAGGGCTACCTCCCGCAGGCCGAGGTGGCGTTTCTCGATGAAGTCTTCAAAGCCAACTCGGCCATCCTCAACACCCTGCTGGGCCTGCTGCACGAACGCCGGTTCGACAACGGGGTGCAGCGCATCGCGGTGCCTCTGGTCTGCCTGGTGGGGGCGAGCAACGAACTGCCGGAAGACGACAGCCTGCTGGCGTTTTACGACCGCTTCCTCTTGCGGGTACCGGTGACGCCGGTGGACGACGCGCATTTTGCGGCGTTGCTTCAACCGGTCACCCAGGCCCCGGCTCAGACCCACCTGCTGAATGCCCACACCCTGGCTCAGGTCCGACATCGCGCCGGCTTGGTCAGTCTGCCACCCGAAGTGCTGGCCTTGCTCACTCAAGCGCGTCAACGCTGCCGGGAAACCGGTCAGACCGTCTCCGATCGGCGATGGCGCCAACTGGCCCGTCTGCTTCAGGTGCAGGCGGCGAGCCTGGGGCGAGATCAGGTCGATCCATGGGACACCTGGCTCCTGCCCTTTGTACTGGCCCACGGGCCGGATCAGGTACCCGGCTGGACCGACGGGTTCATGGCGCAAGTGGCTCATGCCGTGCCACTGGAGCGGGACGGACTGGACCAAGCCACACGGGCATTCGAAGGTCAGCTCGAAATCGAGGAACGGGCCCCCGCCGAAGAACCGGACACCGAGGCGGGCAAACTGGCGCTGGCTCAGGCCATGGCCGGACCGGGATCACCATCCACCCCCATGATCCGCATGCTGTCGGATCGGGCGCGTCGGTCATACACCCCGCTCCACATCCAGACCCGCCTGTCACAGGTGGACGAATGCCTGACAGCGGTTCAAAGCCTGCACGACAGCGTCCACCAGCAGGCCACCGAGGTCCTGACGCAGGCACGGGCACACACCTGGCTCCCCCCATCCTGGCGGGAACACATCGAAACGACCCATGCGCGCCGTTGCGAGGCCGCGACCGATCTGCTGCAACGGCTGCTACGGGTGCGGGCCGGCTTTGCTGCACTGCCCCATGGCACCTGAATGCGAAGCTCATGACCCGTATGGGGCATTGAGCCGGCTGCCCGAGGCCATCTGGCGCTGGTCAGTGGTCTGCAGCGGCGGCACCACCGCCCAACGTCTGGCGCAGCTTCCCCAGTGGCTCGCCAGCTTGCGACAGGGGCAACTGCCCGATGCGCCACTCGACTGGGCAGACCCCGAAGCCCTGGCCGGGTTTCGTCGCCTGATCGGTGAACTGGCCCTGCCGCAACTGGCACGAGGTCAGGATTCGGTGACCACTCACCTCCTGCAAAGCCTGATGTGGCACCTCGACCAGATCATCGACAGACCCGCTGACGAATCCCGCCTTCAGGCCATCGATCGTCTGCAGCAGACCTTCCATGACAGCTGGCAATTCCAGAAACAGGGCTGGGAAGAGGCGCTGGCCCTGCTGCCTGACCTCGGTCAGGCCCGACTGTGGCGATGGGACGACCTGGCTGGGCAACTGAACCGTCGCGAATGGGCCGAAGCCCGACGCATCGGTGGCTGGCTTTCGCAACTGCCCGCCCTGCAGCGCTTCATCAACCAGGTCGGCAGGCGCAAGCCAGCCGAGCCAGCCGCCGGGACGAGCCCGCAAACCACACACGAAACCGCCATTCGCCTAACGGTGGAAGAGGACCCGGCGTTTCGGCTGTCCGAACCGGGTCATGTCGATGGCGTGAGGCGATCCCGGGTGCTGGCCCGCATGACGGGGGCTGAAACCGCCATGCTTCATCACCCCACCTTGCGACGATTGTGGAAAGCCCGCTTTGCAGAAGCCCAGTTGCTCACCTACGATGACCGCACACCCGGCCATCGGCGCGGACACCAGACACCGCTGCCCACACCGCCCGCACAGGCCCCCCATCAGCAGGACAGAGGTCCGATGATCGTCTGCCTCGACACCTCGGGCTCGATGCAGGGCGCCCCGGAAAACGTGGCCAAGGCCTGCGTGCTGCAGGCGCTACGCACCGCATCGGCCTCCCAGCGGGCATGCCGTCTGCTGGCCTTCGGGGGTCAGGGTGAGTTGCTGGACCGAGAACTCACCCCCACCCGGGAAGGACTGGAGACCCTGCTGGACACCCTGGGGCAGGGTTTCGATGGCGGCACCGATGTGCAGACGCCGATTGAAAGGGCCATCGAACACGTCCGGCAGGCCCAGTGGTGTGATGCCGACATCCTGATCGTGAGCGATGGTGAGTTCGGTGTCACCCCAACGGGTCTTCGTGCCCTTCGTCAGGCCAAGGCCTCACTGGGATTGCGCGTTCATGGCATCCTGATTGGTGACCGGGAAACCATCGGACTGCTGGAAGTCTGCGACGAACTGCACTGGGTTCGGGAATGGCGCCGTTATGCGGAAGCCGCCAGAGCGGCACCCGAACATTTTTCGCCCGTGCACAGCCGCAGCCTCACCGCCCTGTACTTCCCGAACGCGGTGCGGCGGGCCGACGACACGACCTCCCCCTGATATCAGTCGCCCTGGAAGCCCCCGGCTCGGCACGTCAGGACCAGCGTGTCGCGCCACCCCAGTTCATCGGTTTCGATCGGCTGGATGGGTGTGGTTTCGTGGATCACACGGGCGTCATCCAGCAGCAGCATCGACCAGGGCTCGGTCAGGGTGAAGCGCTGGCCATTGGGCCCGTAGGCCTCGAAAACACGGCTCTCCCCTCCCTTGATGCGGTGACGCCCGACCAGATACACCGCCACCAGCTCGACGCCATCCCGGTGGGCCCCTTCAGGCGTGGGGCGCCCGATGCCGTCGGTGGTGTCGATCCGAAACTGGTGTGCCTCGATGTACCAGGTCTGGCGGCCTTTGAGGGCAGACGTGACAGCGGCGGTCTGCACCAGCAGTCGCTGCCAGGCGGGCATGGCGACCACGGCAGGGTCCATGGGTTCGAACCAGCGTTGCATCCCGCCGTGCAAGGCGTTGTATTCCACCGGCTGCCAATGGGCCCGGTGAGCGACCTGCTGCACCTGGTCGCCATCCACCACAAAACAGCTGTGCCGGCGCTTGCGGTAACGGCCCCCGTCTTTCAGGTAGCGATCGCTGGGCAGATGATCCCAACTGGGCTGCAGAGCGGCGAGCGCCTGAGGCTCGACGGCCAGCCACGCCTGCACCGAACGGGCGTCCATCAGGGCATAACCGTGCTGCGACAGCGATTCATCCAGACGGTTCAGGGGCACACAGGGAGGCAGGAAATGCGGATTCATGAGGCACGAGTGTAGTGCCTGCTCATGGCGCGATGCACCGGCATGGGGATCTCGCGACCGTGCCGGCGGGATGCAGAAAACGTTGACTTTTGTTACGCTCATCGGATTGACAAAAATCAGATGGATGAGGAGATTCCATGAGCCCCACTCAACCCGCAGAAGAGTCCGCATCGGTGTTTGCGCTGCCGCTGGCCGAGTTGTCCCCAGCAGACCCCTTTCGCTGGGTGGTACGCGGCTGGCAGGATTTCCTGCGCTGCCCGAAGATCGGTCTGTTCTATGGGGCCTGCTTTTTCATCATGGGGCATGCGCTCTGGTTCGTCTTGCAGGAGGCCCCCGCCTATGTCCTGGCGCTGAGTGCCGGCTTCCTGCTGATGGGGCCCTTCCTGTGCCTCGGGCTTTACGATGCCAGCCGCGCACTGGAACAGGGCAGGCCTCCCTCGCTGCGCTCATCCCTGACCTCCTGGCTGCCCACCAAGGGAACCATGGCCATTTTTGCCGGGGTGCTGCTCATTCTCGAAATGCTCTGGGGACGTGCATCGCTGGTGGTGTTTGCCGTGACCTTCAACACCATGCCGGACACGGCGAACCTGTTGAAAGTCCTGATCAGCGCCGACAACCTCGAATTCCTGATCACCTACACCGTGGTGGGTGCCATTTTTGCCGGACTGATCTTTGTGACCAGCGTGATTTCCATCCCCATGATCCTGGACCGGCAGGTCGATGCCATTTCGGCTGGCCTCACCAGCATCCGTGCCTGTCTGCAAAACCCGGGCGTGATGCTGCTGTGGGGCGCCATCATCACCTTGCTGGTGCTGGCTGCCATGCTGCCCTGGTTCCTGGGGATGCTGGTCGTGGGGCCGGTCCTGGGACACGCCACCTGGCACGCTTACCGGCACATGCTGCCTGCGCCCACCCAGTGAGTCCAGGCCTCGCAACCGTGGCAAGATAGCCGGATGCGGGGTGAACTCGATTTCAGCGATTTCCAGGTATTTGTGCTGGTGCTCAGTGCACTGCTGCTCTTTCTTTATGGCCTGGAACATTTCAGCAAGGAACTGCAGACCGTCGGCCGTGACAAGCTGCCACGCTGGCTGGCCACCGCCACCCGCGACCGATTTCGCGGGCTCCTGCTGGGCGCTTCCGTCACGGCCGTGGTGCAGTCCAGCAGTGCCGTTTCGGCCCTGGTGGTGGCGCTGGTCAACTCGGGGACACTGAGTTTCGCCAGCAGCCTTGCCGTCTTGCTCGGGACCAAGGTGGGCACCACCTCGACGGCGTGGCTGGTGTCCTTCCATCTCGCGCACATCGGCCCCTATCTGATCGTGCTGGGCGCGCTCATCACGGTGCTGCCGTTCTCCATTCGCGTCATCGGCCGGGCCATTTTCTACTTTGGTTTCATTTTCTTCGCGCTCGACCTGATCGGCAGCTCATTGCAGCCTTTGCGCGAATCGCCGATGGTGCTGGAATGGCTGGCTCGATCACAGGAACCCTGGCTGGGTGTCCTCATGGGCATCGTGATCACGGTGGTGCTGCAATCGAGCAGCCTGGTCGGTGGGCTCGCCATCGTGCTGGTCCAGCAAGGCGTGCTGGAACCGATGGGAGCGGTGGCGATCGTGATCGGCGCCGCCCTGGGCACCACCACCACCAGCCTGATTGCCAGCATCCCCATGGACGCGTTTGCCCGACGGGCTGCCCTCATGAACCTGATGTTTGAGGCAACCGGGGTGGCGCTGATCTCACCCTTCATCTCGTCTTTCGGCGCCTGGGCTGTCGGTTTGAGCGAGGGCAATCCCAGTCAGGCGGTGGCTGTGGCCAGCCTGGCGTTCAACGGTGGTGTGGCCTTGCTCTTCCTGCCATTCGTCGGCTGGATCGGCAAGCGTTTTGCACCCCGGACCACGCCCACGCCTTCTGCCCAGAACGCGCCCATCTGAACCGGAAACGGATCAGGCATTCACGTTCACCACCACACGTCCACGGACCTGCCCCTGGAGAATCTGCGGCCCCAGCGCGGCGGCATCGGCCAGTGTGACTTCACGGGTCATCTGCTCCAGCCGGTCGCGATCGAGCAGCGCATCGAGCTGGGCCCATGCGGCTTCGCGCCTCGCCCTGGGTGCCATCACGCTGTCAATGCCGTACAGCGTGATGCCTCTGAGAATGAAGGGTGCCACCGAGGCGGGCAGGTCCATGCCCTGGGCCAGGCCACAGGCCGCCACCGCACCACCATAGCGTGTGCTGGCACAGGCATTGGCGAGCGTGTGGCTGCCCACGGCATCCACCACCCCGATCCAGCGCTCCTTCTGCAGCGGCTTGCCAGGCGAAGCCAGCAACTGCCGGTCCATCACCTCGTCGGCGCCCAGGGCCTTGAGGTATTCGGCCTCTTCCAGCCGGCCGGTGGAAGCCACCACCCGGTGCCCCAGCGCTCCCAGCAGGGCGATGGCCACACTCCCCACCCCGCCATTGGCACCCGTCACCAGCACTTCGCCACTGCCGGGAGCCACACCCGCATCGGCCCAGTGTCGCTGGAGCGCCTGCACGCACAGCATGGCGGTGTAGCCTGCGGTGCCGATGGCCATGGCCTGTCGTGAGGTCAATCCCGCCGGCAAGGCCACCAGCCAGTCGCCTTTGACCCGAGCCTTCTGCGCCAGCCCGCCCCACCAGGCTTCGCCCACGCCCCAGCCATTGAGCACCACCCGGTCACCGGCCTGCCAGCGTGGGTGGGCACTGTCGATCACGGTGCCCGCGAAATCGATCCCCGGCACCATGGGGAACTGCCGCACCACAGGCGACTGACCGGTGATGGCCAGGCCATCCTTGTAGTTCAGGGTGGACCATTCCACCTGCACGGTGACGTTGCCTTCCGGCAACTGCGCGTCATCGACCTCCGAGAGCTGGCAGCGGTAACCCGCTGCATCGGTTTTGGTGATCAACCAGGCTTTGAACATGCGGGTCTCCTGTGGGTTCATGGTCTTTTCAGAGGGGGGGCGGCAGGAGGCCGCTCGTCGGCCCACAGCCGCCACAGCAGGCCCATGCCTGCCAGGGCGTTGCCGAGCGCAAGCAAGGTCAACCCCCATAGCATCGCCCCGGTGGGCTGCCCGAGGTGCAGCACCCAGGCCATGACCGAGGACAGGCCATTGAATGCCAGCATCAGCCAGAACATCGGGTTGCGGGGCTGCCACAATCGCTTGAGCCGCGTCATCCAGCGGGATTCGGTTTCCATGGCGGGATGTTACCGCCCCTCTGCGCCTGTCTCGCTGGCCACTCGGGCCTCGGCCTCCTGCAACAGGCGCCACATCACCTTGCCGCTGCCGCTCTTGGGCAGGGCGTCGGCAAACGTCACCAGACGCGGCACCTTGTAGGCGGCCATGTGCTCGTGGCACCAGTCGATGATGGCCTGCTCGGTCGTGTGCCCGCGCGCCTCGGCTCGCAGCACCACCACCGCCTTGACGGTTTCGCCACGATATGGGTCATGCACGCCGATCACACAGGCTTCCGCGATGGCCGGATGCCTGAACATGAGCGACTCGACCTCGGCAGGCCACACCTTGTAACCACTGGCGTTGATCATGCGCTTGAGTCGGTCGGTGATGAAGAAATAGCCTTCTTCGTCCACGCGGCCCAAGTCACCGGATCGGAAGAAACGCTTGCCGTCGAGCTCAAAAAAGACCGCCCGTGTGGCATCGGGCCGCTGCCAGTAGCCATCAAAGACCTCAGGCCCGCTGATGACGATTTCGCCCTGCTGGCCCACTGGCAAGACTTCGAGCGTGTCGGGATCCACGATGCGCGCGTCGGTGCTGAGGAAAGGAATGCCGAGGCACTGCTGCTTGGGATGGTCGGGCGGGTTGTTGTGCGAGGGCGCCGCGGTCTCGGTCAGGCCGTAACCTTCCACATAACGCAGGCCGTACAAGTCCAGCAGTTTCTGCGCCACGGCCTGGGGCATGGCCGCCCCACCGCCGCCGATGTAGATCAGACTGGTCAGGTCATACTGGGCAAAATTCGGGCTGGCCATGAGGTCGATGATCATGGTGGGAATGTTGACCCAGTGCGTCACCTTCCATCGGGAAATCAGATGCCCGGCCACCTCGCGGTCCCACCGGGGCATGATGACCATGGTGGCGCCCGCGTAAAGGTTGCTGTGCATGCCGATGACCATCCCGGTGATGTGGAACATGGGCACCACCACCAGAGCCACGTTCTCGACACTGCCATTGCCCCAGAGCGTGCTGGCCACGGCGTTGTGCATCAGCGTGCGGTGCGGGTGCATGCAACCCTTGGGCAGGCCAGTGGTGCCGCTGGTGTAAGGCAGCACCACCAGATCGTCCGGCCCCGCCGTGTGATCCGGTGGCGGGGCTGTGCAGGCCATGGCCTCCTGCCAGTCATGGGCCGCCACCCCGGGCGCCACCGGCAGCGGGTGGCGCTGACCCAGCCAGTCACGCCAGGCGGATGGCATGGGGAGGGCCTGGTCCGCCAGGCAACCGGGTGGCATCAGGTCGGTGTAATGGGTGCACAGCACCTGCTGCAGGCGTTTTTCGGGGGGCAGACGCCGGTTGGCCTCCAGCAGTTCGCCGGCCAGATCGGCGGCGACGATGGCCACACGGGCGCCCGGATCGGTGATGTAGTGCCCCAGTTCGTCGGCCTTGTTCATGGGGTTGACGGGCACCACCACGGCATTGGCTCGCAGGATCCCGTAGTAAGCAATCACATGCTGCGGGCAGTTCTGCATGAACAGGATCACCCGGTCACCCGCGCGCACCCCCTGCTGGTGCAGCCAGGCGGCCAGGCGCAGCGCGGCATCGCGCAGTTCGGCATAGCTCATCGTCTGATCAAAGAAGACCGTGGCCGCTTTCGCCGGATAGCGGGTGGCACTGGCTTCGAGGTTGAACCAGAGGGACGTTCGGGGCGTGGTGATGGCATGCGGCAGGCGCCTGGGCCACACACCATGGTGCAACGCTGGGTCTTGGGGCATGTTCTGTCTCCTTTTGGTGCACCCTGAAAAGGGTACTGCAGACCGCCGTTTTTGAACATGTCCTTGCCCCAGCCCTTTGTCTCCGACGAGACGGGCCATGCGTCAGCCTTCCGAAAGGAGCCAATCGGAGATCGCTGCCCAGATCCACTCGGAGAGCCAGCAGCGCCGGCACAGTTATTGCAATATCCACAGCCAGGTTTAGTCTTGGACAGCTTGAAATTTTTTCAAGTGACGTTCAGGTAAACCCCGATGCTTTGGAAACCCCAAATCACTACAGTGTGACCCGTGTCGTTATGCCTCAAAAAGGCGTCGGCCACTTCAACGAAACAAAAGGAACCATGAGTCATGATTCGTAAATCTCTGAAGATCACGTCTGCTGTCATTGCCACCACGGCGGCCCTGCTGGCCACGCCGGCCATGGCAGGCAAAGACCTCGACGCTCTCAAAAGCCGCGGCACACTCGTGTGTGGCGTGAACACCGGCCTGCCGGGCTTCTCGTCTGCCGACAGCCAGGGCCGCTGGAGTGGTCTGGACGTTGACCTCTGCCGTGCCGTGGCGGCTGCCGTGCTGCGCGATGCCAGCAAGGTGCGTTACGTTCCCCTGACTTCGCAGCAGCGCTTCACCGCCCTGCAGGCCGGCGAAGTGGACATGCTGGCCCGCAACAGCACCTGGACGCTGACCCGCGATGGCTCTCTGGGTCTGCACTGGGCGGGCGTGAACTTCTACGACGGCCAGGGCTTCATGGTCCCCAAGAGCCTGAACGTGAAGAACCTGCGTGACCTGCGCGGCGCCACCGTCTGCGTGGAAGCCGGCACCACGACCGAACTGAACCTGGCCGATTTCTCCCGTGCCAACAACCTGAACCTGCGCCCCGTGGTGTTTGCGGATGTGGCTTCCACCACCGCCGCCTACTTCGGCGGCCGCTGCCAGGCTTACACCACCGACCTCTCCGGTCTGGCCTCCTACCGTGCCAACGAAGCACCGAAACCCGAAGACCACGTCATCCTGACCGAACTGATCTCCAAAGAGCCGCTGGGCCCGGTGGTCCGCCAGGGTGATGACGAGTTCTTCAACATCGTCAAGTGGGTGCATTACGTGATGCTCGAAGCCGAGGAACTGGGCATCACCCAGGCCAACGTGGACCAGATGCGTGCCTCCAGCACCAACCCCACCGTGCGCCGCATCCTGGGTGCCGGCAACGAAGACACGGGCCGCCTGCTGGGCCTCGACAAAGACTGGGCCTATCGCATCATCAAGTCGGTCGGCAACTATGGCGAAGCCTTCGAGCGCAACGTCGGTTCCGGCTCCAACATCAAACTGGAACGCGGCCTGAACGCGCTGTGGAACAAGGGCGGCCTGCAGTACGCACCTCCTGTCCGTTGATTTTCTCAGTACCCCAAGCCGGAACCGTGCATTCGCCGCGTTCCGGCTTTTTTCATGATCCCTACAGACAAGAGAGGCGAGTGTGACCGATAAACGTTCACCCCACGCCGGGAGAAACTGGTCGCTGAACAGCCGAGCCACGCGAGGCCTGATTTTTCAGGTCATCGCGCTGGCCCTGGTGGTTCTGGGCATCAGCTATCTGGCCAGCAATACCCAAGCCAATATGGCTGCACGGGGCATCCCGAGCGGTTTCGATTTCCTCAAAGTACCCGCCGGCTTCGACATCGGCGAAACCATCTTCATCGAATACTACCCTGGCGACAGCTACGGCAAGGCCATTCTGGTCGGCGTGGTGAACACGCTCAAAGTCGCGATCATCGGCATCGTGCTCACCACCGTGCTGGGCGTACTGGTCGGCGTGGGGCGGTTCTCTCGCAATGGTCTGTTGCGCGGCCTGTGCTATGGCTACGTCGAGCTGTTCCGCAACGTCCCCGTGCTGCTCCAGTTGCTCATGTGGTACATCTTCATGGTCGAAATCCTGCCGGCACCCAACCAGGCCTGGAACGGATTCGACCTGTTCTTCCTGAGCAAGGGCGGGTTTGCCATGCCCATGCCCGCCAGTGGCGTGGGCTGGAGCTTCATGTTCTGGGGCATGCTGGCTGGGCTGGTGGGGGCCGTTCTCTGGCGCCGCCGGGCGTTTCAGAAGTTCGAGGCCACCGGCCAGCTGGGCGACACCTTCTGGACACCGGTGGCACTGGTCGTGGTACTGGGCATCGTGGGCTGGTTCTTTGGTGGGCAGCCCAGCGAATGGAACATCCCCGAGCAGTTCATTTTTGCGGTGGATGGCGGCTACAACGCCTCCCCTGAATTCATGAGTGTGCTGGTGGGTCTGGTGGTGTACACCGCGGCTTTCGTGGCCGAGGTCGTCCGCAGCGGTATCCAGTCGGTCAGTCATGGCCAGACCGAGGCCGCTTCCGCGCTTGGCCTGACGCCTCGCCAGACCATGAAGCTCGTGGTGCTGCCCCAGGCCTTGCGCGTGATCATCCCGCCCATGACCAACCAGTACCTCAACCTGACCAAGAACTCGTCCCTGGCGGTGGTGGTGGGTTACCCCGACGTGGTGTCGGTGGTCAACACCACCATCAACATCACGGGGCGGGCGGTTGAATGCATTGCCATCATCATGCTGGTCTACCTCAGCACGTCATTGAGCACCTCGGTGTTCATGAACTGGTACAACGCCCGCAACGCCATCAAGGAGCGCTGAACCATGCCTCAGACGTTCACACCGATTGCACCGCGCCCCTCCCCGATCAAACAGACCGGGATCGCGGCGTGGGTGCGCAAGAACCTGTTCAACTCACCCAGCAGCACGCTCACGACCGTGTTCGTGATCGCGGTGCTGGCCTACGTCCTGCCTGGCATCGCGCAATGGGGGCTGTTCAACGCCGTGTTTGCCATTGATGCCAATGCCTGCCAGGCCGCTCGCGGCTCGGGCGCCTGCTGGGGCGTGATCGGCGAGAAATACCGCGCCATCCTGTTCGGCCGCTACCCGTTCGAAGAACAATGGCGGCCGTTTCTGGCCACGTCGCTGATGGTGGCGGCTCTGGTGATGAGCTGCATGCGGATGTTCTGGAAAAAATGGCTCGCCGCTTTATGGATCGGCGTGTTGGCGGTCTACTTCACCCTCATGGGTGGGGGCGTGCTGGGTCTCACCCCCGTGCGGACCGACATGTGGGGTGGTCTGCCCCTGACGGTCCTGCTGGCCACGCTGTCGCTGTTCCTGGCTTTCCCCCTGTCGGTGGTGGTAGCACTGGGTCGACGCAGTCAGCTGCCCATCATCCGCAGCATCTGCGTGACGTACATCGAACTGATCCGCGGTGTGCCGCTCATCTCCATCCTGTTCATGGCTTCGTTCATGTTCCCGCTGTTCATGCCCCAAGGCATGACCATCGACGTGCTGGTGCGGGTGGTGATCGGGATCACGCTCTTCGCGGCGGCCTACATGGCCGAAATCGTGCGTGGCGGTCTGCAGGCCATACCCAAGGGGCAGATCGAGGCCGCGGCCACCCTGGGCCTCACCTACTGGCAGACCCAGCGCAAGATCGTGCTGCCCCAGGCGCTGGCCATGACGGTGCCCAGCATGATGAACAACTTCATCTCGGTGTTCAAGGACACCTCGCTGGTCACCATCGTGTCGCTCTATGAACTCACCGGGGCGCTCACCCTGGCCCTGAACTCCGAAGTCCAGTGGCGGCCGTTCAAGATCGAGGCCTACCTCTTCATCACCGTGGTGTATTTCATCATCTGCTTTGCCATGTCCCGCTACAGCCTGTGGGTGGAAAAACAGCTCGTCAAGAGCAAGGCCCGCTGAGGCGGGCGTGAGGACTCAACATGACAGAACCCATCATTCAATTCAAGAACGTCAACAAGTGGTACGGCAACGACTTCCACGTGCTGCGTGATGTCAATCTCGACGTGGCCAGAGGCGAACGCATCGTGATCTGCGGCCCCTCGGGCTCGGGCAAGTCCACGCTGATCCGCTGCGTCAACCGGCTCGAGGAACACCAGGAAGGGAACATCATCGTCGATGGCGTCGAACTCACCGATGACATCAAGGCGATTGATCAGGTGCGCCGCGAGGTCGGCATGGTGTTCCAGCAGTTCAACCTGTTCCCCCACCTGACCGTGCTCGAGAACCTGACGCTGTCGCCCATGTGGGTGGGCAAGATGCCCAAGAAGGAAGCGGAAGAGCGTGCCATGCAGCAGCTTGAGCGGGTGCGTATTGCCGAGCAGGCGAAAAAGTACCCCTTGCAACTGTCTGGCGGCCAGCAGCAACGGGTGGCCATCGCCCGGGCGCTGTGCCTCACGCCCAAGATCATGCTGTTCGACGAGCCCACCTCGGCCCTCGATCCCGAGATGATCAAGGAAGTGCTGGACGTGATGATCGAGCTGGCCAACCAGGGCATCACCATGCTGTGCGTGACCCACGAAATGGGGTTTGCGAAGGCGGTGGCCGACCGCGTGATCTTCATGGACCAGGGTCAGATCGTGGAACAGAACACGCCCACCGAGTTCTTCAACAACCCGCAGAACGAGCGCAGCAAGGACTTCCTGTCCAAGATCCTCGGCCACTGAGGCGCCTGAGGAGTCGCGCCCGCGCCAGCGCGCGGTGCGCGCCGCGCCTATGATGGCGGTCCATGTCTGCTGGCGCCGCCGAATCCCCGAACCCCGCCACCGCACCGCCACCGGTGCTGTGGCTGTTTGCGTTCTGCAATTTCGTGATCGGAACCGGGGCCTTCGGCCTCGCGGGCTACCTGGGCCCCCTGTCCGAGGGACTGGGCGTCAGCGTGAGTGCCGCCGGTCAGACCATGACGGCCTACGCCCTGGCCAATGCCCTGCTGGCCCCCCTCATCATGTGGCGCACCGGTTCATGGGCCAGACAACGCCTGATGCTGCTGGCACTGGGGCTGTTCACGGTGGGGGCATGGGTCAGCGCCCTTGCGCCCAACCTCACCACCCTCATGGCGGGGCGCGTGCTCATGGGCATGGGAGCGGTGTTCACCCCGGTGGCGGCTGGCGTGGCCGTGGCACTGGTCGCGCCCCAGCAACGCGGCAAGGCCCTGTCTCGCACGTTTCTGGGCATGAGTCTGAGCTACGTGCTGGGCATGCCGGTCGGGGCGTGGCTCGGGCTCGAACTGGGCTGGCGCTGGCCTCTGATCGCCGTGGGCAGCTTCGGGCTGCTCATGTGGGTCCTGGTCGCTCGTTATGTCCCTCGCCAGGTGGGCGGTGCCAGCGAAGGCTTTGCGGGCCTGGGACAACTGATGCGCCAGCGAGAGGTCGTGCTCACCCTCAGCCTCACGCTGTTGTACTTCTGTGGTATTTTCGTGGTGTCGGCCTACATGGGGCCGATCCAGCTGGCCATGAATCCGCTCACCGCGTCGCAGCTCAGCTGGTCCCTGATGGCCATCGGCCTGGGTGGGGTGGTGGGCACACTGCTCGGCGGGTGGGCCAGCGACACCTTCGGGCCGCACCGCTCTCTGCGTTGGCAGGTCCACACCTTGCTGGTCTGCATGTGTCTGGTGCCGCTGGTGGCAGGCCATCTGGGGCTCACCGTGGCGCTATTCACCCTCTGGGCGGTCTGTGGCTTCAGCATGATGACGCCCCAGCAGTCTCGCATCGCCGAGATGGGCAAGGGCCAAACCCCCATGCTCATGAGTGTCAATGCCTCCATGGTGTACATTGGAACCGCCATCGGGGCAGCGCTGGGTGGAGCGGCCATTCCCTTCACGGGTTTCGTCCATCTGCCCTGGCTGGGCGCGCTGTTCGTGCTGGTCAGCGCCCTCACCCTGCTGCCCCGCTGGAGCCCCAGACCCCCTGGTCCCACCCGCATCTAGGCCCAGCCATGAACGACCATCCGTTGACCTTGACGGCGCTCCAGCAACAACTGGACGCCTTTCGCGCCGGACAGTTGGCGCTGGGCCGATTCGTGGAGACCAGCCGGCAAGTGCCGCACAGCCTCCTGAACGAACTCCCCCCCGCTTTCAGCGACGTCTGGCACAACCTGCTGGACCGCCTCGAGTCCAGTGCCCTCTTCGCCGAAGAAAGCTGCTCCTTCAGCCAGAAAGACCTGATCGACAGCCTCCAGCTCTGGCTCGACAAAGCCCGGCTGCGCCTTCAGGCCCCTGCCGGAACTTAAACGCCGCATCACCATCCATCGACCATGCGACGCTGGATTCTGGTTCTGTTCGTCATGCTCCTGCCGTTCAGGTTGTGGGCAGCGGATGCCATGGCCCTGCAGATGGTGGACTGGCCCGAGCCGCCTGCCCAGCACCTGCCGTGTCATGGCCTGTCAGACGAACCGGCATCACTGCTTCACAGCCCTGCCCACGACCATGGGCATCACGGCCTGTGCCTGTTGTGTGATGTGTGCCATAACGCCCTCTGGACCGCGTCCATGGGGCAGACACCCTTTGCCGAAGCGCCCCGGCACACGCCCAGGGGCATGACCGAATGGGTCACCAGCATTGCGCTGCCGCCCAGCCTGAAACCGCCCATCGGCTGACCTCCATACCCTCAGTGCGTCCAAATCCTGGCCGATCGGCCTGTTGGGCGCGTGTCTGAATGCGTTTCTGGAGTGTTTTCATGCCTAAACTGCCCTCCAAGGGGCTCATCGCATCGGCCCTGCTGGGTCTGAGCACCGGGGTTCTGTCCCAACCCGCGACCACGCCCATCGGGGGTATCACTGACTGGCGGGAAGCCAACGATGCGGTGGGTCAGTTTGAACGTGGTCATATCGATGTCCTTCAGTGGGAAGCCGAACATCGGCCGACCAATGAGGGGGCCAATGCCCCCACTCAACCACCATGGACCCTGACCGAAGCGATCGTCAGCGCCCAGCGCCTGCATCCAGGGTGGCTGGCTCGCCCTGGCCTGAACGACCTGGAAAGGGCTCAACTCCAGATGCGACAGCGCGAACTCGCCCTTCAGGTGGAGCGCGCCTGGTGGCAGGCCCTGGCGGCCCGACAGCAGCTCACCCTGCATCGACAGATCGTGCAGTCGGCCGAAGCCGGTCACGAACTGGCTTTGAGGATGGCCCGGGTAGGCAACTGGCCCGCCGCCCGGCAACAACGCGAAGCGCTCACCCTGCTCGATGCGCAAGCCCTGTGGCGGGTGGCCGAGCATCAGGTGCACGCCGCCGTCCTTGAACTCTGGCGCGTCACCGGAACCGATCTGAGCCCCGACACCCTGGCCCAGCGCCTGCCTTCGGCCTTGCCCGACATCGAACCCAGACCCAATCTCGCGGATCTTCAAACACTGGAAACGCAGGCCCTGCAGCGGCATCCTGCCTGGCCTTTGCTGTCGCAGCAGGTTCGCTGGGCGATGCAGGCGACGGGCTCGCTGGATCCCTTGCGCAATGCCGTGCGCGAGGCCACCGAACCGGATCCAGCCACCAGCCTGCCTCAGGGGCTTCCCAGCCTACGCACACCCCCCCGCTGGCCCCACAGCTGGGACAAAGCCCTGGATATGCAGTTGGAAGCCGATGCCCTGGAACGTCGCATTCGCCGGGACGTGCGCGTGGCGTTCAGCGCCTGGCAGACGGCTCAAGCCTTGCTGGAACGTCAGGCGCTCGAAACCCAGCGCCTGATGACCGCGCTGGAAGAGGACATGCTACAACGCTACAACGGCATGTTCAAAAGCACCTGGGACTTGCTGGCTGCCACGCGCACCCGTCTGCAGGCCACCCAGGCCCTGCAGCAGGCTCGACTGAATGCCACCCTGGCGCAGGCTGACTTGCGTGCCGTTCTCGACGGCCTGCCCTACACCGGCAACGGCCCGGGGGCCAGCGCCATTGCTCCCGCACCAGACAAAGGACACTGACCATGCAACGCCGTCAATTCTTCCAGCGCGCCCTGGTGGCAGGCGCATTCACGGCAGCCGCCTCGGCCAGCGTGAGCCGCGCGGCCCTGATCGGCCTGCCCGAACCGGTCCTGGCCACCGGCCCCGAAACCGCCCCACCCTGGACGCCCCCCGGGGTCACCGGCGCCGGGCGGCCGTACCGCCCGGTGGTCACGCTCAACGGCTGGACCCTGCCCTTCCGCATGAACCACGGCGTCAAGGAGTTCCACCTGGTGGCCGAACCCGTGATCCGCGAAGTGGCGCCCGGCTTTGACGTCAACATGTGGGGCTACAACGGCCAGAGCCCGGGCCCCACCATCGAGGTGGTGGAAGGCGACCGTGTGCGCCTGTTCGTCACCAACCGCCTGCCCGAGCCCACCTCCATCCACTGGCATGGCCAGCGCCTGCCCGCCGGCATGGACGGGGTGAGTGGCGTGAACCAGCCCGCCATCCCCGTGGGCAAGACCTATGTGTACGAGTTCGAGGCCCGTCGCCCGGGCACCTTCATGTACCACCCGCATGCCGACGAGGCCGTGCAGATGGCCATGGGCATGATGGGTTTCTGGGTCACGCACCCCAAGGGGCAGCACCCGCTCATCCACGAGGTGGACCGCGACTACTGCTTCCTGCTCAACGCCTTCGACGTGGAGCCCGGCGCGAAGACGCCCAACATCAACACCATGCTGGACTTCAACATCTGGGCCTGGAACAGCCGCATGTTCCCCGGTCTTGACCCGCTGGTGGCCCGCCTCAATGACCGGGTGCGGGTGCGGGTGGGCAACCTCACCATGACCAACCACCCCATCCACATCCACGGCATCGAATTTGAAGTGACCGGTACCGATGGTGGCCCGGTGCCCAAGAGTGCCCGCTGGCCCGAAGTGACGGTGGACGTGGCGGTCGGCCAGATGCGGCAGATCGAGTTCATCGCCGACGAACCCGGCGACTGGGCCATGCACTGCCACAAGAGCCACCACGCCATGGGGCCCATGGGCCACGACGCCCCCACCATGATCGGCGTGGATCACCGGGGTGTGGTCGGGAAAATCCAGGAACTCGTGCCCGACTACATGGTCATGGGCGAACGCGGCATGTACGACATGAAGGAGATGGAGATGGAATTGCCGCCCAACACCTTCCCCATGATGACGGGGCAGGGGCAATTCGGGCCCATTGGCATGGGCGGCATGTTCACCCTGCTCAAGGTGCGCGCCGACCAGGCCCCCAATGACTACTCGGACCCGGGCCACTACGCCTACCCGCCAGGGACGGTGGCTTACGAATACCAGGGGCCATCCCCTGAGCCGGTGCGCCCCCCCGATGCATCCACTGCCCAGCCCACCGGCCTGCCCACCGTGCGCAAGCCCAGCGGGCATGACCACCACTGAAGAAAGGAATGTCTGCCATGAACACCAAACACCTGAAGCGCCGCACCCTCATCACCGCCGCTGCCGCGGCCCTGGCCACCGGGCTGGCAGGCACCGCCATCGCCCAGATGCGCCCGGGCAAACCACAGGTCCTCGTGTGGAAAGACCCGAACTGCGGCTGCTGCAACGACTGGATCAGCCATCTGCAGGAAAACGGCTTCGAAGTCCGCGCCTTCGACACCGGCAACATCGCGGCGCGGCGCCGGCTCGGCATGCCCGAATCATTCGGTTCCTGCCACACGGCCCAGGTGGGCGGTTATGTGATCGAAGGGCACGTGCCCGCGCCAGACATCCACCGCCTGCTGAAAGAAAAACCCCAGGCGCTCGGACTGAGCGTGCCGCGCATGCCCATCGGCAGCCCCGGCATGGACGGCCCCGAATACGGCGGCCGCCAAGACCCTTACGACGTGCTGCTGGTCCAGCGAGACGGCAGCAGCCGGGTCTATGCCGCCTACCACCAGACCGGCGGGGGTGCTCGTTCAGCCAGCGAAGGCATGCAGCGCACCTCCACCGATGCGGCCGGGGCTGGGTCCACCGATGCCCAAGGCCGTCCCTGGGCAGAAGCCGAAGTCCGCCGCATCGACGCCCGTGGCAACCGGCTGAGCCTGCGCCACGGCCCCATTCCCAACCTCGACATGCCGCCCATGACCATGTTCTTCCAGGCGAGCGATCCGGCCATGCTCCAGCAGGTGAAGGTGGGCGACCGCATCCGCTTCAGCGCCGACAAGGCCAACAACCAGTACACCGTGATGCAGTGGCAGCCCATGCAGTAAGCTGAAGGGTTGAGGCCCCGACTTCGCCCCTGCTTCCGGTTGTCGCTGATCCGCCTGCCCCTGGCCTACAACGACGAGTTGTACGCCTTGCGCCACCCCATCGAACCGGTGCGTCAGCGTTTGCACCGTCTGGGTCAGCTGGGATAATGCCTTTTCAGGAGCACCGCCATGACCTCGTTTGTTGATGCCCATCTGATTGCCGCCGACAGCGCCCTGCGCACGCTGTTTGCCCCTCACCGCGCAGGCCGTGCCTGCCCCACCGTGCCCGATGCCCTTCAGGCCGATGCCGCCCGCCCGCTGTCCGAAGCGGAAAAGCGGCAGGCCGGTGCGCTCATGCGTGTCAACCACGTGGGTGAAATCTGTGCGCAAGCGCTCTACACCTCACAGGCGCTGGCCGCACGGCTGGGCCCGGGCAACCGCGCCGCCCGAGAAAAGCTCGCCCGGCATCTGGAAGCCGCCGGCCAGGAAGAAACCGACCACCTGGCCTGGTGCAAGCAGCGCCTGGACGAACTCGGCGACCGCCCCTCGCTGCTCAACCCCCTGTGGTTCGCGGGCGCTTTCGGCATCGGCCTGCTGGCGGGCCGCCTGGGCGACAAGGTGAGCCTCGGCTTTGTGGTCGAGACCGAGCGCCAGGTGGAAGCCCACCTCGACGGCCACCTGGATCGGCTCCCCCCGCACGATCACGCCTCGCGCGCCATCGTCGCGCAGATGAAGGACGACGAAATCCGCCATGCCCGTGAGGCCCAGCACGCCGGCGCCGCCGAACTGCCCACACCGGTCAAGGCCGTGATGAAGCTGGCCGCCCAGGTCATGACGACCGTGGCCCACCGGGTCTGATCAGGCGTCGATCAGGTCGAAGCTGGTCGTGATCTCGGCCGTCTTGGCCAGCATGATGCTGGCCGAGCAGTATTTGTCGTGGCTCATGTGGATGGCGCGCTCCACCGCCGCGGCCGGAATGCCCTTGCCCGTGACGGTGAAATGCATGTGGATGCGCGTGAACACCTTGGGGTCGGTGTCGGCGCGCTCGCTGGTCAGCTTGACGCTGCAGCCCCGCACATCGTGCCGGCCACGCTTGAGGATCAGCACCACGTCATAGGCCGTGCACCCCCCCGTGCCGGCCAGCACGGTCTCCATGGGGCGTGGCGCCAGGTTGGCCCCGCCGTTTTCGGGTTTCGCGGCATCGGGCGCGCCGTCCATGGCCAGCACATGGCCACTGCCGGTTTCGGCCACAAAACCCATGTTCGAGCGGGTGCCGGCAGCGCCGGTCCAGGTCACGGTGCATTCCACGAGGTGGTTCTCCAAAAAAACAACGGTTGCTTATACAAAGATGTTGCAACGCAACATATGAAGCTTTATACTTGAGGCATTGTATGCAAGCCGTTGTTACCCACACGCGTTTCTTGCATCGCCCGGGGTCAAACCCGTTGTCAGTTGTCTCCTCTGCCCTCTACGGGTGGTTCAAGCCCAGTCACACACGACTGGGCTTTTTTTTGTCTGCCTATATCATTGCGCGATGCCCTCCAAACGCCCCCCTGCGCCCGTCGCGGCCAGCCATGCCCCCCTGACACCGGCCGACTACCTCAAGCTCATCCTCACCGCCCGTGTGTACGACGTGGCGGTGGAGTCGGCGCTGGAGCCCGCCAAGAACCTGAGCCGGCGCCTGCACAACAAGGTGCTGCTCAAGCGCGAAGACCAGCAGCCCGTGTTCAGCTTCAAGCTGCGCGGGGCCTACAACAAGCTGGCGCACCTCACGCCCGAGCAGCTCCAGCGTGGCGTCATCTGTGCGTCGGCGGGCAACCATGCACAGGGGGTGTCGCTGGGCGCGCACAAGCTGGGCGCGCGGGCGGTCATCGTGATGCCCACCACCACGCCCCAGGTGAAGATCGAAGCGGTGAAGGCGCTGGGCGGCGAAGTGGTGCTGCACGGCGACAGCTACTCTGACGCCTACCAGCACTCCCTCAAGCTCGAAAAAGCGCAGGGCCTGACCTTCGTCCACCCGTTCGACGACCCCCACGTGATTGCTGGTCAGGGCACCATCGCGCTGGAAATGCTGCGCCAGTTGCAGAGCCTGGGCAGCCAGCGGCTGGATGCCGTGTTTGTGGCCATTGGCGGCGGCGGCCTCATCAGCGGGGTGGCCAACCTCATCAAGGCCGTGCGTCCCGAGATCCGCGTGATCGGGGTCCAGATGAACGACTCCGCTGCCATGATGCAGTCGGTGGTCGCCGGTGAGCGGGTGAACCTGCCCGATGTGGGCCTGTTCAGCGACGGCACCGCCGTGAAACTGGTCGGCGAAGAAACCTTCCGCATCAGCCGCGAACTGGTGGACGAGTTCATCACCGTGGACACCGACGCCGTGTGCGCCGCCATCAAGGACGTGTTCGTGGACACGCGCAGCATCGTGGAGCCCGCCGGCGCCCTGGCGGTGGCCGCCATCAAGAAGTACGTGGCCGAGCGCAAGACCAAAGGCGAAACCTACGCCGCCATTCTGTGTGGCGCCAACATGAACTTCGACCGCCTGCGCTTCGTGGCCGAGCGCGCCGAGGTGGGCGAGGAGCGCGAAGCGCTGTTTGCCGTCACCATCCCCGAAGAACGCGGCAGCTTCAAGCGCTTTCTGGAAGCCATCGGCGGCCTGCCAGGGGGCCCGCGCAACGTCACCGAATTCAGCTACCGCATCAGCGGCGAGCGCGAAGCCCATGTGTTCGTGGGCCTCACCACCCACGGCAAAGGCGAAAGCGGCAAGATCGCTGCCAACTTCGCCAGGCACGGCTTTGCCACGCTCGACCTCACGCACGACGACCTGGCGCAGGAACACATCCGCCACATGGTGGGAGGCCGCTCGCCCCTGGCGCGAGACGAGCGGCTGCTGCGCTTCGTGTTCCCCGAACGGCCGGGCGCGTTGCTCAAGTTCCTGAGCCTGATGCGCCCGGGCTGGAACATCAGCCTCTTCCACTACCGCAACCAGGGTGCCGATTACGGCCGCATTCTGGTGGGCCTGCAAGTGCCCGCCAAGGACGGCAAGGCCTTCCAGAAATTCCTGGACACCCTGGGCTACCCCTATGTGGAAGAAACCGGCAACCCGGTGTACCGGCTGTTCCTGAACTGATCCCCGTTGCGCCCAGCGCCACCCCGCCATGCAGGCCCTGAAGCATTTTTTACTGGCGGTGCAGTTTTTCACGCGCATCCCCATCACCGGGGCACTGGCGCAATGGGTGGGCTACGGCCCGGCCATGCTGCGCGCCAGCGCCGCGCATTTTCCCGGCGTGGGCTGGGTGGTGGGTGCCGTGGCATCGGGGGTGTTTGGTCTGCTGTGCTGGTATTTGCCACCGGCCCACGGCATCACCTGGGTGGCCGCGGTCTTCAGCACCGTCGCCACCGTGCTGCTCACCGGCGGCTTCCATGAAGACGGCCTGGCCGATCTGGCCGATGGCCTGGGCGGCAGCCACCAGCGCGAACGGGCGCTGGAAATCATGAAAGACTCGCGCATCGGCGCCTTCGGCGCCATGGCACTGGTGCTGGCCCTGATGGCCAAGGTGGGGCTGCTGGCGGTGCTGGGGCAGATGTCCCTGGCTGGCGCCCTGCTGGCGCTGTTTCTGGCCCACGTGGCGTCCCGCACCTGGCCGCTGTTCACCATCCGCTGGCTGCCGCACGTGGGCGACGCGGGGGGCAGCAAATCCAAACCCCTGGCCGACCAGATTGGTGCCTTCACCATGTTGGCGGGCGGCTTGTGGTGCGCGCTGGCCGTGGCACTGGCGCTGTGGGTGGCCCATGCGGTGGCGGCGCCCTGGCTGGGCGGCCTGCAAAGTGGCGAACGCACCGCGCAGGTGCTGCTGTGGGGGTTGGCCGGCTCGGCAGCCGGTTGGTGGCTGGTGCACTGGCGGCTGCAACGGCGCCTGCAGGGCTTCACCGGCGACGGCCTGGGCGCCGCCCAGCAGGTGAGCGAAATCGGCTTCTACCTCGCCATGGCGCTGGCAATGGGGGCGAGGTGAACCCCAACCCGCCCATTGACCTGTGGCTGGTGCGCCATGCCCGCCCGCTCATTGAACCGGGCATTTGCTACGGCCGGCTCGACATGCCGGCAGATGATGCCCACACCCTTGAATCGGCCGCTCGGCTGGCCCAGGCCCTGGCGGGCAATCAGCCGCAAGTGTGGTGCTCACCCATGCGCCGGGCCCGGCAACTGGCCGATGCCCTGGTGGCCGCCTTGCCGGGCGTGACCTATCAAGTGGACGAGGCACTAGCGGAAATGGATTTCGGCACTTGGGAAGGCCAGCCCTGGGACCAGATTGGCCAGCCATCCATGGACCAGTGGACGAGCCGATTCATGGACCATGCGCCGGGCGGTGGTGAAACCGTGGCGCAACTGCTCACCCGAGTGCGCCAAGCCCTCGAAGCCTGCCACCGCCATGCCCAGCAGCATGGCCACTCACCTGTGGTCTGGATCACGCATGCGGGCGTGATTCGGGCGCTGGATGTGCTCCTTCACCACCCCGATCCAAATCGACTGACCGCAGCCGACTGGCCTAGGCACGGGCCGGGGTTTGGGGAATGGGTGCAGCGGCATGGCGCCCCGCCATCGCCCCCAGCACCACGGCACTGAGCAGACCGTTGCCTGACAGATAGCCCGTGTCATCGGCACCCGACAACCCTCGCGCGGCGCCACCACCCGCAAACAGATTCGGAAATGGCTCACGGCTGTTGGCGCGCAGCACCCGCGCGTGGGCATCCACTTCCAGGCCACCCTGGGTATGAAACAGGGCACCCGTCACCTGAATGGCAAACCAGGGGCCATGGAGTTGCTGGGCAGGATCGAAACGACGACCGAACCGGTCCACTTCGCTGGCTAGGCAACTGGAATGGACTTCTGACAGGGTCCTCAGAAAAGGTTCCAGCGGCAAATCCAGCAAACCGGCCAGATGTTCCAGCGTATCGGCCCGCTTGATGGCGTGCGCCGCTTCTGCCTGCCGGTAATCCTCGAAAGCCAGCGCCGACTCATGGATGCGCAGATCGTAGATATTCCAGACACATCGCTCCGGCTGCTGCAGCACCACCCGCGCCTGTTCGGAATAGCCTTGATGCTCATTGGAAAACCGCTCACCCCGTCGATTCACCTGCACACCACCTTGCATCATGAGCGCCCAGGAAATCAGCGTCTGGTGCGGCCAGGCCAGTGAGCCATGTCCCTGGCATGCACCCAGGTCGCCCATCGCGGCCCCGAGCGCATGACCCCATTGCAGGGCATCCCCCTGGTTTCCAGTGTGGCCATAAAACACCGCGTCTTTCATGTACGGCAGGTAATGATTCACCAGTTCGGTGTTTCCCCCAAAACCACTGCAGGCCAGCACCAGATTGCGACATCCGATGCGTTCCCGGCTGCCATCGGGCCGTTGCAACTCCACACCCACCACGCGGTCTTCATCGTCAACCACCAAGGTACGCACATGGCATTCGGTCAGGATGTCCACCCCGGCCTTTTCGCAGGCGAGCAACAGCGCACCCATCAGCTCTTCACCGGTTCGTCGAGGCGTGCAGTGCATGCGCATCACCGAGTGCCCGGGGTAAAGAAACCCTTGCACCAGTTCAAACGGTATGCCGTGCCGGTCGGCCAGGTGCTCCACCACCGCCCCAGACGCTTCGGCCACCGCCCGCACCATGCCTGGGTCGGCCTGCTGGTGGTTCTTGTTCTGGATGTCCTGAGCCATGAGATCGGCCGAATCGGCAATGCCCAATGCCGCTTGCCAACGGGTCCCAGCAGCGGGCACGAACCCTGACGACATCGCCGTGCTTCCGCGTGGCAAGGCGTCCCGCTCCAGCACCAGCACTTCGGTAGCGCCATGGTCGCGGGCCGCCAACGCCGCCGACAAACCACACGCTCCACCGCCCACAATCAGCACAGACACTTGCGGTTCGATGGACGTCCCCACAGCACAGCGTTCGATCATGCAGACTCCCGGTTCTGGCTTTTCCAGTGGGACAGAATGTCACCTGCCGTGGCGATCCAGACGCCCTCACGAGAGGTCAGGTGCGCCAGCACCCGCTCCACACACGCCATGCGATGCGGCTGCCCCACCAGCCAGGGGTGCAGGCTGATGCCCAGCATGCGCCCGTGGCCCAGGCTCCTCGCCTCTTCGAGCATGAAATCAATGGCATCCTCCACCTGCTGCGCCCAAGCGTCTTCGGAGTGGAGGTTGTTGCCCATCACGAACTGGTCTTCGATTTCGGTATTCAGGGGCATCATGTGCAAGCCCCCTTTAGCGGGAAGCACCGGATACGGCATGTCGTCGTTCACCCAGTCCAGGCAGTAGTCAAAACCGAGTTCCGAGAGCAACTCCAGCGTGTGCCAACTTTGTTGACGGGCTGGGCTCAACCACCCCCTGACGGGTTGACCCGTGACACGCTGCAAGGCGTCACGGCTGCGCACCAACCACTCGCGCTCTTCATCCTGACCCAGGCCATTGTGCAGCAACACATCCATGTTCCAGCCGTGGGCCACCACCTCGGCACCCGGGTTGCTTGCCACACGCTGAACCAGCCAAGGGTTCAGAACGGCCAGTTCGGCATTCACCGCCCACGTGGCGGGAATGCCCCGCTGGACCAGTGCGTCCATCAACCGAAACACCCCCACACGGTTGCCATAGTCGCGCAGCGAATAGTGGCGCAAGTCGGGGTATGGCATGGTCATGCCGTTGGGCACCTTGAACGGCACGCCCTTCTGATCCAGCGGAAAGTGCTGCAGCGACACATTGAGCCAAACGGCGAGGGCCCGCCCCTCTGGCCACTGAACGGGCCGGGCCGACTGCAGCATTCGCCAGTCGAACCAGCCATGGTCGTTCCCGTACTGGCGCCTGGGGTACTGGAGGTAATCGTCTGGCATGCTCATGCGACTGGCTCCTGGCATGAAGGGTGGGACGCGATGGCCTCAACCGCGGCGTCGTAATGGTGCTGAAGGTAATGCCGGGCGATCTCGCGGCCCGTGGTCACCCACACATCCGAATGCCCGGTGATGTACGCCAGCGCCTCTTCAAAGGCCTTGATGCGGTGCGGACACGAGATCTGGTAGTTGTGCGTGGGGATGCACATCACCGTGCCCGATTCAGCGCCTTCGGCGTACAGGCGGTCGAAGTGGCGCTTGAGCATCGTCAGGTACTGCCGGGGCTCCACCTTGTTGACGGCATACACAATGGTGTCGTTCATTTCCAGCGAGTACGGCACCGAAATGAACTTCCGGCCGCTCCGCACCTTGACCGGGGTGGGCTGGTCGTCGTGGAAAAGATCACAGGTGTAGAAAGCCGCTTCGTCGCCGAACAGTTCGTGGCCGGCCTCGGCAAAGAGGTCCATCGTCCGTTCCGAATGCGAAAGCGCTGGCGCCAGGTAGCCTGCACAGATCTGACCCGTGTGCCGATGGATGGACTCGATGGAATCCCGGATCATGGCCTTTTCCTGGGCTTCGCTCATGCCGTAGGTGTAACGGGTGTTGTAGATGCCATGGCTGAAGAACTCCCAGTTGCGCTCCCGGCACATGGCGATGATTTCGGGGTGGTGCTCGCACAGCGCCACGGAAAGCGAGATCGATCCACGTATCCCGTACTTGTCGAGCAGCGCCATCTGACGCTCATGGCCCACGCGGTTGCCGTAATCCCGGATGCTATAGCCCGGAACGCTCGGATGGGGGGTGGCCCAAGGTTTGCGCTGGGGGTTCTGCGGGGGATCGAGCTCATAAAACTCAATATTGGGCGCCACCCAGAAAGCCACCCTCGCACCGTTGGGCCAGGTCAGCTTGGGGCGGTTTTCATAGGGCCAGTAATCGTAGAGGCCAGGGTTTGACTTCATGCGCTAGCCTCCGCTTTATGGCTTTGCCGGGTGCTGTTTCAGCCAGTCCAGCACGTTTTGCACCTTCAGTACATCGGCGTATTTCAGCGCCAGGTCGGTGAGGTTGGCGAAGTGGTAGCTTTCATGCTTGTCGGCCACACATTCTTCGGGCACGATCGTGCGGTAACCATGCGACAGGCTGTCCACCGCTGAGGCGCGCACACACCCCGATGTGGATCCACCCGTCAGGATGAGGGTGTCCACCCGGTGCCACACCAGCAACGAAGCCAGGGGGGTCTCGAAAAAGACTGATGGCATGCGCTTGGTGTAAAACACGTCACGCAGGCGATCCACCTCGGCCCGTTCGTCCAGATCGGCCCGCTCCGAACCGTATTTGATGTTCTGCAGTGAGTCGGGCGTGTGGGAGCGCGTGCCCCAGACACCCGCGTCTTCGCCGGAGTCCATGTAGGCCACGTTCGTCCAGATCACAGGCCAGCCCAGGCGCCTGCATTCGCGTGCCAGTTGATTGACGTAATCGATCTGGTGGGGGTCGGTTTCGTAAGCGGTCTTGAACAGATCGGTGCGGGTATAGGCCTTCTGGAAGTCGATGTTCACCAGGGCGGCTTTCTGGCCGAATCCGAACGCAGAGCGCTGCGGGTTGGCCATCACCTCTTCGTAAATCTGCCGGGCGGTTTTGTCGGACGCAATCATGAAAGCTCCTTTAGGGTGATCAAAGGGTGATGTTTTCAGGGCTGTATTGCTGGCCCTGACTCAGGATGTCGGGCGTGCCCAGCAAGGCATTCAATCCCTGGAAGTCCAGCATCTGGCTGCGGAAGGGTTCCGTACTGCCATGGGTGTGCAAGCTCACAAAAAACCGTTGCGCCATGTGGCTGAATGCCCGGGCGAGCGCCCCTGGGAAAATCACCAGCGAGAAACCGACGGCCTGCAACGCCTGGGCCGATTGAGCGGGTGTATCGCCACCCTCCACCATGTTCACCATCACGGGAAGGCGAGATGCAAAGGCGTGAGTCACCTCTTGCATCTGGGCTTCATCACGCAAGCCCTCCACAAACAGCACATCGGCGCCGGCTTCCACGTAAGTCTGTGCACGGTGCATGGCGGCTTCAAAACCTTCCACGGCGATGGCATCGGTTCGGCCGATGATCAAGGTGCCCTCTGATCGCCGGGCATCGCACGCCGCGTGGATTTTGCCGACCATTTCCTCGCACGACACCAGCGACTTTCCCTTCAGATGGCCACAGCGCTTGGGGAAATCCTGGTCCTCCAGCTGGATGGCACTGGCACCCGCTGCCTCCAGCACCTGCACGGTACGCATCACGTTGATGGCGTTGCCAAACCCGGTGTCTGCGTCCACGATGAGCCAGGCCGTGGTGCGCTCACGGATATGGCGCAGGGAATCGGCCACCTCGGCCAGACCCAGAAGCCCAATGTCCGGGCCGCCCAGTCGCGAATAGGCCAGGCTGGCCCCGGACAGGTACAGCGCCTCGAAACCCGCCTGCTCTGCGATGCGCGCCCCCAGTGCATCGTAAACCCCCGGCGCCACAAGAATGGGGGGCTGCTTCAGCCGCTCCATCAGGGAGAGAGGCAAGTGCTCGCTCATGTGAGATTCCTGTTTCATGATTGGTCTGGGAGATGAAGCGCCATGTCGTTCCAGACCGACTGATGCACGAGCTTCAGCCCCTCCAACTCGAAACGGTCGATGAAGCGTATGCTTTCAAATGGTGAACCGTTGGTCCACTCTCCATGGAGGGTGCCCGAGCAGTAAACCACCGACCGCCCTGAGCCCAGTTCCATAGAGTCCACTTGCTCAAAGGTCTTTCGCACATAGCGGTATCGGTTTTGTGCCCAAGTCACCAGTTGCTCCAGGGATGCCGGCCGCACCGGCCCTGGAAACACCATCTCGAAATCGGGTGCCAGCAAATCCTGGGCAGCCTTGAGGTCGCGCTTTTCCATGAGATCAAGAAAACGCAACACCACGTCCTTGGGGTTCATGGGTTCTGACATGAGCAGCAGCCTCCTGGTTGGTAAAAAAACTATACCATGCATCCGAAATAAATGTATTATGAAAAAAACATCTGTTGCGAGGTTCCCGTGCAGGTTGAAGGTCTTAAATCCCAGCGCTTGTATGTCTTTCTGCAAGACGCGATCTCCCGCGGACATCTGCAGCCTGGTCAGAAATTGCCCGGCGAAAACGACCTCGCCCTGCAATTTGGCGTGTCGCGCGTCACCGTGCGGCGGGCCCTGGCGGCTCTTGCCGATCAAGGCTTGGTCATGCGCAAGCCTGGCCTGGGCACCGTGGTCAAGGAACCTAGCGTGTCTTCGTCCGTCATCACGGCCGATGTGTCTAACCTGCTTCCCCATATCGTCCGCATGGGAAAGGACTCGCAGATCCGGATGCTCGAATTCGCCTACCTGCCTGCCAGCCCTTATGTGGCCGACAAACTGGGGCTCATCCCGGGCGAACGGGTGCAGTATTCGGTGCGCGTGCGCTCCACGGCAGGCGAACCCTTTTCCTACCTGACCACCTACGTACCCGAGCGCATTGCCCGTCATTACGACGAAATCGATCTTTCGAAGACCCCGTTGTACGCCCTCCTTGAACGCAGCGGCGTCAAGGTTCACCGAGCCACCCAGACCATCTCGGCGGCACTCGCCTCCCCCACCGTGTCAGAAGCCCTGCAAGTGGCCCAGGGCGCCCCCTTGATTGCGCTCACACGTGTCGTGTTCGACGAAAAAGGCAAAGGCGTCGAACTGCTGGAAGCCCTGTACCGCCCCGACCGCTACCGGATTCAGGTTGACCTTGAGCGAGACAGGGGCCGAGACGACCAGTTCTGGAAACCTATCCGGGGCAAAGGCGGCATCAGGGTAAATCCCGGGCGCTCAACCAGGGTTCACAAGAGTTGACACCACCCCTTCTTTTGCTACACTGAATTTGTTCTATCAATAAGACATTTGTTTGTGCTTGGCATGAATCCATCGCTTTCCCTGTTTGACCGCATCTGGTCCGAACACGAGATCCGTCAATCGGCATCCGGTGAAAGCTTGCTGTGGATCGACCGCCATTACCTGCACGAAGGCTCGTTCCATGCTTTTGACCAGATCCGCCACCGGGGTTTGAAGGTGGCCGAGCCCGGCCTGACGCTGGGCGTCGCCGATCACTATGTGCCCACGCTGACCGCCGTGCGAAACGGATCCCGCCCAGCCGACACGCAGATCATGGGCATGGTGAACCAGCTTGAGGCCAACACCCGCCTGTACGGCATCCCTGTCATCGGTCTTCACGACGCTCGTCAGGGCATTGTTCACGTCACCGGCCCCGAACAAGGCTTCACCCATCCCGGCATGGTGGTGGTCTGTGGCGACAGCCACACCTCCACCCACGGGGCACTCGGCGCCATGGGTTTTGGCATTGGCGCCTCCGAGGTGGCCCATGTACTGGCCACCCAGACCCTGTGGCAAGCCAAGCCACAAACCATGCAATTGCATTTTGATGGCGTGCTTTCACCAGGCGTCACCGCCAAAGACATGGCGCTGCACTGGATTGCGGCGCTGGGTGCCGATGGCGCCCGTGGTTATGCCATTGAATACACCGGGCCAGCCGTGCAGGCCTTGTCGTTGGAAGCACGCCTGACCTTGTGCAACCTCTCCATCGAAGGCGGCGGCCGTTGCGGCCTGGTCTCCCCCGACGCCACCACCATAGACTGGCTCCGGGGCCGGGCTGGTATTCCGTCAGGCAGCACGTTTGATCAAGCCTGCGCGCACTGGCTGAGCCTCGCCAGCACCGCCTCGTCTCGGTTTGACGTCACCCACGTGTTTCAGGCGTTAGACGTTCAACCCACGGTCACCTGGGGCGTGTCGCCCGAAGAAGCATTGCCCATTCAGGCCCGCCTGCCTCGGCCCGATGCCGCTGCTAACGATGCCAGAGCAGCCCGCATCGCCGACAGCCTGGCCTACATGGGCCTGCAAGCGGGTCAGAAGTTGACCGATATCGCCATCGACAAAGTGTTCATTGGCTCCTGCACCAACTCACGTCTGTCGGACTTGCGCGAAGCCGCCGCCGTCCTGCGGGGCCGAAAAGCGGTGGTCCCCGGCTTTGTGTCGCCCGGCTCACAGTGGGTGAAGCAGGCTGCCGAAGCCGAAGGCCTGCACGACGTGTTCCTCTCTGCCGGTCTGGAATGGCGTGAACCGGGTTGCTCCATGTGCGTGGGCATGAACGGCGACTTGCTGAACCCTGGCGAGCGCTGCGCCTCCACCACCAACCGCAATTTCAAAGGCCGCCAGGGTCGCGGATCGCGCACCCACCTGATGTCGCCCGCCATGGCCGCGGCAGCCGCGGTGGCCGGTCATCTGGTCGACGTGAGAACGCTCATGGGGTCAACCGCATGACACCGCTGCATCACCTCGACGGCTGGGTCTGCCCGATCCCGCTGGCCAACATCGACACCGATCAACTCATCCCGGCTCGCTTCATGAAAACCCCGCGTGCCCAGGGCTATAGGCCCTACCTCCTGCACGACCTGCGCCGTGACGACACTGGCGCCCTGAGGACCGACTGGCCCCTGAACAGCGAGCACGGGCAGGTCGCCTGCATGCTGGTCACCCGCAAGAACTTTGGCGGCGGCTCTTCCCGGGAGGCGGCGGTGTATGCCCTGGTGGACCATGGCATCCGGTGCGTGATGGCGCCCAGTTTTGGCGACATTTTCGCCTCCAACGCCGTGAACAACGGCCTGCTGCCGGCCGTGGTGTCTGAAGACACGGCCGAAGCCCTGCTCACTGCACTGGGCCAATCGTGCGGGCAAGCGGCCATTGACCTGGAAGCGCAGCGCATCACTCTGAAGCGTCAATCCTTTTCGTTCGACATCAAACCTCACTGGAAAGTCAAACTGCTCAACGGCTGGGACGACATCGCCCTCACGCTCAGCCATTCGGCCGACATTCAACGTTTTCGTTCCCAGCGGCAGAACCAACTGCCCTGGTTGTTTCCGTAGTCGGTGCGCCGGCACTGTGTTTTTCAAACCAATGGAGATGAATCTATGAAAAGGCGACTTTTTGCGATGATGGGTCTGGTAGCCGCACTGGCCGCTGCGCCACAGGCTTATGCCGTCGAGCGGATCTCGGCGGTGCATGCGTTTTCACCATCTCTGATCTACACCCAGAGCTTCCTGGACTTCGTGAAGAAAGTGAACGAACGGGGCGTCGGTGTCGTGCAGATCGACGTGCGGGGCGGCCCTGAAGTGATCGGCCTGCCCCAGCAGCCCGACGCTGTGCGCAACGGCGTGGTCGACATGGCCTACACCGCTGCCAGCTTCTACGCCGGCTCGGTGCCCGAACGCGATGCACTGGTGGCGTCCAACGCGAATGCCATCCATGCCCGGGCCAACGGCGGCATTGATCTCCTGAACCAGATTCACCAGCAGAAGATGGGGGTCTACTACCTGGGCTGGTTTGACAGTGGCATTTCCTACAACCTGTACACCATCAACGAGCCCAAGCTCAATGCACAGGGCAACCTGGACGTATCGGGCTTCCGTCTGCGCAGCAACCCCGTCTACGACGCTTTCTTCCGCGACGTGCTGGGCGCACAGCCCGTGAGCATTCCGACCCCCGAGGTGTATGCCGCCCTGGAGCGTGGCGTGGTCAACGCCACCGGCTGGACGCAGATCGGCCTCAAGGACCTCAACTGGGACCGCTTCCTCAAGTACCGTATCGAGCCTTCCTTCTTTTCGACCGACATGGGCGTCATCGTCAACCTGAACCGCTGGAACCGGCTGAGCCCTCAGGCCAAGAAGGTGCTGCAGGACGTGGCCATCGAACATGAAAAGGCCACGGCTGAGCGCTTCATTGCCCTGGGTAACCAGCAGCGGCAGGACATGATCGCTGCAGGCATGAAGGTCGTCACGCTGGAAGGTGCCGCCGGCACACGCTTCTCGCAGGCCGCCCGCGAAGCCACCTGGAACCGGATGCGCACCCAGATGGAACGCCACCCCGACGGCCTGAAGAACTACGACCGCCTGATTGCCCTGTTCAACAAGTAAATCCACCCGCTGAGCCACACCATGCGAACGATCCAATGGCTGTATGACAGGTTCCTGTGGGTGATGGTGGTCCTGGCCGGCATCGCGCTGGTGTGGCTCATGGTGGCGGTGGTGCTGTCGGTGTTGCAGCGCAACCTGGGGATACAGCCGTGGGCATGGCTGTTCCTGTCCACCGAATACGGCATGTTCTACCTGACCCTGCTGGGTGCGCCCTGGCTGGTCAGGAAACGGGGCCATGTGCACATCGAGTTGCTCACGGCCACTTTGCCGGAATACCACCTGAAATGGTTCAGTCGCGTGATTGCGCTGCTCTCGGCGCTGGTGTGTGCCGTGCTGGCCTTCAAGGGCGTCGAACTGGTGATGATGAACATCGAGCGTGGCGACCTGGACGTCCGCGCCTACTTTTTCCCGACCTGGATCCTGAGCCTGGCCTTTCCGGTGAGCTTTTCTCTCATGACCATTGAATTCTTGCGCTTCGTGTTCGGCACCGAAGTGCTGCACACCGGCGTGGCGGGAGTGAACGAATGATGGAGTGGTACTGGGCGCTGGCCTTTCTGCTGGCGATGGTGGTCATCCTCATGGTGCTGGGCATGCCGATTGCCCTGACCTTTCTGGGCGCCAACCTGATCGGCGCCTGGATTTTCATGGGCGGCGGCAACGGCATCATTCAGGTGCTGAGCAACGGATTCGGCTCACTCTCCAGTTTCGGGCTGGTGCCGATCCCGCTGTTTTTGCTGATGGGTGAACTGTTTTTCCGCACCGGGCTGGGCATGCGCATGTTCAACGCCATCGACATGCTGCTGGGCAAGGTACCGGGGCGTCTGTCTTACGTCACGGTGATTGGCGGCACCGGGTTCGCCACCGTCAGCGGTTCGTCCATGGGGTCCACGGCCTTGCTGGGCTCGGTGATGGTCCCCGAAATGGTGCGCCGTGGCTACAAGAAACACATGGCCATCGGCCCCATCCTGGGCACCGGCGGCCTGGCCATCATCATTCCGCCGTCGGCGCTGGCCGTGCTGCTGGCCACCCTGGCCAAAATCGACATCGGTGCGTTGCTGGTGGCGGGCATCATCCCCGGCCTGGTGCTGGCGGTGCTCTACATCATCACGGTCTGGATCCAGACCAAGATCGACCCCAGCGCCGCCCCATCGTACGATGTGCCACACATTCCCTGGACCACCAAACTCAAGGTGCTGTTCACTGACGTGGTGCCGATGGTGGCGGTGATGGGCCTGATCGTGGTGATGCTGCTGACGGGTTGGGCCACCCCCTCAGAGTCCGCGGCCTTCGGCGCACTGGCCGTGATCCTTCTGGGGCTGGTGTACCGCTGCCTGTCTTGGAAGGCCTGGATGGCTTCGGTGGAAGGCGCCCTCAAGGTCACCCTCATGGCCTTCCTGATCGTGTTCGGCTCGGCCACCTTCAGCCAGTTGCTGGCGTTTTCAGGCGCATCCAGTGGGCTCATTCAGTGGGCCACCAGTTTCGACCTGTCGCCGATCATGATGCTGCTGGCCATCTTCATGGTGCTGCTGGTGCTGGGCACCTTCATGGAGCAGATCTCGATCATGCTGCTGACCGTGCCCTTTTTCTTCCCCCTGGCGCAGTCCATGGGGTTCGACCTGATCTGGTTCGGCATCGTGGTGCTGCTGGCACTCGAAATCAGCTTTTCCACGCCACCGCTCGGGCTGTTGCTGTTCGTGATGAAAGGCGTGGCCCCAGCCGGCACCACCATGCGTGAGATTTACGTGGCGGCCATCCCCTACATCCTCTGCTCCATGTTGCTGGTGGGGCTGTTGATTGCGTTTCCGGCCTTGGCCACCTGGTTACCGGGTTATTTGCAATAAAAACCGCCTGCAACAAAAAAACGCCCAGAGAGGCGGTTTTTGCTGGGCTGATGCCGAATCAGAAAGACTTGGTCAGACCCGCAATGAGCGTGCTCTTGCCGAAATCGCCACCTTTGTTTCGCTGTGCCCCTGAGACAACCGCCGAAAGACCCAAGTCGTTACCCAAATTGTCAACCACGCCCCGACGGCAATCCCGAGCTCCGCAGTTCTCATTTGCCCTGGATCGGAAACCAATGCCGGCTTCCACCGGCTGGCCTGAGCACGGGCCGGGGTTTGGGGAATGGGTGGCGCAGCAATGTAAACTTTCAATGACGGTTCAATCACCCTTGAACCAATGCACCAAACAAAAGCCGCCCCCAAGGGCGGCTCCAGTATGCACCAAAACCGGGATCAGAACGACTGGCTGACGCCCAGAACCAGGCGGTTTTTGCCACCCTCACCCGCCTTGCTGCGCTGAGCACCCGAAAGCAGGGCGCTGGCTGACAGACCTTTGCCCAAGTCGTAGGTCAGGCCGATGCCGAAATCGTTGGCACCGCTGTTGTCGTTGGAGGTATTGCGAAAGCCCATGACGGCATCAAGCGTGAGCGTGTCAGACAGCGGCTGGGACACAGCCAGGCTGAAACGCTCATGCTTCTTGATGGAACCGCTGGTGCCACGCTCCACTTTCGCGGTCACGATGCCGTAAGTCACGCTGGCGTAGACCTCGTTGCCGTTCCACTCATCGTTGTTGCCCGGGTAAATGTAGCGGACCACGCCCACGTCGTAGCTCAGCATGTCGGTGAGTTGGCCCGCGTAGCCGCCGTACAGGTCGATCTCGACGTTGGCATCGCCGAATTTGCCGGTCGAGTTCCAGTTGCCGATGTAGAAACCGTTGCCGAAATCGTAGTCCACACCGCCTTGAATGGCAGGGCGGAAACCCTTTCGGTCATCGTCCTGGCGACTGTCCTGATCGATCCCTTTGGACTTGTACAGCGACACAACGCCAATGTTGAACGACAGGCCTTCGGCGAAGGATGGTGCGGCAATTGCGGCAGACGCTGCGGCGACCGCCAATAGTTTCAAAACTTTCATAGAACGACTCCTAGGAGGTTGAGGGAAAACTATTGTATTAATAGCAAAATGCATGCCATTGATTGAAAAAAGCCAGCCGCCTCACAACAAAAAAGCCCACCGCTGTTGGGCGATGGGCTTGAGTTCAGCCAAGCTGATGCTGGTTCACACCAGCGTGCTCATCAGAAAGAGTGGCGGACACCCACAGTGATGTCGGTCTGTTTCAGGTTGGTCAGAGCAACAGGGGATGTAGTTGTTTTGAACTTGTTGCGACCGTAGAAGGCGTAGGCAGCAGTGCGCTTGCTCAGGCTGTGCACCACCCCGAACTGATAGCCGGAACCGTCGGTGATTTTCGCGCCATTGCCGTCTTTCTCGTCAATGTCGTGGTACGCAACGACCAGTGACGTAGAACCAAACGGAACCGATGCGCTCAAGCTGTAGGCGTCGAGTTCACGGTAGCTGGTCTTGGCGGCGATGTCGTTGTCACCCGTGTTGTAAGTGAAACCCACCTTCGCCATACCGAAATCGTAGCTTGCACCCAATTGGGTCAGGTTGGCGGTCACGGTAGCAGGCTTAGACGGACCAGGAGAAGACGTTCCATTCTTGTGTGCGGTGTAAGCCAGTGCCACACTCAGAGGACCGGCAGCGTACTTGCCCATGATGCTGGTACGCTTGGCTTCGAGCTGATTGTCAGTAGCTGCTGAGGTGATGTTGTTTTCGAAGCTCTGCAGACTGGCTCCAGCACCATATTGGAACTGAGCCGTGAAGCCACCAAATTTCGGGGAAATGTAGGTGATGGCATTGGCGCGCGTGCCGCCAACGTAACCATTGCCTGCAACGTGTGCGAAGTCGGCACCGTGCACACCTTCGGCACCAGCGTGGTAACCGCTCAGCGTGGCCAGTTCGTACACGTTCGTGTACTGATAACCCAGGCGAACGGCACCAAAACCGCCACTCACGCCGAGGAACGACTGACGGTTGAGGCTGGTAGTGGTACGACCTGTCAAACCAGTGGAAGCACCTTCAATCTGGAAACCAGAAGACGCCGTGCGGGCGTTAGTCAGACCAGCGCTGGTGGGGCTCAGACCCTGCTCGATCATGAACTCGGCCTTCAGGCCACCACCCAGGTCTTCCACGCCACGGAAACCAAAACGGCTGCCGGCCAAGGCACCGTCAACGACACCAGTGCTCTTGGCATTTTTGCCGCCATCGGCTTTCCAGGACTTGCTGTTGTAACCAGCGTCCACCACGCCGAACACGGTCACGGAAGACTGAGCAAAAGCGGCAGAAGTGGCTGCCACTGCGGCCAGTGCAATCAGGGTCTTTTTCATTGAAAAAATCTCCAAGGTTGATGATTGAGGCCCGCTGAAACCATCGGGCCAACCTCCATGTCGGAAGCTTTGACTATTGCACCAGAATTGTGTGTCCGTTGCCAGCATTCACCCCCCCAAAAGGGTGATGCTGTTGTGTTTCAACAACAAGCATCTCCCTGGCCCAACCCCGGCCCGGCGCGTCAGAACTTCCAGCCGAGCCCCACCCCCACCAGCAACGGGTCCACTTTGAATGTGTTGATCGTGGCCCCTGCCTGCTTGATATCTGTCTTGATGTAAACCTTTTTGACGTCCACATTGACATACAGATTGTTGCCCAGTGGCACATCCACACCCACCTGCAAGGCACCACCCACGCTGCTGCGGGAAACGTCCAGGCCAGGACTCAAGCTCACCGAGCTGAAACGCGTGAAGTTGACGCCCGCTCCCACATAAGGTTTGAAGCCCCCCATGTCAAAGTGATACTGAAGGGTCAACGTGGGCGGGAGATGCTTGAGGGTACCGATTTGCGACGCCCCCAGTGACACCCTGTGTTTTTGAGGGACCGTCAGAATCAGCTCGGCCGCCAGATTGCTGGTGAAGAAGTAGGACACATCCACCTCAGGCAGCCACTTGTTGTTGATCGACACCGGAACCGAAGCATTGCTGTTGCTGTTGGCCGAATCCAGATGAACCGCACGCGCACGAACCAGCCAATCTCCCTCTTTGAATTCCTGAGCCAGTGCAGGATTGCCCAGAAGCGTCATAACAGCGGCAGCAGCCAAAACGATTTTTTTCATGATGAAGTCAAGGTTTTCGGGGAACATTCCCAGATCCGATTGGATGGGCTCCACCCGTTGAACGTTTTGAGCAGCGTCAAGATTGCATCGCGGCAAATCCTGAAAGTGTTCAGTTCTTGACCCAGATCAGAATCACGGCTTCATCACTGCCTCTTCCTGCATCACCGGAGCGCCCGAGCGGTGAAGCCCTGACGAAGACCCTGGGGATGCGGATTTCATCCGGGTTCTCACCCCCAGGGCACGACACACGGGATGGCGTCTTTCCATGGACCTTTGAAAGACGGCTCATGATGCTTTTGGAGCCCCGCCGTGCTAATCTAGGCCCATGCCCGTCACCCTCGAAGGCCAGTTGGTTGTGGCCATTTCCTCCCGCGCCCTGTTCGACTTTGAAGCCGAGAACGAGGTGTTCGAGCAGGCCGACGACCACGCCTACATGCGGCTGCAGCTCAGCCGGCTGGAAGAGCCCGCCGGGCGGGGGGTGGCGTTTTCGCTGGTGCACAAGCTGCTGAGTTTCAACACGCCCGGGCAGCAGCGGGTGGAGGTGGTGATCCTCTCCCGCAACGACCCCGTCTCGGGCATGCGGGTGTTCCGCTCGGCCAAGCATTACGGGCTCACCATTCAGCGCGGGGTGTTCACGCGCGGGCAGTCGCCCTGGCGCTATCTGCGGCCGCTGCGGGCCAACCTGTTCCTCTCGGCCCACCTGAGCGACGTGCGTTCGGCGCTCGACGCGGGTGTGCCCGCGGCACAGGTGTACCCGCAGTCGGTTCGCGCCAGCGGTGCCCACCCCAACGAGGTGCGCATTGCGTTTGACGGCGACGCGGTGCTGTTTTCCGACGAAGCCGAGCGCGTGTTCCAGGCCGAAGGGCTGAACGCCTTCCAGCAGCACGAGGCCAGCAAGGCCGGTTTGCCGCTGCAGGGCGGCCCGTTCAAGCCGCTGCTGGAAGCGCTGCACCGCCTGCAGAATGCCGGCAACCCGGACATGCGCATCCGAACCGCGCTGGTGACGGCGCGCAGTGCGCCGGCCCACGAGCGCGCCATTCGCACCCTGATGGACTGGAACATCCAGGTGGACGAAGCGATGTTCCTGGGCGGCCTGCCCAAGGGCGAGTTCCTGCGCGAGTTCGAGCCCGACTTTTTCTTTGACGACCAGACCGGCCACATCGAACACGCCGCCCGGCATGTGCCCGCCGGGCACGTGGCCAGCGGGATCTCGAACGCCTGAGTGCGGTCGTGAGGGCTTTTGCGCCACAATCTGCTCATGGATTTTCAGCCGATCGTTCGCTTGCTCAGGGAGCGCCTGCATGGCCTCATGGCGGTGTACGCGTTTGGCAGCCGCGTGGCGAACGATGGCGAGCTTGCCCGTGCCGACAGCGACCTCGATCTCGCGGTGCTCGTCGAAGGTTATGCCGATCCATTGACGTTGTTTGAGCTGAGCGGCGCCCTGGCAGACGTGGCTGGCTGCTCGGTCGACTTGCTGGATCTGCGCGCGGCCAGCACCGTGATGCAACACCAGGTGCTGACCACCGGTGAACGCCTGTGGGCCAAAGACGTGCAAGCCGGCCTGTTTGAAGCCGCCATGCTGACCGAAAAGCTGCACCTCGACGAAAGACGCCGGGGGCTGGTGGAGGACATCACCGCGCGAGGAACCGTCTATGGCGGATGATGTGCTGCTCAACAAAGCGGCCACCATCGAACGCTGCGTGGCCCGTGCGCGGGAAGAATACAACGCCGACCCGGCCAACTTTGCCAGCAACCACACGCATCAGAACGACTCTGTCACGGCGGAGGCCATGCGCCGCATGGTGGGCTTCAGGAATGTGGCGGTACACGAATACCAGGCACTGGTGCTACCCATTACCGTGAACATCATTGCCCACCATCTGGACGATTTTTTGCGCTACAGCCAGGCGTTGCTGACGGGTGAGTAGCTAAACTTCTGATGCTCGAACCTTGGCGGTCAACCGTTGCGCGGCATGGCTCAGGGCGTCCACACCTTCCTGGGCCGTCATGAGCGCGCCATGCAGATCCGGGTACTGCCACAAATACCCGTGCACCATGCGGTTGCGCAGCTTGCGCAACGCCACCCAATCGTCGGCACTGCGCAACAGGCCCAGCTTTTCCAGTTCTTCGGCTGTGAGGGGACCGCAAACAGGCGCCCGGTGGTGATCTGAAGGTCCGGTATTGGCCGGCTTCAGGTGCCTGGCAGCAGACCACTGGTGCTGGTGAGCAGCCAGTAGAAAAGATAGAACCGCGGAATGCGAAACAGGGCCGAAGCCGCCAGTACCACGGTCCACCGGACCCCCAGAACGCCTGACGTCCAGCAAGTGACTGAGTAAGGAAGCGGGGTGATGGCCCCGATCACAACAGCCCAGAAGCCGTACTTTCGGATGAAGTCGCGGTGCTCATCCTTGAACTGGCCAAACAGCCGCTGGGTCCACTCAAAGTGTCCGAGCCAGCGCCCGATGCTGTAGCCCGTCATGCCAGCGCACACCGACACCACACCCAGTATCCCGACGTAAACAGGCCAGTTTTCCTGGAGCGGGCTGTTGGCAATGATGACCAGAAGAATGTCCGGGGGGAATGGCGTGACCAGCGCATCGGTGAAGGCCAGAATGACTGCCATACCGGCAAACCCGATCTGCTCCACGATCCAGGTGGTGACCCGGGTGAGTTCTTCCTCGTACAGATAGCCCAGCAGACCCATGAACACAATGAAAAGCAGAAGCCCGAGCAGGGCATTCATCAGGTTTTTTCGGATCATGAAGGAGGCTGGCCATCAGTAGGGTGATTCGCTTGTGCTGCTGCAAAGCAGGCGTCAGCCTTGCATTGTCTGTGCAAAAGCGTAGCGTAACTCAAAGTCATGGACCCGGAGGGCGCTGGGGGTGGCCTCGGCCTGGCCAGGTGGTCGTCGATGCGGCGGAAAACCTGCATTTTTCGTGATCGATTCCCAACCGTCTTCGTCGAGCGGCTGTTGCATGACAGCGCACCTCAGCAGTCTTGGGATATCACCTGCTCGGCAAGCATCGGTGGTGTGATGGTCAAGGCTTGCCCTCGCGCTCCGGGGTCCATTCCCTCATTTCTTGCGCGATGAATTCGGCCAACGGCGTGATCTGCCCTTTGACGCTGGCGGCCTCCAGGGCCTTCATGTACGCATCCCGCCGGCTCATCCGGATGACTGTCCATGGGTATCCACCGGATGCGAGTAGCGTGTTCATCAGGAAACGACCGATGCGGCCGTTTCCATCGTAGTACGGATGGATAAAGACGAAGAGGTGGTGCCCAAGCACAGCGCGAACGCAGGCTTCGGGTTCGGCTTCGAGCAGGTCCCACAATGCTTCCAAAGAATCCAGAATGGCATCGCTGGGCAGCGGCGTGTGCATCGAATTGCGAATGAAGATCGGGCCACGCCGATAGCCGGCAAGCTGACTGGCCTCGACGATGCCGGCTGTCACGGACGGGCCGAACAGCTCTGCATACCAGTCGTGATGGTCGCGCTTGACCACGAGACTGGCGTTGTCCTTTGCCAGCACCTTGCCGATGCTTTGTTTGACCGCCTGAAAGGCCTGGTAGTAGCCCCGCGCAGCCAGCGCGTTTCGGGTCTTGTCGTTCTCCGGGTCGCCGTCTGGATTCCAGTCTCCGCGCGCCACGCGTTCGATCAGCGCGTCGGTGACGCGGTAGCCTTCGATGGACAGGGAGTTGTAGGCGTCAGAGACGTAGCGCTCGTCGACCTGCGCCAGATAGCCGGCGCTCTGGTTCTCAAGACCAGGCGCGAGCGGAAAGACATTGATGACGTCCTGACGCCACCCAGCCCACATGGAGCGCAGGCGCAGCACATAAGGCGAGCGTTCCTTGCTGGGTGAGATCGTGGGCTCGGCCAGCTCAAAGGGGTTGACCAACTTGAGCTTGACCTTGAACTGGGCAAAGGCCTTTCGGATGCGCTCGGTTTCGTCCGGGCGCTTGACGAACTCGAACGCTGCTGCCAGTCGCCCGGCGGCCGTGACCATCTTGTCGCCAGCCAGCAGCGTCGGCAGCAATTCGGACGCATTGCGAACGGTGGCCAGCGCGATCTCTGCTTCGCGCGGGTTGTTAACAAAGAATGAAGGACCGGCCAGGCACAACGCCTCGGCAACGGGCCAGACCTGCAGGCCCCGGACCTCCACGCGTGCGGTGGGAACCCGGTGCTTGTCGGGATATACGAGCATGGAGGTATCGAAGGGCAGATCCACCTTGGATGTTCCGCTGTCGATCGTGACGCATGTCACCTGCCTGGGTACGGTGGTGTTGCCTGTGTGCAGCATCAACGATGCCTCCGGGTTCAGGCAGTACCGCTTGCCGAATCGTTTACCCAGGTAGCCTGAAACGAAGGCCCAGAAGGACGCGTACCACGCCGTGGTGTCTCCGCCGTTGTCGCTCGGGCTGCTACAGATATACCAGCCCTTCATGACCGGCCTCAAGAACCCCGTGTCGATCAACAGGGCACGCTGGTCGTCATCCTTGAAGTCAGAGGCTTCCACCACGCCGTTGTGCTTTTCCTGGAGCCGCTTGAGCGTCTTCAGTGCAGCGGTGAGGGTCGGGTTGCCCTTTGGTTGGTTGGGTGTGGGAGTCATGAGTCCACTTTGCTATCTGTGTAAATTTTACTTTGCCATCCTCCTGAAATCCACTTTGCTATTGACCTGAAAAATACTTTGCTATCGGATGCCCGACGCGTTGCTGACGCCGGTTGTCTTGCCGGCCGGCCGCGAAGCCAGAAGTGGAAGCCTTGTGGCTTCGCGGCACCGCTCGCACCCGATGGACCAAGCTGTGCTGATTGCCGATGCCTGCCTACATGGCGATGCCCGATCAGAGCGTGAAGTCGTAGTCAATGGTCAGCGGTGCATGGTCGCTGAAGCGCTGGTCTTTGTAGACCTGCGCACGGCGGGCGGTTTCGGCCAGCGCTGGCGTGGCCAGGTGGTAGTCGATGCGCCAGCCCACGTTCTTCGCATACGCCTGCCCCCGGTTGCTCCACCAGGTGTAGGCGGCCTCGGTTTCGTCGGGGTGCAGGCGGCGGTACACGTCCACCAGGCCGCCTTCGGTGAGCAGCCGGGTCATCCAGGCGCGCTCTTCGGGCAGGAAGCCGCTGTTCTTGAGGTTGCCTTTCCAGTTCTTCAGGTCTTTTTCGTGGTGGGCGATGTTCACGTCACCCACGAGCAGCAATTCGCGCTGGGCACGCAGGCCAGCCAGCCAGGGGTAGATGCGGTCCAGGAAACGGTATTTGACCGCCTGCCGATCGTCGCCAGACGACCCGCTGGGAAAGTAGCAGCTGATGAGGCTGAAGCGGCGCTGGGGCGTGTCGAAGCGCAGCTCCACGTAGCGGCCCTCGTCGTCGAACTCGGGTTCGCCCATGCCGATGACCACGTCGCTGGGTTCGTGGCGGGTATACAGGCCCACACCCGAATAGCCTTTTTTGACCGCGTAGTGGAAATACCCCTGCAGCCCGGCCATGGCCTCGAACTTGCCGACCACGTCGGGGGCCTGGGCCTTGAGCTCCTGCACGCCCATACAATCGGGCGCAGTGGTCGCGACCCATTCTTCGAGCCCTTTGGTGGTGGCCGAACGGATGCCGTTGAGGTTGAGGCTGGTCAGTCGAAACAAGGATGTCCCCATGGTGGTTGAAGCAGGCGCGCCGGTCGATGCACTGGCGCAGGCGTTTGTGCAATTTTCCGTCGAATCGGGTGTGCTGCGCTTTGGCGAGTTCAAGACCAAGGCCGGCCGCATGAGCCCCTATTTCTTCAACGCCGGCCTGTTCGACGATGGCGCCAAGCTGGGCCGGCTGGCCCAGTTCTATGCGCAGCGCATCGTGGCCAGTGGCATCGAGTTCGACATGATTTTCGGCCCGGCCTACAAGGGGATTCCGCTCGCGGCGGCGGTGGCCGTGGAAATGGCACGCCTGGGGCACAACCTGCCCTTTGCCTACAACCGCAAGGAAGCCAAGGACCATGGCGAAGGCGGCACGCTGGTGGGGGCCCCGCTCAAGGGGCGGGTGATGATCATTGACGATGTGATGAGTGCCGGAACCGCTGCACGCGAATCCATCGCGATCATCCGCGCTGCAGGTGCCACCCCGCATGCCGTGGCCATTGCGCTGGATCGGCAGGAGAAGGCCACCGAGGTCGCGCCCGATGGACAGATACGCGATGTGCCCTACAGTGCGGTGCAGTTTGTGCGGGAGCAACTGGGATTGCAGGTGTGCGCCATCGCCAATCTGTCAGATTTGATGCAATATCTGCAGCAAAACGCCGGGGAGGACATGGCGGCTCATCGCGAACGCGTGCAGGCGTACCGTGACCGCTACGGGGTGGCCATCCCCTCCCGTTAACCGGCTTTGCCCCTGCCCACGCGTTTTCGTGGTGCGGCGCCATTCGCGAAGTGACCGGAGCCCACCCCGACGTCAGCCCAGCTTCTTCTTCAGCAGTTCATTGACCTGACCGGGGTTGGCCTTGCCCTTGCTGGCTTTCATGACCTGACCGACCAGGGCGTTGAACGCCTTGTCCTTGCCAGCACGGTATTCGGCGATGTTTTTCTCGTTGGCGGCCAGCACCTCGTCGATGATCGCTTCCAGCGCGCCGCTGTCGTTCATCTGCCGGAGGCCCTTCGCCTCGATCAGCGCATCCACCTGGGCCAGCGGCTCACCAGCCGGAGCCTCGCCAGTCCACAGCGCGTCCATCACCTGTTTGCCTGCATTGTTGCTGATGGTGCCATCGGCAATCCGGGTGATGAGGGCCGCCAGTTGCTGGGCGCTCACGGGTGCGGCGGCAATGTCCTTCTCTTCGGCGTTCAGGCGGCGCGACAACTCGCCCATGATCCAGTTGCTCGCCAGCTTGGGCTGGCCGCAGGCCTTGGCCGCTGCCTCGAAGTAGGCGGCCATGGCGGGGCTCTGCGTCAGCGTGGTGGCATCGTATTCAGGCAGACCATACTCATGCACCAAGCGCTCGGCCATGGCGCGCGGCAACTCGGGCATGGCGGCGCGCACGCGCTCCACCCATTCTCGCTCGATCACCAGCGGCGGCAGGTCCGGGTCGGGGAAGTAGCGGTAATCGGCCGCGTCTTCCTTGGTGCGCATGGCACGCGTTTCGCCGGTGTCGGGGTCGAACAGCACCGTGGCCTGTTCGATCTTGTAACCATCCTCCAGGCGCTCGATCTGCCAGCGCACCTCGAAGTCGATGGCCTGCTGCATGAACTTGAAGCTGTTGAGGTTCTTGATCTCGCGGCGTGTGCCCAGCGGCTGGCCCGGCTTGCGCACGCTCACGTTGGCGTCGCAGCGGAAGGAGCCTTCCTGCATGTTGCCGTCGCAGATGCCGATCCAGGTCACGATCTTGTGCAGTTCCTTGGCATAGGCCACGGCCTCGGCGCTGGAGCGGATGTCGGGCTCGGTCACGATCTCCAGCAGCGGTGTGCCCGCGCGGTTGAGGTCGATGCCGCTCATGCCGTGGTAGTCCTCGTGCAGGGACTTGCCGGCGTCTTCTTCCAGGTGGGCGCGCACCAGGCGCACGGTCTTCTTCTCGTCACCCAGGTAGAAGCTGACCTCGCCACCCTGCACCACCGGGATTTCGTACTGGCTGATCTGGTAGCCCTTGGGCAGGTCCGGGTAGAAGTAGTTCTTGCGCGCGAAGACGCTGCGCTCGGCCACGTGCGAGCCCACGGCCAGACCGAACTGGATGGCGCGCTCCACCGCCCCTTTGTTCATGACGGGCAGCGTGCCGGGCAGGGCCAGGTCCACCGCGCAGGCCTGGGTGTTGGGCTCGGCACCAAAGGCCACCGAAGCGCGGCTGAAGATCTTGCTGTTGGTGGAGAGCTGGGCATGGGTCTCGAAACCGATGACGACTTCGTAACCCTGGACCAGCAGGGAAGCTTGTGCTTTGCTCATGTGATTGGGCCCCATCAGATGCCGGCCGGCGCACGGGTGTGCCAGTCGGTGGCGCGCTGGAAATGGTGAGCCACGCCCAGCAGGCGCCTCTCCTGGAAATAGTTGCCGATGAGTTGCAGGCCCACCGGCATGTCGCCCTCGCCAAAACCCACCGGCACGCTCATGCCCGGCAGGCCCGACAGGGAGGCCGGCAACGTGAAGATGTCGGCCAGGTAGGCGGCGACCGGGTCGTCGGACTTCTCGCCGATCTTCCACGCCACCGTGGGCGCCACCGGCCCGGCGATCACGTCGCACTGCTGGAACGCGGCCTGGAAGTCCTGCGCGATGAGGCGGCGGATCTGCTGCGCCTTGAGGTAGTAGGCGTCGTAGTAGCCATGGCTGAGCACGTAGGTGCCGATCAGGATGCGGCGCTGCACCTCGGGGCCAAACGCCTCGCTGCGCGACTTCTTGTACATGTCGAGGAGGTCGGCGTATTCCTGGGCACGGTGGCCGAACTTCACGCCGTCAAAGCGGCTGAGGTTGGAGCTGGCCTCGGCCGGGGCGATGATGTAGTAGGCGGGAATGGACAGCTCGGTGCGCGGCAGGGAGATGTCCACCAGCGTGGCACCCAGCTTTTCGACTTCGGCCAGGGCGGCACGGATGGGCGTCACCACATCGTCGGCGCACCCCGCCCCAAAAAATTCTTTCGGCAGACCGATGCGCAGGCCCTTGAGCGGCTGGGCAGCGCTGGCCGAGCCCAAACCGGCCAGCGGCTCGTCGAGGCCGGCGGTGTAGTCCTCGGCAGGACGATCCAGGCTGGTGGCGTCGCGGTCCAGGTCGGGGCCCGCCATGACGCTGAGCAGAACGGCGCAGTCCCGCGCGGTACGGGCCATGGGGCCGGCCTGGTCCAGGCTGGAGGCAAAAGCCACCATGCCATAACGCGAACAACGGCCGTAGGTGGGTTTGATGCCGGTGATGCCGGTGAAACTGGCGGGCTGGCGGATGGAGCCGCCCGTGTCGGTGCCGGTGGCCGCCGGGGCCAGGCGCGCCGCCACGGCCACGGCCGAGCCACCGGACGAACCGCCCGGCACACGGGCCGTGTCCCAGGGGTTGTGCGCCGGGCCATAGGCCGAGTTGTCGTTGCCCGAGCCCATGGCGAATTCGTCACAATTGAGCTTGCCCAGCGTCACGGCGCCAGCGGCAGCCAGGCGTTGCACCACCGTGGCGTCGAACGGGCTGCGGTAGCCTTTGAGCATCTGGCTGCCCGCGGTAGTGGGGAAGTCCCGGGTGACAAAGATGTCTTTGTGCGCCAGCGGAACGCCCAGCAGCGGGGTGCGCTCGCCAGCGGTCAGACGCCGGTCCGCGTCAGCGGCCTGGGCCAGGCTGGCTTCCTCGTTGAAGGCGAGGTAGGCGCCCAGGTGGGCATGCTCTTTGGCGCGGTCGAGCAGGTGGCGGGTCACTTCCACGCTCCTAACCTCGCGCGCGGCCAGCTTGGCGGCCAGGGCCGTCACATCCAGTTGGTGCAGTTCGGTCATGGTGTGGCGCCCCTCATTCAATGACCTTGGGCACCAGGAAGAGACCATCTTCCACGGCCGGTGCGCTGGCCTGGTTGGCCTCACGCTGGTTGGGTTCGCTCACCACGTCGTCGCGCAGGCGCAGGGCCACCTGGTCGATCACGGCAGTCGGGTGGGCCAGCGGCTCCACACCGGTGGTGTCGACGGCGCGCATCTGCTCGACGATGTCGAAGAACCCGTTGAGGCGGGCCTGCATGGCCTGCGCCTGGGACTCGGCAAGGTTCAGGCGCGCGAGATGGGCGATTCGCCCGATGTCTTGCAAGGTCAGGGACATGAGAATGCTTGGGTGGACACGGCTGGGATGCAACCGGGTGTGAAACCGAGAAAAATGCGAGGTGCAACCGCCGAAAAACCCGGGGGCACCCATGCGTTAGGGTATTATCGTAGGTTTGGTGAGCTGCCCCGAAAACCACTGCTTTTCGGGGCAATTTTCCGTCAAACCACCCCGATTTTCAGCCAAATACATTCCGGCGCTGCCCGCGTACCAGCGCATGCCGGGTTCCGGGCAGGCCGCACAGGACGTCGCTAACATGTTCGAATCTTTCCGTCGGCATTTTTCCACCGACCTGGCCATCGATCTGGGCACCGCCAACACGCTGATCTACGTGCGCGGCAAAGGCCTGGTGCTCGATGAACCTTCGGTGGTGTCCATCCGCCACGAAGGCGGCCCCCAGGGCAAGAAGACCATCCAGGCCGTGGGCCACGAAGCGAAGGCCATGCTGGGCAAGGTGCCCGGCAACATCGAGGCCATCCGCCCCATGAAGGACGGCGTGATCGCCGACTTCACCGTCACCGAACAGATGCTCAAGCAGTTCATCAAGATGGTGCACCCGCGCTCGATGCTCAAGCCGAGCCCGCGCATCATCATCTGCGTGCCCTGCGGCTCCACCCAGGTGGAACGGCGTGCCATTCGCGAAAGCGCCCTGGGTGCGGGCGCTTCCGAGGTCTATCTGATCGAGGAACCCATGGCCGCCGCCATTGGCGCGGGCCTGCCGGTGAGCGAAGCCTCAGGCTCCATGGTGGTGGACATCGGTGGCGGCACCACCGAGGTCGGCGTCATCAGCCTGGGCGGCATGGTCTACAAAGGCAGCGTGCGGGTGGGTGGCGACAAGTTCGACGAAGCCATCATCAATTACATCCGCCGCAACTACGGCATGCTCATTGGCGAGCCCACGGCCGAATCCATCAAGAAGAACATCGGGAGCGCCTTCCCGGGTTCCGAGGTCAAGGAAATGGAAGTCAAGGGCCGCAACCTGAGCGAAGGGGTGCCGCGCAGCTTCACCATTTCCAGCAACGAGGTGCTGGAAGCCCTGACCGACCCGATCAACCAGATCGTCAGTGCCGTGAAGACAGGGCTCGAACAGACCCCTCCCGAACTCGGCGCCGACATCGCCGAGCGGGGGCTGATGCTGACCGGTGGCGGCGCCCTGCTGCGCGACCTGGACCGCCTGCTGTCAGAGGAAACCGGCCTGCCGGTGCTGGTGGCCGAAGAACCTCTGCTGTGCGTGGTCAAGGGTTGTGGCATGGCGCTGGACCAGATGGACCGCCTGGGCGGCAGCATCTTCACCAGCGAATAACTTCCACCGCCACCGGCCATGCCGCTGGGTACCGTCGACCGCACGCCCCCCCCGTTTTTCAAGCAGGGGCCCTCTGCCCTGTCCAAGCTGCTGGTGCTCAGCGCCTTCGCCTCGTTGCTCATGGTGGTGGACGCCAAGCGCCAGTGGGCCGAACCGGTCAGGCAGGTCTTGGCCACCAGCATCTATCCACTGCAATGGCTGGCGCTCCAACCGCTGCGCGCGGCGCGCTGGTCCGGACACTACCTGGGCAGTCTGCGCACCGCTCAGCAGGAAGCGGCCGATGCCCGGGCAGAACTGGTGCGCCAGGTGCAGCGGGCGGCCATCGTGGAGCACCTCTCACAGGAGAACCGGGAACTGCGTGCCTTGCTGGGCATGCAGGAACGACTGCCCACCGAGGCCCGAGGCGCACAGATCCTGTACGAGGTCCCTGATCCGTTTTCACGCAAGGTCGTGATCAACCTCGGGCAGCGCGACGGCACACAGCCTGGCTCTGCCGTGATGGACGGCTATGGCGTGCTCGGCCAGGTGACGCGAGTCTATCTGGCCACTTCGGAAGTCACGCTCCTGGTCGACCGGCAACAGGCCATCCCGGTCATCAACACCCGGACGGGTCAGCGAAGTCTGGCCTATGGCTTCTCCGATGCGTCTGGCGGGCAACTGGAATTGCGGTTCGAATCGGTGAACACCGAAACCGAGGTCGGCGATGTCCTGACCACCAGCGGCATTGACGGGGTCTACCCGACCGGCCTGCCGGTGGCCCGGGTGACGCATGTGTCAGCGGGCGGCGCCTCGGGGTTTGCGCGCATCGAGGCGATGCCGATGGCCCGAATGCACAATGCCCTTCACGTGCTCGTGGTGGCACCGGCCGGGCAGCCCCGCTCCCCCGCGGCGCGCACCAGCCTGGAGACGACACCATGATCATGCGATCGGGCCAGGCCCTGCTACTCCCTGCGAGTCCCTGGTTCATCTGGGGCACCCTGACGGGCGCCCTGTTGCTGAACATGCTGGTGCACATCGCCCTGCTGGGCCGGTCCCCCTGGATGCCCGACTTCCTGGCCGTCACGCTGGCTTTCTGGACCATCCACCAGCCACGCCGGATCGGCGTCGGCACCGCATTTGTGCTGGGGCTGCTGCTCGATGTACACCACGGCTCCCTGCTGGGTCAGCACGCCCTCGCCTATACGGTTCTGAGCTATTTGGCGATCTTCATCCACCGGCGGGTCCTCTGGTTTGACCTGCCCAAGCAGGCCTTGCATGTGCTGCCGCTCTTCATCGTGTCGCATGCCTTGCAGTGGCTGGCACGCGGCATGGCGGGTTCAGGGTGGGCCGGGTGGCCTGCCTTGCTGGCACCCGGGATGGAAGCCTTGCTGTGGCCGGTGGCCACGGTCCTGTTGCTGGCCCCCCAGCGCCGCGCTCACGATCCCGACGAAAACCGGCCCATCTGACGCTGCTGGCCATGACCGAAATCAAGAACGTCGAACTGCAGCTGTACCGGTTTCGCCTGCGAATCGGGATCGCCCTGCTGGCGGTGGCCTTGGCCCTGGGGCTCATTGCTGCCCGCATGTACGTGTTGCAAATCCAGCGGCATGAGGCATTGCTGCTTCAGGCAGAAACCAACCGCACGGCCGTTCTGCCCATCAGTCCGCCTCGTGGACGGATTCTGGACCGGCATGGGGTGGTGCTGGCCGACAACCAGCCCACGTTCACCCTGGAAATCATTCCAGCACGGGCGGGCAGCCTGCAGGACACCATCGATGCCCTGGCCGATCTCATCGAGATCACCCCACGGGACATCAGGCGCTTTCAGCGGCTGGTGGCCGAGTCCAGGCGATTTGACTCGCTTCCCTTGCGCAACCGGCTCAGCGCGGAGGAAATGTCCATCGTTGCCGCTCAGTTGTACCGCCTTCCGGGAGTGCACATCGAGGCCCGAAGCCTCCGCCACTACCCCCTGGGTGAAACCGCCTCCCACGTGATCGGCCACGTGGGGCGGATCAATCAGCGTGAACAGCAGATGATGGCAGACTGGCCCGAAAACCGGCGGGCCAACTACCGTGGTACCGACCACATCGGCAAACTGGGGGTCGAGCAGAGTTACGAAGACCACCTGCATGGCATCACCGGTTTCGAGCGGGTGGAAACCTCTGCTGGCGGCCGGGCCGTGCGCAGCCTTGAAACCACACCGCCGGTACCTGGCCATTCGGTTCGGCTGACCATCGATGCACGGCTCCAGCACCTCGTTGAACGCCTGTATGGCGAACGCCGCGGCGCGCTTGTCGCCATCGATCCCCGCAATGGGGAAATTCTCGCGTTCGTGAGCATGCCGACCTTCAACCCGAACCTGTTTGTGGAAGGCATCGACGCCGATAACTGGCGTGCGCTCAACGAGTCGATAGACCGCCCGCTCCTGAACCGGGCCTTGCGTGGCACCTATCCACCCGGCTCCACCTACAAACCGTTCATGGCCCTGGCCGCCCTCGAGACCGGACTGCGACGGCCCTCGACCGCCATCCACGACCCCGGTTTCTGGGTCTTCGGGAACCGGCGTTTCAGAAGCGTGGGCGAACGCAATCTGGGCATGGTGGACCTGCACCGCAGCATCGTGGTCTCCAGCAACGTGTACTACTACACCCTGGCCAATGAGATGGGGATCGATGCCATCCACCACTTCATGCAGCCCCTGGGTTTCGGCCAGATCACGGGCATCGACCTGATCGGTGAAGCTCGTGGCATTCTGCCGAGCCAGGCCTGGAAGCGTGGCGCCTTCAGCCGACCCGAACATCAGCGGTGGTACCCGGGAGAAACGATTTCGGTGGGCATTGGTCAGGGTTACAACAGCTTCACCATGCTTCAGCTGGCTTCTGCCATGGCCACGATCACCAGCGGAGGCACCCGGCATACCCCGCACCTGGGCCTGAGCACGCACAGCGTTCAGGATCGACAAGGCGAACCCATTTACCGCTCGGCCGGTACGCCCATCGGTTATCAGCCAGCCCACGTGAATGCAATTCTGGAGGCCATGGAGGGCGTCACCACCGAAGGAACGGCGGTTCGGGTGTTTGCGGGTGCCCCTTATCGCAGCGGTGGAAAAACGGGCACGGCTCAGGCTGTGAGCATCGGTCAGCGCGAGAAGTACAACGCAGCCAAACTGGAAGAACACCTCCGCGATCATTCGCTGTACGTGGCGTTTGCGCCCGTGGAGGCCCCCCAAGTGGCGCTCGCCGTGATCGTGGAAAACGCCGGCTTCGGCTCGACGAGTGCGGCCCCGATTGCACGACGGGTGTTCGATTACCTGCTGCTGGGGCTCTATCCCAGCGAAGAAGACATCGCGGCCACCCAACGCGGCCAGTCAGCGGCGCCCATGGGCCAGCAAAGACCGGTGAGTGAGGTGGCATGGCCTGCCACCAACTGACAGACCGTCAAGGCTTCAGGGCCCAGGCATCCCAGCCGGTCTTGAGAATCAGGGCCGACACCACCACGATGAACACCCCCCGGACAAAACCGGCGCCGTGTTTCAGTGCCATTCGTGTGCCCAGCAGGCTACCCACCACATTGGCCACCGCCATGGCCAGTGCCAGATGCCACCACACATGGCCTTTCCAGGCAAACAGGCCCAGTGCAGCCAGGTTGGAGGTGGTGTTCAACAACTTGGCCGAAGCACTGGCATTCAGAAAGTCGTACCCGAGCCAGCGGACAAACAGAAAGACCAAGAAGCTGCCCGTGCCAGGACCAAAAAACCCATCGTAAAAGCCGATGGTCAGACCCAGTGTGCATGCCGCCAGCGCCTCCTGCCGTCCGCCGAATCGGGGTTGGTGATGGCGGCCCAGATCCTTTCTGGCCAGCGTGTAGACGAGCACCACCAGCAGCACCAGGGGCAGCACGCGTCGAAGGAAGTCGGGCGACACGACCGTGACCAGCCAGGCCCCCGCCATGGATCCGGCAAAACACACCGCTGCAGCCGGCAGCAAGGCATGCCAGCGCATCTCGACGCGTCGCGCATATTGAACCGTTGCGGCCGCCGTTCCCCAGACCGACGCCCCCTTGTTCACCCCGAACAGCGTGGCGGGATGGGCATTCGGAAAAACCGCAAACAGCGCGGGCACCAGAATGAGTCCGCCACCGCCCACCATCGAATCGACGAAGCCGGCCAGCCCGGAAGCCAGCGTGACGATAAGCCAGTCCATGGGGCGCCATTGTGACGGGTTTCAGCAGAAAAAAACGGCCCGTGCGCCAAAGCGTCACGGGCCGAACCCCAGGAGAGAACAAAATCAGCGGTTGTAGGCAGATTCGCCGTGCGATGAGATGTCGAGGCCTTCGCGCTCGGCCTCTTCGCTGACGCGCAGGCCCATGACCATGTCGACAATCTTGTAGGCAATGAAGGCCACCACGGAAGACCACACCATGGTGATGACCACCCCTTCGGCCTGCACAAACAGCTGGCCTGCGATGGAGAAGTCCTCACCGCCGGTGCCACCCAGGCCAGGCGCGGCAAACACGCCCACCAGCAGCGCCCCGACAATGCCGCCCACGCCGTGCACGCCAAACACGTCCAGCGAGTCATCGGCACCCAGCATCTTCTTCAAGCCACTCACCCCCCACAGACACAGGAAGCCCGAGACGAAACCGATGATGATGGCACCCATGGGGCCGACCGAGCCACAGGCCGGGGTGATGGCCACCAGACCGGCCACTGCGCCGGAAGCGGCACCCAACATGGAGGCCTTGCCTTTGTGCAGGGCTTCACCCAGCGACCACGCCAGCACCGCGGCAGCGGTGGCCACCAGCGTGTTGATGAAAGCCAGGCCCGCACCGCCGTTGGCTTCGAGGTTGGAACCGGCGTTGAAACCGAACCAGCCCACCCACAGCAGCGAGGCACCCACCATCGTCAGCGTGAGGCTGTGCGGCGCCATGGATTCACGGCCATAACCGATCCGCTTGCCCACCATGTAGGCACCCACCAGGCCAGCCATCGCGGCATTGATGTGCACCACGGTTCCGCCGGCAAAGTCCAGCGCACCCTTGTCGAGCAGGTAGCCGCCCTCACCCCACACCATGTGGGCGATCGGCAGGTAGCTGAAAGTGAACCAGATCACGCAGAACAGCAGCACCGAGCCGAACTTCATGCGCTCGGCAAAGGACCCCACGATCAGCGCACAGGTGATGCCAGCGAAAGTGGCCTGGAACGCGACGAAGATCAGTTCAGGAATCATCACGCCGTCGGTGAAGGTGGCGACCAGCGAATCCATGGTGATGCCCATGAGGAACGCCTTGTCGAGGTTGCCGATGATCAGCCCCGCCCCGCCAAACGCCAGGCTGTATCCATACACCGCCCAGAGCACGGTGATGAGTGAGAACACCACCATGACCTGCATGAGCACCGACAGCATGTTCTTGCTGCGTACCAGACCACCGTAGAAGAGGGCCAGACCCGGCACCACCATCATCACGACCAGAATGGTGGACACCATCATCCAGGCCACGTCGCCCTTGTCGACCGTTTCGGTCACGACTTCTTCAGCCACCACGGCCACGGCTTGCGCCGATTCGACCACCGCCTCCACGACGGCGGGGGTGGCCGCCTCGGTGTTTTGCGCCCAGGCGCTGATGCTTCCCAGTCCCAACCCCGTGGCCAGACACAGGCTCCAGAAAAGTTTTTTCATGTTTGACTCTCGAATGGATTGAAAATGCAATTCAGAGGGCTTCGGTGCCCTGCTCGCCGGTGCGAATGCGAACGACCTGCTCCAGCGGGAACACGAAAATCTTGCCGTCACCGATCTTGCCGGTTCGGGCAGCCCCTTCGATGGACTCGATGACCCGCTCGACCATGTCGTCGGCCACGGCGGCTTCGATCTTGACCTTGGGGAGGAAATCGACCACGTATTCCGCGCCGCGATACAGCTCGGTGTGGCCTTTCTGACGACCAAAGCCCTTGACTTCGGTCACGGTGATGCCCTGCACGCCAATGACGGAAAGGGCTTCACGCACCTCGTCAAGTTTGAAGGGTTTGATGATGGCGGTTACCAGTTTCATGGAACGTCTCACAGTTGGATAAAAGGCAGTTTTTGAGTTAGCAAGAAGCTTGCCATCACATGAAAACCGCCCCGAAGGGCGGCCTGAACGATCCGGCGAACCGGACTTCCTGTCACTTGGTGGTGAACTCCGGATAGGCTTCCTGACCACACTCGGCCAGATCCACGCCTTCGTATTCGTGCTCTTCCGAGACACGGATACCCATCACGGCCTTCAGGATGCCCCAGACGATCAGGCTGGTGACAAACACCCAGACGAAGATGGTGACCGCGCCAGCGATCTGACCGAAGAATGAAGCGTCGTCGTTGGTCAGCGGAACCAGCATCAGACCCAGGATGCCGCAGGCACCGTGGACGGAAATGGCACCCACCGGGTCGTCGATCTTCACCTTGTCAAGGGCCAGGATGGACAGCACCACCAGCAAGCCACCGGCAAAGCCGAACAGGGTGGCCAGCAGCGGCGTGGGTGTGTCCGGACCTGCCGTGATGGTCACCAGACCGGCCAGCGCGCCGTTGAGGAGCATCGTCAGGTCGGCCTTGCCGAAGATGATTTTCGACAGCAACAGGGCCCCGATGGCGCCACCGGCCGCCGCGGTGTTGGTGTTCAGGAACACCATGGCCACGGCATTGGCATTCGAGATGTCCCCCAGCTTCAGGACAGAGCCGCCGTTGAAGCCGAACCAACCCATCCACAGGATGAAGGTGCCCAGCGTCGCGAGCGGCAGGTTGGCACCCGGAATGGCACGAACCTCTCCGTTCGGGCCGTACTTGCCCTTGCGAGACCCCAGCAGGATCACACCGGCCAGCGCAGCGGCTGCACCCGCCATGTGCACGATACCGGAACCGGCAAAGTCCACAAAGCCCAGATCACCCAGATTGAACAGGCCGAACACGTCGTTACCGCCCCAGGTCCAGCCACCCTGCATGGGGTAGATGAAGCCGGTCATGACGACGGCAAAAGCCAGGAATGCCCAGAGCTTCATGCGTTCGGCCACGGCACCGGAAACGATGGACATGGCCGTGGCCACAAACACCACCTGGAAGAAGAAGTCAGATCCGCTGGCATAAATCGCGCTGCCACCAAAGCCGTCTTCACGCGTGGCGAACTCGGCGAGTTTTTCGGACGCCAGGTCATCGCCGCCCGCAATGCCAGACAGGAAGATGTCGCCACCGTACATGATGGCATAGCCGCAGACCATGTACATGATGCAGGCAATGGCATAGAGCGCCACGTTCTTGGTCAGGATTTCGGTGGTGTTCTTGGCACGCACCAGGCCGGCCTCCAGCATGGAGAAGCCAGCGGCCATCCACATGACCAAAGCGCCACACACCAGGAAATAGAACGTGTCCATGGCGAACTGGAGTTCGTACACGTGGTTGAGCACCTCGGACACCGCGGGACCGGAAGCCACTTCAGCAACCACCGCTGCCGCCTGCGCAGCCTCTTCGGCACCGGCGGCCTTGACGGCCAGCAACGCCGACGCCAGACCCATTGCTTTGATGAATGATTTCATGTGCCTCTCCTTCACAGGGCTTCCGTGCCGGTTTCGCCCGTGCGGATGCGCACGACCTGCTCCAGCGGGAACACAAAAATCTTGCCGTCGCCGATCTTGCCGGTGCGGGCCGCACCCTCGATGGCTTCGATCACCCGATCAACCAGTTCGTCGGACACGGCGGCCTCGACCTTGACCTTGGGCAGGAAGTCGACCACGTACTCCGCACCCCGGTAGAGCTCGGTATGGCCTTTCTGGCGACCAAAGCCCTTGACCTCGGTGACGGTGATGCCCTGAACTCCCATGACGGAGAGCGCTTCTCGCACCTCGTCGAGCTTGAACGGTTTGATGATGGCACTGACCAGCTTCATGTTCAGCCTTTCATGCTTGTTGGATGGATGGCTCGGCAGAGGACCCGCCGCGGCGAATGTTTCAGCCAGACGGCTTGCACCTGAACCAGCCTGACCACCCTTTCAAAGCAGAATGCATGCCAGCATGGACATGACGCGCAGAGCATGGATTACACTGCCCGCAACCCAAAGGCAGAAGCCTCTGGCAAGCGCACCAATGTTGTGCGCTCCAAACCGATGCATGACAACAACAGAGGGAGGACACCACCATGAGCTTGTGTGTGGTGCAAAGCCGCACCCTGGTAGGGCTGAACGCCCACCCGGTGAGTGTGGAAGTTCATCTGGCCAACGGATTGCCGGGCTTCACCCTGGTGGGCCTGGCCGATACCGAGGTCAAAGAAGCCCGTGAGCGCGTGCGATCGGCCATTCAGAACGCCGGGCTGGAGTGGCCACATTCACGTCGCATCACCGTGAACCTGGCCCCTGCCGACCTGCCCAAGGACTCAGGCCGGTTCGACCTGCCCATTGCCATCGGCATCCTGGCGGCCAGCGGCCAGTTGAACGCCTCAGCGCTTGAAGGGCACGAGTTTGCGGGCGAACTTTCGCTCGGCGGTCACCTCAGGGGCGTTCGAGGCGCCCTGTCCATGAGCCTGGCTTTGCTGGACGATGCACCAGATCGGTGCAATCCCACCCGAAGCCTGGTCCTGCCGCCCGGAAGCGCAGAGGAGGCCGCCATGCTGAGTCAGGTCAAGGTCTACCGGGCCCGGCATCTGCTTGATGTGGTGCATCGCTTTCTGCCCGAGGGCCATGCCCTGACTGAACCACCCGATGCGGACGGGTGGTCGGAAATGCGCGGAACGCCGCCCGTCAACGCCCCTGAAGTGGCCGACATGGCCGATGTGAAGGGTCAGGCCGCCGCGCGGCGGGCGCTGGAAATCGCGGCCGCCGGCCAGCACAGCCTGATCTTGAGCGGCCCCCCGGGATCGGGCAAGTCGATGCTGGCTCAAAGGCTGGCGAGCATCCTTCCCCCCATGGAAGACCGGGAGGCACTGGAGGCCGCTGCCGTCGCTTCGCTGGCTGGACGCTTCCATCTGGATCGGTGGGCCCGGCGCCCTTTCTGTGCCCCACACCACACTGCCAGCGCCACCGCCCTGGTGGGCGGCGGCAACCCACCCAGACCTGGCGAAATCTCGCTCGCCCACCATGGTGTCCTGTTTCTGGACGAAATGCCGGAATTCCCCCGCACCGCGCTCGAGGCCTTGCGTGAACCGCTCGAAACCGGACAGGTGCGGATTTCACGCGCCGCGCGCCAGACCGACTTTCCGGCGCGCTTCCAGTTGATCGGCGCCCTGAATCCGTGCCCCTGCGGTTACCTGGGCTCCACGGTCAAGGCCTGCCGCTGCACCCCCGACCAGGTGGCGCGCTACCAGGGCAAACTGAGTGGTCCGCTGCTGGATCGCATCGACCTGCATGTGGACGTCCCGTTGATGCCACCGGTGCAACTGCTGGAATCGGCAGCCGGCGAATCGAGCGCCGCGGTGCGGGAGCGGGTGATCCGGGCCAGACAACGTGCGATGGCCCGCCAGGGCCACGCCAATCATCACCTGCAAGGGGAAGCCCTGACCCGGCATGCCCATCTCGAGGCCGCTTCCAGCGACCTCCTCAAAACCGCCGCCACCCGGCTGGGATGGTCGGGACGCGCCACCCACCGGGCCATGCGGGTGGCCCGAACGATTGCGGACCTCGCTGGCAGCGAGACGATCACCACACTGCACCTCGCAGAGGCCATGCAATACCGGCAACCCTTGCAGAAATGAAACCATCACCCCGCCACGGATCCCGATCCAGGGCGGTCTGGCCCCGCTGGTCGTGATCGAGGGTTTGCGCAACGTTCCTGCGGATCGCCCTCAAACCCAAGCGTCATCCATGATGATGACGACGCATGTTCAGCAGGGCTTTGTCCAACTGCGCACAGTGGCACACAAGTGAACACCACCGAACCAGGTGGACGGTATCAGTATCGCGGGGTTTGACTGACATTCATGAAGGGCGGACGACGCCCCACCAAGGCCTCGAGTTCGATCAGCTCTTCGTCTCGATGTCCTTTGACCATTGCCGTGCTCACCATCGCCTGACCCGATTCACGACTGACCATGATGGGCTTGTCGTGATAGGTGGCTTTCAGACGAATCGCCAGGCTCGGATCGGCGACGGGCACCACTTCGGCCTTGCCGTAGCACAGACAAAAGTAGGTCTGATCCGGATCGGCTTCCAGATAGCAGCCCGTCCCGCGAATACCGATCGTGGCCGATGGGGTTTGCAGGCTTTTTTCGCCAGGCCCGAACACCGACAGCAGCTTGCCCTGCACCACACGCAACACCCAGACAGCGCCTTCGGCAAAATGCCCAACTTCAGACCGTTCACGCAGCAAGAAGGCATCACGGCCCATCACATAGATGGCCTCTGCGCCCTCCCCGGTGGTGATGACGTCTCCCGGTAGCACCACCCGTCCGATGTGGGCAGGTTCACCGTTGATGCGAACGTCACCGTGAATGCGGCGAAATCCTGGTGCAACGGGGCGGGTTCCTGCCGCCCAGACCCGTGCGGGCCCCAACCCGATGGACAGCCAGGTCAGGAAGGCAAGGATGGGTCTTCTGGAAATCATGGGCCCGATTGTGACATCAGAGATTGGGGGCCAGCAAACGCTCCAGTTCGGCTTCCGGCACACCACGGCGTTTGGCCATGTCCGCCAGTTGGTCGTGGCCAATCTTGCCGACGTTGAAGTACGTCGCCTCAGGGTGGGCGATGTAGAACCCGCTGACGCTGGCCGCCGGGGTCATGGCCAGGCTTTCGGTCAGGCCCATGCCGATCTCGTCGCACTGAAGCAAGGCAAACATGTCGCGCTTGACCGAATGGTCGGGGCAGGCAGGGTAGCCAGGGGCCGGACGGATGCCCTGGTACTTTTCGGCAATCAGCTCGTCGTTGCCCAGGCATTCGTGCGGGGCATAGCCCCACAGATCGGTGCGCACGCGCAGGTGCAGGCACTCGGCGAAGGCTTCGGCCAATCGGTCGGCCAGGGCCTTGAGCAGGATGGCGTTGTAGTCGTCCTGCGCGGCCTCGAAGGCGGCAGCGCGCCGGTCGGCACCGATGCCCGCCGTCACCGCGAACAGGCCCACGTAGTCGGCCACGCCGCTGGCCTGAGGGGCCACAAAGTCCGACAGGCAACGGCTGGGGCGCATGAGGCCATCGATCTCCTGCTTCTCGGTCTGCTGGCGCAGGCCGTGCCAGGTCAGTGCCACCTGGGTGCGCGACTCGTCGGTGAAGAGCGCGATGTCGTCGTCGTTCACCGCATGGGCAGGGTACAGGCCCACCACCGCGTTGGCGGTGAGCCAGCGACCGTCCACGAGCTTCCTGAGCATGGCCTGCGCATCGGCAAACACCTTGCGGGCCTGCTCACCCACCACCTCGTCATCCAGAATGGCGGGGAATGGCCCGGCCAGATCCCAGGTCTGGAAGAACGGGCCCCAGTCGATGTAGGTGGCCAGCTCGCCCAGATCGAAGTTCTTGAAGACGCGGCGCCCCAGAAACTTCGGCACCACCGGGGTGTAGGCGTCCCAGTCCAGGGGGGTTCTGTTCGCACGCGCCTTGGCCAGGGGCCACATCGGCGTCTGCCTCTTGCTGGCATGCTGGGCACGCACCTGGTCGTAGTCGGCGTTCAGCTCGGCAAGGTAGGCCGGCCTGGCCTCACCCAGCAGGTTCTGCGCCACCCCCACACTGCGGGAGGCATCGGGCACGTAGATCACGGGCCCGCTGTAGTTGGGGGCAATTTTCACCGCCGTGTGCACGCGGCTGCAGGTGGCGCCACCGATCAGCAGCGGAATGCCCCGTTCGCGGAAGTAGGGGTCTTTCTCCATTTCGGCGGCCACGTGCTGCATTTCTTCCAGGCTGGGCGTGATCAGGCCGCTCAGGCCCACGATGTCGGCCCCCACCTCCTTGGCCTTGGCCAGGATGTCGTGGCAAGGCACCATGACCCCCATGTTCACCACGTCGAAGTTGTTGCACTGAAGCACCACCGTGACGATGTTCTTGCCGATGTCATGCACGTCGCCCTTGACGGTGGCGATCACGATCTTGCCCTTGCTCCTGACATCGCCGCCTGCGGCTTCGAGCTGGCGCTTTTCTTCCTCGATGTAGGGCACCAGGTGCGCCACGGCCTGCTTCATCACACGGGCGCTTTTCACCACCTGCGGCAGGAACATCTTGCCCTGGCCGAACAGGTCGCCCACCACGTTCATGCCATCCATCAACGGGCCTTCGATGACGTGCAGCGGACGGCCACCGTCGGCGCGCAAGGCCTGCCACATCTCTTCGGTGTCTTCGGTGATGAATTCGTTCTGGCCGTGCACGAGCGCGTGCTTGAGACGTTCGCGCACGGGCAGGGCGCGCCAGGCGTACTTGGCGGCGTCGTCCTTGGCCGCGCCCTTCACCGATTCGGCAATGTCCAGCAGGCGTTCTGTCGCGTCGGGCCGGCGGTTCAGCACCACGTCTTCCACCCGCTGGCGCAGTTCGGGGTCCAGATCGTCGTACACACCGATCATGCCGGCATTCACGATGCCCATGTCCATGCCCGCTTTAATGGCGTGGTACAGGAACACGGTGTGGATGGCCTCGCGCACCGGCTCGTTGCCGCGGAAGCTGAACGACACGTTGGACACGCCGCCACTCACCTTGGCGCCGGGCAGGTTTTGCTTGATCCAGCGCGTGGCGTTGATGAAATCCACCGCGTAGTTGTTGTGCTCTTCAATGCCGGTGGCAATGGCGAAGATGTTGGGGTCGAAGATGATGTCTTCGCACGGAAAGCCCACCTCGTCCACCAGGATGCGGTAAGCCCGCTCACAGATCTCGATCTTGCGCTCGTAGGTGTCGGCCTGGCCCTGCTCGTCAAACGCCATCACCACGGTGGCTGCACCATAGCGGCGGATCAGCCGGGCCTGGCGTTTGAACTCGTCCACCCCCTCTTTCATGGAGATGGAGTTGACGACGCTCTTGCCTTGCACGCACTTGAGGCCCGCCTCGATCACGCTCCATTTGGAGGAGTCGATCATCACCGGCACACGGGCAATGTCGGGCTCGGAAGCCATGAGGTTGAGGAAACGCACCATGGCGGCCTGGCTGTCCAGCATGGCCTCGTCCATGTTCACGTCCACGATCTGCGCGCCGTTTTCCACCTGCTGGCGCGCCACGGCCAGCGCTTCCTCGTACTGGCCGTTCAGGATCATGCGGGCGAACGCCTTGGAGCCGGTGACGTTGGTACGCTCGCCGATATTGACGAACAGGCTGTTCTCGTCAATGACCAGCGGCTCCAGGCCGGACAACAGCATGGGGGGAACGGAAGGGGAGGAATTCATGGGCGCGGCACTCACCTGCACAGGCAGACATCAGGTGAGCGCGGTTGACAATGACACAGCCCCAAGCCTGACGGCGCCGTACCTCCGTACCGCGTCGCTGCAGCGCTCCTTGGGATCAACCTGCCATTTTACCGGGCCGCATTCAGAAACGCTTCCAGCAGGGGGTTGCAGTCCAGCATCTTTTCGCCGCTCAGGTGGTGGAATTCCGGGTGCCACTGCACGCCGCAAACAAAGCTGCGCCCGGACCAGCGGATCGCTTCCACCACCCCGTCTGGTGCGGTGGCTTCCACCACCACGTCTTTGCCCAGCCGGCGGACGGCCTGGTGGTGGATCGATGCCACCTGGCCTCCTTGCACCTTGAACCAGTCCTTCATCTTGCCGCCAGCCGTGAAGGTGACTTCGTGCACATTGCGGTCGTAATCGGGGGTTTCATGACCCTGGCTGTCGGGGTACTGGGTGGGCAGATCCTGGTACAGGCTGCCGCCCAGCGCGACGTTGATGAGCTGCATGCCCCGGCAGATGCCGAGAATGGGCTTGCCCGCCTCCATGAACTCGTGCACCAGTTCCAGCTCGTAGGCATCGCGCACCGGGTCACCACGCCATTCGGGCTTCAGGGGCTCTTCACCATAGGCACGCGGGCTCACGTCGGCACCCCCCTGCAGCAACAGGCCATCGAGGCAATCCGCATAATCGCGGATGCGGATGTTGCTGCGCATCAGCGCCCCGTCGGACAGCACCGACGGCACCATCAGCACCAGCGTGTCGCGCGAGGCAGCCCATTGCGCCACCGACTGCTCGAGCACCTGCAAGGTTTTGGTTTTCAGGCCCGTCCCCCCTGTTTCAGGGTGAAAGATGCGGGCAGACAGACCGATGTGAACAGGGCGACGACGTCCCAGCATACGCACTCCAGCTAGGTTGATTTCATGATCGGCCGCGAGTCGTGAATCTGCATGAACAGGTCCACCACCTCGGCCACGTGCCGGCGTGTGCCTACGGCGTCCCGCTGCGGGGGCAGGCCGTAGAGCGCACGCACGATGTCCAGTCCGATCCACATGCCCAGCAGGTGTTCCGCACAGCGTTCAGGGGCTGGAAAGTGAGCCAGCCCGGCCGCATCGGCCGCCTGCATCCAGCCCGCCAGGCGCATGAGCGCAAAATGCGGCCCTTTCTGATAGATCAGGGCGGCCTCCTCGCTGGACAGGCCCTGCAGGCCGGCAATCGCCCGGACAAACCGCCAGTAGTCCTCGCTCTGGATGAAAGCCACCACCCGCTCACCAAAACCGATCAATGCCTCACGCACGCCCATCCGGCTGGCCGGGGTCACGTCAAGCTCCGAAGACAGATCCCGAACGCACTGCTGCACCACGGCATCCAGCAAGGCCTGGCGGTTGGCATAGCGCGCGTAAACGGTGACCTTGGACACGCCTGCCCGCCTGGCAACGGCATCCATGGAACAGGCTTGTGGCCCTTCGCTGAACAGCAATTCGGTGGCCGCCTGAAGAATGGCCTGATCTTTGCTGGCATCAACGGGACGTGGCACGGCGGCTCCGGAGAAAAACCCCGGAGGACACCGCTGAAAGGGCAACCATCCGGATTCATGAACAACTTTGTTCAATAATACCCCTCCACGTCACCTCGATGAGATGCCTTCCATGAAAACCCTTCCGTTCTGGGCCTCCCTGATGCTCATGGCTGCCTGGCTGGGTCTGTCGGGTTGCTCCCGGCCAGCCAGCTCACCCGAAGCGGTCACGCCTGCGCCATGGGTGCGAACCACGACCATCGAGAGCGCAGCGTCTGCGCCGCTGGTCTTGTCCGGTGTGGTCCGTGCCCGCCACGAGGCACCGATGGCTTTTCAGATGGGTGGCCGTGTGCTGAGCCGGCACGTGGAGGCCGGACAAACCGTTCGCGCCGGTCAGTTGCTGTTTGCACTGGACCCGCGCGATGTGGTCACCACCGAGCAGACCGCTGCCGCCCAGCTGGCCGCGGCCGAAGCCGCCATGGTGATCGCCCAGCGGGAACTGGAACGGCAGAAACAGCTGGTGGCACAGGGGTTTGTGAGCCCGCAGACACTGGATCGCCTGGAGCTGAGCCTGCGCAACACCTTGAGCCAGCTGGACGCCGCGCGCGCCGTCGCTGCCCAGTCCCGCAACGCCCGGGGCTACACCGAGCTGCGCGCCCCGCGCGATGGCGTGATCCTGGAAGTGACGGGCGAGGCCGGGCAGGTGGTGACATCGGGCATGAGCCTGGCCACGCTGGCACACGCGGGCGCTCGAGAGGTCGAGGTGTTTCTGCCCCAGCCACACCCGGCCCCCACCAGCGGCGAAGCACAGCAGGCTGGCGTGGCCAGCCTGCCGGTATCGCTGCGCGAGGTGGCGGGCGCAGCCGACCCGCAAAGCCGCACCTGGCGTGCCCGCTACCGCCTGCCCGAGGGGGCAGCGCCCGAGCAGTGGGCCCTGGGTGCCGTGGTGCGGCTGGTGCTGACGCTGCCAGGTACATCGACCGCCGCAAGCACGCAGCGGGTTCCCCTGGCCGCGCTGGACGAGCGGGCCGAGGGCGCCCGCCTGTGGCGCGTGAACAACGGGCTCGCCGAGCCGATCCCCGTGACCGTGCTGGCGCTGGGCAGCACCCACGCGGACATCCGGAGCCCACTCGCGACCGGTGACCGCATCGTGGCGCTGGGCACCCACCGGCTGACCCCCGGCCTGGCCGTGCGGGAGCTCGCCCCATGAATTTCCCCAACCTGTCGGCGCTCGCGGTCCGCGAGCGGGCCGTCACGCTGTTTTTCGTCATCCTGTCGGTCGCGGCCGGGGTCTATGCCTTCCTGTCACTGGGTCGTGCCGAAGACCCGGCCTTCACCGTCCGGGTGATGATGGTGTCGGCCATCTGGCCAGGGGCCACCACCGAAGACATGCAGTCCCAGGTGGTCGACCGGCTGGAAAAACGCATCCAGGAAGTGGACTATCTGTACAAGATCGAATCCACCATCCGGCCTGGTCGCGCCGACCTGCAGGTGGAATTCCACGACTACACGCCGGGCGACAAGGTGCCCGACCTTTTCGACGATGTGCGCAAACGGATGTCGGACGAAACCGGGCGCCTGCCTCGCGGCGTCATCGGCCCGATCGTGAACGACGACTTTGCCGACGTGTACTTTTCGCTCATGGCCCTGACGGCGCCAGGGCTGGAGATGCGCGCACTGACGCGCGAGGCCGAAGCCATCCGCGACCGGCTGCAGCGCGTGCCGGGCCTGCACAAGGCGGTGCTGCTGGCCGAACGGCCCGAACGCGTGTTCATCGACTTCGACATGACGCGGCTCAACCAGCTCGGGCTGTCGCCCCAGGCGGTGTTTGATGCCATTGATGCCAGCAACCAGCTGGTGCCCGCCGGCTCGCTGGACCTGGATGGCCCTCGGGCCTTCCTGCGCGTGCAAGCCAACCTGGCGGACCCAGACCAACTCGCCGCCCTGCCCCTTCGAATCGGATCTCGGCTCCTGCGACTGTCGGACATCGCCACCATCCGGCAAGGCCACGAAGACCCGCCCGCCTACCTGGTTCGCGCCCGGGGGGAGGACGCCCTGCTCATGGGGGTGGTGATGCGCAAAGGCGAGAACGGCCTCGCCTTCGGACAACGGCTGGCAAGCTTCGTGGCCAGCGAGCAGGAGCGCCTGCCCCTCGGCATGGAACTGTCGGTCCTGACCAACCAGACCGACGCGATTGCCAAGGCTGTGGACCTGTTCCAGGTGAAGTTCCTGGTGGCGGTGGCCGTGGTGATGGCCGTGAGCATGCTGGCCATCGGCTTCCGCGCCGGACTGGTGGTCGGGATCGCGGTGCCGCTCACACTCGGTCTCACCTTCCTGCTGATGAAGCTCACCAACGTCAACCTCGACCGCATCACGCTGGGCGCGCTCATCATCGCGCTGGGCCTGCTGGTGGACGACGCCATCATCGCCATCGAAATGATGATCGTGAAGATGGAAGAGGGCTGGGACCGCGTGCGTGCCGCCAGCCATGCCTGGAACGTGACCGCCGCGCCCATGCTGTTTGGCACGCTGGTGACGGTGGCCGGTTTCGTGCCCATCGGTTTTGCGAAATCGGGCGTGGGCGAATACGCCGGCAACATCTTCTGGGTGCTGGCTTTTGCGCTCATCGTGTCGTGGCTGGTGGCCGTGACCTTCACGCCCTACCTGGGGGTGAAACTGCTGCCCAGCTACCACCGGCACAACGCTGGGAGCTTGTACCAGACGCCCGGGTACCGACGACTGCGCGCCCTCATCACGGCGTGCGTGCGCTACCGCAAGACGGTGGTGGCCGGGACCGTGCTGCTGCTCGTGCTGAGCGTGCTGGCCATGGTCAACCTGGTCCAGAAACAGTTCTTTCCCAGTTCCGACCGGCCGGAGGTGCTGATCAGCGTGAACCTGCCGCAGGGCAGCAGCATTCACACCACCGATGCCACGGTGCGTCGCATCGAATCCATCCTGGCGGACATGCCCGAGGTGCGGACCCTGTCGTCCTACCTGGGGGCGGGTGCCCCGCGCTTCTTCATATCCGCCAACCCCGAGCAACCCGACACCGCCTTTGCCAAACTCATCGCCATCGGGCACGACCCCGCGACGCGTGACCACATCATCCATGAGTTGCAGTCGCGTATCGACGCCGGCGAATTCCCGGAAGCGCGTGTGCGCGTGACACGCCTGCTGTTCGGCCCACCCGTGCCATGGCCGGTGAGCTTCCGCATCGTGGGACCCGACCCGGCCGAGCTGCGCCGCATCGCAAACGAGTTGCGGGTCATCATGGAGGCCCATCCGAATACGTTCAACACCCACCTCGACTGGGACGAACGCGCACCGGTGCTGCACCTGAACACCGACCTCGACCGCCTGCGCCAGATCGGCCTGACCCCGCGGGATGTGGCGCAGCAGCTGCAGTTCCAGCTCGACGGTGTGCCCGTGACCGAAGTGCGGCAGGACATCCGCACCGTGCAGGTGCGCGCCCGGGCCGAACGCAGCGATGGCGTGCTCATGCCCGAACAGATCGAACTGCGCACGCAGGACGGCCGCAAGGTGGCGCTCAGCCAGATCGGCCAGATCGAGGTGCGTTACGAAGACCCGGTGATCAAGCGCTTCAACCGCGAACGCTTCCTGGCCGTTCACACCGACGTGGCGGGCGCCCAGCCGCCCGATGTGTCCAACGCGCTCTGGCAACAAATGGCCGACCTGCGCGCGGCGCTTCCGCCCGGCTACCGGATCGACATCGGTGGCTCGGTCGAGCAATCGGGCAAGGCCGACCGCTCCATCCAGAAACTGCAGCCGGTCATGGTGGCCCTCATGCTGATCTTTGTGATGCTGCAGATGCGCTCGTTCTCGGGCACCTTCATGGTGGTGGCCACGGCGCCACTGGGGCTCGTCGGCGCGGTGATGGCGTTGCTGCTGTTCAACCAGCCCTTCGGGTTCGTGGCGCTGCTCGGCCTGATTGGTCTGGCGGGCATCCTCATGCGCAACACCATGATCCTGACCCAGCAGGTGCAGGACAACTTCGACGAAGGCATGGAGGCCTGGCCGGCCGTGGTTGAAGCCGCGGTGCAACGGGCCCGCCCGGTGATCCTGACCGCACTGGCGGCGGTGCTGGCCTTTGTGCCCCTGACGCTGGACCTCTTCTGGGGGCCGCTGGCCTACGTGCTGATTGGCGGCGTGGCCATGGGCACCGTGATCACGCTGTTGTTTGTGCCAGCGCTGTATGCGCTGTGGTTCCGGCTGGGCAAGGCACCCGGCCCGGCCGGTGCCTGAACCCCTCAGACGTTGAAGCGTGAGTGGTCACGCAAGGTAATGATTGTCTTCATGTTTTTCGAACCTGACGAAATCGTACCCGCTCGCCGTATCCGCTGAACATCGGGCTGCGTGTGATGGACTTCCCGCAACGCAGGGAACACCCGGCGAACGGCGGGTTCACAGATGCGTGTATACGATGATAAAGTACACGAGCGATCGATCTCGCGCGCATCATCGGTTTCGACTGGAACGACGGTAACGCCCGCAAGAACGAGAAGCACGGCGTGGCGCAGGCCGAGGCCAAAGAGGTCTTCTTCAACCAGCCCCTGCTGATGCTGGAAGACGTGCGGCACCGCGACCACGAGGCGCGCTTGCACGCCCTCGGCAAGACGCTCGATGGGCGTGCGCTGCACATCACCTTCACGCTGCGCGGTGATGGCACCCTGATCCGGGTGATCTCGGCGCGCGACATGCACCGAAAGGAAAGGAGCGTCTATGACCAAGCCCGCTAAGCCGCTGCCCAGGTTCAGGACCGAGGCGAAGGAGCGCGCGTTCTGGGAGACCGAAGGTCGCGACTCCACCCAGCATCTCGACTGGGCGAAGGCGCAGCGTGTGGTGCTGCCCAACCTGAAGCCGTCGACGAAACCATCTCGCTGCGCCTGCCGCAGCACCTGCTCGATGCCATCAAGACGGCGGCCAACGCGCGCGATGTGCCCTACCAGTCGCTGATCAAGGTGTGGCTGCAGGAGAAGGTCGAGGGTTGATACATGGCGTGGGTACGGGCACGCTCGCGGCGGAGGCCAGGACAGGACAAGGGCATGCATGCCGGCGCCGACCGAACACCGCACCGCTTGAGGTACGGGCACTCATGAAGACCCTCCTTGGGCTCACTGTCGGCGGCTGCATCCTCCTCGTGTTCCAGACCTCGGGGGCGGGGACGGCCCCATCGGCTGCCGCCCACTACCCGGTGGTCGGTACGGGACAGAGCGAGTGCTACAGCGAAGGCGGCGACGTCATTCGGTGCCCGACGGCTGGGACTTTCCTCTCGGGACAGGACCCCCAGCATCCCGCCCGCTGGCCCAGCTATGCCGACAACGGTGACGGCACGGTCACGGATCGGGTGACGGGACTGGTCTGGGCCAAGGCGCCAAGCCCTCCGATGGCGGTCTCCGATCTCGACGGCTTCGCACAGGCGAGCCGTCTCGGCGGTCACGCCGACTGGCGCGTGCCCACGATCCGCGAGCAGTATTCACTCATCGACTATCGCGGCGGTTACTCGGGCGATCCACGAACCTCGCGACCCTACCTCGACACCTCGGTCTTCGACTTTGCCTATGGTGCGGGCACGGGCCTCGGAGACGCGGCGCACGGCCGAAGGCCGATCGACGTCCAGGAGTGGAGCGCGACGCGCTACGTCGGCCGGACCATGGGCGGCGACGAGACGGTCTTCGGCGTCAACTTCGCCGACGGCCGGATCAAGGGGTATCCGGTCATGGATCCGGGCAACCGCATGCAGACGCCCAACCGGCTCGCCGTCCGGCTGGTTCGAGGCCCTTCCTACGGCAGGAACGATTTCCACCCGGATGCCGACACGGTGACCGATCGCGCCACCGGTCTGGTCTGGCAGCGGCGCAGTGTCGCCGGGGCGCTGCGCTGGGCAGACGCCCTGGCCTACTGCGGCGAGCTCTCGCTGGACGGTCACCGCGACTGGCGACTGCCGAACGCGAAGGAACTTCACTCGATCGTCGACTATTCGCGAATTCCGGCCATCGACCCGCTGTTCGGGTTGAGCGATCGCCTGGTCTACCTCTGGTCGTCCACCACGCATCTCGAGGGGCCGCCGCCGGCAACGGTGGCGAACCGCGCGTTTTCACGGACTGGCGAACTTGCCGTGTACGCGGCAATCGGGCCGGCAATGGGTTACATGGAGGCACCGCCCGGATCCGGGCGGCGCCGCTGGCTCGACGTGCACGGCGCAGGAGCCATGCGAAGCGACCCGAAGACGGCGACACCCGGCGCGTTTCCGTTCGGCTTCGGCCCGCAGGGCGACGACATTCGCGGACACAACCACGTCCTGTGCGTGCGCGATCTGGCCGGGTGAAAGCGTCCGTCGCGCGCGCCGGTAAACTGTTGTTCAATCCCGGAGTCGAGGGAAACCATGTCGGATATTCTGATCTACGGCGCAGCAGGATACACCGGACGGCTTTGCGCCGAGGAGTTCGTCAGAGCGGGACTGCGGCCCGTGCTGGGCGGGCGGCAGGAAACGGTGCGCGCGCTGGCTGCGCGTCTCGACCTCGAGGCGGCTGTTTTCGACTTGAACGACTCGCCCGAGATCGAGCGGCAACTGAAGGGCGTGCGCCTGCTCTTGAACCTCTCCGGGCAGTTTGTCACGACCCAGAAACCTCTCATCGAAGCCTGCCTGGCTTCCGGCACCCACTACATCGACCTTGCGGGCGAAGTGGAGGACACCTCCAGCGCTTTTGCCTTCGACGAACAGGCTCGCCGCGCGAACATCATGATCATGCCTGGCGCCGGCTTCAATGTCGCACCCTCCGATATCGCGGCGGGGCTCGCGAAGAAGAGGTTGCCGGATGCGACCGAACTGGTGATCGCCCTGGCCACCGACGGTGGGGTATCGCGCGGCACCCTCAAGGGGATGCTGTCGCATATCGAACATCCCGGGCACCGACGAGTCGGCGGCGCCCTGGTCGCGGCCCTGCCAGCCGAAACCGAACTCAATTTTCAGGTTGCAGGCAGGAATTTCCGCGCGGTCTATGACCCTTGGCTCGGGGACCTTTTCACCGCAGGGGTTTCGACCGGCATCGGCAACATCTCGACCTACTCGGTCCTGCCGGGGCTCGCAATCACGATGATGAAGGGCCGGCTGCTCTGGCTGCGAAATCTGATCCTGAACCACCTGCTGCCACTCTTCCCGGAGGGTTCGTCGGCGCGCCAGCTGCGCGACGGCAGGTCCTATGTCCTGGCGATCGTTTCCAACGGGCAGACCCAGCAGCGGGTCGCGTTGATGGGTCCGGAAGCCTACCGGTTCACCGTACTCTGCCTTCGCGAGATTGCGCTTGCGGTGCTGGCGGGGAAGTGGTCCCCAGGCTTCCAGACCCCGGCCCTCTACGGGCGGGAACTGCTCGACCGGATCGAGGGCGTGAAATGGGACTGAGATCGGTCGACAAGGTGTGCGGCGGGCGCAAGGACGACGAATGGCACGCCACAGGCGTCAGACGTTGAACAGGAAGTTCATCACATCGCCATCCTTGACGAGGTAGTCCTTGCCCTCGGCGCGCATCTTGCCGGCGTCCTTGGCGCCCTGCTCGCCCTTGAGGGCGATGTAGTCGTCAAAGGCGATGGTCTGGGCACGGATGAAACCGCGCTCGAAATCGCCATGGATCACGCCCGCAGCCTGGGGGGCGGTGGCGCCGATGCGCACCGTCCAGGCGCGCACTTCCTTTTCGCCCGCGGTGAAGTAGGTCTGCAGGCCCAGCAGCTTGAAGCCGGCGCGGATCAGGCGGTTCAGACCCGGTTCGTCCTGGCCCAGTTCCTTCAGGAATTCGAGCCGGTCGGCGTCGTCCATTTCGGCCAGTTCGGCCTCGATCTTGGCGCAGATGGCCACCACCGGCGCGTTCTGCGCGTCGGCGTATTCGCGCAGGCGGTCCAGAAAGGGGTTGTTCTCGAAGCCGTCCTCGCTCACGTTGCCCACGAACATGGCGGGCTTGGCGGTGATCAGGCACAGCGGCTTGAGCAGCACCTTCTCCTGGTCGTTCAGATCCAGCGTGCGCACCGGCTTGCCCTCGTCCAGCACGGCCTGCACCTTGGTCAGCAGGGCCACCAGGGCGGCGGCTTCCTTGTCATTGCCGCTCTTGGCAGCCTTGGTGTAGCGCTGCAGCGCTTTTTCCACCGTGCCCATGTCCGCCAGACACAGCTCGGTCTGGATGACTTCGATATCGGCAATCGGGTCCACCTTGTTGGCCACGTGGATGACGTTGTCGTCTTCGAAACAGCGCACCACGTTCACGATGGCATCGGTCTCGCGGATGTGCGCGAGAAACTGGTTGCCCAGGCCTTCGCCTTGGGATGCACCGGCCACGAGCCCGGCAATGTCCACGAACTCCACGATCGCGGGCACGATGCGCTCGGGTTTGACGATGTCAGCCAGTTGCTGCAAACGAGGGTCGGGCACCTCCACCACCCCCACATTGGGCTCGATGGTGCAGAAGGGGTAGTTCTCCGCCGCAATGCCTGCCTTGGTCAGGGCGTTGAAGAGGGTGGATTTGCCAACGTTGGGCAGGCCGACAATGCCGCACTTGAGACTCATGTAAGCCTTGTGATTGAAATATCAGAAAACGACGATTTTACCTGCCTCCGTTGTGGTCAACGCCCATTACACTAGCATCCCATGCCGCTCGACCCTGGAGAAAACCCACCCGATGGCCTGCCCCTGGACCTGGAAGGGGCAGCGAAGGAGGTTCATGTCCTTCTGGACTCCGATCCCGCGGAAGCCTTGCCTGCTCTGCGCAGGCGACTTGCCGCTCTGCTCATGGAAGGCAAGGACGCCAAAGATTTCAGCAAACGACTGGCGTTTGTCGAAGCCGGTCTTCGCTTGACGCTCCAATCAGGAGAAGACGATTCCCTGTTTGTGCTGGTACAGATGCTGTCTGACCGGCAGTACGGCTACAGCGCCACCCACGCCCTGCTCGCCGCTTCCACCTGCCTGCTGGTGGCCCCCATGGCCGGCATCGCTGAGCCACAGCTCGCTTCACTGGTCAGGGCAGCCCTGACGATGAACATCGCCATGACCGAAATGCAGGACTTGCTGGCCACCCAGGCCCATCAGACCACCCCTTATCAGCGTGAAGCGATCGAATCCCATCCCACAGAAGGGGTGGACATACTCAAAGCCCTGGGGGTGAACGACACCCTGTGGTTAGAACTGGTTCAGGATCACCACGAGTCAGATGACGGGCAAGGTTACCCGAACCATAAAGTCCAGCTCTCGATCCACCAGCAGATCCTGCGAATGAGCGATCTGTTCATCGCTCAAATTAGCCCGCGCACCTCGCGCAGGGGATTGTGGCCGAACGTGGTGGTGGCCAAACTTTACAACGAGTCGCAGAAGCGCTCCAGTCCATTGGGCTCTTTTTTTGCCAAACAGTTGGGCATGTATCCACCGGGCAGCTACGTCAAGTTGCATTCGGGAGAAACGGCCGTGGTGATCAGCAGAGGCGCCCGAGTCAACGCGCCCGTTGCCATGGCGATCATGGACCCGGCCAATCTGCCGCTCTCCAAACCGATCAAGCGGAATTGTGAGGTGCCAAAGTTCGCCATCAAGTCACCTGTATCACCGGAAGACATCCGCATCCGGCTGGACCGTTCCCGCCTGCTCAAACGCGTCTGAGTGCTTTCACCAGGCGCCCCAGCGCCCTCGGCCCGTCAAGCCCTCGTGCAACCGCTGGCCGTCCCCCTCGATGACGATGGCATTCATGCCGAAAGTGATCGCCCCCATGAGGCGCCGATCCTGCCGGTAGGTTTGAAGCACCGGTGAAACGAGCTGGCCTTCGGTGCCCGTCAGGGGATCCACATCGGGAATGGAACAGCGGGAACAGGGCTTGACCAGGCGCAGGTTCACCCCCCCATCGAGATGCAGCGAAGCCAGCCGGTCTTCATCGTGCGATGACAGCCCTTTCAGGACGATATTGGGACGGAATCGCTCCACCCCCACTGGCGCCTGACCCCGCATGGCCAGCCTTTCGTTGAGATCGTTCAGCGACGCGGTGGAGAGCACGAGCAAGGGATAGCCATCGCTGAACTGGTTGGGTGCCTGGTACCCCCCGGTCCAGCGGACATCCGACGGCCGGTGGCAGGCCGGGTCAAAACGGACGAGCCGCAAGCGCTGGGCCAGGCCAGGGCGGTCCGCCAGCAGGCAGTCGGTGAACCACTGAGCGGCCACGTCCCCCATGTCATAAGCGTCCACTTCGTCATCCCAGACCCGTACCTTGCAGGGTGCCTCTGCCCCCTCGAGCGACAGATGCAGCGACAACATGCCCGGCGCCCGCAATACCAGCTGCCCCATCCGGAACCGGGGTTGCACGAGGGCCATGCGCGGCAATTCCCGCTGCGAAACAAACTCGCCCGCCTCATCCACCACCATCCAGGCCCGGTCCCATTCCAGCCCCGTATCGAGCAGTTCGACTTCACTCAGGCGGATGCCGGCGCAGGACTTGACCGGATAGATCCACAGCTGGTCGATCGCAAACGGCAGCGCCGCGTCATCGTCGGGGAGGTCGGTCATGGGGTTATCCTTTGAAATGCACATCCACCTACAATTTGAACATGAGCAAGACTTACGATGTTGCGGTACGGGGTGCCGGCCTGGTGGCCCACACGCTGGCCCTTCTGCTGTCTCGTGACCGCCTGAAAGTCGCGCTCGTCCAGCCGGATGCCCCCGCCAACGGTTCGCGGCACCCCGATGTTCGTGCCTATGCCCTGAATCATGCTTCCCGGGCGCTGCTCCAGCATCTGAAGGTCTGGCCTGATGACTCGGCCGTGACCGCGGTGAAGCAGATGTGGCTGTCGGAACCCGATGCGGATGACCCGGCCACCCTCCGGTTCGAGGCCCCGTCGCAGACTGACGAACTTGCCTGGATCGTGGATGTGCCGTCTCTGGAAGACACGCTGCGGCAGGCGGTCCGGTTCCAGACCGGGGTGGACACGCTCCAGGCGGCACCGCCGGCCCGGCTCACGGTCATCTGCGAGGGCAAACGCAGCACCACGCGCGACGAGATGGGCTTCGAGTTCGATGTGAAACCTTACGAGCACACCGCGGTGGCGGCAAGACTCGACTGCGCTCGGCCGCATGCAGGTGTGGCCAGACAATGGTTTCTCCATGGCGATGTGCTCGCGCTGCTGCCCATGGGCGGAGACGAGGGCCGCACGGTGGCGCTGGTGTGGTCGGTGTCCCACGACCGGGCCCGTGAGCTGCTGGCGGCCGATGCCTCGGCTTTTGAAGCGCAACTCATGGCGGCCAGCGACCATGCCCTGGGCGACATGAAGCTCCTCGGCCCTCCGGCTGGCTGGCCCCTGGAGCTCTCGCAGGCGCGCCAGTGGGTGAAACCGGGGGTGGCACTCGCCGGCGATGCCGCCCATGCCATGCATCCGCTCGCCGGGCAGGGACTGAATGTGGGTCTGGGCGATGCCGCTGTGCTGGCCACTCTCCTTCACCAGCGGGAATACTGGCGCGAACCGGGCGACCTCAAACTGCTGCGACGCTACGAACGGGCCCGCAAGGCCGACTTCCAGCGCATGGCTGGCGTCACCGAAGGCCTGTACGGCCTCTTTGGCCACCAGGACGACCGGATGCAGACGCTCCGGCGCTGGGGCATGCGCAACTTTGACCGCCTCGCCCCCCTCAAACGGTGGGCCATTCGACAGGCCACCGGCCAGCACCAGTCCCACCCTTTTTCCAGGAATCCCTAGCATGCCCCTTCAACCTCACCCGATTCAACGCCTGGCCTGCCTGCTGCTGGCGGCAGCTTCCCTGAGCCTGCCCCTGCTGGCCAGCGCCAACGAGTCCACCATCCGGAAAAACCTGGCTGAACGGCTGCCCAACCTGCCCGCCATTGAAGAAGTCCGATCCACGCCGATGCGTGGCCTCTTCGAGGTACGCGTCAACCAGTCCGACATCCTCTACACCGATGCCGAGGGCAACTTCCTGATACAGGGTTCCCTGATCGATACCCGCGCCCGGTCCAACCTGACGGAACAGCGGGTCGACCAGCTCACCCGCCTCTCGTTCAAGGATCTGCCCCTCAAAGACGCCTTCACCACCGTCAGAGGCAACGGCAAGCAGAAGATCGCCGTCTTCAGCGACCCGAACTGCGGCTTCTGCAAGCGTCTGGAGCGCGATCTGCTGAATGTGGACAACGTGACCGTCTACACCTTCCTGGTGCCCATGCTGGGGCAGGACTCGCAAACCAAGTCCCGCAACATCTGGTGCGCGAAGGACAAGGCCGCTGCCTACAACGACTGGATGCTCAAAGGCGCGAACCCGGCCAACGCCACCTGTGACACGGCTGCCCTGACCCGCAACCTCGAGTTCGCGAGCCGGCAACGCATCACCGCCACGCCCACCAGCTTCACGGAAGACGGCACGCGCATCGTGGGCGCCGACCTCAACCGGATTCAACAGGCGCTGGCCACGCAGAAATGACATCGAGGGCCGCTGCCGGGGGCATCCGCTACCGCGTCCGTGTCCAGCACCTGCAGGGACACCGTTTCGGGGTTGAACTCCACATCGCAGAACCCGATCACCAGGTCGATGTCAGTCTGCCCGTCTGGATCCCGGGCAGCTATCTGGTGCGCGAGTTTTCGCAGCATTTGCTGCCATTGCAGGCCGAGGCCGATGGACAGGCGGTGGCCGTTCGGCAAACGCGCAAAAACCAGTGGCGTGTGCATCCTCCCACAGGCACCCGGCAACTCGTTGTGCATTACGAGGTGTATGCCTTCGATGCCTCTGTGCGCACGGCTTTTCTGGACCAGACACGGGGTTTTTTCAACCCCACCAGCCTGTGCCTGCGGGTGGAAGGGCGGGAACATGAAACCCATCGCATCGAGGTGCTGGCACCCGATGCGCTTCCCGAATGGCAACTCGCCACGGCGCTGTCGCCCGAATGCATCCAGGCCAGCGGATTCGGCACCTACGTCGCGGCCCACTACGACGAACTCGCTGACAGCCCCTTCGAGATGGGGACTTTCTGGAGCGGCCACTTCAAGGTCAGGGGGGTCAAGCACCGCCTGGTGGTGAGCGGTGCGCCCGCTGGCTTCGATGGGGAGCGTCTGCTGCACGACACCCGCCGCCTCTGCGAAGCCGCCATGGCGTTCTGGCATGGTGAAGGCCGCCCACCGTTCCGGCACTACCTGTTCATGCTTCATGCCAGCGCGAATGGCTACGGCGGCCTGGAACACCGGCATTCGACCGCGCTGATCTGCCAGCGTGCCGATCTCCCTCTCAAATCCGATGGCAGCCCAGACAGGCGGCTGAAAGCCAGCGATGGCTACACCACCCTGCTGGGGCTGATCAGCCACGAATACTTTCATACCTGGAACGTCAAGCGGCTGCGGCCTCACGAATTCACCCGTTACGACTACGATCAGGAAAACCACACGGAGCTGCTCTGGTTTTTCGAAGGCTTCACCAGCTACTACGATGATCTGCTGGTCCTGCGGGCCGGCCTGATTGACGAGGCCACCTACCTTCAGTTGCTCGGCAAGACGATCAACCAGGTCTTGCAGACACCAGGCCGGCGGGTGCAGAGCGTGGCTCAGGCGAGCTTTGAAGCCTGGACCAAGTACTACCGCATCCAGGAAAACACCCCCAACGCCACCGTGAGCTACTACACCAAGGGTGCGCTGGTGGCCTTGTGCCTGGATCTGACGCTCAGGGCCGAAGGCCATGCCAGCCTGGACGACGTGATGCGTCACCTGTACGAGCGCTGCAACGGTGGCCCCATGCGGGAAGACGACCTGCTGGAAGTCCTGGAGCAAGCGGGCCAGCGCAGCTATGCCCGCGAGATCGCGGCATGGGTCCATGGTGTGGACGATCTGCCCTTGCGCCCGCTTCTGGAACACACGGGCGTCCTTTGGGAGGAAGATACCGCCCCACTGGCTCAGCAACTCGGTTTGCGCGTGGCGGAAGACCAAGGCCTGGTGATCCGGAACGTCTTGCAGCATGGTGCGGGCGAAGCCGCCGGCCTGGCGGCAGGCGACGAATGGCTGGCCGTTGAAACCGCAACGGACGAGCCGACCTCCGCCGGCTGGCGCGTGCGCAAACTGGACGACGTGGCCTTGCATGCGCGTGGCCAGTCTTGCATCACGGCCCTGGTGGCCAGAGACGGCCGTCTGATTCGCTGCCAACTCACATGGCCTCCTCAGCAGAGCCATGTGGTCCGGCTGGTCCGCAAGCCCTAGCGGCCCAACGGTCATTCCCCCTTGAACACGGGGGCCCGCTTTTCCAGAAAGGCGTTCACGCCTTCAAAGTAATCGTGGGTTCGCCCGAGCGCTGACTGCAGGTCTCTCTCCACATCCAGGTGGGCATCGAAGCTGCGCGTACCGGCATCCCGCAAGAGGCTGCGCGTGGCCACCAGGGCCCGGGTGGGCATGACCGCCAGGCGCTCGGCCATGGCCACTGCGGCGGCCAGCGGGTCCTCGGCCACCTCCCAGATCACGCCCCACTCCCTGGCCTGGGCAGCCGGCAGCTTGTCGCCGGTCATGGCCAGCGCCATGGCACGGGCCAACCCCAGGCGCTCCACCAGCAACCAGCTGCCACCGGCGTCCGGAATCAGTCCGATCTTGCTGAAGGCTTGCACAAAACTGGCGCCCGGGGCGGCAATGGTGATGTCACAGGCCATGGCCAGCGATGCGCCCGCGCCGGCTGCCACGCCATTCACCGCGGCAATGGTGGGCATGCGCAGGTTCATGAACGCCCGTGCCGTGGGGTTGAAATAGTCCTGGATGACCGGCCCTGGGCTGGCTCGCTCCATCAGCCCCTCGCCGGGCGTGAAATCGAGCTCGGACAGGTCCAGACCGGCGCAGAACCCCCGGCCGGCACCGGTGACCACCAGCGCCCGGATGACCGGATTGCCCGCTGCCTGTTGCAGCGCCGCCTGCAAGGCCACATGCATGGCCCGGGTGAAGCTGTTGAGCGCCTGGGGGCGATTGAGTGTGATGACGGCAACGGCTCCCCGTTCTTCGTAAAGAATGCCGCTGTCATCGCGGTGGGTGAGATTCATGAGGGTCTCCTGTGGGTATGGACTGACCGATTTTGCACCCAACATGGCCCACACCGCCCCGCCTGCGGCGCTATAGTTCGGCTTTGACCCATCGGAGACAACCCCATGAGCGATACCCCCGAACTGATCCAGATCCGCACCGAAGGGCGGGTCGGCATCGTCACCCTGAACCGCCCCAAACAGCTGAATGCCCTGAATGACCAGCTGATGAACGAGCTGGGTGCCGCCCTGAAGGCCTTCGACGCCGACGACAACATCGGCTGCATGATCATCACCGGCAGCGAAAAAGCCTTTGCGGCGGGAGCCGACATCGGTGCCATGGCCACCTACACGTTTGCCGACGTGTACAAAGGCGACTACATCACCCGCAACTGGGAAACCATCCGCTCCATCCGAAAACCGATCATTGCCGCCGTCAGCGGCTTTGCGCTCGGCGGTGGCTGCGAACTGGCCATGATGTGCGACTTCATCATCGCGGCCGACAACGCCAGGTTTGGCCAGCCCGAAATCAAGCTGGGCGTCATTCCTGGTGCGGGTGGCACCCAGCGCCTGCCTCGCGCGGTGGGCAAGAGCAAGGCGATGGACCTCGCCCTGACCGGCCGCATGATGGACGCCACCGAAGCCGAACGCGCTGGCCTGGTCAGCCGTGTGGTCCCGCTCGACAAGCTGATGGACGAAACCCTCGGCGCCGCCCTCACCATTGCCGGCTTCTCGCAGGTGGCCGTGATGGCGGCCAAGGAGTCGGTGAACAAAGCCTTTGAAGGCACCCTGGCCGATGGCGTGATGTTCGAACGCCGCCTGTTCCATGCGTTGTTTGCCACGGCCGACCAGAAGGAAGGCATGGCGGCGTTTGTTGAAAAACGCCCTGCGCAGTTCAGGCACGCTTGAAAACCTGCCGGTTTCAGCCCTATAATATGAGGCTCAGGCTCCTTAGCTCAGCCGGTTAGAGCGACGGAATCATAATCCGCAGGTCCCCTGTTCGAATCAGGGAGGAGCCACCAGACATGGCCCACTGTGTTCGCGCACAGTGGGTTTTTTGTTGCGCGCCCTCCGGGAACTTGACCGCTGTGGCACGATCGGGTGAACATGTGGAACCGCCTGCTGGTCATCGGGATGCTGTCAACCGGTCTGGCCTTGGCCGATCAACGGCCGGGCACCCTGATCGACGCCCACTCGCATTACACCGCCACCGACGCTCGAAGCCTGTCAGCCGCCGACATCATCGCCAAACTGGATGCCTCGGGTGTCTCGCGGGTGGTGATCACGGGGACACCGGGGCACCTGGCCCGTGAACTGCACGCCCATGCACCCGGTCGGGTGATTCCGGTTCTCGGGGTTTACGAGTCAGACGCCGACAAGGGCACCTGGATGATGGACCGGGATTTGCCAGCGCGGGTGGCGGATCAGTTGCTGCGAGGCGGATGGGCGGGCATTGGCGAGTTGCATCTGTTTGCGCGACATGCCCAGAGCGAGGTGTTTGCACAACTGGTGCGTCTGGCCGACCGCCATGACCTGATGCTGCTGTTGCATGGCGACCCCGAGATCGTGGACCAGGCCTTTGCCATCGCGCCCCGGATTCGGGTGTTGTGGGCCCATCTGGGCACCGTGCCCGAGCCGGACGAAGTCACCCGCGTGCTGCAACGCCACGCGGACAAAGCCCTGTGGATCGACACGTCGGTCCGGGATGAACGCATCGCCCCCCAGGGGCAACTGCTGCCCACCTGGCGCGAGGTGTTCGAGGCGCACCCCGACCGTTTCGTGGTGGCTGTGGATGCCTTCAGCACCCGTCGCTGGGGGCGTTACGAGGAAGTGGTGAGCCACATCCGGCAATGGGTGGGCGCTTTGCCCCCCTCATTGCAGGAAAGATTGCTGTGGCGCAATGCCGAGGCCCTGTTCGAGCCCTGGTTGATCCAGAGGCCCTGATCACCTGAAGGCATGCGGTCTACCCTCGGTCAGGCCAGATCGAAGCGGTCGGCGTTCATGACCTTCACCCAGGCCGCGACGAAGTCGTGGACGAACTTCTCGCGGCTGTCGTCCTGGGCGTACACCTCGGCGTAGGCACGCAGGATGGAATTGGAGCCGAACACCAGGTCCACGCGGGTGGCAGTGAACCTGGTGGCGCCGGTGGCGCGGTCCACGATGTCGTAGCTGTTGCGACCGGTGGGCTGCCAACGGTAGGCCATGTCGGTCAGGGTCACAAAGAAGTCGTTGGTCAGCGCCCCTGGGCGGGCGGTGAACACGCCGTGCTTCGTCCCACCGTGGTTGGTCCCCAGCACGCGCAGGCCACCCACCAGCACCGTCATCTCGGCGGCGGTCAGGCCCATGAGCTGGGCGCGGTCCAGCAGCATCTCTTCAGGCTTGACCACGTAGTGCTTCATCTGCCAGTTGCGGAAGCCGTCGGCCAGCGGTTCCAGCACCTCGAACGATGCCACATCGGTCTGCGCCTGGTTGGCATCGCCACGGCCAGGGGCAAACGGCACGGTCACGCTCACGCCAGCGGCCTGGGCGGCCTGCTCGATGCCCAGATTGCCACCCAGCACGATCACGTCGGCCACGCTGGCCCCGGTGTCGGCGGCGATCTGCTCGTACACCGCCAGCACCCGGGCCAGGCGGGCGGGCTCGTTGCCTTCCCAGTCCTTCTGCGGCGCCAGGCGGATGCGCGCGCCGTTGGCGCCACCCCGGTGGTCGGAACCGCGGTAGGTGCGGGCGCTGTCCCAGGCGGTGGCCACCATCTCGCCCACCGACAGGCCGGCGGCCGCGATCCTGGCTTTCACCGCCGCCACGTCGTAACCTTTGTTGCCGGCCGGCACCGGGTCCTGCCAGATCAGGTCTTCGGCGGGCACTTCGGGGCCGATGTAGCGGGCTTTCGGACCCATGTCGCGGTGGGTCAGCTTGAACCAGGCGCGGGCAAACACCTCATCAAAATAGGCCTGGTCGGCGGCGAAACGTTCCGAGATCTTGCGGTACTCGGGGTCCATCTTCATCGCCATGTCGGCGTCGGTCATCACCGGCATGGTGCGGATGCTCGGGTCTTCCACGTCCGGTGGCATGTCTTCGGGCCGGATGTTGACCGGTTGGTACTGCCAGGCGCCGGCGGGGCTTTTGGTAAGTTCCCAGTCGTAACTCAGCAGCAGCTTGAAGTAGCCGTTGTCCCACTGGGTCGGGTTCGTGGTCCAGGCGCCTTCGATGCCGCTGGTCACGGTGTCGCGGCCGATGCCACGGGTCTTGTGGTTCATCCAGCCCAAACCCTGTTCTTCCAGGTCGGCGCCTTCGGGGGCCGGGCCCAGGTTGGCGGCGCTGCCGTTGCCGTGCGCCTTGCCCACGGTGTGGCCCCCAGCGGTGAGGGCCACGGTTTCCTCGTCGTTCATGGCCATGCGGGCAAAGGTCACGCGCACATCATGGGCGGTTTTCAGCGGATCGGGCTTGCCGTCCACGCCTTCGGGGTTCACGTAGATCAGGCCCATCATCACCGCGGCCAGGGGGTTTTCCAGGTCTCGCTGGCCGCTGTAACGGCTGCCTTCGCTGCCGCTGGGCGCCAGCCACTGCTTCTCGCTGCCCCAGTAGATGTCCTTCTCGGGGTGCCAGATGTCTTCGCGGCCAAAGGCAAAGCCGAAGGTCTTGAAGCCCATGGATTCATAAGCCACATTACCGGCCAGGATGATGAGGTCGGCCCAGCTGATCCGGTTGCCGTACTTTTTCTTGATGGGCCACAACAGGCGGCGGGCCTTGTCGAGGTTGCCGTTGTCGGGCCAGGAATTCAGCGGCGCGAAGCGCTGGTTGCCGGTACCGGCGCCGCCACGGCCGTCGGCCACGCGGTAGGTGCCGGCCGCGTGCCAGGCCATGCGGATCATCAGGCCACCGTAGTGCCCCCAGTCGGCGGGCCACCAGGGCTGGCTGCTCGTCATCAGATCGGTCAGGTCCTGCTTGAGCGCGGCCACGTCCAGTTGCTTCACCGCTTCGCGGTAATTGAAGCCTTGCAGCGGGTTGGTCTTGCTGTCGTGCTGGTGCAGGATGTCGAGGTTCAGCGATTCGGGCCACCAGGCCTGGGCCTGGTTGGCGTGGTGGGCGCTGGAATTGGCGCCGTGCATCACGGGGCAGCCGCTGGTGGCCTGGGGGGTGTTTGCAGTCATGGCAATCTCCTGAGTGGGTTCATCGAATGGCGAAATTCAGTGTACCCCCGGGAGGTGTCCAACGGATTCAGATTTCTCAATCAAGGGGATAGCACATCACTGCGATAGACTGCGTTGACTCCCAGATCTCCAGCCATGCACACACCATGACCCAGGTCCGACTTGAAGACCTCGAAGGCGGGCCCCAGACACGGGTGGTCTGCGCCACGCCCCGGCTTGCCCAGTCCCTGCGCGAACAGCACGCCAGGTGGCAGGCAGCGCGTGGCAACACCCAATGGGAAACACTCCCTTGCTGCACCATCGAGCAGTGGCTGGCCGACTGGCGCGAAGCCTGGCTGCTGTCGGGCACCACCCCCCATCCGGCACTGTCGCGCCGTGAGCTCTCCCCCACCCAGGAGCGACTGCTGTGGGAGCGCATCATCCGAGAACGCCTGGGCGATCACGCCACCCTGCTGTTCGACCTGCCAGCGCTCGCGCAGACCGCCCAGGAAGCGCACCAGCTCCAATCGGTATGGAGTGTGAACGTGGCCCATGGGGGGCTGGCCGAAGAACACCAGCAGTTCCAGCGCTGGCGTGCAGACTTCATGGCCTGGTGTGAACGGCACGGCTGGGCCACCCGGCATGAACTCGACCGGGCCACGGCACAGGCGCTGAATGGCCCGATGGCGGGTCTGCCCTGGCCCCGGCAGGTGGTGCTGGCGGGGTTCAACCGCCTCAACCCCGTGGAACAGACCCTCATGGCGCGGCTGCCCACCACCGGCACCCAGGTGCTGACGTTGATGAACACCTGCGCGCCGGCCCCGCCGGATGTGCGCCGCTATCCGGATGCCGATGCCGAATGCCTGGCAGCCGCTGGCTGGGCGCAGACATGGCTGGCGCGCCACCCGGATGCCCGGCTGGCCATCGTGGTGCCTGACCTCGCCCAGCGGCGGCAGCGATTGCTCAACAGCCTGGAAGATGTGCTGGCACCCTGGCTGGCTCACCCCTCTCAGGCCGAAACCCAGCGCCCGTTCAACATCAGCCTGGGCCGGCCCGTGATCGACCACGGCCTGGCCGGGGGCGCACTGGCCCTGCTCGACACCCTGACGCCCCCCTTCTGGCTCGATCAGAAAACCCTCAGCCCCGTGCTGCTCCACCCCTGCTGGTGCGGTCCAGCCACCGCGCTGTGGCGGGCCCAGGTGGAAGCGCAAATCCGGCGAAAGCTGCCCGCGCAGCTCAGCTGGACGAAGCTTGCCCGTTTCCTGCAAAACCAAGAGGCCAGCGAAACACCCGAACGTCAGACCCTGCGCCAGCATGTGCAGGCCCTGGCCAGCCTCGTTGACCACCTGCCTGACAGGCAGACCCCTTCGGAATGGGCGGCATGGATCCGCCTGGCGCTGCAGCAAGCGGGCTGGCTGGCCGGCTACCCTCTCTCGAGCCACGAATACCAGCTGCAGGACGCCTTCCACGAATGCATCGGCCAACTCGCCACGCTGGATGCCTTCACCGGCGCGATGGGCCTGCCCGAAGCCCTCCGCCGCCTCAGGCAACTCTGTCGGGAGCGGATTTTTCAGCCACAGACGGAAGGTCGTCAACCACTGGACCTCCTCGGCTTGCTGGAGGCCAGCGGGCAACGCTTCGATGCCGTCTGGGTCATGGGCATGGAGGCAGGCACATGGCCGCCCCCCATCCGCACCAACCCGCTGCTGCCGGCCTCGGCCCAGCGGCAGGCCCAGGCCCCGAACGCCAGCGCCGACGTCCAGCTTGACTTTGCCCGACAGGTGCACCGGCAGTTGCTGCAAGCGGCACCCGAGGTGGTCTGGTCATGGCCCCATGTGTCGGGCGCTGCGGCCCTGAGGCCGAGCCCGCTGCTGGCCGAAGCCGGTCAGGCGGTCACGCCTGCGTACCTCTCGAGCGCCAGCGTCATTCGCTGGACCGATGCCGCAGGAGAAGATGCCCGCGACGCCTGGGCACCCCTGATGGACGACCACCGCGCCCCCCCGGTTCGAATGGGCGAAACCGTGCGAGGGGGCACGGCGCTCCTGAAGGCCCAGGCCATCTGCCCGGCCTGGGCCTATTTCCGTTACCGTCTGGGAGCGGGCCTCCTGGATGAGGCTGCCGAAGGGATGGATGCCCGCCAGCGGGGCACGCTGTTGCACATGGCCCTGGAACACCTGTGGCGGCATCTGCAGTCGTCCGAACAACTGCGCGCGCTAGACGTAGATGCCCTTTCGTCTCGTGTGGCATCGGCGGTACAAGCGGCCTGGGCGGTCCGGGATGCAGATCCGGCACAGGAAACCCTGGAACCGCGCACCCGGGCGCTGGAATCTCGGCGCTTGCAGCGCCTCCTGTACGGCTGGCTGGCCATGGAGCGGGAGCGCAAACACCGTTTCCGCGTGGTGGCCACCGAACTGCAACAGCAACTGGACTGGGGCGGGCTCCCGATCCAGGTGCAGATCGACCGCATCGACCAGCTCGACGATGGGCAGTACCTCATCATCGACTACAAGACCGGCGACTCGGTGGACACCCGCAACTGGCTGACAGAGCACCTCACCGAACCCCAGCTGCCGCTATACGCGGTCTGGTATGCCTCTGAGGGCCATCCGGTCACGGGCATTGCCTTTGCCAAGGTGCTGCTGAAGGAACCGGGGTGGGCGGGTCTGGCTGAGGAGGACATGCGGCTGCCCCGCGTCACGGCTTTTGACAGCGCCCACAACCGCAAGCGCTACCCGCCAGACCGCTTCAAAACGTGGGCCGACGTCCTGACCCACTGGCAGACGCGGCTGCTGGCGTTGGCGGAAGACATTCGGGACGGCGAAGCGGCGGTGCGGTGCACCGACGAGACGTTGCTGGCCTACTGCGACGTCAAACCCTTGTTGCGCCTGAGTGAACGCCGCCAGCAATGGCAGGCATGGGAACGCCATGGCATCGACCACTGACCTGCTTGAACGTGACGCTGCCCACCGGCAGGCCGCCATCGACCCCGAACGCTCCTTCATCATCGAGGCCCCTGCGGGCGCGGGCAAAACCGAGCTCCTCACCCAGCGCTTCCTGGCCTTGCTCGGCCGCGTCCAGGAACCCGAAGAAATCGTTGCCCTCACGTTCACCAACAAGGCCGCCGCCGAAATGCGTGACCGTGTCATGCAGAGCCTGCTGATGGCCGCAACGGGCATCAAGCCCGATGAGCCACACAGGCAGGTCACCTTTGAGCTGGGCCGGCGGGCACTGGAACGAGATGCCTCACGCCAATGGCACCTGCTGGCCCATCCGGGTCGGCTGCAGATCACCACCCTGGATGCCCTGTGCGGCCGGCTGGCCCGGCAGATGCCCCTGCTCTCCAGGCTGGGCAGCCAGCCCGGGGTGGCCACGGACCCGGAGCCCCATTACCTCCAGGCGGCAAGCGACACCCTGTCCCTGCTGGGCAGCGCGCAAGGCATTGCCGACGTGCTGGAACGGGTGCTGGACCGTTTCGACAACGACACCCAGCGCCTCCAAAAACAGCTGGTGGCCATGCTCGCGCAGCGGGATCAGTGGCTGAGGCATTCACACAGCCGGATCGACCTGGCGGTGGCCGAAGGCGCCATCCGGGACCTGATAGCCGAAGAACTCAAACAGGTCATGGTGTGCCTGCCGCTGGAAAGGCAGCTCACGCTGATGCCGGCCGCACGCCATGCAGCGGCCAACGTGCTGACCGCCCAGGCCTGTGGCGAACCGCTGGAAGGGTGGCAAGGCCTGGCGCCGCTGGAGGGGTGGACGCAACCGCTGCAAGGCCAGCCCGAGGAACTGCCCCTCTGGCGGGCACTGCCGCTGCTGCTGCTCACGCAGGCGGGCGCCGTCCGGGCCAGACTCCCGTCCGATCCCGGCCTCCACACCCCGGAAGGCAAAGCCCTTGCCGATGCAGCCAAGCCCGTGATGCAAGCCCTCAAGGCCGAGAACGCCGGGCCGCTGCTACAGAAGCTGGCTCGCCTGCCCGACCCGGCCTACAGCGATGAAGAGTGTGCTTTCATCGAAGACCTCATGGCCGTGCTCGAGGTGGCGACCGCCCAACTCTGGCTGGGCTTTCAACGCGCCCGAGAAGTCGACTTCACGGCCATGGCACAGAATGCGCTGCTGGCACTGGGCACATCCGATGCCCCCACCGACCTGCAGCTCCAACTGGATCATCGCATCCAGCATCTGCTGGTGGACGAATTCCAGGACACCAGTCCGACCCAGGTGGCTTTGCTGGAACGGCTGACGGCGGGCTGGCAGCCCGACAGCGGGCGCAGCCTGTTTCTGGTGGGCGATCCGATGCAGTCGATCTACAAGTTCCGCAAGGCGGACGTGGGCCTGTTTCTGAACATCCGCCAGCGCGGGCTGGGGGGTTGGCCATTGCAGGCCTTGCACCTGTACCGCAACAACCGCTCCCACAAGGCGGTGGTGGAGTGGGTGAACCAGACCTTCCCGGGGGTGTTTGCCTCTGCGGACAACCACCACCGAGGAGCGGTTCGGTTCGCGCCGGCCGCCGCCACCCGAGGTGACCATCCCAGGTCGCGCGTGCAGTGGCATCCGCTGATCGACACCACCGCCCCCGACGACGAAGACGAAGCAGCCGACACCCTGCCCGAGCTAGAGGCCAGACAGGTCATCGAGATCATCCGGTCCTGTCGCGAGCAGAACCCGGACGGCACGATGGCCGTGCTGGTGCGTGCGCGCACCCACCTGGAAGCCCTGGTGAGCCTGCTGCGTGCCCAGGCCCCCCCCCTGCCGTTTCAGGCGGTCGAGATCGAGCCGCTGGCCGATCGCCAGGTGATTCAGGACCTGACCAGCCTCACCCATGCCCTGCACCATCTCGCGGACCGCACCCACTGGCTGGCCATCCTGCGCGCGCCCTGGTGCGGGCTGACACTGGCCGATCTCCATGTACTGGCCGCTGAGGATCACCGCCGCCCCATCTGGTCGCTGATGCACGAACCCGAGCGCCTTCAAGGCCTGAGTGACGATGGCCAGCGGCGTCTGTCGCATGTCAGGCAGGTGATGGCCGATGCGTACACCCATCGCGGCATCCAGCGACCGAGCCGTTGGGTGGAAGGCGTCTGGCTGGCCCTGGGTGGGCCCCTGTGCCTGCGCGCTGCCAGCGACCTGACCGACGCGCGCGCCTTTTTCGATGCGCTGGAACGCTGCGAAAGCCACGGCTCGCTCCTGATGAGCCAACTCCCGCGTGAACTGGAAAAGCTCTACGCCGCGCCCGACCCGCAGGCCACCAGCCAACTCCAGCTGATGACCATCCACAAATCCAAGGGGCTGGAGTTCGACACCGTGATCCTGCCAGGCCTGCACCGCAAGGCCCCCCAGACCGACCGGCCCCTGCTGCTGTGGGACCAGGTCCTGGACGAGGATGGCGTGGAAAGGCTGGTCGTGGCCGCCCAACCCGCCCCGAGTCGGCCCATCGAGGGAGAAAGTCCGGCGCCCTCCAAATACGGTCTGCTGCACCAGTTGGAAACCGAACGCACCCTCAATGAAGCCCAGCGGCTCCTGTACGTGGCCGCCACCCGTGCCAAGACCCAACTCCATCTGCTGGGCTCCGCCAAGCCGGACGGCAAACAAGCCGACACATTGAAACCGCCTCCTCGAGACAGCCTGCTCTCGCTCCTGTGGCACGTGGCCGAGCGTGAATTTCTGGCTGCACTCGACGGCGCTTCGCCGCCTGATGCACCCGACCCTGACGAACCATCCCCCAACCGTCCGCCACTTGGCGAGTACCGCCATCGGCTGGTGCGCCTGGCACAACCCCAGACACCGGCCGCGCTTCGGGTGCCGGACGATCTGCGCTCCCAGGCGCAGAGCTCCCAGCCGGATACCCATCGATCCCTGGCATCAAAAGACGACGCACTCGGCGTGGAGGCCCGATGGGCGGCCGACCTGGGGACGCTCGTTCACCGCTACCTGGAAATCATGGCAACCGAGGGCCTGGACCACTGGCCCGAATCCCGGATCCTGTCGCTGGAATCGGCCATGCAGAACTGGCTGGAGAGGCAGGACCACCCCATCGACCAAGCCCGACGAGGGGCCCAGGAAGTGGTCAGGCAGCTGCAAATCACCCGTCGATCCCAAGCGGGCCAATGGCTGCTTCAAGCTCACGAGCAGGCGGCCAGCGAATGGGCGGTCTCGGACGCGAATGCCAACCACGTGATCGACCGCACCTTCGTGGCAGACGGCATACGCTGGATCGTGGATTACAAAACCACACGCGACGCGCAGGCCACGGCAGAGGCTCATCGCGCCCAGCTGGAACGCTACCGCGACTGCTTCGGCCAGACCCACCCCATTCAACTGGCGGTCTTTTTCACGGACCGAGGTGAACTGGCCTTGCTGCCTGACACCCGCCCGATCCGGCCATAAAAAATCCCTGTGAAAACAGGGACTTGGAACTCTGGTGGTGCAGAGTCGACTGTTTTCGAACCCGCTCTCCAAACGCCTGAGTAACGCTTGGGGTTGTGACCTGCCCCCACCAATCACCATTTCACAACATCAGAACGCGACCTTTTTCTGATGACGCACGCCATTCACAAGTGCGCGGCGGGTAACTCGATATCTTCGCCCTGTTCGAGCGTTGGCATCCAAGCGTCGGCCTCGTCGACGGTGAGATGTAATCCGGTCGCTTGAACGGTCTCCCATCTTGTGAGCGTTTCTTGGCGGAACAACTCTTGCGCCTTCTCACCATCAAACGGTGGGGGCCCTTCAGTGCGTGTGATCATTACCATCAGAAATATGTCTGGGCAGATCCATGCTGTCATGCAGCAGTCGTAGGACATCGATGGTGCGCTCTTCCGCTTTCCTGAAAATCACGAAATGACGACCTTTTCGACCCTGCCGTGCGACGTGCAGGGTGCAGATGCCTGGTCCAATATCCTCACGTACCTTGGCCCCCAGAATTTCAGGGCCATCGGTCAATGCCTCGACTGCAAGCATGACCGTCTCTGAATATTCATCTGCCTGCCTCGAGCCAAAATTTTCAGCCGTCCAGGTGGTGATATCGAGGAAATCAAGCTCGGCTTGATCCGCCAACCGAACTGTCCATGCCAAACTCATGCGGCAGTAATGGCTTTAGCGGAAACCGATTTGAGGTGAGCCCGCAGCGTTTCCTTGGAGTCAAAGACCTTGAATCGGCCGGCTTCAATGTCCGAGATGCCAACTTGCAAAGCAGTGCGGAGGACCTCAAGACGGTATGCGTCTTCTGTTTCACGTTGCTCAATGAGTCGAAGTCCCTCTCGCAGCACTTCACTGGCATTTTGGTAACGACCGCTTGTGACGAGCTGTTCTACGAGTGAGGCTTGATGGTCAGTTAGCACCACATTGCGTGTTGGCATTTGAATGGCCCAATGGATTAATTGGCATAGTATGCCAATTCGCCCCGACTGAGTCAATCCTTTGGAGCATCAAAGGCTTTCGCCCTGTGCTTGCCGGCCGGCAACGCTGACCGTGCCAGACTCAACCAGCCACGCCCAACGCCTGCGCCTCGGCCTCCTGCTCCAGGTACACCCAATCCACGATGTCGTCGCTGGGGGTGTAGCCGGCCACCAGTTGCTGCATCATCAGGCGGATCACGCCCACGTCGTTCACGTTCAGGGCCATTTCCAGGGCGTTGAGCTGGCCCTCGAACTCGGCCCAGGGGATGAACTCTTCATGAGCCTTCATGATGCGGGGGTGCACGGTGGGCTTGGGGTTGTCGCCGATCAGCAGCTCCTCGTAGAGCTTTTCGCCGGGGCGCAAACCCGTCACCTCCAGCGCAATGTCACCCTCAGGGTTGTCCCCGTCCTTCACCGTCAGGCCCGAGAGTTCCACCATGCGCCGCGCCAGGTCCATGATCTTCACGGGCTGGCCCATGTCGAGCACGAACACGTCACCGCCCTTGGCCATGGCACCCGCCTGGATGACGAGCTGCGCCGCTTCCGGGATGGTCATGAAGTAGCGCGTGACTTCCGGGTGCGTCAGGGTGATCGGCCCACCCTCGCGAATCTGCTGGCGAAATTTGGGCACCACCGAGCCCGACGAACCCAGCACGTTGCCAAAGCGCACCATGCTGAACTTGGTGCCGCCCGTTCCGACTGTTCCACCCTCGCCCGCCTGGGTGGCCGACTGTGCCGCTGCCAGCGCCTGCAGCGCCATCTCGGCCAGGCGCTTGCTGGCTCCCATCACGTTGGTGGGGCGCACGGCCTTGTCGGTGCTGATGAGCACAAAGTCGGCCACGCCGTTTTCTGCGGCGGCCTGGGCGGTGCGCAGCGTGCCCAGCACGTTGTTCTTGATGCCGGCGGCCGGGTTGTGCTCCACCAGCGGCACGTGCTTGTAGGCGGCGGCGTGGTAGACCGTGTCCGGGTGCCAAGTGGACATGATCTCGCGCATGCGGTCGTCGTCCTGCACCGAGGCCAGCAGAGGCACCAGTGCCACGCCACGCGACAGGGCTTTGGGCTCCAGTTCCTGGTGGATGGCGTACAGCGCAAATTCGCTCTGCTCGATCAGCAGCAGCTTGGCGGGCGCCACCGCCAGGATCTGCCGGCACAGTTCGCTGCCAATGGAGCCGCCCGCGCCCGTCACCAGCACCACCTTGCCCGTCACGTTTCGGGCCAGCAGGATGTGGTTGGGCATCACCGGTTCCCGACCCAGCAGGTCGTCGATGTCCAGCTCGTGCAGGTCGGCCATGCTGATGCGCCCCTGCACCATCTGGCTCAGGTTGGGCAGGGTACGCACCGCCACGCGGATCGGCCGCAAGTCCGCCAGAATGGCATTGCGCCGCTGCCGTTGCAGCGATGGCATGGCCAGCAACACGGTGCGCACGCCACGCGCCTGCACCAGGCCGGCCAGATCGTTCGGGCTGTGGATGGGCAAGCCATTGAGCACGTGCCCATGCAGGCGGTCGTCATCGTCCAGAAAGGCCGCGACCTGCATGTCCGGGCTGTTGGCCAGTGCACGTGCCAACTGCCTGCCCGTGTTGCCTGCGCCGTAGATCACCGCCTTGGGCCGGTTCATTCGGGCCACGATGGCCTGGTAATCGCCCCCCAGCCAGTAGCGGGCCAGTGCCCGGGTTGCCCCCACCGCCAGCAGCAGCAGCATGGGCTGGATGATCCCGACGCTGCGGGGCACCCCGGGCAAGCCGATGGCTGTTACCACGGTCATGTAGAGCAAGCCGTAAATGGCAAACGCCCGCAACACCATGAGCATGGCCGCCGTGCCCGAGTAGCGGAAGATGACGCGGTAAAACCCGTGGACGATGAACAGCGGCAGCGCCATCAGCACCGATGCCAGCACCGCCCACAACGGCCGGATGTTGTTCTCGCCCGACAGGCGCACCCATTCGTCCAGCCGCAGGTAGAAGGCCAGCCAGACGGTCAGCACACACAGGGCCACGTCCACCCCCAGCGCCAGGGCGCGCTTGCCCATGCGGGGCATGGCGAGCAACAAACTTTTCACACAGCCACCTGCTTCAAAAATCCGCGCGGATCGGCTGAAAACCGGTCAAAGTTCTCGGGCGACACAATCACGCGCAACGCCTGGGGCACCTGAGCCACGAACGCATCCAGGCCTTTGGCCGATTTTTTTCGGCCCGACTTCACTTCAATGGCATACAGGGCATCGCGGTCCTGGTAAACAAAGTCCACCTCGTCGTTGCGCTCGCGCCAATAGAACACCTTCCCGGGCTGCTGCCCCAGTTCAGCCCCTACCGCCAGTTCGAAGGCCCGGCCTCGCTCTTCGGTGTTCGTCGCCCCATTCACCCCCGTGACCATGCTGAAAAGGGCCGGGCAAGCCGGCAGCATCTTGGGACTGGAACTGCGCGTCAACCACGCCTTGGGCGAATACTTCTGCAGCGCGTGCAACATGAACGCCCCGCCATACAAGGCAATATAGTGCTTGATCAGATCGGTATTGCCCCTGTCCTGCAACTGGCCCAGCAGTTTGGTGTAACTGATTTCCTGGGCAGGGTAGGCGCACAGAATCTGAAACGCCTGTCGAAACAGGGCCGGATTGGTCACTTTATGACTTTGCAAAATGTCTTTGCCAATCACCGCCTCCACGATCGCGTCCTTCATGTAGGCGTACCAGCGGTCTGGGTCGTGCTCCAGCGACACCGCCCCCGGGTAGCCGCCCCATGCCAGGTAGCGCGGCAAATCGTAGTCGAATGCCGCCTTCAGTTCTGCATACGTCCAGTGGTGCACCCGCAGCAGTTCGAACCGGCCGGCCAGGCTTTCGGTCGCCCCCGCCTGTATCTGCAACGCACTCGATCCCAGCAGCAGTACCCGCAACCGTCCCGGTTTCGCGTCCCAGAGGGCCTTGATCGTCTCGGGCCAGTTCGCGACCTTCTGGATCTCGTCCACCACCAGCAAGGCGCCCTCGCCTTGCAGCATCGCCTGTTGCCACTGCTCCAGCAACCACGAGCGGTCGCTGACCAGTACATCGTCGGCATTGGCGTAGTGGTGCGGCCAGGCGCCTTGCGCCAGCAACTGGCGAACACCCGTGGTCTTGCCCACCTGCCTGGGCCCGACCACGACTTGCATGAACGGCTTTACAGCGCTGAAGCGCTGTGCCAATTGGGTCACAAACGCACGTTGGAAAGTCATCGAATCACAGTGATTTACGTTTTACTAGATCAAGCTAGTGTATTCGATAGGTCAGGCTTGTGAATCTTATCCCCATGCTCACTTCACCGCTTCACCGCGTCACCACTGCCTCGGCCCACCACCGTCTGCACCAGGTAGCGCAGGTAGTGGCGAAGCGTCAGGGTGCGGATCATCTCCGCGTCGGTCTGTGCCAGTAAATCGGGGGTTGACATGTCAATGCCGCTCACCTGGGCCAGCCCGGTGATGCCGGGCCGCACATCGTAAACGCCCAGGCGCTCTCGGGCAGCGATCAGCTCGGTCTGGCTGGGCAGGCAGGGGCGCGGGCCAACCAGGCTCATCTCGCCCTTCAGCACGTTCCACAACTGTGGCAATTCATCCAGCTTGGTGCGACGCAAAAAATGGCCCAGGGGCGTGATGGCCGACGCATCGGCCAGGTGCGAGGCCACGTGGGCGGCGTCTGGCCGCATGGTGCGAAATTTCACCAGCACAAACGGCTGCTGGCGGCGACCCACCCGCTGCTGACGCAACAAGGGGGAGCGTGTGTCAAGCCAGCCCAAGAGACCAATGAACAGAAGAATCGGCGACCCCAATACCAGTCCCACGGCGGAAAACAATACATCCAGGACTCGCATCACGGCTTCACCATGCATCTTCTGTTCACGGCACAAGGCAACTTGGGGCAACAACGCTACACACCGGACATGAGAATGTCAACGGCCCGGTTGATGCTGTCCCCTTGGTCGGCCACACTGCCGATACATCTCACATGGGAGCGTCTAACCGCTGCGATGAGTCGGGTAGCCAGAATCAAGCGCTCAGCGCCAACCCTGATCTCAGGGTTCAAACCCTTTATGGCTGGATAGTCTGGCAACAACGGAATGACCACCACCGCAGGATCAGGCGGCAAAAGGTCGCTTTCGACCACGACCATGGCCACACCCTTGTACTCCGCTACGCTGTAGCGGGTCAGGCACTCCATGAAGCGACCCCAGGTGCACAGATGATCTCGGCCAGCGGATGCCCATGGCGTTCGTGCCATTGCGCTTGCGCAGCAAAACTGCCTGCATTCTCAATCAACCACTGCTCGCGGCGTGCCTCGGCCACGGCCTTCCTGAGAGCCGTTTCGGCCACCGCCGACACGTTGATTTCAAGCGCTTTGGCACAGTCAAGTACCTCAGCATCCAGAGTGACTGACGTTTTGCGTTTGATGGCAAGCACCACGGCGGCCTCCTTATTCAATATACCGCCAATATATACCGAAATGAGATGCATCCGGTGGGGTCACCTGTGGATGACAGGCTGCTGCGCATCGTGCAACGCCATCTTCCGCATCTGCGCCTGCATCGTCACAGGCGGTGTCCAGCCCAGCAGGGCGTGGGCTTTTGAGGCGTCCACCTGCAGCGACCCGAACAATCGGTCGGCCACGGCGGCTTTGCCCAGCAGGCGAGCGGCACCGCGCATCAGGCCCACGGGTACGGGCAGCAAGCGGGGCGGCACCCCATAGGCTTGGGCCACCCGGCGCAGCAGTTCGGTGGTGGACACGTCGTCGCCGTCAGACACCAAAAACGTCTGGTTGGCCGCCTGCGGCGAACGCTCGGGGCTGCCGCACAGGGTGATGAAGTCGACCAGGTTGTCGAGCGCCACCAGCGAGCGGCGGTTGTGCACCGCCCCCAGCGGCAGCGGCACGCCCTGGCGCACCCACTGCACCATGCTAGCAAAGTTGCCCTTCACGCCAGGGCCGTACACCAGTGGCGGGCGGATGATCACCACCTCCATGCCCGTGTCGCGGGCCACCTGCCACAGCACCTGCTCTGCCTCGTGTTTCGACAGGCCATAGGCGTCTTGCGGGGCCGGGGTGTCGGCGGGGGTAAATGGTTGGCCTGGCGGTGTGGCCTCGCCATTGACCTTGACGGAGCTGATGAACACAAACCGCTTGACGCCTGCTCGCGCGGCCTGCCGGGCCAAGTGGGCGGTGCCTTGCACGTTGACGCGGCGGTATTCGGCCAACGGGTCGGCCAGTTTCTCGTGCATCACGTGGGCGCGGGCGGCCAAGTGCACCACCACGCTGGTGCCCTCAAGGCCAGGCCACGGCATCTCTGTTTGGGCCAAGTCGCCCACCACCACGGGCGTAATGCCAGCGGGCAACGCCGCATGTGGCAGCGCCCGCACGGCGGCCCACACTTGTGTGTGGAACTGTTGCAGCAAGCGTGTACTCAGCAACTGCCCGATGAAACCACTCGATCCGGTAAGGAAGACTCGATTTAGGGAACTTTCCATAAAACTCACAATGAGTTAATGCACTTACAAATTTATCGATGTTAACTCAACGGAATCAAGAACGCAGTGCCGCACTAGCTTCTTGACACCGCCGAGCTAAAGAATAATTCCTAAATTGAAATATCAACTATGCACGTAAAAGTGCCTTGTAATAATCCAGCAAGGCTAAAGAAACCTTATCACTCTGGAATTCAGTACGTGCACGTTTTTGTCCAGCATCACCCATTCGACACGCAAGCGCCTTGTCCGTCAGCAGCAGCATCAGCTTATTGCTAAGATCAACAACGTCTGCAGGTTCGAATAGCAAACCAGTCACTCCATCGACAATCGCGTCAGTAATGCCATAAATGCGGGAACCTATTGTTGGAAGACCGGTGGCTGCAGCCTCCAAGAGCACCATTCCGAAGCCCTCACGATAACTAGGCAGACACAATAAATCTGAGGCAGCCATATAAAGCTCAGGCTGAGATGTATAGCCAACAAAGTGAAGATGATGAGTGAATGCATCACAGATCTTCTCGATCTTCGGGCGTATATTTTCCTCATCGGGACCTACAAATAGCAAATGTGCGTTAGGACAGGCTGCGTTGATCCGAACAAATGCCGAGGCCAGATCCAATAGACCCTTGTCTATATTCAATCTTCCAACATACAATATAACTTGATCTGAGGCAGGAATGCCTAGCAGTTCCCGTACTCGCACTCGCGCCTCAATATTTGGTCTAAAGCGAGCAGTGTCAACACCACAGATAGATCCATTAGCAAGCATTTCCAACCGGCCAGGGCTTACAACGCGCTCACGTATCAAAAAACTCTCCTCTGAGCGACTAACCACTAAGAGATGCGTCGCACAGCGAGCCATCACAGTATCCAATGTTTTGAGCAGGAATCGCCAAAGTCCAGTTCGTGTAATCCAGACTTCACCCTGGAACGTATGTACTCTCAATGGCGTGTTGGCAAGCCAAGCCGCAATCATGCCTAGCAAACCAGTTTTGGGAGACAAAGAGTGGATCAGATCATATCTTTCGCGACGAAAGATTAGTAATAGCTGCAAAAGCGTTTTAAGATCCTTTAGCGGCGATGGTTTACGCTCAACCCCAATGGAAATGATCTTAAAACTACCTTTTATTTCATTCAAAAAAGATATATCATCTACATTTGTTATGACAGTGAGATCCACTTCACGACTTAACATCTCGATTTGATTGACAAGGAAAAATCGAATGATTAGCGGACTGGATATAACCCAACATACTTTCTTGCCGGGAAAACCTATCTTAGAAACCTCTGACATAGCCTACCCCTCACCCAACTCCAGAAAACAAAATTTTCACGTCAAATCATAAAGATGTATTTATTTCATCAAAGCAAAAAATACCATTTGGATAATAAATGCTCATTTTATCGCATTGAAATGAAAAAATCCAAAGATCTTTGAAAAAATCCAGTAGATATACGCAGGAAACCATCGTGTATTTTTAAATGACTTGGCATGGGATAAAATTTCATGGAATTTTATTAACCTAATCTGCTCATGCGATTTTAGAAAGAATAGAAATCCATTTCGAATCGTCTGCCTCCTAATGGCATTCAGTTTTCGACTTGATAACGAGAAAGCACTACGCCTGTACATGAGCAAAGGAGTATCAGTATTCGAAATATTAAAATCAATTGAAACCTCGCACCATAGCTTATGATCTTCTGCAGCCACAGTAGAATCATACCTAAAGTTCTTGTAAATATAAGCCCTCGCAAGTACGGATGGATGACACACAGGGCAAGAATAACACAGCAGAAGCTTAATTATTTTCAGATCAGATGGATGATTAATTAATTTTTCAACACCAGACACCTCATCGAATGAAATATACGGGGAAGAGACAATGTCAACATCAACATTTAATTCAAGAAATTTCACCTGCTCCGCTATCCTGTGTGGTAATGATATGTCATCTGCATCCATTCTAGCTATGTATTCACCCTTAGATTTCTCAATCCCAAAATTTAATGCAGCAGAAATTCCACCATTCTCTTGACGAAAACAAAATAGATTGGACATTTCCGACTTAAGTCGTTCAACAACTGCATAGGTAGCGTCAGTTGAACCATCATCAATTACGATAATTTCTATATTTTCATAAGTTTGCTCATAAATTGATCTGATAGAAACCTCTATGTGTGCCGCAGCATTGTATGCAGGAATAATAACACTAACTAAAGGCCTAGCAACGATTATTGATCGACTGTCTTTTTCGGTCATTTTGCCAAAAGAATAATTAAATTCTTATCCATTTCCCAGGAATCAAGTCGCAAGTGTCTATGGGTTTAGCAAACCAGCGCTTGGGTGCAATCACCATCTTTTCTTCAAGAGAGTTCAACCAAGCACCCCACCAACTGAAAGAGCTGTTCGCAATGATCTGGTGCCGACATTGAGACATTAGATAAATATCAATCTCCGGATCCTGCTCATTCCCGGTAACAAATATTGCATTATCACCAAGCGCCAAGTTATCTTGCGCCCAAGCCATGTCGTTGGAAAAAACGAAGAAACGTGGGTTTTCCAATCGTTCGCGCATGTAGGCTATTGATGCCTCAAAATAAGCTGGCGAACAAACACCATGAACCTTAAGCGTATTCAAATTAGTTACGTAATCACCACGGCGTACGTGTATCGCCACACTCTTGCAATTTCGGGCCAGTTCTGCGAGATGCGCATTTTGGGTTGAAAGCGACGCGACCGGAACAAACTCGCGGCGTAACGTTGCAGCGATACCTGTGAAGTAGCGTTCCGACTGGAAGTAACCATCGATCATCGTGCCATCCTGAATCGATTCCCACGCAGCGTCGTATTTAAACTGGATTTCTGCATACCAGCGCGTATAGATGCCCATTCTCCGCAGCAAGCGAGACCCCCGACGAAACCACGACGGCCAACGTGCGAGCTGTTCTGGGCTGGCAACCGGAATGTCTATCGCAAATTTATGTAGACCGTAGTTATAAAGCGAATAGTGTTCGAAATCTCGTGTGTCCAAGAGCAGTTCTGTCCCGAGTCTACCAGCCAGCGCTCGACCCGCCGCGTATTGGAACATCTGGTTTCCGAGGCCGCCGATCAGCCTGACTGCGATCATGATGGGGCTCCTTGGGTCGGGTTAGGTTTAAGACGTACAGCGAGTAGGCGTGTCGTGGCGGGATTTTTCCATAGTAGCAGCGACAGTGACACCGCTGAGACGAAACCAGTCAGCGCAAGGATAGTCAGAGCGGACCCAATACCCTCAGGGACCAGTGGCACATTCAGAGCCAGCATGGCAGCGGCAACCACTAGCAGTAGCGCAGAGCACCAGCGCGAGAGGTCAAGGCGAAAATCGTGCAACCGTTGCATGGCAAATGCCATTACGGCGAGTGTCACTACACCGGCTACAGCCAGCATTGCCACTGCCCGGTCTATGTCACCTCCAATATGCGCCACCCACGCGATACCACCCACCATTGATGCTGCGCCGGCTGCATAGGGTGGCACCAAAGCGAACATTCGTCGATCAACTTGCGCAGCTGTGGCCAACACGTTACTGAGTGCTCTACAGAACTCAATGACAGCACCTAACAGCACAAAATGCACAATACCGACATAGGCTGCATCGACCAGCAGCGCGATCAGCGCAGGTGCCGCGACGAGAGTGGCAGCCGCTGTCACCAAGTAGACTGGGCCAAGTGTGTTGAGCAAATCAGCAAAAGCCTGCGAAGCATCTGGCCGATCTGACGAACCGATGCGACGGTAGAACAGTGGAAACAGAAACTGCATGGCCAATGACTCAAGCAGCCCCCACAACTGCGTTGCAAGCGTCAGGCCGACAACTGCGTAACCCAATGCCACCAACCCCCAGTGCAGCTCAACCAGCAGGCGATAACCGGACAACAAGCACCACATGAACCCGGTGGCCACAGCAAGCGGCACGATGTAGCCCTTTAGCACACCAGGCTCAAGCAGTGGGAAACGCCCCACCTTCGCCGTTGGCAACGTACGCCGCACCGCCATGCCAGCACCGAACGCGCCAATAGCCATGCCAACTGCCTGCCCCGCGAACCACGCCAAGCCCACAGAAACAAAACTGGTGATTGCAAACGATAGGAAGAGCCCCAATAGCGCTGTCACTGCCCCCCATCCTACCGACTGCGCACGGTATCCCAGCATATTCAACAACGACACAGAGGTCGCGTTCCAGGTTGCCGCCACCACCATCAACGTGACCAAGGTCATGACAAGAACTCGTTCAGTCACTGTAATTGGCTGCGTCAACGCCCATGTACCGCTGCCAAGCGCACCGGCAAATGCCGCAACCATTACCCACGCGCGGTACCGAGTCAACCTTGACAGCAATGTGCCATCGTCGGCCCAGCCATGTGTGTGACGATTAATGTACTGACCAACTGGGTTAACGAGAAACAACCCACAAAAGACTTGAAAGGTGACTAGCAGTGCAAGCATACCGTACTGTTCGGGAGGTAGCAGCGACGTAGACAAGCGTATAGACGCCAGCCCTACCAGTGCTGTGACAAGGCGCCCCACGCCGACCCACAGCAAGTCACGCGCTGCGGCCAATGTCCTTCACGATCGTTGACACGATCGTCTCGGCAAAGAATTGGTTACCAAAGGGCTTGGCTGCATCACTATCAAGAAACGCAGCAATGCGTTGCTGGTAGCCACGGTAAGTAGCCTCATCGATTGTCTTCAGGTGTGCGTATACTGCGGCAGTATCGGCAAACTGGCGACGGTCAATGTAGCAATCAGCGGGAATGTGGTCAGCAACGTTGTTTGCACCCCAATAGACCGGAACGCAGCCAGCAAAAAAACAATCAAAAATCTTCTCTGTAATGTAGCCAGGCATGTCGCGCACGTTCTCGTAGCAGATCGAAAATCGCGTTCGAAGTAATACGTCGCGCTTACGGTCTACCTTGCCGCGGTACGAAGGAAATGGATGAGGCCGCATAAAACGCGGCATATGTACCCAGAGGCGCTGCACAACCTTACCAACAAGTCCAGGCTGTGCCGGTGGAATATCCCAGCCTGTCCCGTAGAGATCGAAATCCTGTGGCGCGTACTGCTCAAACCAACGGATCGCGCGTACACGCTCGCTGTAGAGCTCACGTGAGTCGCGAACGGCAACCGCTTTATTGCCGGCAATGATGCAACAGAAGCGATCCCGGCGAGTAAAGCCATCCACGTCTGGAGTAGTGAGCGAATTCGGTAGGTTTATCTTGATAAAGCGAGCATCACCTGTGCGAGTATCGTCCCAGCTAAAGACTTTACGGTAACCAGAGGGCACATAAGCATTAGCCGGCATAACGGTCGGCGTTTCGAGCAGCAGTAAGTAGACTGGTGCATTGGAGTCTAAATCCTGCACATTCATGTGTATGGAAAATGCTGGCGTGGATTTAATACGGTCTTGCGTGTGAATGGTATAGCCACTAGCACGAAGCTTTTCAGCAAGCAGGACATAGGGCTCGTAGCAACCGTCGCGATTACCGGCGCTTTCAAGGCTAAAGATGCTGTCATCAACCAGGCCATGTCCGACTAGCGTGCACACCTTCATCTCGGCAGAATCTGAAAGATCTCCTGAAGGAATCACAGCTTCCCTGACCTGGTTTCTGATTTATGCACCCATGACTCCCACACAAACGGGTAATTCCACATTTCAACATGCGTATTCACCAAAGCGTTGCGGATAGCATCCCGCTTGGCCGGCGCCCCAGGAAGAAAGTTATGGAACTGAACCTGAATGTAACGAACCCGGTCGATCAGCCCAGAATGGATCAGAGCAGGCAATACGTCAAACTCACCCCCTTCGATATTGATTTTGAGTAAATCGACAAAGTTCACCTCCAACTCATCAAACATCTCGGAAATCGGGCGCAGCTCTGCTTGACGCCCTGCACCGTTGCCGCGCACGAAACTGGAAGCATCGGCACTTTCGCTAATGTCGAACCAGCCTGCCTTGTCCGAGAGGCCGAATTTCAAGCACGTGATTTTTTCATTCCCGGCAAAGCGTGCAACGCATTGTGCATGAAATGCGGGCATTGGCTCAAATACGAAAACCCGACAACTGTATCGCTGGTTGATCTGCGCCGCGAAATCTCCGTGATACCCGCCAAGGTCCCAGACAACGCTATCCGGATTGAGCGGGTAGTCCAGCCGCAACGTGTTGTCCCCGTCGTCCCGGAACCAACGCTTGACAGCGAGCAAAAATGGGTCGCGAAGCACTTCGCGCCTGAACAACCTGATGACCTTACCAATGATTCCAGACATAACGATGGTCTCAGATAGTACTCAAAGCCGCGATAGCATCGGCGATGGGGTAATGGTGGTTCCCCACGAACAACCCGTTGGCGTCGATGTGGTCGGCGTTGGCAAGGTCGCCGACGATATCGGCGTCAAAATACTTCATGACCTCGTTGCGCGCGAAGTTTCCAGCGACGATAGGCCTGCACTCAAACCCAAGCGTGTTGAGTTTCGACAGCAGTTGTGGGCGTGTCATGGTCGAGCCCGGCCTGATGACCAGACTGAAACCGAACCAACTGCTTTGACCGATCTCGCGCTGGATAAGAATGTCAGGGTGATTGCTCATCACGCTCTGGAGCAGTGCACCGTTCTTGCGGCGCTCGGCAATCAGCATAGGGAGTTTCTTCACCTGCTCAACACCCAGGGCACCAGACAACTCAAGTGGCCGGAGGTTGTAGCCCGGTAGCACGAAGCGGAAAGATTCTTTAAATGGATCGTCGCTTTTCTCGCCGCAAACGTGGTTGAACTTGGGCAAATTGCGTGTCCAACCGTGGGCGCGCAACGAGAGCATGATCTGATAAAGCTCTTCGTCATCGGTAACAGTAAGGCCGCCCTCCATGGTTGAAATATGATGCGAAAAAAAGGAGCTGAATGACCCCATCACACCAAAGGTGCCCGCCTTCTTGCCATTGAACTCTGCACCCATCGACTCGCAGTTGTCCTCAATCACGCGGATATCACGCGAGCCGATCATCGCTTGGATGCAGTTGAAGTCGTTCGGGTTGCCCAGCAGGTTGACCACCATGATCAAACGAGTACGGTCAGTTATGGCCCGCTCAAGCTCGCCAAGGTCGTAATTGAGTGTTTCGAGATCAATGTCAACGAAGCGAAGCCGTAGGCCGTACTGATGCAGCGGGTAGTAAGTCGTACTCCATGACACGGCGGGTACGATGACTTCGTCACCGGGCTGCAGTCGATTTTCTTTGGTAAAAAACAGCGCAGCGACCATGAGCAGGTTCGCCGACGAACCGGAGTTGGACATCACCGCATACTGGCTGCCAATGTATTGAGCGAACGCCTTTTCGAAGACCTGCACCTCCTTGCCCATGGTAAACATACCAGAGGCAATGACGCGCTGCATGGCATCCAGTTCAGCTTGGTCCCAGGTGGCGGTGGCGAGTGGGTACTTGAAAGTCACAGTGCGTATTCCTCGAGGTAGTACCGGTAAGCCAGGCGGATGCCCTCTTCCAGTGATGTCTTTGGCGACCAACCCCAAGCGGACTGCCGGGTGGTGCTGACCAATTTCTGCTTCATGCCGACAGGCTTCGTAAGATCGTGGAGAAATTCGCCTTGCCAGCCGATGACAGACGCGGCAGCCGCATAGTACTCGTTGATGCTGTAGTCGTGACCAAGCCCTATGTTCATTGTTTCCGGGAGGGTCTCGATGTCAGCAAGTGCCCGAAGCGTGGCATCGGCCACGTCACCTGCATACATGAATTCTCGGCGTGCGGTGCCGTCGCCCCAGATCTCGACCGTACCTGCACCGGTCGTTTTTGCAACATGAACTTTATGGATGATCGCAGGGACCAAGTGCGAATGCTCGGGTGCGAACTTGTCGTGCCGACCATAGAGGTTGCAGGGAATGAGCGTCTTGTAGTGCAGGCCAGGGTCTTCGCGCCGAATGTACTGACACAGGCGCATAGCGAAAACCTTGGCGATGGCATAGCCTTCGTTGGTGGGCTCGAGCTCGCCCTTGAGAATCAGATCTTCATCCAGCGGGTTGACTGCATTTCGTGGATACATGCACGAACTGGCTAGGTTGAGCAGCTTGCCGACCCCTGCTTCGCGGGCGGCGAGTATGACGTTTCGCCCAAGGTCTACATTGGTCACGAGAAAGTCAACTGGATGGGCCATGTTGGCCTGTATGCCACCGACACGTCCTGCTGAATGGATCACTGCGTCGGGTCTGACGACTGCCATGAAGCGGCGCGTGGCTGCAAAGTCGGTAAGGTCCAACTCATGGCTGCCGGGTGCAATAAAGTCCCATTGGCTAGCCAACGGGTGCTCAAGAATATTGCGACCGACCATTCCACGGCCGCCCGTGAGCAGAATGCGCGCTTTTGCCACCACGATCAACCCTGATTTCTCAGCGCTTTGTGGCCGTGGATCTTGACCTTCATGTCGAACTCGGCTTCCAGCATATCCGCGCGGGCCATTTCGCTGACCAACTCGTTGAACGTGATCTTGGGCACCCAGCCAAGCTTTTGGCGCGCCTTGGTGGCATCACCAAGCAGCGTTTCAACCTCGGTAGGCCGAAAGTAGCGCGGATCGACAGCCACGATGCACCGTCCCGTTGCTGCGTCATAGCCTTTTTCGCTTTCACCGGTTCCTTCCCATCGAATCTGCATGCCAAACTCTTTGGCGGCGGCATCGACAAACTCGCGCACCGTGTACTGCACGCCGGTAGCGATCACAAAGTCTTCGGGTTTGTCCTGCTGCAGCATCAGCCACTGCATCTCAACATAGTCTTTCGCGTGGCCCCAGTCACGCTTGGAGTCGAGGTTACCGAGGTACAGGCAATCTTGAATGCCGAGCTTGATGCGAGCCAACGCGCGGGTGATCTTGCGGGTGACAAAGGTTTCACCGCGGATCGGGCTTTCGTGGTTAAACAGAATACCGTTGCAGGCGTAGATGCCATAGGCTTCACGGTAGTTGACAGTGATCCAGTAGGCGTAGAGCTTCGCCACGGCATATGGACTGCGCGGATAGAAGGGGGTGGTTTCCTTCTGGGGGATTTCCTGCACCAGACCGTACAACTCCGAGGTGGAGGCCTGGTAAAAACGGGTCGTTTTTTCCAAACCCAGAATGCGCATGGCTTCGAGAATGCGCAAAGCGCCCAGGGCGTCGCTGTTGGCGGTGTATTCAGGCTCCTCGAAGCTGACAGCCACATGGCTCTGGGCTGCCAGGTTATAGATCTCGTCGGGCTGCGTCTGTTGAATGATGCGCGTAAGGCTAGAAGAGTCGGTCATGTCCCCGTGATGCAGCACGAAACGTTGGTTGGCTTCATGTGGGTCCTGGAACAAATGGTCGATGCGGTCGGTGTTGAAGAGTGATGTTCGGCGTTTGATGCCGTGCACGATGTAGCCCTTGCCCAAGAGAAACTCAGCAAGGTAGGCACCATCCTGTCCAGTGACACCTGTAATCAGTGCAGTCTTTTTTGTGTCTGTCATTGTGTAAAAAAGGGCTCAAGCCCTGCCATAGTTGTCTGTAAATCGAACGATGTCATCTTCACCCAGATAGCTACCCGACTGCACTTCAATGATTTCCAGCGGAATGGTGCCGGGGTTGGCCAGACGATGCACCTCGCCCAGCGGGATGTAGGTGGACTGGTTTTCGGTAAGCAGCAGTTTTTTGTCGCCGCAGGTGATTTCGGCCGTGCCAATTACGACCACCCAATGCTCGGCCCGGTGGTGGTGCTTTTGCAGACTGAGGCTGGCACCGGGCTTGACCTGGATGCGCTTCACCTTGAAGCGCCCGCCTTCGTCGATGCTGTCGTACCAGCCCCAGGGGCGGTGTACCTTGCGGTGCAGGGTGTGCTCTTCGCGCTTTTGCTGCTGCAGGGCGTTGACGATGTGCTTCACATCCTGGCTGCGCGACCGGTCGGCCACCAGAACGGCATCGGGCGTTTCCACCACCACCAGGTTTTCAACACCCACCACAGCAACCAGGCGACTGGTGCCATGCACCAGGGTGTTGCGGCTATCTGCGGACAGCACGTCGCCCACATGGGCATTCCCCTGTTCGTCTTTGGGCAACACGCTCCACACGGCGTCCCAGGCGCCGAGGTCGCTCCAGCCAGCATCAAGCGGGGCCATGCGGATGGGGAAGCGGCTTCCCGGGCAGCGCTCCATGACGGCGTAGTCAACGGAGTCACTGGGTATGTCGGCAAACTCGGCCTTGCCAGGCCGAACGAATGCGGCATCGGTGCTGCGCCGGGCCCAGGCGGCGCGGGTGGTGGCCGCAATATCGGGCCGAAAGCTCTCGATGGCCTGGAGCCAGACGGATGCCTTGAGCACGAACATGCCGGCGTTCCAGTAATAGCCGCCCTCAGCCAGGTACTGCCGGGCGGTGGCTTCATCGGGTTTTTCAACAAAACGTTCGACCACCAGGGTGGGCGTGGGCGCCACAACGGCCTGGATGTAGCCGTAGCCGGTCTCCGGGCGGTCGGGGGTGACGCCCAGTATCACAATGGCGCCCTCTGCCGCCTGACGTATGGCTTCGTGCATGGCGCCATTGAACGCAGAGGCATCGGCCACGGTCTGGTCTGCAGGGGTGACGACCAGCACAGGGTCATCGCCGTTTTCAACAGCAGCCAGTGCGGCAAGCGTAAGCGCGGGAGCAGTGTTTCTGGCCACCGGCTCTAGCAGGACAGCAGTTGGCGATATGCCGACTTCGCGCAATTGTTCGGTTGCCAGAAACCGATGGTCCTCACCGGTCACCACCAGGGGGGCGGCCACCTGAATGGTTTCTACGCCTAAGCCCATCAGCCGTTTGGCCGCTTGCTGGAACAAGCTTTCTGCACCCGTGAGGCACAGAAACTGTTTGGGGAAACCGGCCCGCGAGAGTGGCCACAGGCGAGTGCCAGAGCCCCCACAAAGAATAACGGGTTGCACTTTGATTGGACGGGTCATGACATCACACTGATCTTTGAGACTGCTGGAACCGCCATGTGCTGGCACACATGTCGTCCAAGGTGCGGGTGGCACGCCAGTTCAATGCTTCAATCGCCTGATGGGGGTCTGCATAGCAGGCGGCCACATCACCCGCACGGCGGGCAACGACTTTGTAGGGCACTCGCTGGCCTGAAGCTTTTTCAAACGCCTGAATCATGTCCAGCACGCTGTAGCCCTTGCCAGTGCCGAGGTTGATGGCATGCCAATCGGTGGATTGAGACAAGAAAGCCAATGCGGCCGCATGCCCTTCCGCCAGGTCCATGACATGGATGTAGTCCCTCACACCCGTGCCATCGGCGGTGGGGTAATCGGCGCCAAACACACTCAGTTCAGCTCGCTGGCCAGCAGCCACCTGTGCGATGTAGGGCATGAGGTTGTTGGGAACGCCGTTTGGGTTCTCGCCAATGAGGCCACTTTCGTGAGCCCCCACCGGGTTGAAGTAACGCAGGCAGGCCATCCGCCAGGCCGGGTCTGATGTGGCCACGTCTTTCAACATCTCTTCGATGTGCAGCTTGCTTCGGCCATAGGGGTTGGTGGCGCTGGTGGGGTGGCTTTCATCCACCGGGAGGTACTGAGGTTCGCCGTAAACGGTGGCGCTGCTGCTGAAGACGAGCGTCTTGACCTGGACCGACTGCATGGCCTGCAGCAAGCTGATGGTGCCCTGAACGTTGTTGGCGTAATAGTCGACCGGCTTTTCAACGGACTCGCCAACGGCCTTCAAACCCGCAAAGTGAACCACCGCATCCATGCGGTGAGCAGTGAGTGTGCTGATTAGAAGCTCTGTATCGCGCACATCGCCTTGGATGAAAGGCATTGGTTGCCCCGTGATCTGGGCCAGCTTTTCCAGAACCGCATCGCTGCTGTTGGACAGGTTGTCGTACAGCACAACCTGATGACCTGACTGCACCAACACCACGGCTGTGTGGCTGCCGATGTAACCCGTTCCACCGGTTAACAAAACGTTCATGGGCTAGACCGAGGCTTGGCGTTTCGCTGGCCGCAAACGGCTGTTCCGATTTCATCTAGGAAATCGGCTTTAAGAAGGACTTGGGAAATGTGACTCAATGCGCTTTAGGCACGCTACCGCCATGCCGTTCCACGTTCAGCATGAGCGATGCAGTGATTTTCGCACACCAGCAAATAGCATCTTTGAACCACCATGCGGTGATCGTTTTGAATCACTCGCTTCCCATGATCTGGCTCCACAAAATCCTGCCTCTGTTTGTTCTGCCCCTGAGGCTGTGCATGGCGCTGGTGACCTCGGCCTTTTACATGCCAAGGGCGCAGGCTCAGTTTACCCAGGCCGGTTTTGACGTGACGCCTGGCGAGAGTGGATCGGCTGGGCCTGGATGGCCGTGGGTCGATGAGGTCAATGAAGTCTTCTTGAAGAATTGGGCTGGCTGCCAGCGCCATGGCTTGTCGCCGTTTGCCAATGGGCAGGTGGCGTGCAGATCATGCCGATTTCATCGCCGCCTACCACGCGACGTCTACGGTGTGCCCTTGCGGATTTCGGCTTCGAGCGCTGGTGAGGCAATGTCGCTGATATCCCGGAACGCAGGGGCGAGCTGGTCGATGAGCTGGCCGTTGGCCCCGTGCTCTTCGAAGCAGGTTTTCCACTGCCGCACCTCGCCCCAGACACGGCGCATGATGCCCACCGCCATCGGACGCTCGGGCACGAAGGCGGCGTAGTGGCTCAGGGCGTTGTCCAGGGTGGCGAGCTTGCCCTGCTCGCCCACACCGAGGTGGAGCCGGCGCTCGCTGGCCAAGACGGGTCGCGGCACCACGTCGTACAGCGGGCTGAGCACCCAACCGCCCAGCCGCGGGTCGCGCACGAAGCCGTGGTTGCGCAGGTGGTCGTCGTCGTTGGTGACGAAGATGTTGAGCACCATGCGCGCAAACATCTCGTCGGCGTTGGCCTTCACCACGATGGGATGGACGTACCGGCGGATGGCGCGGCCCAGGTCGGCGTAGGCTTTGTCTGGCGACTCGAACTCGCTGCAGGCCACCAGGGTGAGACCGCTGACAAAGGGCAGCCGCCCTTCCACCCGACCGTCGCCCGGGCGGGTGTCCAGCAGGGCGCCTTCCGGCAAGAGTTCGCCCGCCTGGGCCCAGTAGCGGTCGAACCGCCGGATGAGCATGACCGGTCGCCCGCCCAGGTCCAGGTAGCGCACCTCGGGCACGGTGAGGCCGCAGCGACGGGCCAGTTCCAGGGTGCAGGTCTCGGCCCGCGCCACGTCGAAGGTGTCGCCCTTGGCCGGAAACTTGGCCAGCCAGAGCGCGCCCGCGTCGTCACGCACCGCGGCCTTGGGCCGTGCACCGCCAGCCGAGGGCCCGGCACCCAGAAAATTCTCGAGGTTGGCCGGCACGGGGGCACCGTTCTCGACGGCCTCTGCGGCCTGCAGCACGTACTGCAGCGAGTGCATGTCACTGGCCGAGGGCGAATCGGGGCTCGTGCGCGTCTCCCGCACGTCCAGTGCGCCCACCCGGTCGCCGCCGGCGTTCAGCAGGTACTGCACCTCCAGCAGGCTGTTGGCCGGCACCCTCAGGCGCGCCTCGATGACCCGGCGCCCCCAGGCGTCGGGGGCGGCGTCGCGAATGCCACCGAACTCCCCCAGTCCGTTGACTGGGAAGAGCACCTTGCCCTTGATGCCCTGCCGGTCTCTGAACGCCAGGCTCACCGGGTCCAGCTCAAAGGATTCTTTGCGCTCGAGGTAGCCGGTGCCGTAGGCGAACTCACTGGCCAGCTCGCGGTTCTGCACGTTCGCGCCGTCGGTCTCCGTCAGGCCCAGGATGCCCGACGGCACGAACCGGTGCCCATCAGCCTGCCCGACGTGGCTGAAGACGTAGACCTCGGACTTCTTGCGTGCCATCAGAAGTCCAGCCGCTCCAGCTCGGTCTTGCTCAAGGTGCGGACGCGCTGGGTGGTCTCGCGCGCGGCCAGTGCTTGCAGCGACGGGTCGTCTTCTTTCAGCAGGGACAGCAGGCTCACGCCGGGAGCTATGGCCTCCAGATACCGCAGGATTTGCGCCTGGGTGCGGCCGAGGTCCCCCTTCTCGAGCAGCACGGCCGTGGAACGGGAGAGCCCGGCCCGCGTGGCGGCATCGGCTTGCCGAATCCGTCGGGCCATGCGCAGGCGAGCCAGCTTCTCACCAAGCTGGCGGGCCTCGTCCAGGCGCTCTGGGGTCATCAGGGGGTGTTCGTTGCGCTTCATGGCTGCAATTTCAGTCTCAAAGATTATAGAGACCGTGATTGCAGACATTTTGACGTCAGATCGTCAGCACGTCAAGTGTGCAATCGCAGTCAATGACTCGTTTGTGATTGGGATTGCGGACATGAGACACCGGACAACCGCATCGCTCCTCGCGGCAATCACCAGGCCACCGCCAACAGCAGAGCGAGGCGAATTTGGAGTGCTGGCGAACCGAATTGGGCGGTCCCCCAGCCACGTGATGGGGCGCAAACAGATGTTTTCTGCGCAAATCCTGCGCGCGTTCAAGCGCAGTCGCGGGTATGAGAAGTGGCTTGCGGATCTTGGGCCGACAAAATTTCGGCAGTTGACAGATACGAATCCATAGAATCAGACAGCGCCAGCCTCAACTCATTTTGATGCAATGGGACGGCGCAGAAAGTCCAGCACAAACTGGTAACGGACTGATCGAATGATGTCTGCAATCTGGGCCGTGTCAATGTTCATGTAGTCGTGAACGATGCGGTTTCTCAGGCCCACTATCGCGTTCCACTGCGGCAAGTCGGGGGGCGGGATCAACTGCAGGCGCGCCAGCGCAGCGAATGCATCGTATGCCGACACAGGTACTTCATGCCCTGCTGCTTTTAAGCTGTGCTTGGCTTTGCCGATGGCGTTTTCTACCAGCACCTGTAGCGCGTGCAGCATGCCTGCCTGCTCAAGCGAGTTCAGACCCGGACCGGGTTGCTCGAGTAGGCGGCAAGCCTGGTTCAACATGGCTGCGCAATCTGCGGCGATACGCTGGCACTCGGCCTCGTACAGCTCAAGCCGCATGTCGCTGCCTCCAGTCAAAGTCCTCTATCTCCGCCCAGGTGGTTTGGAGAAACCGCAGCCAGGGCAAGCAATCGGCACCATACAAAACCAGACCGTGCTCAGCCACCTGCGCGCGCATGGCCAAGCGGGCAGCGGCCAAGTCAATCAGATCGATTTTTTCGGGTTCCACCTTGAGAGCACGGGCGAGGTCGAGCCTTAAAGCCTCGGTCAATGCCAGGCGCCTGAAAGCGGACACATCACGAACCCAGCGAATGGCGATGTCCCAGTCGCTGTCTGGCTTTGACTCACCTGACGCTTGGCTGCCCACCAACACGGCAAATTCCAGTTCTGCGCACCTTTGAAATATCGCATTGAGCTGACTTTGCAAGTCTGGCTGGATGTTAAGCGTCATGCTTGCATTATTTCAGAAGCCATGTACGGATGGACGCTGGCACGGATCACGGCCGGACGAACCCCTTCAACCCACCTTGCGCAGGCTGGCGGGGGCCACTGGCACGCGCACCTGGCGCGACATGAGTTCAATGAGCACCATGACGCGGCGCTCGCCGTCGGCCATCTGGTAGATGCCTTCGATGCCGGCAAAGGGCGCTTCGGTGAGGCGCACGCGCTCGCCCGGCTGGAACAGGCGCTCAGGCTTGGCCTGGACAGATGCCTCTTGCTCGCGCAGGGCTTCAACCAGTGATTCAGCCACCTTGGCCGGCTCCACCCCGAAGCTGACCAGACGGCTGACGCCTTTGGTGGAACGGATGGGCGCCCAGCTTGGCGCTGAATCGCCCTGGCCCAGGCGGATGAACAGGTAGCGCGGAAACAGGGGTTCGGCGGCCACCGTGAGCACGCCCTGGCGGAGCTTTTCGGACGGGAGGGTGGGCAGGTAGCACGGATAGCCTTGGCGCTGGAGGTTGTCCAGGGCGCACTTTTCCTGCCTGGGCTTGGTATGGACGAGATACCAGTGCATCGCCACCTCCGAAAGTTGTCTTTGTGGCCAGCATTTTACGCTTCGGATGGCGAGAGCGGCTCTTCGATTTCGCCATCGGCCTCAGGAGGCGAACAATGCCTCCTGGCGTTGAGCGGGCTCTTCGCTCGGACTTCTCGGCCGCCCCGAGCATCGCTCAGCGTCAGCGCATTGCCCTGGCGCATATCGAAGCCGAGAAGGAGCTAGAACCTGTCCGAGAAGGCGCTGCGGGAGTGGTGTGAGTTCTTCATTGAACTGGCGGACGATCAAGTGACGTTCATGACGAAGCTGCTTGCGCTTGACCAGCTCAAGGAGAGCATTGCCATGCTCATGCTGGTGCGCTCCATATCCTGCTGCCCAATCTCTACCCTGAAGCCGCCGCCGTCAACAACGATTTGAGTCGTGGCTGTCGATGCAGTAGCCTTGAATGCCCTTTAAATGACCCCGATTTCGGGCCCTTTATGTGCAATCCGATTGCACACGGATCCGGAAAAAAGTGGGGGCCATGAAAAAGGCAAACCCGCAAAAAACCGAAGTCTGATGCGGGTTTAGGTTATGGTGGCCTGGGGCGGAATCGAACCACCGACACGCGGATTTTCAATCCGCTGCTCTACCAACTGAGCTACCGGGCCAAGACCATTAATATAACACAAAAACCACTCAGATTCCCGAGCGTTTGGACTTGCCAAGGTCCACGCCCAGCTGCTTGAGCTTGCGGTACAGGTGCGTGCGCTCCAGACCGGTCTTCTCGGCCACGCGGGTCATGGAACCACTTTCCTTGGCGAGGTGAAACTCGAAATACGCCTTTTCAAAGGCATCACGGGCGTCTCTCAACGGCACATCGAGGTCGAAAGTCTGCACGGCATTCTCGGCATCATCGGCCATTGGCAGACGAACCTCGCCCGAAACGGCAGGCGCTTCAGAACCGGAGGTCATCGAGGGCACCAGCTTGGGTGGCGCAACGGGCCGTGCCACCACTCGATTCAATCCTTTTTCGACCGCCTGCAACAGTTTCTGAAGCGTGATGGGCTTTTCCAGAAAAGCCATGGCACCAATCCGCGTTGCTTCTACCGCCGTGTCGATGGTGGCATGACCGCTCATCATGATCACCGGCATGTTGAGCAAGCCACTGCTGGACCACTCCTTCAGGAGCGTCACGCCGTCGGTGTCGGGCATCCAGATGTCGAGCAAAACCAGATCCGGACGGTACTGTGAACGCAGTTCGCGGGCCTGGGCGGCGTTCTCGGCGAGCTCCACCGCATGCCCTTCATCGTTCAGGATTTCGAACAGGAGATCGCGGATCCCGAGTTCGTCATCGACCACCAAAATGTTCGCCATGCTGCGTCGCTTGCCTTCCGTGCAGTGCTCAACTGTGTTGCATATTTGCAACCCTGAATGATAACGACACTTGCGCGCCGCCACCAGGAACGTCCTGTCGCAGGCCGATGTCAACGCGGCCCCCATGCTCGTCCATGATTTTTTTCACAACCGCCAGACCGAGCCCCGTTCCCTTGACCTTGGTGGTGACGTAAGGCTCGAACGCCCGTTTGAGGATGGCCTCCGAAAAGCCAGGGCCATGATCCAGCACCAGCAGCCTCACTCGTTGGCCGCTGTCGGACAAGCGGGTCCGCAAGGTCACAGGGCCTGCACCCGCCGGGGTGGCGTCCTGGGCATTCTGAACCAGATTGTGGACGACCTGCCGCACCTGCTGCGCGTCGGCCAGCACCAGCGGCAACCCGCCTTCCAGATCCAGCTGGACAGGCGTTTCAGAGGCGTCATACAAACCCACGATGTCCTGGATCAGGGCGTTCAGGTCAACCGTCTGCAACACGGCGGCGGGCAGACGGGCGTAATCCCTGAATTCGTTGACCAGACGCTTCATGGCATCGACCTGATCCACGATGGTCTTGACCGACTTGTTGAGCACCCCCAGATCGGCGCCCTCGAGCCGCGGTGACAGTTTCATGGCCAGCCGTTCAGCAGACAGCTGGATGGGGGTGAGCGGGTTCTTGATTTCGTGCGCCAGTCGCCTGGCCACCTCGCCCCAGGCCTGGGCCCGCTGAGCCGATATGATTTCCGACACATCATCGAACACCAGCAGGTGATCTCCGTTCGGAAGCAGTGCCCCTCGGGCAATCAGGGTGGTGCCCTGTCCCATGTCGGCATGCTGCCCGGCATCGAGTGCGATGGACTGCTGCCAGTGCCCCCCATCGTGGGTGGTCACCTCAGACAGAAACCGGTCGAAGTGCTGCTGCACCCATCGCCCGAACGACTCCAGTTGAGGAATGTGGTCCAGCGACTCACCCAGGTGAGCGGCCAGCGGCACCCGCAGGATTCGTGTCGCCCCGGGATTGGAACTGATCACGCGGTGATGTTCGTCGAGCACCACCACCCCGGCCGTGAGATTGTCGAGAATGGTCTGCAAACTGGCCCGGGCAGCGTCCACCTGTCCCATGCTCTGCTGCACCGCCTGCCTGGCCTCCAGCAGATCCTGAGTCATGTGGGCAAAGGTCCGCGTCAGGCCGGCGAGTTCATCCCTGGCGGTCAGGGCGGCTTTCGGCGTGAGGTCGCCACGCGCCACATCACGCATGCCTTCCGCCAGCACCAGCAGGGGCCGGACGAGCTGATTGCCCAGAAACACCGCCAGCAACACCGCACCAAATACCGACAGGAACAGCGCCAGCGTGAGCGTCCCGATGTACATGCTGCGCAAACCGTCGCGGGCGAGTGCGCGTTCCTGGTATTCACGGTTCGCCATCTGGACCGACAGGGCATCGGCCACCAGCGCGGCGGGCAGTGGCGCTGAGACCTGAAGAAACCGCACCTCTGCGCCCAATCCGAAACTGGATGGTCCGACAACGGCCAGCACCCTGACCCTGGGCAGCTCCCGCACGGGAAGCGACAGCACCTGCGCGGGATCGGCCAGTGCCTCCAGCTCTTCAAGACCCTCGATCCAGGTGACCAGTCGCTGGTTGCGGACTTGACGCAACAGGGTGGTTGACGGCCGTTCGGGCACCAGATTGAATCGTGAATCCCCAGCGGTGGCAAGGGCCTGACCCGCGCTGCTCCAGAGGATCACATCGTTGGCCTGCAATTGCTCGCGAAGGTTTTCGAGGCTGAGTGCGGCCGCCAGATCGCCCATCCCCCCCATGGCGGTCGCTGCCGTTCGGGTTTTGCCAGACAGATCGGCCGCCAGGGTGTCCAGCGTGGTCCGTCCCAGATTCAGACCCGCCGACAGCGCCGTTTCCACGCGGACGTCGAACCAGGTCTCGATCGAACGGGACACAAACTGGTAGGAGACCACATAGATGAGCAAGCCCGGCACAAAGCCCACCAGGGCAAAGATGGCAGCCAGCTTGACCAGCAGCCGGCTGCCAAATCGCTTGCGACGCCATCGGCTGGCCAGACCCACGGTCAGCCACAGCAGCACCAGGCCCAGCACCGAAGCAACGCCGACATTGAGCCAGACCAGACTGGTGTAACCGGTGGCCTCGAATGCCCGGTGATCGGTCGCCAGGGTGAGCAGGAAAAACAGCACCAGCGCGATACCGCCCATGAACACCAGCGCCGTGCCCAGCAGCCACCGGCGGCTGGAGGGGCTCTGGGTCGATGGGGAGGCCCGGTTCATGAAGGCACCTGCAAGGTGACCCGATACATCTCCCCCCAGTCCATCTGACCCGGCCCACCCTGCTGGAAAGGCCTGGACAGCAACCCCCCGTCCAGACGAAGCTGCAAATCCACCCGCAGGTCTGCCCCATCGGGCAGCATGTCCGTATCGGCCAGTTTCCAGCGGGATAACGACACGACAGCGGCCATGGCCTGCTCGAAGGCATCCAGATTCTGATGGAGCGCACCTGCCAGCCCCGTTTCCATGGGACTGCCCGAACTCACACTGACACGCCACCGCCGGGTCAGGGGCTGATAGGCCACACGGACCACACGCTGAACCGTGACCAGACGCTGGTCTTTCCAGTACCACCGGGCGCGCAGCAGGTCCGCCTGCCAGACGAAATGAACGGGCACCCCCCTCAGCAAGACTTCTTCCAGGCCTGCCGGCGTCTCCAGAGGCAGGCGAGCACTGAGGTAAAGGCCGTCGGCTTCACGACTCAGCTCCGGCTGGGCCTCAGCCAGTGTCCCGGCGAAGGAGGGCACCATCCAGAGCATCCACCAGAGGGGAAGCAGCCAGACGCACCTGTGCCATCTTCTGCGAGCCGCAGAAGCCGCCTGGGCATCACGACTGCCGTTGCAGCAAGCCATAGAAAAAACCATCCGTTCCACGCCAGCGATTGTCGCTGAAAGGGTCTTCCGAACTGGCGACAGGCTGGGCGCCGGCGAGTCCTGTCAACAGATGACCGGGTGCGGGGAGTCGCAACGCATCCGCATGTCGATCCAGAAAGGCCTGTATCTGCTGCTCCCCTTCAGCCCGAAAAACCGAACAGGTGCAGTACAGCAGTCGCCCTCCCGATCGCAACAGGGGCCAGAGGGCCTCCAGCAGGCGCTTTTGCTGCTCGACGAGCTGCGTGACATCCGACGGCCGACGCAACCATCGGACGTCTGGATGGCGCCTCACGATGCCGGAGGCCGTGCAAGGGGCATCCAGCAAAATGGCGTCGAAGGGCCGACCGTCCCACCAGCTGGCAGTCTCTCCGGCGTCGGCCACCTTCACCTCGGCGTTCAGACGGAGCCGGTCCAGGTTCTCGCGTATGCGCTCACACCGTCTGGCGTCCTTGTCCAGCGCGAGCAGGTCGGTCTGCGCCCACTCCAGCAGATGGGCGGTCTTGCCTCCCGGCGCGGCACAGGCATCCAGCACCCGGCGTATCCCGAGCCCATCCCCCATCAGCAGGCTGGCAGCCAGCTGAGCCGCCCCATCCTGTACCGACACGGCACCTTCGGCCCATCCGGGCAGACGCTCCACCGGCATGGCCTCCTGCAACTGGATTGCATCCTCACCCCAGGCCACGGCAGGGACCCCCAGGTCCTGCAGCGCTGACAGGTATGCCGCTCGCGACCCTCGTCGACGGTTGACGCGGAGCACCATCGGGGCTGGCTGCTGGTCTGCCTCGAGCAGGGCTTGCCAGTGCAGCGGGTGATCCTGCTTCAACCGGTCGACCCACCAGGCCGGATGATTCCAGCGGGCTTCGGTCTGCTCGGTGGCCTGGTCGATCAGCGCGGGTTGCTCTCTGAGGAATCGCCGGAGACAGGCATTCACAAACCCGGCCAGCGCCACCGGTTGTTTCAGCGGCTTCAGTGCGCGCACGGCCTGATCCACCACCGTGTGAGCACCATAACGGGAGCGCCCCGACGCTTCTGGCGTGTCGAGCAGGAGCCCGATGGCCACGCAGAGCAGGGAATGCACCGGCTCGACAGGCGGACGAGCACTCAACAACCGAACGATGGCGCGGGTCAATCCCAAACGCCGAAGGGCATCGAACGTCAGCGCCTGTACCCCGGGCCGCAATCGCATTGGTACACCCACGACCGCATCCGTCAGCGAACGCCCCTTCTGCACGGCTTGCACCAGGCGAGCCGTCCAGGCGAGTTGCTCAGCCAAACCGACCGCAGGGGCACCAGCAGCAGGGTGATGCAAGGTTTCAGGCATCGACGAGGGGCAGCGTATCGGCAAATGCAGGCGCGGAATCAACCGGCTCTCGGCCTTGCATCGGGGTCAGCGGTGGCATGCGTCCACCATAGATCCGCGCAATCCGGTCAGGAAGCGGCGGGTGCGAATCCAGCCAACGCCCCATCCAGCCGGACTCGCCCGAAACCAGCAACATGTGCTGGACGGTCGGCTGCTCGACCGTGGTCAGCGTGCCTGGCTGCTTCATCTGCCAGAGTACCTTGCGCAGCACACGCCCCAGCCCTTCGCGATTTCGCGTCCATTGGATGGCCCGGGCATCGGCCAGATGCTCTCGCTGGCGCGAGACGGCCGCCTGCAACGCGTGCCCTGCCAGCCAGCCCAGCCAGCCCACCAACCGAAGCGCCACGCCGAGCAGAAATCCGATGTGGCGCTGACCTCGGGCATCAGGCTCCATGAGGGACTGCCCCATCCGGTAGATCATTTCCAGGCCAAACACCATGCCTGCCAGCCGCATGTTCAAACGCGTATCCCCTTCGCGGACATGACTCAGCTCATGGGCCACCAGCCCCTGCATTTCCTCCCTCGTCAGGGACTCGAGGGCGCCTTGCGTGACAACCACCACCGCATCGCGCTCATCCCAGCCGGTCGCAAAGGCATTGATCGACACCGCTCTGGCCATCACCATCGGGGTCGGTGGCCGCATACCGGCCGCGATGGCCATTTCCTGAACGATGTTGACAAACTGTTGCTCGTCGGCACTGTCTCCTGGCCTGGCTTCCCGGGCGCCGAGCCGTTGCGCCAGAGCGACACCGCCGCCCTCCAGGCTTGAGGTTTCCACCCACCAGCCTCCCAGCACAAACATCAGGGTCACGGCCGTATTGACCGAAAAAAAATGGGACGGATACCCAAACACACCGCCGAAGGTCAGTTGCCAGGCCAGCGCCAAGGCGAAGTTGACGGCCAGAACCAGCAACAGCACCATCACCGCAAACCAGAACAGGAGGCGTCGTGTCTGCCCCCTGGCATCGCGCTGGAATTCGAAAAACTTCACGGCCCTGACACACCGGCTTCAGAACTGGACCTTCGGCGCCTTGCGTTCCTCTTCGTTGGTCGTGGATGCGAGGACCTCCAGCGCGATGAAGCCCAGCAGCCTCGCCACAATGATGGTGGGGAAGTGCAGCGCGGCATCGTTGTATTCCAGCACCTGATCGTTATAGGCCTGTCGCGCAAAACCCACCCGGTTTTCGGTATGGGTGAGTTCTTCCGTGAGTTCCCGCATGGTCTGATCGGCCTTGAGTTCCGGGTAGTCTTCAACCACGGCAAACAGCCGCCCGAGTGCGCCACCCAGCAACTGCTCGGCCCCGGCCAGTGCCCCGAGAGCGCCGGCATTCAAAGGGTTGGCGGCCGCCCCTTTTTCGGCTGATTGCGCCTGATTGCGCGCCGCAATGACCGCCTCCAGGGTTTCCGCTTCATGCTGGAGGTATTTGCGAGCCACTTCGATCAGATTGGGAATCAGATCGTAACGGCGCTTGAGTTGCACATCGATCTGTCCGAAGGCATTGGCGACCTGATTTTTCAGTCGCATGAGTCGGTTGTACACCCCGACCGCCCAGAAAACAATCACGGCGAGCACCGCCATCACGATCCACCAGAACAGGGACATCGCTCCTCCTTTTGGCTGCGAGCATGCAGCATCGATACTGTAACGCACCCTTCGTCAAATGAAACAGCCCGGTGTACCTGAGCACACCGGGCTGTTGCTTTCAGACCCAACCGATCAATCGGCGGTGTCGCTGGCCTCGGCCCGATCGGCCGCCAGAGCCGCTGCATCGGCTTCGGCAATCGCGCGGCGCTCTTCCTCGTCCATGCGCTCCTTGACACGGCGAGCGTCGTGGAAGGCCATGCCCGTCCCGGCTGGAATCAGACGACCCACGATCACGTTTTCTTTCAGTCCGCGCAGATCGTCCTTCTTGCCCATGATCGCGGCTTCGGTGAGCACGCGCGTGGTTTCCTGGAAGGAAGCGGCCGAGATGAAGGAATCCGTGGACAGCGAAGCCTTGGTGATCCCCAGCAGGACGTTGCTGTAGGTGGCGGGCGTCTTGCCATCGGCACGCAGCGCATCGTTGGTGTTGAGAATTTCAGAGCGCTCGACCTGCTCACCCGCGATGTAGCTGGAATCGCCCGGGTTCTCGACCACGACGCGACGCAGCATCTGGCGCACGATCACCTCGATGTGCTTGTCGTTGATCTTCACGCCCTGGAGTCGGTACACGTCCTGCACCTCGTCCACGATGTAGCGCGACAGCTCTTCGATGCCCAGCAGGCGCAGGATGTCCTGCGGATCGGCCGGTCCGTCGACGATCAGTTCGCCCTTGTTCACCACCTGGCCTTCGTGCACCAGGATGTTCTTTTCCTTGGGCACCAGCTCTTCCCAGACCTTGCCGTCCGGATCGGTGATCTGCAGGCGCACCTTGCCTTTGGTTTCCTTGCCGAACGACACGGTGCCCGTGATCTCGGCGAGGATGCCCTTGTCCTTGGGAGAACGGGCTTCGAACAGTTCCGCCACCCGCGGAAGACCGCCGGTGATGTCTCGGGTCTTCTGACCTTCGACCGGAATCCGCGCCAGCACCTCGCCAGGGCCGACTTCCATGCCGTCGCGCACCTGAATCAGCGCACCCACCTGGAAACCGATGGTCACCGAGTGATCGGTACCGGGGATCTTGACTTCGTTGCCGGTGGCATCGATCAGCTTCACCTGCGGGCGCACCACCTTGGCCGAACCCCGACGCTTCGGGTCGATCACGACCAGCGTGCTCAGGCCGGTGACGTCGTCCACCTGCTTGGCCACCGTCAGGCCCTCTTCCACGTTCTCGAACTTCACGGTACCCGCGAATTCGGTGATGATGGGTCGGGTCAGCGGATCCCAGTTGGCCAGGATCGTGCCGGCCTTGATGGTCTGGTCGGGCTTGATGGCCAGGATGGCGCCATAGGGCACCTTGTGGCGCTCGCGCTCGCGGCCATGCTCGTCGGCGATGATGATTTCGCCAGAACGGGCAATCACCACCAGTTCGCCCTTGGTGTTGGACACGTAGCGCATGGTGGCGTTGAAACCCACCACACCATTGGACTTGGCTTCCACGCTCGAAGCGACCGCTGCGCGCGAGGCCGCACCACCGATGTGGAAGGTCCGCATGGTCAGCTGCGTGCCCGGTTCGCCGATCGACTGGGCCGCGATCACGCCCACCGCTTCGCCAACGTTGACCTGACCGCCACGGCCCAGGTCGCGACCGTAGCACTTGGCGCACAGACCATAACGGGTTTCGCAAGTCAGCGCGGTGCGCACGCGCACCTCGTCCACGCCCACCTGTTCGATCAGATCACAGGCGTCTTCGTCGATGATGACTCCCGCCGGAATGATCACATCCTGGTTTTCCGGGTTGAGCACCTCTTCGGCGGTGGTGCGACCGAGAATCCGTTCGCGCAGCGACTCGATGACTTCGCCACCCTCGACAATGGCGCGCATCAGCGTACCGTTGGAAGTGCCGCAATCATCTTCGGTCACCACCAGATCCTGCGTGACATCGACCAGACGACGCGTGAGGTAGCCGGAGTTCGCCGTCTTCAACGCCGTGTCGGCCAGCCCCTTGCGAGCGCCGTGCGTGGAGATGAAGTACTGAAGCACATTGAGGCCTTCACGGAAGTTCGCCGTGATGGGGGTCTCGATGATGGAGCCGTCGGGCTTGGCCATCAGGCCGCGCATGCCGGCGAGCTGACGGATCTGGGCCGCCGAACCGCGAGCACCCGAATCGGCCATCATGTAGATGGAGTTGAAGGACTCCTGATCGACTTCCTTGCCGGAACGGTCAATCACCTTTTCCTTCTTGAGGTGCTCCATCATGACCTTGGAGATCTCGTCCCCGGCCTTGCCCCAGATGTCCACCACCTTGTTGTAGCGCTCACCGGCCGTCACGAGACCGGAAGCGTACTGCTGGGCGATTTCCTTCACTTCGGCTTCGGCGCGCTCGATGATGCTGTGCTTCTCGTTCGGCACCAGCATGTCGTCCACCGCGATCGAAATACCGGCACGGGTGGCCAGCCGGAAACCGTTCTGCAACAGCTTGTCGGCAAACACCACGGTCTCTTTCAGGCCGCACTTGCGGAAGCTGGCATTGATCAGCCTGGAGATTTCCTTCTTCTTGAGCGCCTTGTTCAGGTTCTCGAAAGGCAGGCCCTTGGGCAGGATTTCGCTCAGCAGGGCGCGACCGACGGTGGTGTCCACCATCTTGGTGACGGGCGCGAACTCGCCCGTGTCCTTGTGCTTCACGTACTCGGTGAGACGCACACTGATCTTGGCGGTCAGCTCCACCACCCCGTTGTCGAGTGCACGCTGCACTTCAGACACGTCGGCAAAGATCATGCCTTCGCCCTTGCCGTTGGTGCGCTCACGGGTGGTGTAGTACAGACCCAGCACCACGTCTTGCGACGGCACGATCGACGGCTCACCGTTGGCCGGGAACAGCACGTTGTTGGAGGCCAGCATCAGGGTGCGGGCTTCCATCTGCGCTTCCACCGACAGCGGGACGTGCACAGCCATCTGGTCGCCGTCGAAGTCGGCGTTGAAGGCGGAGCAGACCAGCGGGTGCAACTGGATGGCCTTGCCTTCGATCAGGATCGGCTCGAACGCCTGGATGCCCAGACGGTGCAGCGTGGGCGCGCGGTTGAGCAGCACCGGGTGTTCCTTGATGACATCTTCCAGGATGTCCCACACCACGGGCGTACCGGCTTCGACTTCCTTCTTCGCGGCCTTGATGGTGGTCGCGATGCCCATCTGCTCCAGGCGGGCAAAGATGAAGGGCTTGAACAGTTCCAGTGCCATCAGCTTGGGCAGACCACACTGGTGCAGCTTGAGGGTCGGGCCCACGGTGATCACGGAACGGCCCGAGTAGTCGACCCGCTTGCCCAGCAGGTTCTGACGGAAGCGGCCGCTCTTGCCCTTGATCATGTCGGCCAGCGACTTGAGCGCGCGCTTGTTGGCGCCCGTCATGGCCTTGCCACGGCGGCCGTTGTCCAACAGGCTGTCCACGGCTTCCTGGAGCATGCGCTTCTCGTTGCGCGCAATGATCTCGGGCGCCTTCAGTTCGAGCAGGCGCTTCAGACGGCTGTTGCGGTTGATGACGCGGCGGTACAGGTCGTTCAGGTCGGAGGTGGCAAAGCGGCCACCGTCCAGCGGCACGAGCGGACGCAGGTCCGGTGGCAACACGGGCAGCACTTCCAGGATCATCCATTCGGGCTTGATGCCGGACTTCTTGAATGCTTCCAGGACCTTCAGGCGCTTGGCGTTCTTCTTGACTTTCAGTTCAGAACCGGTCAGGTCGTTGCGCAGGCGCTCGATCTCGATGTCCAGGTCGATGCTCTGGAGGAGCTCCTTGATGCCTTCGGCGCCCATCTTGGCCACGAATTCATCACCATACTCCTGCACCTTGGCATCGTAGTCGTCTTCCGACATGATGCTGAATTTCTTCAGCGGGGTCATGCCGGGGTCGACCACCACATAGGCTTCGAAATACAGCACGCGCTCGATGTCGCGCAGCGTCATGTCGAGCACCAGGCCCAGACGCGAAGGCAGCGACTTCAGGAACCAGATGTGCGCGCAGGGAGCGGCCAGGTCGATGTGGCCCATGCGCTCGCGGCGGACCTTGGTCTGCGTGACTTCCACGCCACACTTCTCGCAGATCACGCCACGGTGCTTGAGGCGCTTGTACTTGCCGCACAGGCACTCGTAGTCCTTGATGGGGCCGAAGATCTTGGCGCAGAACAGGCCGTCGCGCTCCGGCTTGAACGTGCGGTAGTTGATGGTTTCGGGTTTCTTGACTTCACCGAAGGACCACGAGCGGATTTTTTCCGGCGAAGCCAGGCCGATGCGGATGGCATCGAAGTGCTCGTCGGGCGTGAACTGCTTGAACAGGTCGAGCAAGGATTTCATGGGTTGCTTTCCTTTACTTCAGTGAATCAGGAGCGTTCCAGCTCGATGTCGATACCGAGCGAGCGGATTTCCTTGACCAGCACGTTGAACGATTCCGGCATGCCGGCATCGATCGCATGCTCGCCCTTGACGATGGACTCGTACACCTTGGTCCGCCCCTGCACGTCGTCGGACTTGACGGTGAGCATTTCCTGCAGGATGTAGGAGGCTCCATAGGCTTCGAGCGCCCACACTTCCATCTCGCCGAAACGCTGGCCACCGAACTGCGCCTTGCCGCCCAGTGGCTGCTGGGTGACCAGGCTGTAGGGGCCCGTGGAGCGGGCGTGCATCTTGTCGTCCACCAGGTGGTGCAGTTTCAGGTAGTGCATGTAGCCCACGGTGGTGACGCGCTCGAACGCATCGCCGGTGCGGCCATCGTACAGCTGAGCCTGGGTGCGGGAGGCGGTCAGGCCTTTGGCCTGGGCCACGTCCTCAGGATAGGCCAGCTTGAGCATGTCCATGATTTCCTGCTCGGACGCGCCGTCGAACACGGGGGAAGCGAACGGCACACCCTTGGTGAGCTCTTGCGCCATGTAACGAATCTCGCCGTCGGACAGGTCGGCCAGGTTTTCCTTGCGGCCCGCCTGGTTGTAGATCTGATCCAGAAAGCCACGGATCTCGGTGGCTGCGGCTTCGCGCTGCAGCATGTCGCCGATGCGCTGGCCCAGCCCTTTGGCGGCCCAGCCGAGGTGCACTTCCAGCACCTGCCCGATGTTCATCCGCGACGGCACGCCCAGCGGGTTCAACACGATGTCCACCGGTGTGCCATCGGCCAGGTAGGGCATGTCTTCCACCGGGGTGATCTTGGAGACCACGCCCTTGTTGCCGTGACGGCCCGCCATCTTGTCACCGGGCTGCAGGCGACGCTTGACCGCGAGGTACACCTTGACCATCTTCAGCACACCCGCAGGCAGCTCGTCGCCCTGCGTGAGCTTCTTGCGTTTTTCCTCGAACGCGAGGTCGAAGCTGTGTCGGGTCTGCTCCATGGAGTTCTTGATGGACTCCAACTGGGCAGCCACGTTGTCGTCAGCCGGACGGATGTCAAACCAGTGGTACTTGTCCACTTCGGCCAGGTAGGCCTTGTCGATGGTGGTGCCCTTGGCCAGCTTCTTGGGGCCGCCGTTGGCTGACTTGCCCACCAGCAGCTTTTCGATGCGGTCGAACGCGTCGGCCTCCACGATACGCAGCTGATCGTTCAGGTCCAGACGGAAGCGCTTGAGTTCGTCGTCAATGATCTGCTGGGCCCGCTTGTCACGCTGAATGCCTTCACGGGTGAAGACCTGCACATCGATCACGGTACCCTGAGAGCCCTGCTCGACACGCAGCGAAGTGTCCTTCACGTCCGAGGCTTTTTCACCGAAGATGGCGCGAAGCAGCTTCTCTTCGGGTGTCAGCGTGGTTTCGCCCTTGGGCGTCACCTTGCCCACCAGCACATCGCCGGGCTGGACTTCGGCACCCACGAAGATGATCCCGGAGTCGTCCAGGCGGTTGAGCTGCTGCTCGGCCAGGTTCGGGATGTCACGCGTGATTTCTTCGGCCCCCAGCTTGGTGTCGCGCGCCATCACCACCAGTTCCTCGATGTGGATGGAGGTGTAACGGTCCTCGGACACCACCTTCTCGGAAATGAGGATCGAGTCTTCGAAGTTATAGCCGTTCCAGGGCATGAACGCGATCAGCATGTTCTGACCGATCGAGATTTCACCCAGGTCGGTGGAAGCACCGTCGGCAATCACGGCGCCCGTGTGGATCTGCTCACCCTTCTTCACGATCGGGCGCTGATGGATGTTGGTGTTCTGGTTGGAACGCTGATACTTGATCAGGTTGTAGATGTCCACACCCACTTCACCGGCCACCGCCTCGTCGTCGTTCACACGGATCACGATGCGGGTCGCGTCCACGTAATCGACCACCCCCCCGCGCTTGGCCGTCACGACCGTCCCGGAATCGATCGCGGCCACCCGTTCAATGCCGGTGCCCACCAGTGGCTTTTCCGGACGCAGCGTCGGAACGGCCTGACGCGACATGTTGGCACCCATCAGGGCACGGTTGGCGTCGTCGTGCTCGAGGAATGGCACCAGGGAAGCCGCCACCGACACAATCTGCGCCGGTGACACGTCCATGTACTCCACCGTGTCGGGTGGCGTCAGGATGGATTCGCCTTTTTCCCGGGCCGAAATCAGCTCACCGGTGAGGCGGCCTTCTGCATCCAGTGCGGCATTCGCCTGGGCAATGACGTATTTGCCTTCCTCGATGGCCGACAGGTAGTCGATCTGGTTGCTCACCTTGCCATCCACCACGCGGCGGTACGGCGTCTCGATGAAACCGTAATCGTTCAGTCGGGCATACAACGCCAGCGAGTTGATCAGACCGATGTTCGGGCCTTCCGGCGTTTCGATCGGGCAGACGCGACCGTAGTGGGTCACGTGCACGTCGCGCACCTCGAAGCCGGCGCGCTCGCGCGTCAGGCCGCCCGGGCCCAGGGCCGACACGCGGCGCTTGTGGGTGATCTCGGCCAGCGGGTTGGTCTGGTCCATGAACTGCGACAGCTGGGACGCACCGAAAAACTCCTTCAGGGCCGCCGAAATCGGCTTGGAGTTGATGAGGTCGTGGGGCATGAGCGGCTCTTGCTCGGCCTGACCCAGACGCTCCTTCACGGCCTTCTCGATGCGTGCCAGGCCGGTGCGGTACTGGTTTTCGGCCAGTTCACCCACGCAGCGAACGCGGCGGTTACCCAGGTGGTCGATGTCGTCGACCTCGCCCTTGCCGTTGCGAAGATCCACCAGGATCTTGACCACATCGAGGATGTCCTCGTTGGACAACACCATCGGGCCTTCGGATGAATCCCGGCCCACTCGGGCGTTGAACTTCATGCGGCCCACGCGCGAAAGGTCGTAGGTGTCCGGGTTGTAGAACAGTCGGTGGAACAGGGCCTGCACCGCGTCTTCGGTGGGTGGCTCGCCGGGGCGCATCATTCGGTAGATCGCCACACGGGCGGCAAACTCGTCGGTGGTTTCGTCCGTGCGCAGGGTCTGGCTGATGTAAGCGCCCTGGTCGAGTTCATTGGTGTAGATACAGGCCAGTTCCTGGATGCCTGCGCTACGCAGCTTCTTCAGCAGGGTTTCGGTGAGTTCGTCATTGGACTTGGCGATGATTTCACCCGTGTCAGGGTCGACAATGTTGCGAGCCACCACCCGACCCAGCAGGAAGTCCTCGGGCACGGAAATGTGGGTCGTCCCGGATTGTTCGAGCTCACGGGTATGGCGGGCGGTGATGCGCTTGTCTTTGGCCACCACCACCTTGCCCGATTTGTCGGTGATATCGAAACGGGCCACTTCGCCACGCAGACGTTCAGCCACATAGGCCATCTGTGCCCCGCTGTCCATCAGGCGGAAATGGTCATTCACGAAGAAGTTGGCCAGAATCTGCTCAGGATTCAGTCCAATGGCCTTGAGCAGAATGGTGACCGGCATCTTGCGACGGCGGTCGACGCGGAAATACAGGAGGTCTTTGGGATCGAATTCGAAATCAAGCCAGGAACCCCGGTAGGGAATGATCCGGGCGGAAAAAAGCAGCTTGCCCGAGCTGTGCGTCTTTCCCTTGTCGTGCTCGAAGAACACGCCTGGCGAACGGTGCAACTGAGACACGATCACGCGCTCGGTGCCGTTGATGATGAAGGAACCCTTGTCGGTCATCAGGGGCACTTCGCCCATGTAGACCTCCTGCTCCTTGACTTCCTTGACCACCTTGGACTGAGGCGTCGATGACTCGCGGTCATAGATGATCAGTTGCACCCGGGCTCGCACGGCAGAAGCAAAGGTGAGACCACGTGTCTGGCACTCGCGCACGTCGAACGCTGGCTTGGCCAGGTTGTATTCAACGAACTTCATTTCCACGAAGCCGTTGTGCGAGACGATGGGGAAGGCCGATTCGAACGCTGCCTGAAGGCCCTCTGGGGCACGCTTTCGTGGTGCCTTGTCGGCTTGCAGGAATGCCGTGTACGCATCTTTCTGCATCTGCAACAGGTATGGAATTTCCAGCACGTTTTCGCGGCTGCCAAAGCTCTTGCGGATGCGTTTGCGTTCGGTGTATGAATAATGAGCCATGAGATCTCCGGGCTTGAGGTCTGCGGCGACTGTTCGGCACGGCGAGAAATGCCCTGCTTCTTGGCGACTGGCCTCTACCAGTCAGTGGCTGACGACCCGTGCATTGCACACCGGTCCGGACCAAGCCGTCTTCTGCAGTCGGGATCAGAAGACACGGTCAAAATGTCTGACACAGGCATTTTGACGGTGCGCTCTGAAGGCGGAACGCAACAAGCACAAAAGGCTGGAAGACCCATGAGGGCTTTCCAGCCTTGGTGCGGTACCGGATTACTTGAGCTCGGCCTTGGCGCCCGCTTCTTCCAGCTTCTTCTTGGCGGCTTCGGCGTCGGCCTTGGGCATGGCTTCCTTGACGGTCTTGGGCGCACCGTCCACCAGGTCCTTGGCTTCTTTCAGGCCCAGACCGGTGATTTCGCGCACGGCCTTGATGACGGACACCTTGTTGGCGCCGGCTTCTTTCAGGACCACGTCGAAGTCGGTCTTCTCTTCAGCGGCAGGGGCAGCAGCGCCACCAGCAGCAGCAGGCGCTGCCATGGCGGCAGCGCTCACACCAAACTTCTCTTCGATGGCTTTCACCAGGTCGTTGAGTTCCATGACCGTCATGCTGTCCAGAGCGGTCAAAAATGCGTCTTTGTCGAATGCCATTTTGATTTCCTAAAAAACGGGTTGGGTGGACAGGTGCCAGATCAGGCAGCCTGCGCCTCGCCTTTTTTCTCGGCCAGAGCGGCCAGCACACGTGCGGTGCGAGAGATGGGGGATTGCATCAAGCCCAGCAACTGAGCCAGCAGCACTTCCTTGGTAGGAATGCTGGCCAACTGCTTCACGCCATTCGCGTCCAGGGCCTTGCCGGAATACACGCCACCGCGAATGACCAACTTGTCGTTGGTTTTCGCGAAATCGGCCACCACCTTGGCAGCAGCGACGGCGTCTTCCGAAAAGCCATAGATCAGCGGACCGGTCATCTGGTCGGCGCCTGCCTCGAAGCCGGTGCCAGCCACAGCACGGCGGGCCAGGGTGTTCTTCAACACACTCAGACTCACACCTTGGCTGCGAGCGGCAACGCGCAACTGGGTCAGGGCAGCAACCGTGATGCCGCGGTACTCCGCCATCACGAGCGTTTGAGCTTTAGCGGCGAGTGCCGACACCTCGTCGATGACGGCTTGCTTCTCACTGCGGTTCAGACTCAAGGTCTACTCCTTAAAAAACATGGTCGGGGAACCCTTCCATGCACCTCATTGCAGCGACCAACCGTTTCAGGAATTCATTCCATTCTCGGCGGGATCGCCATCTGCGCTGGCCCTTCCGTGATTAAGTCACCGAATTCGGTCACACCAGCGGTCTTGGATGGCTTCACCCGTATGGGTGAACCCACCAGACCCACCCCGCCGAACAGGCGAAGCGGGATTTTCTTGATCAGGCCGTGATGGACTGAACGTCGACGCGAACACCGACACCCATCGTGGACGATACCGCCACCTTGCGGAGGTACTGACCTTTCGAGGAAGCTGGCTTGGCCTTGTTCAGGGCATCGATCAAAGCCATCAGGTTGCCCTGGAGTTTGTCGTTATCAAAAGAGCGGCGACCAATCGTGCCATGCACGATGCCAGCCTTGTCGACCCGGAACTGGACCTGGCCGGCCTTGGCATTCTTGACAGCCGTGGCCACGTCCGGCGTCACGGTACCCACTTTGGGGTTGGGCATCAGGCCACGAGGACCCAGAATCTGGCCCAGGGTACCGACGATGCGCATGGCATCGGGCGACGCGATGACCACATCGAAATCCATCTTGCCGGCCTTGATCTCAGCCGCGAGGTCATCGAACCCCACGACATCGGCACCTGCCGCCTTGGCCTCTTCAGCCTTGGCACCCTGAGCAAACACGGCCACGCGCTTGGTTTTGCCGGTGCCATTGGGCAGCACCACGGCACCACGAACCACCTGATCCGACTTCTTGGCATCCACGCCCAGTTGCACGGCGACGTCGATCGACTCGTCGAACTTGGCATTGGCGCACTCTTTCACCAGCGACAGCGCATCGACAATGCCGTAAAGCTTGTTCGAATCCACCTTGCCCTGTTCGGCTTTTTGCTTCTTGGTCAGTTTGGCCATGTCACACGCCCTCCACAATCACGCCCATGGAACGGGCCGAACCCGCGATGGTCTTGACAGCCGCTTCCAGATCGGCAGCCGTCATGTCCTTCATCTTGGTCTTGGCGATTTCTTCCAGCTGTGCGCGGGTGATCTTGCCTACCTTGTTCTTGTTGGGCACAGGCGAACCCTTGTCCAGCTTGATCGCCTTCTTGATCAGCGTTGTGGCCGGCGGCGTCTTGATGATGAAGGTGAAGCTCTTGTCTGCGTAGGCAGTGATCACCACCGGCAGCGGCAGACCAGGCTCGACGCCCTGGGTCTGGGCGTTGAACGCCTTGCAGAACTCCATGATGTTCAGACCACGCTGACCCAGCGCCGGACCGATCGGGGGAGAGGGGTTGGCCTTACCAGCTGGCACCTGCAGCTTGATGAAGCCGACGATTTTTTTCGCCATGTCGTTGCTCCAGCGAGTTCAATCGACCCACGCCTGCTGGCTGGAATCTCCTCGCACAAAAATCCTTAACGGCTTCCACCGGCTAGCGTCGGATCGATATCGCCAGCAAAAAACGCCAAGGCGATAAACCGCTTCGGCGAATTTGGAATTATAACCTGTTTTTCAATGTCCGCCAAACTCTGGTGCCCCACGCATCCCGCACGAGACAACATGCCAAAAGGCTCAGGTTTTTTCAACTTGATTGAATTCGAGCTCAACCGGTGTGGCGCGCCCGAAGATCGTGACGGATACGCGCAACTTGCTTTTCTCGTAGTTGACCTCTTCCACCGTGCCATTGAAGTCGGTGAATGGGCCGTCTTTGACGCGAACGTATTCGCCAGTGACAAACTCGATCTTGTGACGGGGCTTGTCCGAGCCCTCCTGCATCTGACCAATGATCTTCTGCACCTCGGCTTCCGAGATGGGGCTGGGACGATTGCGCGCACCACCCACAAAGCCGGTGACTTTGCTGGTGTTCTTCACCAGGTGCCAGGTGTCATCATCCATGACCATTTCGACCAGCACATAACCCGGAAAGAACTTGCGCTCGGTGGTCCGCTTGACGCCGTTCTTGACCTCAACGACCTCTTCGGTGGGCACCAGGATCCGGCCGAACTTGGACTGCATGCCGGCACGCTGCACGCGTTCGACAATATTGCGTTCAGCCGCTTTCTCCATGCCCGAATACGCATGAACCACATACCAGCGCATGCCTTCAGCCGGCGCGGCACTCATCGGGGTGGTGGCAATGGTTTCCGTCATGATTTATCTCCAGCCCAGAATCAGGTCGTACAGCACCCAGCCCAGCAATTTATCGGTCAGCCACAGGAAAATGGCCATGACAAAGACAAAGGCAAAAACATAAGCCGTCATCTGGATGGCTTCTCGCCGGGTCGGCCAGACCACCTTCTGAACCTCACGCCAGGAATCCTTGCCAAAACCCACCAGCCGCTTCCCCGGCTCGGAAACCAGGAACACACCCGCGCCTGCAGCCAACCCCGCCAGCAGCACCAGCCACTGAACCAGCGCCCCTTGAGCGGACAACAGGTAAAAGGCAACAAAGCCTCCCATCACAAGCAGCAATGCAACAGCCAGTTTGGCCTTGTCTGCGCCAGAGGCAACGGTTTCAACTTCAGTGGAGGCCATGAATTCTTGTCCTAGGAAAGCGTTCTCTTGAGAAACGCAAGCCCACCAGAGGTCTTTCGACTTCGGCGGGCTTTCAAACCACTCTGACCAACGGTCAGGTGGCAGGGGCAGAGGGAATCGAACCCCCAACCTTCGGTTTTGGAGACCGACGCTCTGCCAATTGAGCTATACCCCTACGCAATGCTTAATCGAGGATCTTGGCAACCACGCCGGCGCCCACGGTACGGCCGCCTTCGCGGATGGCGAAGCGCAGGCCTTCTTCCATGGCGATCGGGGCGATCAGCTTGACCGTGATCGACACGTTGTCGCCCGGCATCACCATCTCCTTGCCCGCCGGCAGCTCGATGGAGCCCGTCACGTCGGTGGTGCGGAAGTAGAACTGCGGACGGTAGTTGTTGAAGAACGGCGTGTGACGGCCGCCTTCGTCCTTGGACAGCACGTACACCTCGCCGGTGAAGTGGGTGTGCGGCTTGATGGTGCCGGGCTTGCACAGCACCTGGCCGCGCTCGACTTCTTCACGCTTGGTGCCGCGCAGCAGGA